>JAABUV010006266.1_pt1 | contig 13037 bp, 8 predicted proteins | sample 5559971 | NCBI WGS metagenome assembly JAABUV01 (sample SAMN10711881, study PRJNA513362) | rock metagenome | isolation source: Antarctica rocks | place: Antarctica: Victoria Land, Knobhead nord | collected 2015-12-19
TGTCAGGATCGTGCCTAGGTGAGTCAACCAGCGGAAGTCAGGGTTGAATAGTGCTTGATCTTTAGAGGTAGCTATAACTGAATATTAAGAATACAGAAGAAGGTTGGTACAAGAGCTTCTATTTATGTAATGTTCAGAGGCTGCGCTAGGCTCGAAAGGGATGTGTTTGTGACACGGGAAGAATGTGATGTAGGTGAACAAGGTGTTGGTGAAAGAAAAGGGGTGTTGGGGAAGGAAAAGAGTGTTGGGCCATATCTGGGCCATATCTGGGCCATATCTGGCTAGCTCGCTGGTTAGCCCTAATCATTACGCAGGGAACTCGCTAGCGTTCACTGCGAATTGATTAGGGCTTCAGCCTTGTTCAGCCTTGGTACGCTCGTAACATTACCCCCCCCTTCGAAAATTCATGTCCGCATGAATGTAGTTCCTTTGCTCGCTTTTGCTTGATAGTTATTCCGATATTTAGCGCGGTTTGTTTGAATATAGCTTATGGAATTCGTCCAAAACTTTCTCTGAGCCATCGAATTCCCCTTTATCGGCATAGTACCATTCGTCGTTCCTATCTAGGTCTGTTCATTTGACTTTGTACTGTATTCGGCCTCGATAGCGTCTGAAGTTCAATATATCGTCTACCTTCCAGTGTTCATCGTCTTCGATAGTGATTGGCCTGGGTGGTTCTGAATGCTGTTCTGGTAGGGGGTCTTCTGAATACGGCCGCAGTAGCTTCGGGCTGAACACCGGATGCAGATGCTTCATGCTGACTGGTAGACGAAGGTGATAGAAGGTACCCACTTTCGCAGTGATTTGATAGGGACCCAGCTGTTTGTCTTTCAAATCTTTGCAGAGCCTCGTTGTCTTGACGTTTCTGAAAGATAGCCAAACCCAGTCACCTACTTCATAGATGACGTTCCGTCTATGTTTATTGACCTGAACTTCGATGGCCAGCTTCGTCTTTTCCAATTGTTGACGGCCGAAGCTCAGTAGCTCTTTCATTCGGATGGCAATATCGTCTGCTTTCCTAGCTTCAAGTCGTTCACGAGTTGTTTCGTAGTCAGTCGTATCTGAATCGAAACTCATTCGGGGGTGAAATCCTTTATTGAAGTAGAAGAGGGTCATTGAAGTGACCGAGGAGGTATTGGAATTGTCGCTGAATTCCACCATAGGTATCCATTTGGCCCAGTCGTTCTGCATGTAATTGCAGTAGGTTCTAAGTCCGCGTTCAACGTCTTGATTGACTCGTTCCGATTGACCGTCGATCTCAGAATGGTAGGCTGTGAATAGACTAGCTGTGATTCTCAGTCGCCTGCAAAGGCTCTTCCACATAGTCGATATGAATTGGGAGCCTCTGTCCGAAACAATAGAACTGGGTAGGCCATGCAGTCGATAGACGTTCCATAGCATGATCCAAACCGTTTCTTCGGCTGAGGTGCCACCGTCTCCCCAATGACAGGGAACATAGTGACGTTCTTTGGTGAGACGACATATGATTGTGCAAATGGCGTTATAGTCTTCTGATAGAGGTAGCCCAGTAATGAAGTTCATAGCTATATCTTTCCAGCGTTCTTGTGAAATGGGTAGAGAATGGTGAAGTCCATTGGTGTTATCCCTAGGGGCTTTGCTTCGCTGACAGGCATGGCAGTTCCGAATGTACTGTCTGACTGTGGCTCGATGACCTGGCCAATAGTAGAATCGTTGAATTAGATCGATAGTTCGTCTATTGCCGAGGTGAGAGGTTGAGGGCTGATCATGGATTTCCTGCAGCAGTTCCGTATGCATATTCTCGGGGATTCACAGTAAGCCTTTCCTAAATAGGACGCCGTCAATGATTTCGCAGTCTTCCAATTTAGTGATATGGAATTTGAGCTTGTTTTCGTTCATAGCTTGCCTATATTCGCTGCAGAGCTCATCAGTTTGGTTGATCATACGTACTCGTTGATAGAGATTTGCTTCCGGTTCAACAGGTAGAACATCGACTCTATCGAGGGTCAGAATAGTTTGAAAACGATCTTCAAGACGCTGAGCTGGTTCAGAGACGTCCGCTAGGGGCATTCTGGTTAGAGCATCGGCTTTAGTGTTCGTTTTGCCTGACCTAAAGATGATCTGAAAGTTGAACTCCGATAGAACGTCCAGGTAGTTGGCTTGTCGTCGACTCAACTGTTTGTTTTCCATGAAGGTCTTCAAAGCCTGATGATCGATGAACACCTGAATGAATAGTTCAGTGCATTTCAGCTCGGGTCGCCAGTGTTCGAAGCATCGGATAATGGCTAGCAATTCCTTGTCATAGATGTGGTAATTGATTTCAGCGGGAATCATGCTTTTGCTGTAGAAGGCCACCGGATGAAGAACTCCCTCGTCATCGTACTGAGATAGTATTCCACCTTTTACATAGTCCGAAGCATCGGTCTCCAGAATAGCTTGTCGTTTGAGGTCGAAGTGACGAAGTACTGAGGCCGAGCTGACTTGTTTCTTTAGATTGTCAAAGGCTTGAACACAGGCATCGTTCCAAACAAAAGGCGTGTTCTTTCTAGTCAGCTGAGTGAACGGTTTGACTAGCTTCGAGAAGTCCTTAATGAAACGGCGGTAGAAGTTAACAAATCTCACGAAGCTCTGAATTTCTTTTAGGTTGGTCGAAGTGGTCCAGCTGACTATGGCTGTCACTTTGCTGAGGTTCATACGAAGGCCTAGTCCTGATACGATGACTCCTAGAAAGACAGTCTCTTCTACATCGAATTCGCACTTTCGAATATTCACCTGCAGTCCAGCTTCGCGTAGTCGGCCCAATACTAGTTTGACGTGATCTCTATGTTCCTTTTTCGTTTTGCTATAGATGAGAATGTCATCTAGATAGGCTTGGCAAAAGTCGTTCAGAAAGTTCCATAGAACGTCATTCATATATTGCTGAAATGAGGCCGGTCCGTTAGTCAGTCCGAAGGGTAGCACCTTATATTTATATGCTCCTAAAGCAGTGATAAAAGTGGTGTAATCCTCGCTATCGGGGTGCATTCGGAGTTTGTTGAACGCTGATATGATATTCAATCTCGTCAGATGCTTGCAACCCACTATCTTTCCAATGACCTCGTCTATTAGCGGTAGAGAATACCTATTTCTTTTGGAAATGGCATTTAGCTTTCGATAGTTCACGCAGAACCGAAGGTCTTCATTTGCTTTGAGGGCGAATAGAACGGGGAAGGAATAGGGGGCCTGGCTAGGAGTGATGAATCCCTTCGACAGGTTCTCGTTTAAGTACTCCTTTACCTTCAGAAGTTTGGCAGGGGACATTCGATAGGCCCGGCAGCGAGGGGGCGTTGAATCACTGGTGAGCTCGATTTTATGGTCGTAGGAGCGATGAGGGGGTAGTTTATCCGATTGAGCTCGATCAAAAACATCTAGAAACTCATGATATTCCGGTGACAGCTTCGCTTTAATATCTTCCAAATCCTGAGCCGTTTCATTGGTTGAAGAGACGTTTAGAGCGTTCAAATCGCACTGAGTATTGTACGCGATTTCCCTATTGATGTCTGTCATGAATAGAGCAAAGACTTCAGTCTGGTCCTTCTTTGAACGGTTCAACAGTGTTTTGAACGGAGCTGCACCTATGCTTCGAATCGAGAATGATTCTTCCTTAGCCGTAGTTGAAACAGGTCGTTTGAGCATAATAGGGGCCTTAGTCTGAATGGTAGAAGAGGGCGAAGTTGACCGGGGCCAACTTGGGTGCTTTGAATTGGGGGGAACCGGAAAAACCGAAATAGAAGTATTTAATTGGTCCGGAAAAACAATGACGTCGTTCCGCATATCCAATAATATTCCGTTTTTGTTCATTCAGAGCTTACCCAATATGGCTTCATGGTGACCGATATCAGCTATCAGCATTGGTACAGTCAATTCCTTATGACTTCCGATGATGAGGTTGGGTAGAATTTTATGGGTGATGGCCTTCTTAGATATCTTCCCATCATAGCCTCTTATTAACTTCTCTTTTGCCAGTGATATAGGTTGAATTCCTAGTTCCTCGCATACTCTATTGACTAGGTTAGCGTGTATGAGCGTATGGGCGGCTGAACCACTGTCTATCAGAGGACGAAGGCTAAAAGATCGGTTCTGAGAGTTGAGGAAGGCGTCAATTAGGAACGGCTTTTCAAAGTAATTCTCTTCTGGTAGAATTTCGTCTAGTTTGCACAAAGATATAATCTCTACCCCTTCGATGACTTTTGAAGAGGTGACTAGTTTTTTGAATCGGAATCCGAATCGGAACCGGACCCGAAACGATCGTATTCATTGTTCACTGCATTGATTCTGGTAGGCCGGTCAGGGCACTCTCTAGATCTATGGCCTGATTTATGACATATGAAACAGGTTTCGACTAGAACGTCTGCTTCTTTGGCGCTAGTTAAAACCGCGCCGCGCGGCTTTAGATGGTCAGGTTTTGAATGATCGACTGGCTGAGTAACAACAGCTCTATGAAAGGTGATCTTTGGCAGGTCGTCGACGCGTTTGGTGAGGTTGGCTTTGTCCTTGATTTCCCGAATGGCTCGCTGATCATTATTCAAACGAATCAGGTAGGAACGAATCTCTTTGAGGGAACCAGGTTGAACTAATTGACCTATTCAAACGGATCGAAGACGGGGGTTTATTTTATCTTTCAGATCGGCGATCAGTTGCTTTTCGTGATACTCCAGATAGGAAGATAACCGTTGGAACTGAGTGTAGAACTCGCTGAACTTCTTTGATCCTTGAACCAAGTTGTAGTATTCCCTACGAAAGTTGGCTTCCTTATCTGAATCATTGAACAACTCAGCTAGTTCTTCCAAAAGATCATCGGCGGTCTTATAGGGATTGGCACAGCCACGTTCGCGTCTAGATTGGGCGGCATCAGCTGCGTCATCGAATAATCTGGAATGTACATAGCCCAGTTTGGCCCGTTCATTTGGAAAGAGGTCGGCGTTGATCTCTAGTTTATCCTGAATTTTGCCGTACCAGTTTTCCCAAGTAGAATTCTTTCCGTCAGTAAACCAGGGAGGATCAGGTATTTTCTGAGATCTAGAACGCTCAGAGTAGGTGAAACCAGAAGGAGTGGTTTCTTTAGTTTGAAGCCTAGCCTTCAACTCTTTGATTTCGTCGTCTCGTTGTTTACTCAGCTCGTTGAGTCGGTCTGTTTCTCTGTCGAGGGCCATGCATCGAGCCTTCCAGTTTTCGATAGAAACAGGGGGTATTACTGTTTCAGCGGATGACTCGTCGTCGTCATTGATGAATGATTCAGCACTAGAGGGTTCCGATGAATCAGCCTCAGAGGTTTGAGAAAAGCGGCTTCGGAATCCTTCGAAACGTTCTTCGGTAGATGAACGTTTTGGCATGGTGAAATTTGAAGAAAGGACGAAGCCGAGCGGATGACGATGCTCGGCAGTATTAATGAAGGCGTATGGTCAAGTGTTTAATCTTCAGGGGAGGATGTTGTTGATTAGGGGGGTATTTTTGGTTTGTGGGTTTTTTGGGTGATCCTCAAGCAATCCACGAAGGTTCTTTATCGTCGATTCTCTTAATCGGGTTGAACAGCTTATTTTCACTCGTCTGTTTCACGAGAATGGGTTGATTCTCTTGATCGGGTGAACTTTGCGTACTTAGTGAGCGGTAAGTTGTCTAGCGATTCAAACAGCCTCGCCGTTGATCCTATCAAACTCCCTAGTGTTGTTCAGTCTTTCGATTGCGTCGACCATCAGGTAAACGGATTTCTTTAGACTCGTTCTGTCTGTACGAGTATGTTGAATGGGTAATGAGACCAGTATCGTGTGGTTAACGGATTCTTAATATAAATGTCAGGACCGTGCCTAGGTGAGTCAATCAGCGGAAGTCAGGGTTGAATAGTGCTTGATCTTTAGAGGTAGCTATAACTGAATATTAAGAATACAGAAGAAGGTTGGTACAAGAGCTTCTATTTATGTAATGTTCAGAGGCTGCGCTAGGCTCGAAAGGGATGTGTTTGTGACACGGAAAGAATGTGATGTAGGTGAACAAGATGTTGGTGAAAGAAAAGGGGTGTTGGGGAAGGAAAAGAGTGTTGGGTCATATCTGAGCCATATCTGGGCCATATCTGGCTAGCTCGCTGGTTAGCCCTAATCATTACGCAGAGAACTCGCTAGCGTTCACTGCGAATTGATTAGGGCTTCAGCCTTGTTCAGCCTTGGTACGCTCGTAACAATTACTTGCATCTTGACTGTATTTTTGCATTTTCTTGAATTAAGTTGTTCAGAAGTATCACTTTCTTGATGATAAGAAAGCGAGAAATGATGCAATTGATATTCATCAGATGAGTGCATATCAGTTTGCATGCTTATTTGATTTTCTGCATATGATCATTGACTCAACTGCGTAACGTGATCTTGTTTTGCAACATGTTCAGATAAACATGCAGTGAGCTTATGTACATTTCTGCTTTCAGAGTCTTGATGCTTACTTTTGTTGAAATCATGCCTAGAATCTAATCACACTGCAGCGAGATAGTGCGTAGCTGAATAGAATGTTTGATCAATAGAGGTAGCTCTAACTAGGAAACTAAGAATACAGAAGAAAGAAGACAGTTTCGAGCTGTATCTATAGTAGATCGAACAAAGAGGCGAAGTAGTCAATTTGCTAAAGCTCGAATAGATGAAATGTTTCAGCATATTTCAATTCGAAACATCGCTGTTTCTTGTTTACATATCGAAATTTCTAGAGCCTATTGACTAGACTCTATTCAATGTCGACACGCTTCGTAACATTACTCTCTTCTCTTTAAAAGTCATGTTTCTATGACTTGTAGTGTAGTTCATAGCACTGACGTAGAGCTCGACGCTCGTCTTTCTACCAACCTTTTTATTGATCTTTCAGATCATCGAAATGTCTATTGTAGCAGGCTCACTATGAGAGAGAAGAGCGATCATTGAAGCAGGCTCACTAGTTGACACAGAAACACGAGGTAGATCGGTTCACTGATAGATAGAGCGATGTGAGTAGATAGATTATTGCATTGACAGCGTCTTTGTAGCAGACTCACTAGAAGAGAATCGACTAGCTCATCGAAGAGATCAATTCTGATCATGTCATTGAAGCAGACTCACTAGTTGACACAGAAACACGAGGTAGGTCGATTCACTGATAGATAGAGCGATGTGAGTAGATAGATCATCGCATTGACAGCGTCTTTGTAGCAGGCTCACTAGAAGAAAATCGACTAGCTCATCAAAGAGATTGACTATTGACTTGTCTTTGTAGCAGACTTACTAAATTGACCTGAATTCAAATTGAGTTGAATCGAATTTGATGACACAGATTATTTTAACTCGACTGATTCACGAGCTTTTTGAGAAGAAAGAAGTTTGTGATTCTCTAGCAATCAACGATCATATGTTTCCGTTGATTCTATTGATCGAGTGAATCGATGCTACTGAATGAGCGATAAGTTCTCTAGCAATTCAACAGTCTTGTCGTTGATTCTATTGATCTTCTGATGTTGTTCTGTCTTTCGAAGTCGTCGATCATCAGGTAAACAAATTTCTTTAGACTCGTTTCGTTGTTTGTCGAGTGTCTTGAATGAATATTGATACTTGTATCGTAGAGTTAACGAATTCTTAGTTTAATGTTGAGATCGTGCCTAGAATCTAACCACACTGCAGCGAGATAGTGCGTAGCTGAATAGAATGTTTGATCAATAGAGATAGCTCTAACTAGGAAACTAAGAATACAGAAGAAAGAAGACAGTTTCGAGCTGTATCTATAGTAAATCGAACAAAGGGACGAAGTAGTCGATTTGCTAGAGCTCGAATAGATGAAATGTTTCAGCATATTTCGATTCGAAACATCGCTGTTTCTTGTTCACATATCGAAATTTCTAGAGCCTATTGACTAGACTCTATTCAATGTCGACACGCTTCGTAACAACTTTTTTGAACATTTTTGCAACGTGATGCAGAGTCTGATTCTATAATGTTTCAAGTTTGCATTTTTTGTCTGACAGCTTTTTCTCTTTTTCTCGCTGATATCAAACTGATGCTTCAAATGCAATTTCTGATCTTACTACTGCTGAGTATATTTGTCTTGCTTTTGTAAAGATTGTTTCTCATATGAAGACTTCAAGTCAACTAAGTGCTAGCATTCATGTGATGTGATTTGCTTCGATTTGACAAAAATGTGCACTTCATTGCAATTTCATGTTCAATTGTACTTTCAGAACTTGCACATTTAATTTCAACTTAATAATTGAACTTTCTATTTGTATGCTAGTCATCATGTCAAATTTCTTTGATTTTCTGATGAAGTGTGTAAATTCATACTTTTCTGATGCAAATGTTGCGTCGTAAGTGCAAGCTCATTTCATGCAGATGTTATGTATTCTGTTTAATGTTTTGCAAATTTCTTTAATGAATTTATCATATATTAGAATGTTAATGTCATTTACGAAGTTAAGCACTTTGATTTTAATTCTCAATGCTTTGCACTTCTCAATCAAACTTGCGTTAAAGAATAGAAAGAGAATCAATGAAATGAAAGATTTCTGTGATATGTCTGCATTTATCTTGCGCATGTCACTCATTTGCTCATTGAATCTCAGCAATGTTTCTCAATTCTTAAGAAAGCTGCATGCTCATTTAACTATGTAGTCTGAAGTTCTTTTCATTTTCAAAGTATGCAGAAGTCTGATGTGCAAAACTTAATTGAATGCTTCGACAACATTTAAACTTAGCATAAACGCTATGTATTTGATTTTGCAGTCTCATATTGTGTGAATCTGATTTACTAATAAATTTAATGTTGAGATCATGAATTGCTTGTGTCTCACTTTCATTTGAGTATCAGATAGCATGTGATGAGTCTCAGCTATATCACTCAATCTTTTAATCATGATCAACTTCAAAGTTTTGCTCATGATATTAAGCAAAGCAATGAGTTAATATGTCTTTAAATCAGTATAATTGCTTTTTTTTAATTTATGTAATACTATTATTTGAGTCTTTTTGAACTGCTTAGAATGATATTTGTATGTTACATATGCATTGAATAAACTCGTTAGTATTGAGATCAGTTCTGCAAGACTTGTCTGTCATGCTTTGTTTAAAATGTCTGAGATGTTTGATGCTTTGTCTGCTTTTATTCTTTTAATTGTCTGTCTCACTTCATTTTTTAAGATGCATAAATCAGATGACATTGTCAAGAATATAAATAAGTTTGCAATGTTATTAACATTTGTTTGAAAGAATGAAAGAAAGAATTTTTCTTGCAATATCTCGATTTTTTTCTTGAATATTATTATCATTTGTTCAGTGTCACTTCACTTCAGTGATAAAAACTGAGAAAGTTTTTTAAATAGTTGACTTTCAATTCTGACTCATTTTGCGAAGCATCATATTGATTCAAGTGCATCGCTCAGCTCATGCATTTATAATCTGAAATGTGCGCGCTTTGCTTGTTGAATGATCTTGTTTTTATGATCATTGTGTTTCAGATATTCATTTCATGCATCTAGTATACTTTGTGTTTTTCATACAATTTACAGTCATCTTGATTTCATTACTATCTCTGAGCAGTTCAAATTTCAGAAGTTTTTTGCTCAACTTGATGACTTTGTCAAGAAAATAAATTTCTCAATAATCTCTTGTAACATCTTGATTACTTTACACACTCTTTCATTCATTATTATCTTGCTGTTCAAATAATGATTTAACGAAAGATGCATATGCAAATACATGCTCAATGCTTCTGTGTTCATTTTCTTTCATAATTGTCAAGTTGAAAACTGTACTGAAGTTGTTTATAAACAAAGTTCTGTGACAATTAAAAGATGATTTGATTCTTGATGCAAATCAATGTGTATCTTGCACTTATGTATCATGAACTGTATTTTCTTGCTGCTAAAAACTAAATCAATAATTGTAAACTGATTGTGAATCTTGTAAGTAATAGTGTCTGATTTCAGTAATAATTTTAGCTTAATGTTAGTAATAATGTCAAGCAAACTGTTGATCGCTGCATGTCAAGTGAAGCATCTTCATTCTTCTCAGTGAGAGTGATGTAGATTGAAATCTTTCATGATCAGTTGTTTGCAATCATTTTTAAGTAGCTCGCTGAAGCGAGAAATGATTAAAGATTTTTCTATAAATGTAGAGAACAATGAACATGAATTGTAAATGTTTATAAGTTGCAACGTCTGCATTTTGTTGTCTGTGTTGCAAGTTAATATTCTGATTAAGCAAATGTCTGACTCAACTATTTCTATCACTCATTGATTAAGTCTTAAGCATTTGTTCACATATATGCAAGTTCTTGACTGTGATGACGTGTTTTTCACTAAATAAAAGAAGTTGTGAGTTGAGTTAAATGATTGCATATCATTAATGTTATGATTCTGCTTCTGTATGACTATGATGTTGAAATTATGAATTTCTCTGTTGATTAGAAATGATTTCTGAATTTTCAATGATTTTCTGATGTTGTACTGCAGTATTCATAGAAAGAATTGTTTTATTATAAAGTTATTTGTAACTGTTGTTGACTTTGCAAAAAGAAGACTTTTTGAATACTTTCAATCATTAAAAGTCTGTCCCATCTTCTGATTTATCATTTCTGACTCTGCTCAAGCGATGTTTCATCTGAATCACTACTTACGTAAGAAAAATGATCAACACGTCTCTTCTTGACTTTTATCATCTGTCATATTGATTCATGAGTGACTAGACTGCACGTTTTCAGCACAACTGTTGTTGAGCTTGACGAGTTCGCTGAACTGAAAGAATTTGTGAATTTCAAAAAGTTTGTTGAACTTGAAGAGTTCATTGAATTTGCAAAGCTTGAAGACAGCAAAGAACTTAAGAATTGCAAAAGCGTGCAATTGTATTTAAATGTTTCTGAATATTTGAATGATCTGTTTCTATAGATTTCAAACACTTGTTTCATCTGCTGTTGTCATTTGAGACAGATGTGTCTTCAAAATTCGTGATTTTCGTTGCAGTTAACGCAACATCTTTTATTTGAAAACATCATGCATCTCTTAATGTGATGTTTGTCTGCGCACTTGACGCAGCGTTGATTCTTTCTGCAAAATCTGATTATGTGATCAAATTCTTGACATCTGAAGCATTGTATGATGCAACAGTTCTTTTCAAACAGCTCACATGCACATTCATGATATGCATTTAATATATTTATGTTTATCAGTTAATTTATCATCGCTTTGATTGCTATCTTCATAATGAGCGATGAATGAATCTTTTCGCTCTTTGCTACTTTCTTGAGTCAGACTATTCTTAGAATCTTCAGATTTTCATGAAGTCTTGCATTATTCTTTATCAGTCTTCTAATGACTTTCTTCTGATTGTTCATGTTGATTGTAATGTGCATTTCATGTGTCAGCACTGCGAAGATTCATTGCAATATGCACGTCAAGTTTGCAATTTCTTTTGCTCATTCTTGAGTCTTTTTCAGATTTGTTCATGCATCTGAGCTGACTGCATGAAGAAAGATGTTTTCACTACTCAGCTTGCAAAGAGACATGATCAGATCTCGTTGACTCATTAACACGTTTGTTATTCTTTGAAGAATTTGCTTGATGATCTTCTTCTGCATCTTCTTTACTTCTTCTCTGTCTGCTATCTTTATCATGATTTTGCATCTCTTGCGAAGTGATGATGATTTCTCTTTGAAATGTTGTTTTTTCATTGATAATTCTTCTCTTGTCACGTTTGCTTATGACATGATTTTCAATGAGAAACGCGTATTTCTCTGCATTTGTAACTGCTTGCTTAGCAGTTGAACTGATGCTCTCAGTTTCTGTACATTCTTCGTAATGAATGCATTTTGAGTCATGTGATGTTTTTCTTTTGATTCAAGTTGAAGATGACACATCAACTTCAATGCTATTTTCTATTGAAAATGTGTTGCATACGTTGCATGCAACATACATAAGACATGATCTCTATGCTGATTTTTTCCTTAGCGAGAAATAGTCTTTTCTCTTGCAGCAAATTCACAGTTCAAGATGAGTGAAATCTCTCACTGCTCAAATTTCGACAGTTTACTGCTTAAGCATGAGTTGCAGATGTTTCATCAATGATACACATGCATATTGTCAGAATCGTGCCTAGATGAGTCAATCAGCGAAAGTCAGAGTTGAATAATGCTTGATCTTTAGAGATAGCTATAACTGAATATTAAGAATACAGAAGAAGATGAGTACAAAAGCTTCTATTTAAGTAATATTCAGAGACTGCGCTAAGCTTGAAGAAAATATGTTTGTAACACGAGTAGAATGTGATGTAGAAAGAAAGATGATGTTGAACAAAGAGATATTGATGAAAGAAAATAGAGGCTGAGCCAGATCTGAGCTAGAGACACTGACTAGCTCTATTCAGCCTTGATACGCTCGTAACATTACCCTCTTCTTCGAAAATTCATGTTCGCATGAATGTCGCTCGTTTGCTTGCTTTCTTATTGAGTTATTTCGGTACTAGCGTGACTTTCTTGAGTATAGCGCATGAAATTCGTTCAAAACTTTCTCGAAGTCATCGAATTCACCTTTATCGACATAGTATCATTCATTGTCTTTATCTAGATCTTTTCATTTGATCTTGTACTGTATTCGATCTTGATAGCGTCTGAAGTTCAGAATGTCATCTATCTTTCAGTGTTCATCGTCATCGTCATCAATAATGATGAATCTGAGAGATTCTGCATGCTGTTCTGATAGAGAATCTTCTGAATACGATCGCAGTAGCTTCGAGCTGAACATCAAATGCAGATGCTTTATGCTGACTGATAGACGAAGATGATAGAAGATCTTCGCTTTGACAGTGATCTGATACAATTCTAGTTGTTTGTCTTTCAAATCTTTGCAGAGTCTTGTTGTCTTGACGTTTCTGAAAGATAGTCAAACTCAGTCATCTACTTTATAGATGACGTCTCGTCTATGTTTATTGATCTGAACTTCGATGATCAGCTTCGTCTTTTTCAATTGTTGACGATCGAAGCTCAGTAGCTCTTTCATTCAAATGACAATATCATCTGCTTTTCTAGCT
>JAABUV010006267.1_pt1 | contig 13037 bp, 11 predicted proteins | sample 5559971 | NCBI WGS metagenome assembly JAABUV01 (sample SAMN10711881, study PRJNA513362) | rock metagenome | isolation source: Antarctica rocks | place: Antarctica: Victoria Land, Knobhead nord | collected 2015-12-19
CGCACCGTACTCGGTCAACTACCACGACTATCCGGAGCAGCTGAACACAGCAGGCCGGCGCTTCACCGCCCACGGGTGGAACACCTTTGCCGAGGAGTTTAAGCGCACGGGCAACCTGGAAGCGATGAAGCACGCCCACATGCTCTGCTACGCGCAGGCGCAGCGGGCGGCCCTGATCCGGGAGACCAAGATCATGGACGGCGGCCGTCTTGCCTACGACGTGCAATTTCCCATCGTGCAGACCTGCCAGAATAGCCAGGGGGAAAGCTCGACGAGGTTGATGATCACTGCCCTCATCGTTCGCACCGATATCGAGGAGCACCAGGACGGTCTCGCAGTCGATCAGCTCGTCGCGGACCGGATGTAGTCTCAACCCACAGGAGGCTCACCTTGATCCGCCATGTGTTCCTCATCCTCGCATGCCTTTCCGCACCGAGCGCGGCAGGGGCACAGGCGGCACCGCCCACCGAGCCCATCCAGCCCGCCCCGGTAACAGCCTCTCCGACTGACGCTTGGCAACGCGCGATGCAAGACATGAGGCCGGTTACTCCCGAAGACATCGACAAATTTATTCAGCGCCTCGGCCCAAATGCCCGGGCTCGGATGTAGCCCCAGGAGGCACCCAATGTTCCGCCACGCTACCATTGCCCTTGCCTGCTTTGCGATGCCTGCACTCGCCTGGGCGCAGGGGCCTGTTCAGTTGAATGAAGCCCCGCCGGCCCCGGCACAGCCGGACGCGCAGCAGCGTGCGGTTCGCGACGCCATCCCACTCACCCCTGAGATGATCCGCGAACTGGCCCGCCGCCTCGGTGAGAACCAGCGCGCCCAGGAGGAGAGCGTCGCCCAGATTGCCTCTCCCGTCAGCCGAGCCATCAAGGTCACCTACGCGCCGGGTCAGGCGACGAGCATCGTGCAGACCGTGCGGGGCTACCCGACCCAGCTCGCATTCTTCGATGCGACGGGTCAGCCCTTTCCGATCGTTTGGGACACCAACTCCAACTCTGCAGGGGGAGGCGGCTCGGGCGGGGGCGGGGGCAGCACGGGGAACTGCAACACGCAGAGCGGTGGGGGTGGCGGTCCCGCGGTCGAAGCCGTCGGCTTCCACGTCTGCGTCCCCGTCCAGGGCAGTAACGTGCTGCAGCTGACACCCATGTCGCTCGCGCCCCGGGGTGGGCTGCTGGTCAGTCTGAAGGGCGCCCCCAAGGCGCTCACCTTCCTGGTGATAGCCGGCCGCGACCGCTACGACGCCGACTTGAGCGTCCTGGTGGATCGCCGCGGTCCGAACGCCCGGGTGCAGGTCGATACCCGGCCCGGCGCCCCGATAACCGGCGCGGCATACCTGACCGCGATGCTGTCAGGCATCGCGCCGGCGGAGGCGATCCCGCTGCAGGTGGAAGGTATCCCGCCGGATGAGGTCAGGGCGTGGCGCATGGGCGGCGAAACCTACCTGCGCACGCGCCATACGCTGATTTCGCCGCCGTGGAGCGCCACGCAGAACGGCGAGGGAGATGTCCGCATCTACGCCCTGCCCTCTACACCCGTGGTGCTGCTTTCGATCAACAACCGCACCGTCTCAGCGTCCCTCAAGGAATAGCCGGCATGTCGATGTCCCTCCACCGCCTATCCTTCCGGTTCCCCGTCCTACAGGGTCGGTTTAACAGCGCTGCGGCTGCTGGCCCACGTCGTATCCTGGTCATCACCGGCAGCGCCTGCGCGATCGGCGCGTTGCTGATCGGCGCGACGTTCCTGCATAGTTCGGTGCCGACCGTGTCCCAGCCCGGCAGGCTGCCCAGCGTGAACCCGCTTCCGGGCGGTCTGAACAGCAACCCGCAGCAGGACGCGCTTGCCCAGCGCAGCAGCAACCAAGCCGCCGCCGAGCACCAGGCAGCGGGGAATTCGTACACCCCCCAGATTGCACCGAGCCAGCTATATCACCCGACCAACACACGGCCGCTGCTGACATCTCCTCCTATGACGAAGCCGGAGCCAGTCCCGGCCCAACCGGCCCCCGCGCCAGCAAAGGTAGAAGCCATCCCGGCGTCATTCCAGCCGGCACCTGCGACGGCACTTCGGGTCGTGCAGGTCCAGGCCCAAGCCTCGGGACGCCCCGACCCGGAGGACGCCCGCTACAAGGCGGCGATCGACAAGCTGATGGGTGGCTGGGGCCACGTGCGGACGCATACCGACATCATCATGCCTGAGGCTGACCCATCCAACGCGTCCGACGCCGGCCGCGGCAGCACGGGCCGGAGCGCCGCCGGCCAGGCCCCTGTCGCCTCGCCTGTTTCGGCGGGCGGGGGTCGCCAGCAGCGCGTTCTGGTGCCGGCAGGACGGGGAATCTATGCTCACACGATTTTGGCCACCAGCTCGGATGCGGCCAGCCCCGTGATCCTGCAGGCCGACAGCGGCCCGATTGCAGGCGACCGCATGATCGGCTCCTTCGCGCGGGAGGAGGAGCGCTTGGTGATCCGGGTCAACCGGGTGATCCACAACGGCCGGGAGATCACGGCCGAAGGCATCGTCGTCGCTCCAGGCACCATGGAGACCAGCGTCGCTTCCAGCGTGGACCAGCACTATGCCTCCCGGTTCATCCTGCCAGCGGCAGCCTCCTTTGTCGCTGGGCTGGGCCAGGCGTTCGCGTTGTCCAACTCCAGCATCACCCAGAGTCCGTTCGGGGGTGCGACAGCCCTGCAGCGGCTCAACCTCGGCCAGCAGATCGGCGTCGGCGCCGGCGTGGCCGCTGGCCGTGTGGGACAGGCCCTTGACGCCGCCGCACCGAAGGGGCCAACGGTCAAGGTGGATGTCAACAGCTCCGTGGGCGTCCTGTTCCTGAGCAACGTCACCGCCGAGTAGCTCGATCCCTGTGCTGCGAAGCGCAATGCCGCCATTCGCGCCATAGCCGGCGATCCTGTGCGGAGGCAACCCGTACAGGAGGGTCTCCATGGACTCCAACATGACAAGTCTTTCGGCAGAGCCGCACCTGACCGCGCCGCTCTACCCGCACGTGGGCCTTCCCGGGGAGCAGGCTGGACCGCATCTGCAGCCCGAAGTTCCGGAGGACGCCAGTCCCGTCGCTGCATCCACAGCTTCTGCAGCACGTCGCCCTCGTCGGCGCATCCGCACGCTGTTGCTGGCCACGTCAGCGCTCATCGCGTTGGCGGGCGGTGGCCTGTTGCTGCTCTCATCCGCCGATCCGTCGGGCACGGCGCAGCTTGCAGCCCACGCGCGCCAGCTGGCTACCAGCGTCGGCATCCAGCCGTTGCCCTTGGTAGCGCCGGCGGCGAAACTCGCCACCCAGCCGCGGTCGGATGTCTCGCCCCCGGTCCGGGACGAAGTGCCCGTTGCTTCAGCCAACGCGCAGCTCGCCGAGATCCTGCGCCTCCGACCCGGCACGCAGGTTGCTCAAACTGCGACACCGGCAAGCCAGGGGCGCCCGGGGGACGGCAGGATGCAAGGGGCGCGTCAGCGTACTCCTGCGGCGCCTTCTCTGTCACCGGTTCCAGGCGAGGTCGGCGCTTCGTTCAGCGACGCCACTGAGGTCGCGGCCATCATCAACGAGGTGCCTGCCCCGGCTTCCGGGCGCACTGCAGCTCGGCGACGGAGAACGGGCCGTTGGTGGGAAAGCTCTCACCGGCAACGGTGTTCGCGGTGTCGCTCCATGTATGGACACCGAGCGGGCCATGTCGCTGGCCGTCCACCCGTGGATCAGCGACGCAGCCCGCGCCGTTGCTGGGCGCGTGCTGGCCGGTGATGGCTTGCGATGGATCGGTCCAGCTGACCGTGCGGAATGCGTTGTGGAACATCGCGTCAGCTGACCGTGAATCGGCCACGCCCAACCTGCTGTCTTGGCAAGCCGTACCGGGCATGATGGCATAGTCCTGCAGCATCCCGTCTCGGACCCTCAGCTTGTTGAGGCTGCGCCAGTCCGAGCCGGCTTCGACGAAGGCCAGTCGCACCCAGGTCCGCCAGGACAGGTTCGGCACGCGGTGCATCGGGCCGCTTTGGGGGTGGCCGGGCAGCGGCATGCGGCCGAGCATGTCGCCAACGCCGCGCAGGCTTCGCTTGGGCGGCTCGTAGAGGAAGGGCGGCACGCGTTCGATATGGCGGGCGACCAGGAGGAATCTTTTGCGACTCTGTGCCAGGCCACCCAGCACTCCGCAGTCATGTTGCGTCTCTGCAACGGCGTAGCCGAAGGCGCGCAGCAGGCCCGTGATGCGGTCCAGCAGGGATCGGCCGCGGGTGGCGACCCGCAGTACATTTTCGAAGACGATCAGCTCCACAGGGTCGTTGCGATAGGCTTCCAGCGCCAGCCAGATCCCGCGCAAGGTCAGCCGGTTGAGCGCCTGGTACTTGGCCAGCTTGCTTTTGGTTTCCGATAGCAGCCCGGAGAAGCCCTTGCAGGGCGCGCTGAGGAACAGGATGTTTGGGTGTTCGCCGCCGAAGGCGCGGTGCACATTGTCTGGCCCAGCCTCCCGCCAGCCCGTCGGAGGTTCGTGGCCGTGGAAGGCCCGGTATTGATCCCGGTCGAACAGGTCCAGGCATGTCCCCGGGACACCAGCGAGGCGGGCGAAGTCCCGGATGGCGGCGGCGTCCACATCGATGCCGCCCAGGCAGCGGAAGTCCGCCTCCAGGGTGCCAACGCGAGCCGTGGCCTGGTTGAACCCACGAGCACCTCCGCCCAAGCCGCAGAACAGGTGGGCGTGCGTGATCGTCCGGCGATCCGGGGTCCTGGCGTGCATGGCATGTCTCCTCTCGTCCAGTCCTTGCTGGGCTGGCGGTGGTCGTTGCGTAGGGGGATGTGTTCGGGGTGTCCCGCTCGGTTCAGCCGATCGTGAGGGAGAGCTGTGCCGGATGGTCCGTGCTGCGGGTTGCGGCACGCGCCGTTGCGGGTGGCATCGGCGGGAGTGGCGGCGGAGTAGGGACTGGCACTCCGTCTGGCTCGAAGCGGGCTTTCAGCTGGGCGAACTGTGCTCGATCGGCGGTCTCTTGCTCGCTGCGGTCCTTCTTGCGGTAGAAGTCGAGCAGGTCCACCTGGCGCAGTCGTCGGCGGATCTCTCGCTCTACGTCGCTGAAGGTGTGGCCGGGATCGCCGTAGCAGGGATGCTGCATCACCTGTTCGATGAACTCGATCTTGCCGGCGGTGTTGGTGAAATATTCCGTCCAGAAACCTGTCCGATCATAGTGGGCTATAAATGAGAAGGTGTGCATCACCTGGCTGTAGAACCGTTTCGTGAATTGGTGCTCCGGAAAATCGGAGGAGACGAACCGGAGAAAATGGGAGGCAAACCAAGCCTTGGTATCAGCAGGGGTGAACTTCGTAGGCCGGAAGTCGGAGGCTGTCGGCGCCGGCTCACGCAGCGTGCGGACGATGGCTGGTGGCAGCTTGTATTCCATGGTGTTTCTCCAGGGTTCCGTCCTCCCATCCCTTCTGGAGGACCCCCATTGGCGACCGCGTGCGGGGGACGGCTGCAAGGGCGCGGCGCTCGCCGCGGGATCGTAGCCGCCTAGCGAAGCGGCGGCGGAGACCCACCCCTTGCAGCCGTTCCCCGGACGTGGTGCCCCTCGATCCATCATCCGTCGTCTTTGTTTTCCGCTCTTGTTCTCCCCATGGCTATGCCGGATTCAGCACGAGCGGGCGGGGCTGCCGGGAGCGTGTGCGGTAGAGCCGCAGGTCTGGCAGGCTTGGATAGCCGTTGAACCCATGGGTCAGGCCGTGGTCTTCGTGCACTTGGAGGATGTGGGTCGTCGCCGTCAGGCGGCGTCCGTCACGCAGTGAGCGGACGACGGCCGTGTCGTTGCGCCCCGACCAGGGGCTGCTGCGCCAGTGTCCGGTGTTTGGATCGCGGCTGCTGGCCCCAAGCTGCCCGTTCAGGAAGGCTTCGACGATCCAGGGCGTTTTGCAGACTGGTGCTTGGGGGTAGCGCGAGCGGAAATAGGCTTGGTCTTGCAGGTAGAAGATGTTGCCCACGGCGATGACCCCGACGCGGAGTGGGTTGTTGCCCGGCCGGCAGCCGGAGGCCCCATATGCTCGTATCATCGCAGCACCGGCTCTACTGCGTTCATCCTGCATTCCTTTCCATGGGGGTCACGACTTGATGGCCGGGCTCGGTCGGGTGCCACGCACCGACTCGTGCTCATCGATGGCGATGTCGGCGGCTTCCGCCGGGGGCACCCGGCCGTCGTACTCGCCACGCCAGTCGCGGGGCGGCAGGTCGAGCAGATCCAAGATGATCCACTTGCAGGTGCGTGCCGCATGGCTGTTGGCGACCATCAGCCAACCATAGAAGCCAAGGTGGCCGGCGGCGTGTGTCCAGAGCCGGTCGGGTTCGCTTGACGGGCATCGCGTGATCCGGCCAAGGCAGGCGAACACGAACGCGCGGTCCCGCCCGCCCCAGTCGATCACCGTGTCTGGATTTGCGGTCACCGTGTGCCTGGTGGCTGCGGTGCGCGAACCAGGCGCTGCTGCGCGGCCCTTCGCGCACGGCATCGAACAGGTCGGTCGCCTGTAGGATGACGGGCGGCAGCGCGCGCGTGACGGTGAGGTAGGCCCAGCTCGCCGAACCCTGACACAACCGACGGCGCCCAGCCCAGCGCTCGCCCGGCGGCACGATGGGTTCCTCCAGTTCGCGCAGGCGCTCGGCTGCGGGGTAGGACGGGGCCATGCCGACCATGCCGCGCAGCAGCTTGCGCACCTGGCCGAAGTTGAGGCCGGGTTCGAGGTGCTGCGCCAGGGTGAACACGTCGCCCTTGGCCTGCGACATCGGGTCCCACCAGCCCTGGCCCTCGTGGTTGACGATCAGCACCTCGCCGGCGCCGCGCCGATACTTCAGGCACCGCCGCGTGCTGTCAGCCTTGTCCAGGCTGTAGCCGTCCCGCTCCAGCAGCAGCGCGCAGCTCACCCCCGCCCGCAGCTCGCTCAGCTCTGCATCCCCTCCGCTCATCTCCGCGCTCCCGTGCCAGGTGGCAGGGCGGAGCCGAAATCGGGCAGGGTCCGTCCCCCCTTCCCTCTTTTTCTCCGTCCTGATCCCTCACCGGCGACGGACGGCACGGGGCGTGGGGCAAGGGCGTGCGCAGCACGGGAGCGCCCTGGCGCGACGCACCCTCGCGGCACGACCCGCGGCGGCTGTAGGTCCTCCATTCATCCCTCCTCCTGACATCTCCCCCCATCGTCGTTTGGCGTGGCGCAAACGGCGGGGTGGCAGGCGGGGCGGTGCCCGGGATCAGCGCCGCAGGCACAGGTGGCGCAACAAGCGCTGCGCCAGCCCGGAGCGCCCCGGACCCGGACTGGCGGCCTGCCTCGCGTCAGGCCGCGGCGAGCTTCGCGTTCCAGGCACTGTGCCGGTCTGAGGGTAAGCAGGGCCAGGCGGCAGGGCATCTGCGGCTCGTGCAGGTCCGGGCTGGCCTGGCGTGAGCGTCGGGAGGCATGCGAGTGCCGGGCTGCTGGCCGTCGGCGTAGGCGCGCGCGGGACCAGCAGGGGCTGAATCGGACGGTTCGGCGGGGCCGAAACGGCTGACAGCAGCGGGATGGGACGGATGGGAGCAGCCGGCAGCGCCGGGACGTCCCGGGCCTTGCTGATGGCCCGCCGGCCGAGCTGGGTCAAGCTGGACCAGAAGGCGCGATCGTGCTCCTCCATCCCGGCCGGGTCATGCGCCAGTTACTCCAGGAAGTGGACGCGCTTGCCGGTGATGGTGGCCTTCACCCGGGCCTTGGCGGCGCGATACTCCGGATGGTCGTAGCCCATCACCTCGACCGCGAAGGAGAGCAGGAAGCTGCGGTTGGTGGTATGGATAAGGCCTTCGAACTTCGGTTTGATCACCGCGTCGCCGGCGTCCCGGCCAAGGTAGTAGCTGAACCTGTCGTGTAGCGGTTTGGTGATCGCGACCTGGCAGCCTTGCGTTGCCATCCAGCCCTGGAATCGGACCAGGATGTCGAGCCATCTGCGCTCGTGCGAGGAGTCTAGTGTCAGGATGTCCGTAGCCGACCAGCACGGGTGGGCATAGGCCTTCAAGAGGGCAAGAGGCTGCTGGCAGACCGGGGAGGCGACCAGCACGGCGGCGACGAACGAACTGCGCCGCTGCGAGCCCCGGCCAGGGCCGGACGCGCTGATGGCGCCCCTGATGCCAATGCGCCCGCCCCCGGCCAGGCCCATTGTCTCGCCCTTGATGCCCTCTGCGACGAAGGCCACCTAAGGCGGCAGCCAGTTCGTGACGCGTTGGCAGGCCTGCAGATCCTGCGGTGACGGGCAGAATTGCGCTTGAACGGCATGCAAGGAAAGTAGCCCCGCATCCGCCGGCATGCGACCAACCTCTTTATTGCACCAACGCCTACGGTATCACGGTCGACGCCAGTAAAGGTCGAGTCATTCGCTTTTGACGGCCAGAGCTGCGTACACACGGGCGTTGCATGTGCGGGTGTCAGGTCGGCTAACCAGACGCCATAGCCGGGCGGCACCGCGGCAGCGGGTGTCGCCATGTTGCCACCGGGCGAGACTGGATGGCGCGCACAGGCAGGGGCGGCATGGTCCTCGTCCGCATCTGGCGAGGTGAAACACCTGGATTGGGCTTGCAGCTTAAATGGCACATCTTGTTCGCCGATGGGACTGCTTCCGACGATGCCCGTAGTGGGCCATTCATAAGCCGCAGGACACCCGAAATGCCTCCACAACGTGGCTCATCCTCACGACCGATGCACTCGGTACGCCCGATGCGCTCGGTACGGGGACCGATGATGTCTGCACGCACGACTCCATACAAAGCGATGTTGATGGTACGGCATGAGACTGTCTGACCGATGCGAAAGGTACACACTCCTAAAGCTTCTCTCCGTAGACTCTCCTTGAAGGTTGCTGAGAGTTACGCATTTGCGCAATCGAAAGTAGGTTCAATGACTTTTCGAAAGTGGCTGCCGTTGCTTGATCCGACATGCTACCATGGCGCTTTCACGAGTCTCTACGCAGGAGGTTGTGTGTCCCGTCTCCCACTCGGTCAAAAGGTTCACGCTACGCTCGTGAGCAGTGGGAAAGATGCAGCGTTGGCCCTAGCGCTCGAGGCCGGCCAACCTGACCTGTTCGAGCGAGTGAATGCCGTCGCAACTGAGAGTCCGGTGCCATCCTTCCTGCACTCCGCCCTGTGCGCAATGTCTCTCCCGGTTCGCCGCCCCGCAAACGAGGCCGCTCCGATAATTCGCCAAGACGGGCAGTATACGCTGGCGATTACTCCCCGCCCGGTGCTGCAGCCAGAAGGTGCGCCCGAGCGGATGCTGACCCTGGGCGTGCCATACGGCGTCCTGCCTCGGCTCATCCTGATTCATATCATGTCGCAAGCCGTACGCACCGGCACGCGACAGGTGCATCTAGGATCCACCTTCACAGACTGGATGCGTAAGATGGGCTATCGCACCATCTCGTATGGACCACGAGGCTCGGCAACGCTCATCAAGCAGCAGCTCGACCGGTTGCTGGCATGTGAATGGTTAATTCGCTGGGACGGCGCCAGTGTGGACGGCACACGGGAGTTCGGCATCAAAGAGATCAAGCTATCGAACGAATACGTGGGCTTTGACCGGGGCACGGGAGGTTTCGGGCGTGAGATCAAGCTGACGGAAGGCTTCTACGAACACCTGCGCCATCATGCCGTGCCACTGGACGAGAACGCGATTCGACAGCTGCGCGAAAGCCCCACAGCGCTCGACCTCTATACATGGCTGGCCTATCGCTTGCCCCGGCTTGGCGCCAAGCGATCGGCAACCTTGTCCTGGCAGCAGCTCGCCGTGCATTTCGGTAATGACGGCCACAATATCCGCAAGTTCCGCCAGACAGTGCGTGACGCGTGGGAGCGCCAGGTTTCGGGCGTGTATCCCGAGGCACGGGCGGACTTCGACGCGACGCTGGTCCGGCTGCACGCCTCACCTGCCCCGCTGAGCCGTACTGTCGTTAAAGGGGTGGACCTGAAGTTGGCAACGTATCTGAAAGAACCAGCGCCCACTACCCCGGTCGCTCCAGCGACCGATGCAACGGGTACGCCCGCCCGCTTCCTATCAGCCCTGCACGCAAAGCTCAGTGCGGTCGAGGCGCAGCTATGGCTAGGTGACGCAGTACTTGAACAGAGCGATGACGGCTGGGTGCTGATGCTTCCGACGCGGTTCAAAGCGGACTGGGTGCGCAGCCAGCAGAGCCAAGCGCTTGAGCAGGCGCGTGTGGCCGCCGGATTAGATCGACTCCCGGAGATTCTGGTCAGGCGTCGGCCGTGAGTCGCGCGCCGTTGCGGGCCCGCACGCTGTCCGTTCCTCGGCCTAGCCCCCCTGCCCTGCCCGGCACCGAAACCGTCTCGGGCCTGTATGATCGCTCACTCGACGTGCTGGCAGCTCTCCGAGACCGCGGCGCGGCAGCGGGCGATCGGCAGAACACGCCCCGCTTCTCGATTACCCGCGCAGCTGAATTGGTGGGCCGCACGCCGGCGGCGATCCGCGAGGCCGAGAAGGACGGACGCCTGCCGGGCGTAGACCGCACTGAGACGGGCCGTCGTGTCGGGTATACCTTGGCCGAGGTGAACGGCATGCGCGACGTGTTCAATACCCGACCGTGGCGTACTTCCGGCGACCCGGCCGCCATCATTGCTGTGCAGAACTTTAAAGGCGGCGTTGGCAAATCCACTGTGTCTGTCCATTTGGCACAGTATCTCGCAATGCGTGGGTACCGTGTGTGCATAATCGACTGCGATAGCCAGGGCTCGTCCACCTCCATGTTTGGACTAATCCCTGACCTTGACGTGACTGAGGATGAGACGCTGTATCCGTTCATCCGTAACGTAGAGATGACGAGCCTCGAGTATGCGGTGAAGCCGACCAGCTGGGACGGACTTTATCTTATACCAGCGAACCTCCGGCTTTATTCAGCGGAGTATGAACTGGCGGCACGGGTAGCCCGGGCAGAGCCTGCATTGCTGAACCGGATTGCCGAGGGTATTGCCTCGGTCATCGACCACTTCGACGTAGTAATCCTCGACCCACCGCCGGCGCTGGGCACCATATCGCTTTCGGTGATGCGCGCGGCGAATGCGCTGCTAGTTCCCATTCCGCCTACCGTCGTCGATTTCACTTCCACAACTAGCTTCTTTGCAATGCTGCACGAAACGATGGGCGTGCTGGGCCAGGCGGGCTTGCCCGTCGACCTCCGCTGGATACGCATGCTAGCGACGCGGGCGGACGAGGGAAAATCGATGCAGCGGGAGCTGCTGGGCCTGATGCGGACTGTGTTCGGGGACTCCATGTTGCGCACGGTGTTGAAGGATAGCGCAGAAATTGACAATGCCTCCGCACGCATGATGACGGTCTATGACCTGGATGGCCCCGTAACCTCACGCGAGACGTATCAGCGCTGCCTGACCTACCTGAACGGCGTAAATTCCGAAGTTGAGACTTTGATCCGCATGACTTGGCCCAGTCAAGTCGCACGGCTCCGGGCCGAGGGCGTACTTTGAGTGCCTGGTTGCAGGTCTGCAACTCGACGTTAACTCATTCAGGACATTGCTGAAATGGCCAATAAAGGCAACCGTGGCTTCGCTGACCTGATCGCGGGGGAGGGGGATCGGCAAGCGTCGCGGTTGCCGCCCCGTACAGGCATCCTGTCGGGCCGCGAGAACCGGCTGGCTGCCCTAGCCACCGGGTCCAGCGTTACCCGCGTACATGAGCTGATCGATCCCGCGCGCAGTCGGATCTGGGCGGGGCACAACCGCGATTATGGGGCATTAAGCGAGAGTGCCTGCGCCGACCTGATTGAAAGCCTGCGCGCCCAAGGCCGGCAGGAGGTCCCTGCTATCGTGCGCCGTGTCTCCGACGATCCTGCGCATGACTACGAGGTCGTGTGTGGTGCCAGGCGGCACTGGTCGATCGCCTGGTTGCGCACGCACGACTACCCTGAGTTTCGCTTTCTGGTTGAACCGCGCGAAATGACGGACGAGGAGGCGTTCCGCGTCGCCGACCTTGAAAACCGTAGCCGTAAAGACCTTTCAGACTACGAGCGCGCCACGGATTATGCCCGGGCAGTCGAACGCTATTACGGTGGTAGCCAGCAGCGCATGGCCGAGCGTCTACAGGTTTCGCGAAGCTGGCTGAGCCGCTACCTGGAACTTGCGCGCCTTCCGCTCGAAGTAATGACTGCCTTCGGCACCCCGCACGCGCTGGGCATTAGCCACGCAGCCCAGCTGGCGCCTGCGTTGAAGACGGTGGCACTCCGCGACCGCATGTCTGTCCGGAGTAGGGAAGTCGCGGCCGAACAGCAAGCGCGAGCAGGCCGGGCAGAAACACTGTTGTCGCCCGCCGAGGTGACGCGGCGCTTGCTGGATGTTAGCCGCCCGGCGCGCAAGCCAGCTGAGTGCGCAGAAGCCAAAGATACAGGCGGCAAAGTGATCGCACGGGCCGAGCGGGGCAGGGGGGGGGCTATCACGATTGTGATCCCTAAACCTGACGCGGTTAATGGGAGCGAACTGATGATGGGTATGATGGCGATGTTGGAAAAGCTGTCTCCATAGTGCCAGATGGAGTTCGTCTGCGCGACCGTTCCTGCACTACCGTCGGGATGTTGTCGGATCGTGCACTCGGAGCACTAATTGGATTGGCTGATATTGGGCTTTGGCATAAGCCCTGTTCTAGCCGAGGCATGTCGCACCTGCCTAGGCTGTCGGCACAAGTGTTGGCAAATTCGACGGTGAGCCGCCGTAGACGGGCGTTTGCAGGCCTGCAGTCGCGAGTTGCGACCAGTGCTAGCCAGCACACTGGGCGCTTGATGCGCTCGAGGGTTCGGGCGAGTACTGGTTTAAAGATGTCTGGCCAGAGCTGAACGGGTCGAAGTTCCACTCGCGTAGTGAGTGTGTCTCTTAGGAAAAAGATTGTGAGGCAGCGACACACGGACGGTCGCGCTGGCAGTAGCGCAATCAGCCGGGGCTCTTATTGGGTTCCGGGGTGGTGAGGCCAGCATCGGGAAACGGGGCCGGGAGGCTCTGGTGCGCGAGCAAAAGCGGGCGTAGGTGACCTGCTCGCG
>JAABUV010006269.1_pt1 | contig 13034 bp, 16 predicted proteins | sample 5559971 | NCBI WGS metagenome assembly JAABUV01 (sample SAMN10711881, study PRJNA513362) | rock metagenome | isolation source: Antarctica rocks | place: Antarctica: Victoria Land, Knobhead nord | collected 2015-12-19
CTGACAGACATCCCATCCTGAATTTTGTCAAGCGGCGACGGTGGCGGTGTCGGTGTTGTGGTGTGCCCAGGCGGTGTGTTCGTTGTAGACGGTGCCGGCCTTGAGGCAGCCGTGCAGTATGCCGACGAGGCGGTTCGCGAGTTGCCGCAAGGCGGCGTGGTGGCCGATGTTTCGGTCGCGGAGCGCGTCGTAGTAGGCCCGCGCACCTGGTGACGCCCCGAGCGCGGCGAAGGCCTGCAGGTGCAGCGCTGCGCCGAGGCGGCGGTTGGTGGCGTAGCGGGCGAGGACGACGGTCTTCTTGCCCGAGGCCCGGGTGATCGGGCTTTGCCCGGAGTAGTTCTTGCGTGCCCGGGCGTTGACGAACCTTCCTGCGTCGTCGCCGAACTCGCCGAGGGTGCGCGCGGCCAGGATCACTCCGAAACCCGGCTGGCTGAGGTAGATCTCAGCGGCCGGGTGACGACCAAAATGTTCGTCCACCGCCGTTTGCAGTGTTGCGATCTGCTCATTGAGGGCTGTGATGAGGGAAACCTGGGTGCGGACGATGGTGGCGTAGGCGCCCTCGGTCGTCGAGAGTTGACGTAACCCGGGTGCGCGCAGCACCGCCTGCACAGCATCTGCCTTGGCCTCGACATGGTGACGACGAGCGGCCCGCAGCGCCGAAACGAGTTGGGTCCTCGACAGTTTCGCTGCCCGCGCCGGGTCCGGTGCCCGCGCCAGCAACTGCAGCGAGTCCGCTGCCGCCAGGTCTGGGTAAGCGTCCACGGCGGCGGGAAAGAACTCCAGAAGCAACGACCGCAGCCGCAGCACGTGCCGGGTCCGCTCCCACACCGCGGTCTGGTGGGCCCGCGCCAACAGCTTCACCGCGTCGGCCAGATCGCTGTCCCCGGCGACTGGGCGGTGATGGTCGCGGTCGAGACGGACGATCTCCGCCAGGACATGCGCGTCGCCGGCGTCACTCTTGGCCCCCGAGGTGGAGTGCCGCTGCCGGTAGCGCGCCGCCGAGAGCGGGTTGATCGCGTACACCTGGTAGCCGGCCGCCCGCAGTGCCCTTACCCACGGCCCGCGATCAGTCTCGATCCCGACGACAACCTGAGCTGCTATCTGCTCGGCAGGCAATTCCGCCCAGTCCGCAGGAGCATGCTCAGCGAGCAGTGTGTGCAGCCCGGTGATGCCCGCCAAGCCCTCCGGCAAGCGCACCCGCACCAGCCGGCGACCCGCCTCGTCCTCAATTTCCAGATCGTGGTGGTCCTCAGCCCAATCGTCTCCGACGAACAGCACCGTGCACCAACTCCTCCGTGTTCAATCAACAAGGTCACAGCACCCGGGGACCTCTGCAACCTAATGATCAAGTGCTCACGCCAAGACGGGCACGACATCTCATCAGCAGTGCAGTCACCGGCGGACCGGCGGGCGCACGGTCTGTCAGTAGGCCTCAAAAAGGCCTGTAAGGGTGAGTGCTGACCCGCCAGCCGCTGCTGCAGTCGAGCCTTCCAGAAGCACCCGACTGATCTCATTAGTTTGTGGCCCGGCCGCTCTCCTTCTGCCGTGGGTGTTTACCTCGACGCCGCACACATCACGGGTATGAGCAACCCGACCCGCGCCCCGGCCGGTACCCCAGAAGGTGGCCGGTTCGCCCCCGGCCGCCGAGCAGAAACCGGGGTCACCCTCGATACCGCAAGCGAGAAATTCGGACAGGTCGACCCTGCCATTCTGAGCGAGATGGCGCGCCACCGCGCGGCCATAGCGGAGGCAGGGCAGGCGTACGAGCGGGCCTGTGCCCGCGGACTGGCGGACATCGTAACGAAACGGTGGCCGCAAGCGCATGCACTGGAGATGGAGCCGAGGGAGGACGACCCCGATCACCTCGTGGTCACCGGGGTCTACTTCAGCGGGGAAGGTGGCCGGCTGCCCGTCACCGACGCCGAGCTCGACGACTTCAACTTCGACGACCAGGACGTGTTCACCATGACCTCCGCGCTGCAGGCAGCGCCGGCGGGACAAGGATCGGAGTACATGTCCGGGGACTCGAAACTGCTGGGGCCGACCTTCGACGTGGACAAGGCGCTGAGCCTGCGCGTCACCACACAGGAGGTCGACGACGAGCGGGAACGCTGCGCCCACCGGGACATCTCCAGTGTCGTGTTCGCCCAGTTCCCCGACGCCACCAGCTGGAGCGTGGGCACCAGGGAGTACGACGACGGCTACTCCTACTCGGCGGACGAGGTGGGGGTGGCCACAGTCGACGGGTCCGTCGATTACCTCGACCGGGCGCTCCCCAGCGTCACACCGAAGACACTGGGGGTGTTGCGGGATGCCATCGGGGAGCTCAACGATCTTGACGGCCAGCTCGGCGCCTACAGCACGCACGACCACGACATCGGCCGGCGCGGATGAGCAACCCGACCCGCACTCCGGCCGGCACCCCCGAAGGTGGTCGGTTCGCCCCCGGACAACACGCCGAGCCGGCCCTCACCCTGGTCTCGAACCAGACGCCCGACCGGGAGTCCCTGCACGACCAGCTCGCCGACGCCCACCACGAAGCGGAGCAGGCGAAGGAACGCGTCTCCTTGCTCAGTGCCCGCCTGCTCGCCGACGAGATCGCCGCCGCATACCCGCAGGCCACTCATGTTCGGGTGCACCGCAACGGTTACGAACCGCTGCCCGCGGCGATCGAGTCGGTCCTCGACGAGAACGGTGCAGACATCGCAGACGCCGCCCCAGCCGAGCCGTGGCACCCCGATGACGCCGCCCGGCAGCTTCTCTCCCGGTGGAACCACGACTACGTCGAACACCTCGACCTGGACGGCGCGACCCGCGGCCGGTTCCTGACCGGCGAGCGCCCCGCACCGCGGAACTACGGCGACTACGTCGACGTCCTCGACATCGGCAAAGCGCGGAACATCCTGCCGCACAACAGCACCAGGAACGGATCATCGTGAGCACCCCCAACCGCGTCCAGCCCGGCGTCCCGACTCAGGGCGACATTGGCTTCGCCGATCCTCGCGCTGATCGCCCACTTGTTCCGAACGGCCGGTGCCCACGATGATCGGGCCCAACAGGGTCCCGGCCGGAACCGGTGTGCGAGGCGGCCAGTACGCAACGCAGGAACACGCCGAAACCGACCTCACCCTGTCCGAGGACCTGTTCGGGGAAGAATCCCCGATGCCCGACGCCGAGCACCGGCCCATCTCGAGCGTGCATGACGGGGAGGACTTCTCCCACGCCACGATGCTCGGAACAGCTCTCCGTCAGGCCCAAGCCCGTAGGGCGAACTTCCGTGCCGCGGACCTGCGTGCCGCGGACCTGACCGGCATCGACGCCGGTGAAGCCGATTTCACCGGTGCCGACCTCACCGGTGCGGATTTGACCGACGGCCGCTTCGACGGCGCCGTCTTCCACGACGCCGCCGTGTCCGGACAGCTCGACGGCAGCGTCTTCGACGGCGCCGACCTGTCCGCAGCAGTGGTGGGCTCCGCCGACCGGGCCAGTTTCCGTGGCAGCTCGCTGCGGGGGGCGACCCTGAGCGGGCACTTCGAGGGGTGCGACTTCCGGGGTGCCGATTTTTCCGGCGCCCAGATGGACCACGGTCAGCAGAAGAAGGCCAACCGCAACCTGAGCGACGTCACCTTCTCCGACTGCCGGTTCGACGAGACCCCCGTCGAGGATTCCGCCACGACATGGCCGTTCAATTTCGATGTGCCGCGGGACGCGGAGTTCCGGCGGCACGGTTTCACCGCCGAGGAAACCATCGACTGGGTGGAGGGTGGGTGGGACTCCGGTTCCGCCGCCGCCGCGTGGAAAGATTCCGGGCTGGACCCCGACGTTGCCAAGGACCTGGAGAACAACGGGATCAGCCCGGACACGGTCGCCCAGTTCACGGCCCACGGAATCACCGACCCCGATGAGATCGCGGACTGGCACGAGGCGGACATCGAGGCTGAGCGCGTCGCCGAGTGGACCGACGCCGGCTTCACCACCGGAATCCAGGTGCCCCTGCCCCTCGCCGTCCGGGAATGGGGCCCCACCGGGTTACCGGCCCAGGACTGCGCCGCCTGGTCGCGAGCCCATTACACGCCGCGAGAAGCGGTCCAAGCCACAGCGTTCGGTAACAACCCCGCCAACGCACCGACCTCGGAGCACGAGAGGGCGGTCGCCCGGCACGCGGTGACTTTCCGGTTCACCCAGAGCAGGGAGCTCCGCCGCCGCCAGGCCACGATCGCCTCCGGCTGGGAGGACAACTACGCCACCGCCGCGGAGCTCGACGCGATCGCCCGTGAGCAGGACCGCCGCAAGGCTTCCGGTCGGTCACCGCACACACCACAGGCATGAGCGTCCCCAGTCGTGTCCAGCCCGGCGTCCCCACAGGGGGCCAGTTCGCCGCGACCACCCACCTGGAGACCGATGTCGGGGTGGACCACCCCGAACCGAGCGTCGACCAGGAACGGATCGACGACCTCGATTCCTGGGTCGCCACCTACCGGCAGTCTAAGGACGCGACTTCGCGGCTCAGTCTGGCGCTGATGGCCACGCAGTTGCGCACAGAGTTCCCGAACGCGCGTTACCTGCGTTTGGAGAACTCCGATCAGGGTGAGTACATGGTCGCCGCGGAGATCACCGACGCCGGTGAGAACACGGTGTCCGATGACCTGGGGGAGATCGAAGTCGAGGGAACCGGGTTGTGCGTGGACAACCTGGCCTCCTATCTGGACTCCGTCGGGGACGGGTGGAGCGACATCGAGATCGACCCGGACGGACAGGTTGACCTTGATGTGCTGGCGCAAGTGACAGTGCCGGACGGCCCGGACGGCACACCCGCACCTGATGCCGCCGCTGCGTTCGACGCGTGGTCGCGGGTGTACCGCAGCACCGACGACGGGCTGGCCGATGCCTCGTTGCGGGTGGTGTCCGCGGATCTGGGTGCCCGCTACCCCCAGGCCCGCTACCTGGAGCTCACCGAGTCCGACCAGGGTGAGTACATGGGCGCCGGCGATCTCCTCGACAGCCGCGGGGAGGTGCTGGTCGCCGAGGTCGGGTCCGATGAGGTCCCTGGTGCGAACAGCGACATCGACACCCTCATCGGGAGCCTCGATTCGGAGGGCACCGGGTGGCGGCAGTACCTGGCCGAGGACTCCGTCGACCGCCTCGACCTCTCCCGGTGCGCGCAGATACCGCGGACTCGGCCGATGATCGACCCCAGCATTTCGGGGTACGTGCGGGTTGCACCGTGACCACCACCGTTCACCCCGTTCCTGTCGTGCCTACGCGGAAACCGGGCACCACACCGAGCTCCGCCGAAGCCCTCGATGCGTACACACTCGCGGCCGCGGTACTCGAGGTGGCGAGGGCGGACACCTCGTTCGCCCGGGCGGATGTCGCGCTGGCCCGCATCAAGGTGGCACAGGCCGGATCGGACACAGAGTACAAAGCACGTAAAACGCTGTCCTTGGCGTTGTGGATGTTGAACAACGTCACCCGGTGCAACGAGCGCAAAGCGCAAACGGCGTTCGACGCCGCGGCCGCCGCGGTAAACCCCGCCGGACCCGCCGGGGTCCCGTTGTCCTCCGCCGACGACATGGGGGGCTGAGGACGATGCGCGTGCTCACCACTGTCGTCGACTTCATCTTCGGTCGGCTCCTGCGCAGCAGGGTCTTCCAGAAGACCCTGCTGCTTGTGCTGACCGTAGCCGTCGTCGTCCGCTTCTTCGACAGCATCCTCACCGTGGTGATGTGGACGGTGGTGGTCGGGGCGATCCTCACGGCCGTCTTCGCCCTGGTCACCCTGTGTGTCCCCGCACCTGATCCCCGCATGATCGTGCTCGCCCCACCTCCCGAGACACCCAACACGGACAACAGGCACAAGGCCGCACACATACACCAGTACGACGTCAGAAGAACCGCTTCTGACACAACCACCGCATAGGCGGAGGAGGTTCTCATGTTTTTCGGCGTATTTTTCGGTTACGTGTTCACCCGGATGCTCACCAGCCGCCTGTTCTGGAAGATCGTGGCCTGGATCATCTTCTTTGCCTTCCTCATCCGGTTCGCTACCGTGATCACCCAGGCCTTTCTCATCGGCCTCGCGGTGGTGGTCGCGGCCGCCATCGGATACGGGATCTACCTGCTAGTGCTCCGCCGCAGGGCGAACGCCGAGACCCGGTCCGGATCCGACGAGAACGCCGAGGTGGCCTACCGCCAGCAGGTGGACGCGTTGGTTCCGGTGGACGAGGTGCGTGAGGTCGAGGAGTACACGCCGCGGCACGTGCCGGACCCCCGGTACTCGCCGCTGAGCGGCGAATACCGGGGCCAGCGGTGAGCGCCCCGGCCCGCGTCAGCGCCGGCAGCGGCGCCAGTTCCGGCCAGTTCGCGCCCACCCAGCACGCCGAACCGGACATCGCCCTCGACGACGAGTTGGACGACGAGATCTGCTCGCACTGCGGCGAGGACGCCGGCGGCGGTGACGGTTACGACGGCTTCTGCGGCAACTGCGCCGACCTGGTCGATCAGCACGACGAAGGCGAGCACTCCGCACGAAACGATCGGTGCCCGATGTGCGCGGGCTGACTCCGCTCCAGCAACTGGGTGTGGATTTTCTCGACGAACTGGCGCAGCTGGGTTTCGCGCGGCATCACGTCGCCCGACTGGTCGGTGTCGATGTCCCCACGCTCGCGCAGTGGCGCGGCGTCCGACATGAGTCTCGCGAGCCGATGTCCCCGGACGATCTCGACAAGTTGGCCGCACTGCTGGACGTCTGCACCCTCGTCCGCAACACCTCCTTCGTGCCCGATGTCACCGCGTTCTTCGAGACCCCCGTCCTGCCCAACGCCCCGATCCGGCCGATGGACCTGTACGCCGCAGGACGTGTCGACCTGGTCCTGGACTGGGCAAGCCGAACGGTTCACGACCCCGCCGCGCTGCTGAGCGCTTTCGACCCGGACTGGCGCGAGCGGTACCACAGCGATTTCGAAGTCTTCCAGGCCGCCGGCGGTGACCTGGCCATCCGGTCCAAAGAACACCGACCGGCGTGAGCGGCGCGGGCACACTTTCTGCGCATGTTCTCCTGTGTGGCCACCACTGAGCGCGTGAAAATCACCCTGCCGCCCGGGTTCGACCCCGGCCGACATGTGAAGGCGCTGGCCAAAAAGATTGCCGACCACTACGGCGACGGTTTCGAGATCGACTCCATCGACCCCGCCGAGAATGTTGCCTACGCCAGCCGCCAGGCGGCGGTCACCGAGGTCACCGCCACCGTGCTGAAACCGGACAGCTTCGAGGTACGCCTGGTGCGGGGCACGAAGCCCGCCGACGGGGACCGGGTATCCATCCGGATGGCCGACCAGTACCCCGGTCTGGTGATGACCCGGTTCGAGCCGTTCCTCGGCAAAGCGGTGCTGTCCAAGCTGGACCCCGCCACCGCCCGCTGCCGGGGTGCGGTGGCGATCGCGCTGGGGGTGAAACCGTGGGATGTGCAGGTGCTCCCCCGCAGCGACGGCGGGTTCGACCTGGAGCTGCCGCCCGGCTATGTGGCCTCCAAGCACGACGGCAAGCTCGACGAGGTGGCAACCTCCGTCGTCGGCCGCGTCGGCTGGTATGTGGATGTGGACGTGGCGGCGCTGACCGCCTCGATCATCCCGTCCACCCCACCGACCTTCCCGGCCGCGTTCACCTACCCCTTGAAAACACCGGTCCCCGCGTTCTCGCTGGCCTCGACCGACTGGGCGAAGATCCCGCTCGGGCACGTGCTGCCCGAGCCGGGCACCGAGGTGGGCCCGGTGTTCAGCATCGACTTGCTGGCCGGAGCTCACCTGCAGATTGGTGGAACATCCGGGTCGGGCAAGTCCATCGTCATCAACAATTTCATCGCCGGTTGCCTCTCCCGCGGCGCGGAGCTGGTCGTCGTCGACCTGCCCAGCAAGTCCGTGGACTTCCTGTGGTGCAAGAAGTTCTGCCGGGACAGCGGTTGGGGGTGCGACTCGCTGCCCGCCGCGGTCACCGCACTGGCCCTGGTGATGGAACAGGGGGAGCGCCGGGCGAAGGTGCTCGCCCGCCACCACGTCATCAAGTGGACCGACCTGCCCCCGGACTCCGATGTGCGTCCCATCGTGGTCATCGTGGACGAGCTCACCGGGCTGTTCTACCCGGAGAAGGTGCCCAAGCTGGCGAAGGACCACCCGCTGGTCATCGAGGCCAACGAGATCAACCTGCAGAAGGCGATCCTGGAGAAGTTCATCCGGCGCATCGCCGCCGAGCTGCGGTTCGTCGGTGTGCACCTGCTCCTGTCCTCCCAGGTCGCCTCGGTGGCCACCGGCATCGACCCGGCTCTGCGCACCAACCTGCACCACAAGATCCTGATGGGCTCCAAGCCCACCGACAACAACCGGCGTCTCGTGCTGAGTGACCCGGGCCGGGTCCCCAAGGTGCCCGGCAACGTGCAGGCCGACCCGATGGCGTCTCGGGGTACCGGGGTCGCCGAGCCGGAGGGCCGGGAGCCGTGCGTGTTCAAATCGTTCTACTCCGACACCGCCGGGCTCGACGCCTGGCTGGTGGGTCGTGGGGTGGTGACCACGCACCGCCCCGCCCCCACGACGGCGGAGATCGCCCAGTACACCCCGAGCTTGGACGACGGCGATGCCGAGGGCACCGGCCGCGACGAGGTGGGGTATGACGCCGGGCCGCGCCTGGACCCGCGTACCGGGGAGGTCATGACCGGATACGCCAAAGCGAACGAGGCGCGTCGGCAGTTGGACGCGTCCGCGGGCACCGCCCGGGCTCGCCCGGTGGAAATGGCGGAAGCTGGCCCGGTCACCGTCACCCACCGGGAGCCGGCCGGCACCCCAGAAAGCTGACCCGGCTCGCCGATTCCCGGTGAGACGCAAACGACTCACATGCTCATCGGATTGAACGGCTGGCCCTCCTCCGGCAAGGACACTGTCGCGGGGATCCTCGTCGACGAACTCGGCTACCGCCAGTACGCCCTGGCGGACAAGGTGCGCGAAGCTCTCTATCTTGTCAACCCGCTGGTCGTTTCCGGTGGTGCCGGCGGTGACCTACGGGTGCGTGACGTGGTGGACCTGCACGGCTGGGACAAGGCGAAACGCCACCCGGCGTTCGGCACGGAGATCCGCCAGCTGATGCAGCGGGTCGGCACCGAATCGGCGCGCACCGTCTTCGGTGATGCGGTGTGGGTGGACACGTTGAGCTCAACCATCGACCGTGATCTGCGGATCACCCACGACGATTCCCCGCGTGGGGTGGTGGTTTCCGACGTCCGCCTCACCAACGAAGCCGAATGGGTGATCGAACGCGGTGGGGTGGTGGTGCGCATCGAGCGGGCCGGCATCGGACCGGTCAACAACCATGCCAGCGAACAACCGCTGCCGGTCGCGCTGATCGGGTCCACTGTGGCCAACAACGGCAGCCTCGTCGAGCTGCGGGCCGCGGTTCTCCACCTCGCGGAGAAGTTGCTGAACCCAGCGGTGGCCACCGGATGAAAACCACCTGCGCCGCCGCACACCAACACGATCAGGAGGCACCATCATGCGCGTAACCACACCCTATGTGGACGAGCCCGGCACGTTCCCGCCCCGCCACACGACGGCCACGGTGCGTGGCCGTTCCTGCTGCTGCACGCCGGGGACGCAGCGCAGCACCCGACCGACATCTCCCTCACCTTCGCCGACACCGCCACCGAGCTGGTCGGTGTGCTCATCCCCGGCTACGACACCATCCCTGCGAAGACCGGCGGCGTCACACCCGCCTCGGATGCCGACCACGACAAGGCGTTGTGGATGAGGTACGGCCAAGCAGTGTCGACCGCAGCACTCATCCAGCAGCGCATCCTCGCGGCCGCGGTCACCAACGGCGACTTTGACCCGTCCGCAGCACCCGAGGATGCGCTCACCGCGCTGCTCGGCGCCAAGACCAACGTGTTCGAAGACGAGCAGTGGCGCTGGAATGTGCTTCTCGTCCTCATCGCCACCGACTACGCACCGTTCACCCAGCGGCCGAAACCGTCCGGCCGGGTCGCCTACCTCGACCCCAGCACGGAAACCACCTACCTGACCTCGCTGCACGAGGCGGGTCTGGTGAGGTTCCTGCCGCAGCAGAGCACTGCACGACAGGCGCCCCGGGGCAACGGAAGGCGGCACGGGGACGTACGACGCCCCCGTCGGTGACCGACACTGGGGCACACCGACACGGTGGACACCTTCGTGGTCGCCCACATCAACACCCGTCACGGCCGGTTGGTACGCAACGGCAAAGGACTACCAGAACCACCCAGACACCCACCAACCCAGGGAGCACCAACCATGTTTGTCACCACCCACACCGCGGATGAGGCCGACACCCTCACCGCCCCGCCCCACGAGGGCGGCGATCCATGGCCGTTCGTGCTTCTGCACGACGATGCGAAAACCACCTACGCGGACACCGCCACCGAGCTGGTCGGTGTGCTCATCCCCGGCTACGACACCATCCCCGCGGAGACCGGCGGCGACACACCCGCCTCGGATGCCGACCACGACAAGGCGTTGTGGATGAGGTACGGCCAAGCGGTGAACACGGCGACCGTTCTGCAGGAGTCTCACCTGGCTGCCGCGACCAACAACGGCGACTTCGACCCGGCCGCGGCCAGCGAGGACACCCTCACCACGATGCTCGGCGGCAAGACGACGGTGTTCACCGGTGCCGAGTGGGCGGAGCAGGCGGTACCGCTGTACCTCATCGCCACCGACTACGCGCCGTTCACCGACGTTGCACGCCCCGCCGGCAATGTCGTCTACATCGACCCGAGCACGGAGACGGCGCACCTGATCTCGCTGCACGAGGCGGGCCTGGTGTCGTTCCTGCAGCACCAGACTGCCTGACAGGACGGGTGAAAAAGTAATTTTGCCCGGATTACCCCAGGTCGTGAGGGTAGTCCGGGTCTGTGGACGACACAAACACGGCGGACGCCTCCATGGCCGTGCACATGGGCGGGCGTGGACCACACCTGCCTCACCACGGGGCGGGCCACGACCCAAGGAGCGCAGTTCGATGATCCACCCCACCCCACCAACCCAGGACACAGGTCCGCCACCGCCGCGGCGCACACACCGCTCCGCGCGCCCCGTTCTGCTCACGGCCGCCGCGGTCACCGCGCTGGCCCTGCTCACCTCCGGTGCCGCGATCGACGCGCACACCCCGCCCCGCGGTTTCGACACCGTCTCCGCAGCAGCTGCGCCGGCGACCGTTACCCACCGCTACAACGAGATCAGCTACGGGACGGCGCTGCACACCAATTCTGCGGCCCGGATCTCCGGTGTTCACGTGGGCAACTCCACGGACCTCGACCAGGCGCCGCGGTCGGTGACCGGCCCAGCACACCAGCGGGTGTCGCGATGGTTCGAGAACTACTTCTCGGCGATCGTACGGTTCCTGCAGTTCGTGTTCGGGTTCTTCTTCCACCCGGTGCCCGTCACGATGCCACCTATCCCCGCACCTCCTGTGGTCAAGCCTCCGGTGATCGTCCCGCCGGTGGTGAGCCCGCCCGCACCTCCTGTGGTCAAGCCTCCGGTGGTGAGCCCGCCCGCACCTCCTGTGGTCAAGCCTCCGGTGGTGAGCCCGCCAGCACCGCCCGTGGTCAAGCCTCCGGTGGTGAGCCCGCCAGTGGTCAACCCACCAGCACCGCCCGTGGTCAAGCCTCCGGTGGTGAGCCCGCCAGTGGTCAACCCACCAGCACCGCCCGTGGTCAAGCCTCCGGTGATCGTCCCGCCAGTGGTCAACCCACCAGCACCGCCCGTGGTCAAGCCTCCGGTGATCGTCCCGCCAGTGGTCAACCCACCAGCACCGCCCGTGGTCAAGCCTCCGGTCGTCAGCCCACCTGCCACCACGGGCGCGTACATCCTGCCCGGTGACGGCGGCATCGTCAGCGCCATCAACGTCAAGCGCACCGCGCTGGGCCTCGCACCGATCACCGGGACGACCGTTCCGGCGACACAACAGTGCGCGCTGGCGTGGAAGGGACAGCACTGCAGTCCCCCGGAGATCGAGGCGAGCATCAACTCCCAGGACGGTGCAGTAGCTGTCGGCCTCTGGTACGCCGAGGGTCCCGGCGGTGGCCACTACAACCTGATGATGGATCCGACGCTCAAGTCGGTCGCCATCGGCTGGGCCTACCACCCGGAGGTGTCGTTCGGTCGCTATGTCGTCGTCGTCAACCTCCGCCACTGAGCACGACCAACCCCGCCCACCTCCCCAGCGCTGGGGAGGTGGGCGGGGTTGGTGTCCGTCAGCGACCGCGGTCGCTAATCCGAGCGGCAAACCCGCAGTTCAGGACGGGTTTCCCCGCGCAAGCGGGGTTTTCTTCGCCAGCATGTGTACATGCTTACGTGCGCACATGCTTCCCCGGCCAAGCGGGGTGGGGGCCTCACCGACCGCGGTCGGTGACGTCAGCGGCACGACGTCGTGCCGCTGAGCTGTGCTCCGGGGCCAGCGCCGGGCGCGGGGTGGTCCTGGAACGGCACGAGTGTGCGTTCTGCACGTTGTAGAAGCTCCCGCACATACCGCACGACTTGATCTCCATGCGCGGGTTGCCTTTCACGCGCTTGTTGTACACCGACCCGGGGCTCGAGGCGGTGGCCACGTCCACATAGGTTTCCTCGGGCACCTCATAGCCGTAGAGGCGTTTCGTGTTGGTGCGCATCGCCATGATCCCGCTGTGCTTGTCGTAGCCGACCGAGTCGATCCAGCCCGAAGGCACCTTCACGAACGGAACCCCGCGGGAGGCTTCCCGGGCCTCGCGGTGCGCCAACAGGTCACCGACTTCGTGCAACGCGCGGGAAGGCCGGCGGGACTCCAGGATCGCCGACACCGCCTCACCGACCTGGGCGTCGGCGTTGCCGCTGAACCCCAGGCCGGTGGTGTTCCATTCCTTCCCGGAGCGGGTGACCCGCACCCAGCCGGTGATCGTCCCCCCGTCGGCGTTGACCGCGGACACCGGGACGTCGAAGGTGCGCCCGTTGGATTCCTTCTCGTAGCGTTTGATGGCGGTCGCCG
>JAABUV010006275.1_pt1 | contig 13031 bp, 12 predicted proteins | sample 5559971 | NCBI WGS metagenome assembly JAABUV01 (sample SAMN10711881, study PRJNA513362) | rock metagenome | isolation source: Antarctica rocks | place: Antarctica: Victoria Land, Knobhead nord | collected 2015-12-19
CTGAACAGCAGGTTGAAAGCCAGCGCTGCCCAGACCCATGGAGTCCACGCGGAGCCGGTGTCTGCCATCTTCCTCAGCGTACAGGCTGCACGCCACCTGCAGCCTGTTGCCTTTCAGCACGGATGAGCGCCCAGGCAACACTATTGTCTGCCCTCCTCCACAGGTGCCCAGCAGCAGTGCGACTTACCCTCAGGCCGCCTGAGCCAGGAAGCGCCTGGGTAGTTTACTTGACACTATGCTCCGCCTGGATGGACTCGATGTTGACAGGAAATGACCACTACGCGCATTGCCTGCCCGCGCTGGCACCTGATTGGCTGCTTTCTGCATGCGGCATGTGCGCATGCAGCTTGCTCAAGTCGACTCCACCGAGCTCGAGAACTCGGCCTGACGGCCCCCGTGGTAAGTAGCTCTAGCAGGGACTGGCACGCTCGCCGCGATGTTCAAAAAGAGCGTTTCGGTGCAGACGACGCGCCCGCTGTCGGGCAAGGACGCGAAGGCGCTGCGGCGCTCCGTCCAGCTGCAGTTCCCGGACGCAGATGAAGACGAGGTGGCGCAGCTGCTGCCCGCCAAGGCAGAGATTGCGCTGCTGAAGCTGAGCAACCGCGCCGCCTGCTACACCGTCAACGGCGGCAGCCCGCTCTTCTTCGACCCGGACGGCCGCGGCGATATCCTGGCGCCCACTGTGTACGCGCTCTGGCTCTGCCCGCAGCTGCTGCCGCCAGTCTTCACCTACAGCGAGGTCTCGCCCAAGGCGCGCCGCCGGCGCCCTGCGCACGGTCGCATGACCCGCTGCCGCCTTGCTGTGCCCATACGTGGCGCTGGCACAGTGCGTGCACTTGCAGCGCAGGCAGCAGGCGGTATGGCGACGTGCGTGCACCGGGCTGGCCTGCGTGCAAAGCCGCGTGCCGGGCGAGGCACCACGCAGTATGCCGCGGGGGCGCAGGTGCTGGGCGGCGCCGACCTCTTCCTGCAGGGCTTCATAGTGGACGGGCCGGCGGCGCTGGGCGACTTTGCAGCCGGGGACCTGCGCTGCGTGCGCATCCCGCAGAACGCATTCCCGTTCGCCGTGGGCACGCTGGAGGTGCGGGCCCGCGGCCCCCTGCCGCGCATGCGCGCCTGTTCACGTAGGCGGCGCAGCGCGGCGACGCGCGCGGCCGGCCGCAGGTCGGCAGCGCGGACGTGGCGAGGACGGGCCTCAGAGGCAAGGGCCTGAAGCTGCTGCACTGCTACGCGGACCAGCTGTGGGCGCTCGGCGACAAGGCGGCGCCCGATGCCGGCTTCACCCCTCAGCGCATCTTCCCGCAGGTGCGCTGCGCGCGCCGGGCCCGAGCGCTGCCGGCGGCGGGTGCACAGGCCCGGGTCCGCGCGTGCCTGGCAGGCTGCTTCATGTGTGCGCGGGTATCCGGACGCGCGGCCCGGCATGCAGACGCGCGGCCCGCCTGGCACAGGTTGCGGCGGGCGAGTTGGGCGCCCCAGCGAGCGCAAGCGCGCCGGCTCAGGCACCGGTCCCCACGGACGGCGGTGCCGCCGCCGGTGCAGCGGCGGGCGGCGCGCCGGCGGGCGGCGCCGCCGGCGCGCCGCCGGAGGAGCACGGGCCGGGGGCGCCCGACGCGGGCGCCGGCTGCGGCCGCGAGGCAGGTGCCGGATCATGCGCCGACGGCGCCGCAAACGGCCACGCGGGCGCGGCACCGGGCGACGCGGGCGGCGGCGCAGCAGGTGCCGGCGCGTTTGCTTGCACTCGCTGTCCCTTGCGCCTTGAGCGACAGCGGACTGCAGCGCTCTGTCTCCAAGGTCGGCCAGCTGCCTCAGCGCAGCTTGGCAGGCTGTGGCGCGGGCGCGTCTCGGCGCGGGGGGCGCGCTGACGCGGCTGTGGCCGGCAGAGGCGGCGGGCACGCCAGCGGCCGGCGCGCCCGCGGCAGGCGCGCAGCCGCCGCCGCCGGAGAGCCAGGACGAGCTGCTGCACTACTGCCTGCTCGCGGGCCTGCGGCGCGTGCCGCCCGGCGAGCTGCCGTGCCTGACCTCCGACTTCTACTCCAAGTACATGCTGCCGGCAAAGCCCGCAGGTCGCGCCCGCGCGGGCTGCAGGCTTTCCACCGACCATGGGGTTGCAATGAGACGCGTTCGTGCTGGAAGGCTGGTACATGTGAAAATGCAGAAATGCAGCTATGCCGAAGGCGGCCACCGCGCACGAGCTGTAAGGGTAAGTGCAGGAAGAGACGCCCCGACGGCCGACGCGAGGTACCCTTACGAGCCGTGCGGCGGCCGCAGGCGCAAACGTGGACGTGAAGAAGTCGAGCTACAAGAAGCTGTCGAAGCTGCTGTCCACATTTGAGAAGAAGGTGCGGCGCGCGCTCGCCTCGCTTTGGCTGGCGAGCCTGCCTGCGGCCCCTGTCCGGGAGGCCGTCTGGCACAGCGCGCCGCACTGCAGGCGGTGCATTGTTGTGCACCGCCTCCACTTTTGTTTCACCGAAGACGGGGTCGGGGCGAGCCGGGGCGTGCGCGCGGCGCCCAGGGCGTCCTGAGCCAGAAGGTGATCCACAAGCAGGACAACCTGAGCGCGGTGCACGCGTCGCACGCGCTGCTCGCGTCCTTCGAGGAGCGGGCGCCCACGGAAGCGGCGGACGTTGGCGAGGCCGGCGCGGCGGAGGGCCGCGACGTGCGCGGCGCGGGGCCCAGCGGCGCGCCCGGCGCGCCGGACCCCGCTGGCGGCCGCGGCTCAAGGATCAGCGTCACAGTCGCGTACCGGTGGGCACGAGCGCACACCCATTGCATGCTCGCCGTGCCGCGGGTCGCGGCGGCTCGCCTGTGCGATGGCTGTGCTAGGAGTAAGACCATGCGCTGCCGATCGAGCGCCCAGGGCACTCTGTTACAGGTGCAGCGCAGGGCTGTTGGAGTCTCGCGGCCGAGCACGGGGGCAGACGCGCGTCCGTGCACTCCGAGCGTGCCTGCGCCGCGTAATATCGAGGGGCGCCCCGCGCGCGCCGCAGGGTACCGGTGTCGCTGCGGCCGGTGTTTGGCGGCGCGGCCGACGCGGACCGCGACGCGCTGCACAGCGCGGACGACGCGCGCGCCGCGCTGGCCGCCTATGCGGACCGCCAGGGCCTGGGCGCGGGCGCCGGGCGGCTGCGCCTGGACGGCCTGCTCGCCGGCGCGCTGTTCAACAAGCTGGAGCCGGAGACGGCGGGGAGCGAGTGCGCCGCGGCCGACGTCGGCCGGCGCCTGCTGGACAAGCTGACCGCGTTCCACCGCGTGTCGCGCCAGACGGAGCAGGCGCGGTGCCAGGGCTAGGGTTTCAGGTCTAGGGTTTCAGGGCTGGCAGCAGGGTCCTTGGATGCGGGCGACCAGGACGTTGGCAGCCTGGCCGGCAGGGCAGGCCTGCACTGCTGTCGAGCGTCTTGCTCACTGGTCGTGCCAGGGCAGGCGAGGCGGCCGCGGGTGTGCTCGGCGAGGGCAGGCTCCGCGCGCGCTGCCGGCCTGCCCTGACAGCTTCTGCGCGGCGGCAGGGCCCTGTGGAGGTGCTGCAGCGCGGCGCGGTCAAGCCCATCCAGGTGTCCATGCAGGACCGGCAGGTGCGCCGCCTGCGGCCCGCAGCACGGCGCAGGCCGACACACTGCTGGTGCATATCTGGAGGAGGCTGGCGACAGGGCCGTGGGCATGGCGCTAAGCGCTGCGGTTCTGGGGCTGCAGGGCGGCCGCAAGCACATCACGCGCATCATCCATGCAGAGTCCTTCGCCATCGACCCGGGTGGTGCCCGCCGCCGTGCCCCCCCTGTCATGCCCCATCCGCCTCGAGCTGGAGGCTGCCTCGCCTACAGCTTGCAACCACGCTGAGGATGGGGCAGCTCCGCCCGGCTTGGCAGTGGGTCAGGCCGAGCCGCGACACGCTGACTGCTTATGCGCAGGTCGCACTGCCGCGGTGCATGTCCAGCCAGCCAGGCTCAAACTGTCTCAGTCGGCCGAGCGGGCTGCCTGCCTGGAGCCCTGGCACGGGTATGGACCCGCTGCTGACGCCGCGGCGCGGCGCAGACGAGCTGGGCGGCGTGCTGCAGCGCAAGTTCCAGACGTCGGCCAGCGTGACGCGCCTGCCGGGCAAGGCCGACACCGGCAAGGAGATCGCCCTGCAGGGCAACCTCTTGCATGTGCGGCCCCGCGGCGCCGCGCGCAGCTTCGGCCAGGACCCGAGCGTGCTGCCTGCCTCATCGCTCCCTGCACTCGTGCATGTGTCTGCCAACCCATGCTGCACTGTGCGCCACGCAGTGCTGCACTGTGTGACATGCAGTTCTGCAGCATGCCATGCGCTCTGCTGCAGAGAAGGACTGAGCTGCCATCTGAGCCGCACATGCGCCGCGGCCGACAGGAGGTGGGCAAGGTGTTGCAGGCGGAGTACGGCGTGCCGCCAGAATATGTTGACGTGAAGGCAAAGAAGTGAGCGGCCGGCGCTCGCGCTGTGCCGCCAGTTGTAAGCATGCAGCTGCAGCCCAGCCACACGCAGAGCGCGCGGGCTCGGGCAGCGATTGCCACCTGTCCTCTAAGATGGCCGCAGCATGGACTACAAGTGCTTCCAGACCGACAAGTGCTCTCACCCAAGACTAGTCAAGAGAGCCCATGAAGACCGTTGACGGCTCAAAGAGCTTCATGCAGCTCTCGTATGGATCGACGCGCATGCAACAAAACCAGCACAAGGCCTGGGGAGGCAACAATTGACATCGCAAACGCGGCGAAAGTCTCACCCGCTCGCCAGGTCCCCGCCCACCAACTCTTATCAATGCCCTAGAAGGCCTCCGCTCCCGTGTCTAGGTACGCGGCCCGCACGTCCTCCGGCAGCAGGTCGATCACCCGCAGCATCGAGAAGGGCGGGCTGGGCGCGTCCAGGGCCGCCTGCCGCAGCGCCGCAGCAGCCGCCTCAGACGGCTGCTCTCGGGCGCTGGGCGTGCACGCAGGCAGGGCCCGGCATGGCTGGAGGCGGCACCCCGCAACATGTACACTGGCACTTATAGTGCTGGCCCGTGTGGCAGGCAACCCTAACCGCACTTCACGGCGCCCTGAACAGGCGCTCTGCAAGGTGCGCCCGCGCACGCGCCTGGAACTCCGGCTCAGAGGTGCAGCGGTCCTGCAGCGTCCCCGTGAACTCCTGCACGCGGATGCCCACTTAGGGTCTGTTCTGCCCTAACCCTCACCCTCTATCCTGTGAGCTGCGCAGTCACGCAGGTAGCAGGAAGCCTCATGCTCGAGGAAGCCAGTGCCGTGCGTGCCCTGCGTGGCAGCGGGTGGAGGCGGGGCGGGCGCGCCTGCCAGGCGTCCACGACGTCCTCTGGGGGGCCCCGCGCGACGGACACCCAGTGCCCGTTGCCCAGCTCCTGCAGCACGAAGCGCCACCTGCGGCCGCGCACCATGTCTCGCAGCAAAGCGGGCACCGGTCCTCATCCACGGGCACCACACGCTCGCAACGGCGGCCGCTGCAGGCGCGCGGCTGCGCAGCCCTTATCGTGGTAGATAGTCAGGTCAGCATGGCGCGCCGTGGCTGCACGCGGCCCTCGATGAGCACGCGCGCGCGGCTGCGGTCGCGCCCCTCGAAGCAGAACTCCGCCTTGCCCAGGTCGAAGCCCAGCCCATCGCCGCGCGCCTTCACCAGCGCCTACGCGCGCGCCCCCCGCGCTCGCAGGCGCAGCCGGCGCTCGCAGGCGCCGCACGGCTCACATGGTACGGCCCCGAGCTCCGGCAAGTTCAGCAACGTCGCTCCCGCACTGCCGCGCTCCCCCCCTGAGCCCCAACGCCCGCAGGTGCCGAGCCAGGCGCACAGGCTCGCCGCCCTGTGGCCGCACGAGCGCGCGCTGCAGCTGCCCGGGCGCTCAGGCGGCGCGGGCGCACCTCCTTCAGGCTCCAGTGCCGCCGGAACTCGTCCTCCTTCTCGCCCGCCGTCGCGCCCGCATTAATCATGTCCCACTGCCGCAGGCAGTGCCAAAATAAATACTTTCATATATATATCACTGCATGAGAATGCTGCGGCTGCGTGTATCGCCCATTCTGCAGAGCCCCTCACTTCCTGCAGATCAGGTTGGCCAAAGCTGTACCCCATGAACACCTCGTGGCGGACGGGTGAGCTCTTGATATGTCTCCACATGTCTCCAAACACCCAAACGCCCGCGCTGCCACGGGCGTCGCGCCTCGCGCGCGGTGAACTGCTGATGGAAGACCTGCTGCAGGTCCTCAATGGCGCTGCCGCGCCGCGCGCCGCCAGCCGCGCCGCGCGCGGCGCGGACCTGCTGCGGCGCCGCCACGTCCACGCCCACGATGCACACCGGCTCCGAGGCCAGCACGATGTAATCGCCCTGCAGCACAAAAAACCGCCTGAGGCCTGCTCGCGCGCGCGCCGCACGGCGCGCGCCGCACGGCGCGCGCCGCCGGCGCGGCGTGGAGGAGCGCCTGGCGGCCCAGCAGGTCAGAGCCGCCTGCATGTGCCCGAGCCTTCGTGGCAGGCTTGCCACAGCCGCAGGGGACCCGCAGGTGCAGGCTGCAGCGGACGAAGGCGTAATTTCTCAACTGGCTCACATTGACGCTAAAGGGGTGCCTCAGGGGAAAAGCGGGGTTGTCTGTAAGGCTGATGGGCGCGGCCACACTGGACGCTGCGCAGACGCATCCTGACACACAAGTAAAGAGAACCTGCGCGCACCTCGTGTGAGACGTTGAAGTTGAAGTTGGGCGCGTGCGGCCTGGCGGGCGCGCCGACCGCAAAAGGCTTCTTTGCCTTAGTGCGTTTTATGTGCACCCTGCCCCAGGGCAGCCCCAGCGCGAGGCTCACGCAGCGCCGCTGCAGCAGCCGGCTCAGCAGCGCGCGCTTCTGGTCGTCCTTGAAGCGAAAGAACTCCACCTGCGCGCGCGCCGCCCGCCGGCGCTCGGGGCGGCCAGGGCTGCGCGCGCAGCAGGCGGGTGCGGTTCGTGTGGGTGCTGGTAGCACGTTGACACGTCCCTGTAGTTTGGGATCGACTATGTTTTGTGCGTGCTGTGCTCCAGCCCGACTGGGGCGGGGTGGCTTCGGGACTGGACAGCCAGGCCGCGAGTCGCCCACGGCGCCAGGAGCGTCACTGCCGCCGCGCCCGGCGCCCGAGCTGGCCGGCTGTGTGAGGCAAGGCCGCGAGTTGCCTGTGGCCCTGAAACAAGCGCCACTGCCGAGGCGGCAGATGCCCAAGCTGGCCGGCTGTGTGAGATAACAGCGCAGACACGCTGGGGACGAGCAGGCACACATGGGCGGCGCTCCGGTGCACACACAGGCAGCGCCTAGCTACAGTGCTCTCGGCAGCGCCGGGCGACCGCGAGAGCGCAGGGTGAGGGCGCCGCTCGGGCCGCACCTGCCGCTGCTCCTCCTCCGGCAGCAGGTCCAGCAGGAACAGCCACTCCTCGCCATTGGTCTCGGGGTTCCACCGCGCGCTGTTCACCGCCCAGCGCAGGCACGCGTCCTCCGCACAGGGCGGCGCCGCCGCGGGCCGCCCGCTCGCACCGTGCGCGGGAGCGGGCTGCCGGGCGGGGGCCGGCGGTGGCACCGAGGGCGCAACGTCCCTGGATGCTGCAACATCCCCCGCGCGGCCCCCTGGCTCCGCCGCGGCCGGCGGCTTGGCTGGGGAGCTGAGCGGCGTGGACGTGGGCACGACAGACTGCGAGAAGCACGTGCACAAGCCCGGCCTGGCCGGAGGGGCCTGCCCCAGCGCCCCGTTGTCGACGCCCATCCTGAAGCCCGCCTTCGTCCCTCGTCCTTGAGAGAAACTCCTGCTTCCCAGCACCCCCTCCCTAGCGCTTTAAAATCGAGCAAGGAAAGGAGCTTAGGGCCTAGTAGGGCACACCTCGGCACTTGCGCTTCCCAAGCCCAGTCACTGCTTTTGCAACGCAGCAAGACTCTGGGCTGCGATGTGTCTGTGGCTGCCCAGGCCCGCGCTGCTGCGCCTGAGCGCGCCCGCGTGCAGGTGCTCCGCCGCGCGCGCGGCGCCGGGCGCCGACCGGTGCCTGTGGCGCAGCGTGCCGCCGCGCGCGCTCCCGCGCAGCGCGCTCCCGCCGCGCGCCTGGGCCTGCGGCTTCCGCAGCGGCGCGCGCCGGGGCGCGCCGCTCGCGCCGCGCGCCAAGTTCTGGAGCCGCGAGCGCCTGCCATACGACGAGGAGTCCGGCGACGCGTGGGGCGCGGACTCGGACGTGGAGGACGACTACAGGCACGCTGCTTTTTATCTTGTCTGCGGTTTGATCCAGTCGTGCGCGCCGCACACCGCCGGAAGTGTCCGGCTGATCGTGGCGCCGCGGCGCGCAGCCCGCCGCTGGAGAAGCAGTTCGACGGCGCCAAGGCGTCCGCGGCGGCCAGCCTGTCGCACCGGCCGCACTCGCGCGCCGAGCTGAAGGGCAAGCTGCGCGACAAGGGCTTCGACGGCGCCGCTGCCAAGCGCGCGCTGGACCGCCTGGAGGAGCTGGTGCGAAAGTTATACGACAGCCGTGTTGCCGCAGCCACAGGCCTGCCTGGCGCGGGCCGGCGCAGCCGTGCGCTGAGCGCCGCGCCGCCGGGCGCAGGGCATGCTGAGCGACGCGCAGTTCGCAGAGACCTTTGCGCGCTCCAAGTGGCGGCAGGCGCGCTGGGCGCCCTCGCGCATCCGGATGGTGCGCGGCCCCCGCCGCCGCGGCGCACTGCCCGCAAGGCAGGCGACGCGCTGTCGGCGCAGCGATGTCAGGCCTTGGGTGCGCAGGAGCTGTCCCGGCGCGGCCTGGCCAAACCGGACATCGAGGTCGGCCTGCACGCCGTGTTCGGCAGCGACCCAAACAGCGTGCAGCTCTGCCCGCCCGGCGCGGAGGAGTGCGCGCTCGACGACGCCGCGCACGAGCCCGACCGTGCGCCCCCGCCCGCTCGGCGCCGGCCCGTGGCCGAGGGCCCGTGCGCCTGCGTGGCAGGCTCCGACTGCACAGTTTGCCTTGCGCAGCACGCCGGCCGTGCCCAGGACACAATCGAGCAGGGGGCGACGTCACCGCGCGCAGGCCTGGACCAGCAGCTGCTGGGGTCGGTGCGGCGGCAGGCGCACCTGAGCCGCGGGCTGCCGCCCGAGACGCGCCGCCGCCGCCTGGTGGCCTGGCTGCAGCGGCGCGGGCACACCTGGGGCACCGTGTCCGCGCTCCTGCGCGAGCTGCACCTGGACGGGTAGCCTGGCAGGGGCGGAGCGTCTGCGCACTTGTATTACGAGCGGTGCGCACGAGCGGCGCCTGTACTCTGGCGGCGCCGCGAGCGGCGGTGGGGCGTGTGCCGTGCACTTGTGCATGGGTTCTGAGTGGTGTAGCTGAGTGGTCGTGAGCGTGTGTGGGCACTGTTAATTGCTGAGAGAAGTTGTATATCATGTATCTGCAAGGGTGCTTCTGTGATGCAAGTGCAGCGCTGCGTTTTGTCTGGAGGCGCCGAGCGCTGGCCGTCTTGTGGCACGCGCCTTGTGGCGCCCAGGGCAGCCTTTTTCAATCGCACAGTCAGAGAGCCTGGTAATGAGAATGGTGTTCAGTTTCTGCCATCTGATGTCAGCATGTCAGATGTCAACAGCCTGCTACTCCTCACGCAAGCTTCATGGGCAGAGCCCCAGACACCCTACCCTTAACCTCTTACTATTGCGAGACTCCTTTCGGAACTTTCCTATGCCTGCTCATTCAGATAGTGTGCTCCCAGACCTCTAAGGCGTGCTGATCATACAAACCTCAGGTGCACTTTGCAGCGTCGCTTGCCATCGGCACCAGGTGCGTCACAGCCGGCCGGGCTGTGCCTGGCGTGCAGCCTCGCAGGCTGCGTGTGCTGGCTGCCTGAGCGCATGGTCTGCACGCCTTGCTGGGGCTGGTCGTGTGGCGCTTTGCTAAGCCGCGGGTGCCGCCAGCGGCAGCCGCATCGGCCATCACTTCACATTCACCAACGCGCTTGTGAGGCCCCGCAGGCGCGAGTGCGACACGGCCGGACGTTCCGCTGCACAACAGCCGCGATGAAGGGCGCCTTCGCTATCGCACAGGTGAGCCGAGTGGGTCGAGGCCGGGGACGTCATGCACCACCACCCTGTTCAAAGGATGCTGCTGCGCCCGGCCCGGCAGGTACCAACAGCCACCGTGCAGGCCGCTCCCTGCAGCCGCTGCGCAGAGCCCTGTGTGCTGTGCTGTGCGCCGGGCACCTAGCGCACAGGCCATCATTTGGCAGCATTGCTGCCGTCGGGAGCTGGCTGCGCTCCTGCGCCCTCAGCGCCCTGCCTGCTGTACGTGCTGTACGTGGCAGCAACGGCGGTCATGCACGCCGGGTATCAGCCGCCACCTTGCAGCCCCTGCACTGCACAGAGCGGGTCCGCTGGGCAGCTTCCCGGCGGCGGCGCCCTCGCTGCGCAGGCGGGGCCGGGCGCTTCCAGCCCAGCCTCTGTCCCGCCGGCCGCGCCGGGCGCCGGCCGACCCTGGGCCGCCGCGCGCGCGCAGGTCGCGCTGGTCGCGCTGCTGGCCGCGGCGCAGCTCGCGCGCGCGCAGCCGCCCCGGCCCGGCCCTGGCTTCCGCGACTTTGTGGAGAACCTGTCCAAGGTCGTCGCGGCGGAGGGCAGCGAGTTCTTCAAGGCGCCGGCGGCCACCGTGCAGACAGGCGCGCCCCCCCGCCCGCCGCGCCGCGCGCCCGCCGCCCACCGCCCGCTCGCCGTCCGGCTGTGCTGGGAGCTTCACTTGGGCTGCGCTGGGAGCTTCACTTGGGGCGCGGCCAGCGGCGGGCGAGGCTGCTTGCATGGCAGCTCCGGGCGCGAGCTGCGCGGCTGACGGGCGCCGCGGCGCGCAGTGGTGTGCGGGGAGAGCACGCTGGCGGTGTTCGTGCAGCTCGTCGGCGGCTCGTGCAACGTGACGACCGAGCAGACCTCCAACGCGGGCGCGTCCAAGCAGGGCCCGCGCGCGTGCTCCGCCGGCGAGATCTTCCCGGGCAAGGCCTGCACGGCCATGCCAGGTCGGGGCCCGCCCGGCAGACGTGTCTGCTCGGCTGCCGGCCGCGGCTGTGAGGCGGGAGCGCAGCCTCGGGGCCGCAGAGGCGTCCAGCATTTGGCTGACTCTCCTGCGCGCGCGCAGGCGCGCTGACGATCACCGTGACGCCCGGCGCCAACCAGAAGGGCCTGGTGAAGAGCGAGACCGAGCCCGACCTGGCCGGCGCCATCTCGCAGCTCGGCCTCAGCGGCCTGTCGGCGCGCCCCCGGCCCGCTCGCGCACGCTTCGCTTGTGTGACCCGTTCTCTGCATGTGGCCAGTGTTCGCCTAGCGGCGCCTGTGCCCAAGCACGCCAAGCAGGCGCGCCGGCTCATGCGGTCGCCCCCTGCGAGCGCATCGGCTGGCCGGCAGCGAGCGGCGCGGTCGTGCGGTGCAGGCGCTGGGCGCGCTGTCGGTGGACGTGCTGTTCGGCGACTTCGTGCACGTGCAGTCGCTCGCGCTGCTGCCCAGCCTGCAGCGCATCACCGGCGTGCCGGCCGCGGCGGCCGCCGTCACCGGCCTGCCGCAGCCCATTATGAGCCAGCTGCGCGTCACCGGCGGCCTGGGCACCAGCTCGCCGCACAGCTTTGCGAGCGTGGCGTTCCAGCCGACGGAGGTCAACGGCATGCTGCAGGCGCGCCGGCCCGGACGCCGCCCCCGTGCTCATGCGGAGGCGCGCTCGGGCGGGGGGCTGACCGCGGCGGCTGCGCGCGCGCAGGTCACGGCGACCGCATTGACCTCGCTCGACTCGTTCGCGCAGCTGCAGGCGCGCCCCTCACGCTCCGCGCCTCCCTTTCCCCTGGCCTGGCCCCCCGCCCGGCCTGGCGCACCGGAGTGGGGCGTCCGTCAGCAGAGCGCCCTGCTCATATCAGCAGAGCGCCCTGCTTGTGTCACACAGTGCGTGTGTGACGGTTGCTGGGCGCGCAGACGGTGGCGGGCGACATGATTGTGACCAACAACAACGACCTCGCCTCAATGTTCACCTCCAACATCGTGAAGCTGCAGGCGCGCAAACCCTACCCCACCCTCAAAGCTTCGGCCGGTACGGGCGATCCGGGCGGCCTGCGCTCGAGCGTGCATGTGCCTTGTACGCCATGCATGTCTGGCCGAGAGAGCGGCGCGAGCTGCGCGCGAGAGGGGCTCGCGCCATGGGCGCCATGCTGCGCGGCCCGGCTGAGTGCGCGCGTGCCGCGCAGACCATTGGCGGCGGGCTGAACCTGGCGTTCAACCAGAAGCTGCAGGCGCTGGGCGCGCCCATGACCGCGCTGACCAGCATCGGCATGGACCGCTCCGCGGGCTCGCTGCTGCCCAACGGCCTCACGGCACGCCCCGCGCTGCGCATGCCCTAATACCAACCCTACATCTTGACGAGCTCATTACGCGCCACGAACACACTGTTGCATGCACCGCCCGCTGTTTCATCCCCTGCCGCCTGTGCCCTGACACAACAACGCTCGTCCGAGGCGCAAGCCGCGCGCCGCACCGCCGGCCGTGCGGGCCCGCAGGCGCATGCAGAGCCGCGCGCGCCGCGGCGCAGGTGGTGTCCAACCCGCAGCTGACGTCCTTCAAGGGCCTGGACGCGCTGTCGAGCCTGGGCGGCGGCCTGCTGGTCGTCAACAACTCGGCGCTGGCTTCGCTGGAGGGCCTGAACGCGCTCGGCGCGCTCAACGCCACCGGCGCCGCCTCGCTGCACGGGCCCAAGGCGCGCCCCTTCCTGACCCCACCCCGCTCCATGGAGCCCCAACACCACAGCATGCCAAAACATGTAGTGTAGTGCGCAGAGCATGTGGGCCCGCGCGACAAAAGACAGTACATATCGGGGCTATGGTGGGCCTGTGTAAGAGCCCAGCAGGGGCGCTCGGCTGCTCAGTATGGGGCCTTGACGCGCGGGCGCCGCGGCGCAGGTGCTGGGCCTGGACGCGATCAAGCTGAGTCCGCCGAGCGTGCTGGTGACCGGCAACCCGGCGCTGGCGGACGTCTCGGCGCTCGCGCGCCTGGCCGGCTGCGCCAGCGGCGACCCCAGCGGCACCACCGGCATCGTGCTGGAGGTGCACCCGGCCG
>JAABUV010006276.1_pt1 | contig 13028 bp, 12 predicted proteins | sample 5559971 | NCBI WGS metagenome assembly JAABUV01 (sample SAMN10711881, study PRJNA513362) | rock metagenome | isolation source: Antarctica rocks | place: Antarctica: Victoria Land, Knobhead nord | collected 2015-12-19
CGCTCGCACGCGCTTGCGTTTGTTGCGCCCGGAGGCGCGGCCGCGGGCAGGGAGGCCGGCGGCGCGCGCCTCCTCGGTCAGCGCGAGCGCGCGCGCGCTGACCTCGCCGGCGGCGACCACCGCGCGGAAGTACGCGAGCGCCTCGCGCTGCCGCGGCGTGTACTCCACCGCGGCCACCGGCGCGCGGCCCCGCGGCTCGTCGAGCGGCCCGGGGTCGAAGCCGGCCCACTCCGGGCGCGCGGCCAGCGGCGCCCAGCTCTCCTCGTCCTCCAGGCTGTCGGCGTCGCCGTCATCTGGCTCAATGAAGAAGGACAGGGGGCCGAGCAGCGCGGCGGCGGCTGCGCCGCGCGCGTCGGCCGGCCCGTTGTCGGCGGGCGGGGTGTGCGACATCGCTGCCGGGCGGCGGGGGCGCCCAGCGCTACGGGGCAGCGCGTCCAGCTAGCGGTAGGAGTAGCGCGGCGCCTCGTACATCCAGCTGCAAGCCGGCCGCCTGATATCAGACGAGGCGAGGGGGTGCACGGAGGGCAGGCAAGGGGCCTGCTTTGTCGGGGATACGCGCCTGTCCTTGTCCAGCTCCTTCAGCTCCTTGCGCAGCTCCGCAGTCACGTTGGCCAGGACGGCTGCCAGCCGCACAGTTTGTGCTGTCAGTCAGCTGCCAGTCAGCTGCAGACGTGTTGCAGTCCCTGTGGCGCACCAGCTGAGTGTACGGAAGTAAATCCTGACGTGCTCATGCTCAGTGGCACACATAGGGGATCTCTATCATGTGAGGCACGCTGTGTGAAAGCAGGCGCTGTCACGCAGTTGCGCTGACGCTGCATCAGACGCAAGGAGGGCAAGAGCAGCAACAGTGCTCGTGAGCCAGCGCACCCTTCTCCATCTCTGCCTTCCTGGTGTCCACCGCTGGTCCTGGCGGCACCTTGCTGCCTGTTTCATGTGAACACCACTTGACATCACAACATTGGCTCCTCAAGCACCAACGCATGTGCTAGAAAGATGTGGCACCTTTGACTTTCTTGTCAGCGCCGCGAGGCGCAGAGGACATATGGTCGAGCGCTATTCCTCAAACGCTGTCAGGCAGGCATCACCTGGACCTCTGAACACACATTCTCAATGCTAGATCAAAAAGTGTTGGATACAGAGGAGTCCGAAGCAGTTCCAGAAAGAGGCTCAAGATTGCTTCAGTGCTGAAGCCTTCAGATGCACCAGCGCTGCACTTGACCAGACACAGATCTGTGTAACCTGTGGGTTTTCTTGTGCTGCTTGCCAAGCAGTGCTTCGCTGCAAACTGGGCTCCGAAGCACTATACGCCAGTCACTACACCCCGACGGCAAGGTGCACACTTGTGACAGCGCTGTGCGGAGGCTTGGCTGGTGGCCGGAGCGGGCACCATGGAGACGGACATGCCGCCACCGGCGCCCCAGGCGCCAAAGACCAATGCAGACTTCCGGCGAATGCTGGAGACGCCGCGCGCGGATCGCAGCGAGGACGGCGCGCCCGGCGGGGCGCGGATGCGCCGACAGAAAGCCGGCGGGGAGCCCGGCGAGGCCAAGAAGAAGAGCCGGCGGCCCAAGCCGGTCGCCGAGGATGGCGAGGGCGACGCTGAGGAGAAGTACCGGTGCGCTTGCAGGGCCAGGCGCTGCGTCACCGACAACGAGCCTTGCACGTGTTTCTGAGTCACAGCGCGTGCGCGCCGCTTAGTATGCTGTTATGTACAAGCGCGTGCTCGACTGACACTGGCACTGCTGCAGAGCATGGGCAGCATCTGCTGGGCAACTGCTGGTCTGCATACAGCTTGCCTCGGGGCCTGTAAATAGCTAGCGGTCCTGCAAGCTCTGCTCCCGTGTCAGCGGGTAGTGGCTCCCGGGTCGGCAGGCGCAAGCGCGCAGCGCTGCCGTGCAGGGACCGCGCGGAGGAGCGGCGCAAGGGCGTCAACCCGGACTATGAGCGCGTGACGGCCGACCTGTCGGGCCTGGCGACGGGCACCGCCGCGCTGGACGAGGGCGGCATGACGCAGATCAGCGTCGAGGACTCCAAGTTCCTGGGCGGCGACCTGGAGCACACGCACCTGGTCAAGGGCCTGGACTACGCGCTCCTGCAGAAGGTCCGCTCCAGTGCTTTGTGTCGCCTGCGCTCAGACGCGGGCGCCTGAGCGTCCTGGGCGGACATACTCGCTACTCGCGCGGTGCTGACTGTTCGCTGTGGTTCTTTTCCTGGGTGCTTGCCTGGCCTTGTCGCGCGTGATGTCCGGGGGAGCCAATACACGTGCACTGCAGGTGCTGGGAGGCGTACCTAGTGGGCGTGGCGTCCCCGCCTGTGCTCCTGACAGGTCAGGCGCTTACAGGCGCGCGCGGGCGGGGCGCAGGTGCGCGGCGAGCTGACGCAGGCGGACGTGGAGGAGAAGGCCGAGGCGGAGCGGCCCAAGGCGCGCGTGCGCAAGGAGGTGCGGCGCCCGCGGCGGCCCCTGCCTTGCGTCCGAGGCCCGTGCTGAGCGATTGGGGGGACGTGAGCTTGTCAGGACAGAGGAGTGGCGCGCATTGCTGTGTGTGCAGACTGCTGTTCACCTGTTGCCAGCCCAATGCGTTGCTGCAACTGTGGCCGTGGTATGGTCAGTGGGACAGACTTGTCAGGCTACGATGCTCATAACGCTCTGGCACCGAGTGCAAGGCTAGAGTCTGCGGCGCTGATGGCACCACGCAGCAAAGGGAACGCCGCAAGGGCCGCTCATGGCATGCTGCTCGCTCGGGCGCTGCTGCGGCGTCACCCGCAGGGTCGGCGGCCGTGGGCAATACAGGTCGGCGGCAGCGGCCGCCGACGAGCAGCCACCCCACGCGCGGCCGCAACGCGCAGGACATGGCCTTCAAGTCGGCGCTGGCGCGCGGCGTGTATGCGGCCCTGTTCGAGCCGGAGCGCATCAACGCGGCCGAGCTGTTCCAGCCCGGGCGCACCGCGTTCGTGTACGAGCTGGACGGCGGCGGCGGCGCCGGCGGCGCGCCCGACATCCCCACCACGCTGCGCCGCTCGCGGGCCGACTGCCCGCCGGTGCGGCTCGCGCCAGTGGAGTGCGGGATGTGTGAAAAAAAAGCCTCCATTGGTCATTCTGAGCTCCATCACTTGTGCCAAGTGCCTGAATACAGGCGAGCGCACGCCCTTCTCGACCGGGTGTCGCGGCGCCCTTGGCTACCAGGCGGCAGGCAGGCATGTCTGGGGCCGGCCGCATCTGATTGCGCGCCGCGGCGCGCAGCCGGTGGACGCACTGATGGGCGGCGTGGATGCGAGCGTCCTGGAGCGCATGGCCAAGATCATGGCGTACATGCGGCCGACCGCGGCGGGCAAGCGGCTCAAGCGCAAGGACAAGCTGCGCATGCTGGGCCTGGCCGGGCCTGAGAACGGCGCGCCGCGCGCGTCGCTAGCGGCCGCCGCGCCGGCCACGCCCGTGCGCACCCAGCCGTTTGTAGGCTGTTGTAGGGTACGTTCTCGGACGCTCCGGGGCTTGCTGTGTCTGAAGCACTGTCGCAGCGTTTGCTCAAGGCGGGTCCACCAAACAGTAGCCTGCATGGAGGCACGCCAGCCTGCCTGACCGGCTGTGACCCGGATTTTGCTGCACTGCGAGCGGCGCTAGCAGCACCAGCTGCCCCATTACATGGCACCGATCATTGAGTCAGCACCGTTCAGTTGAGCGTCTGCCCAGCTGAGTGTCTGCGCGGCGTGTTGCAGGCGGAGCCGGCGGCGCCCGCCGACCCCGAGGACGATATCTTTGGCGACGCGGGCAAGGCATACGAGCCGGCGCTGGCGCCGACGCCGCGGGATGGGGCAGCAGCCGCGGCCGCACCAGCAGATCGTGCTCCGCAGGGCGCGGGCCCCGCGAACGGCGCAGGCGGCCGCGCGCGCGGCGCCTACTTTGACACCGTGGACGACATGCGCGACCTGCCCGCGCTGCCAAAGCCCGGTGCGCGCGCCCGCCAGGCGAGCGACATGGGTGCAATATGCGGCTTTGGTGCAATGTGCGCCACATGCGGGACCGCCGCTGCCGCCCCAGCCCGGCGGCGTTGTGAGGCCGGGCGCCCGCATGAGCACTGCAACTGCCATCCGGCTCTGCAGCTGTGACGCGCACGGAACCAACACTCTGTCTGGAACCAAACCCTAGGCTCTTCACTTCAGGTGCTGAGGACGACATGGAGGTGGTGGAGGATGGCGAGGCAGCGGCGGCGGCAGCGGGGGCGCCACCGCCGCCGCCGCCACCGCCGCCGGGCGACGCGCCGCCGCCGCCGCCGCCGCCGCCGCCCGATGCGCCGGAGGCAGGCCCGGCGGCGCCGCCGGCGGGGTACAGCGCGGCAGACGCGCTGGCAGCGTACGGCGGCGATGCGGCGGGGCCGGCCGGCATGAGCTACGAGGCGTTCGCGCAGGAGAGCATCGCGTACCAGGCGCGCCCGGCCGCGGCGCCGCTGCCGGCCCTGGGCAAATAGGCTGTGTCCTCTGGCAAGTGCGGAGGCGAGCCTGCTCCTCCCGACCGCGGACCCGTGACGCGCGCAGCGTGCGCACGTGCAGTGCCAATGAGACATGCGTGTCGAAGCGCGTAGGCGCGCTCCTGGCCGCGCCGCACGCGCTCGTAAAGGCCGGAGCGGCCAGCGCCGCGCGCCAGCGCCCTCACCCTACCCTAACCCTGCGCGCGCAGGCGCGCACGGACCCGGAGTTCCACGCGCTGCTGGCGCGGCAGGCGGGCGCGGACGCGGGCGGCGCCGGCGACGCCGAGCCCGGCGGCCTGACCGCGCAGCAGAAGGCGGCGGGGCTCGCGTCGGTGTTCAAGCGCGACGACAGCAACCTGTCGCGCAGGCGCGCGCCGCCGCCGCCGCCGGCCGCTGCCCCGGGCCCGCAGGGCCCGGCCCGCCGCCGCCCCCGCTTGAGCAACCCCGGCTCGGCTGTGGACTGCGCTGCGACAGCGACGTGTTGGCAGAGGCAGCGTCAGGGAGCGCGTTCGCATGGCCTTCCGCCGGCAGCACAGCAGCACTGATTGGCGACCCCCCTCCGTCTGTATCCGCTCGCGGTTTGATCTCAAATCCTGCGTACCTACCGTTCCGGCCTGTCCGCACCCGAGCGACGCCGGCAGCGGCCCTGAGCCGCGGCGCCGCGCAGGCGGGAGACGGACGGGCGCGAGCGCGATCCCGGCTTCGTCAGCGATGCGTACGCGGAGTGCTACCCGGCGTACCACGACTACGCGCGCGCGGTGGTGGACTCCGACGACGAGGCCGACTTCAGCCACATGGACGGCAAGGCCGGCAGCGGGCGCTCGCGCACCGACTTCGCCACCGACGAGGAGTGGCAGGCGCGCGCGCGGGGCCGGGTAGGTGTAACTGGGGAGCCGCAGCCCTGGTCGACCGCCGCGCCCCGCTTGGGCAGGGCAGGGCCGCGCTGGGAGCCGCAGCCCCGGCCGCGCGGGGCCCGGCAGGCGGCCGCGCGTTGCCGGCGCCTATGCAGCCCTGCTTGGCCGCCCGCCGCCCGTGCGGAGCATGCGGCAACGCGTGGTACTGCGCGGATTGGGCAGTACTTTTCAGCCTTGGCTCAAGGCGTTCGGGCTTGGCATTGGCTGAATTAACAGCAAATAGCCATCAGCGGCTGCCTGGAGTATGGATTTGGGGCTCAGCAAGTAACCCACAGGGGCTGGGCGCAGGGCCCGGCTGCCAACGTTTTGCCAGCCCTGGTCGCCTGCCCCGCGTGCAGGCGTACAAGCAGAACAAGGAGATGCTGCCCAAGGCGGCGTTCCAGTTCGGGCTGAAGGCCGGCGACGGGCGCAAGTCCAGCAAGGACCTCACGCGCAAGCAGGACAACAAGCTCAGCGGGCAGCTGCGCAAGATCCAGGCGCGCGCCGTGACCTCAGTGGCTGGGCCGGAGGGAGGCCTGTCGTTGGCAGCCGAGAGAGCGTGGATGCAGACGGCGCAGGAGAAGATGCATCTCTGCCTCATGGAAACAGGCTGCTTGCAGTTTCGGAGGCACCTTCGCATCATCAGCCTCCATGCGCCGCCTTCGGCTTAAGCCTGGCATCTGGGCCTCGTTCCGGCTTGCGCCAAGCAGGGTTTGTTGCGCTGTCAACAGGCGGTGCTGGAGAAGGACGGCAAGGACTACAGCCGCGCGTTCAGCGCCTCCGAGGCCGCCGGCGGCGGCGGCGGCGGCGGCGGCGGCAGGGGCGGCGGCCCAGGCGGCAAGAAGCGGCGGATCTGATGCGCTTCTGCGTATGTTTTTGTCGGGGTCTCTCTTTCGCTTCGGCTTGTTGCTGCTCTGTGCACGTCAGGGTGCTGTCGTGTCGGTGGAACTGTCGTGCCGTCTGCCGCCGGTGCGATGCAGGTGCTGCGGTTTGGCTCATGTAAGATAGCGCGCTACACCGGGCATGGCTGGTCATTGAACAGCATTTAGGCCAGCACGCTGAGTTTGTTGTGACATGTGTAGCAGGCGGCCCGGGAGACGCAACTGCCTGTGCGCCGGCGTGCGGCACAGTGTCGCACGACTTAATTGCCGCATGGCATGCAAGATCTGGAGCCGCACAACTTGCATGCTCACGAGCTAGTCAGATTTGCCAATTACAATATACTCCAGGCTGTCAACCTCCGGAAATGCAATGCCTTGTATCTGGACCGGGGACAAGTAACAAGAGGGCTCCGTCTCACATGCTGATCGGACGACAGCACAGATGCACACCTGGCGCAGTATTGCTCCGTAACTATGAGTGGGTGGGTCAAGGGTGCAGCTGCATGTGCAGCCTACCTGGGCTGCGCAAGATCAAGCCCTAGACTGCAGCTTGCAACGAATGACATGCGCTGCAAGACCACGTCATGTACAACTTCATAGTCGGTACGGGATTGAAGCCCGAGGTGCGCATGACATGCAGGTGACCTTGCTGGGGCCATGCGCACCGTTGACGACGGTGCAGTCAGACACGCATCTGCAATACTTAAGCCGAATACTTCCTCTGCTGCGAGCATGGCCGGCCATGCAGGTTGAGCCGGCGCGCAAGGCAGGGCGCCCAAACGCCCTGCCTGCCTGCCGAAAAGCCGATGCACCGCCGGCACATCCCGCCGCGCGCACCGCAGCACAGCCGCCCACACAGCCGCCTACGCCCCTGTCCCGCGCGCATCATAGGGAACAGCGCATAACCGTAACATACCAAAACCCTACGCCCTGTCCAGCGCGCACGGCGTCGCGCGCCGCGACACCGATGACTCCTCCAGCGGACCGGCGTCCGCCAGGAGGTCCAGGCTGGGCCGGCGCGTTAGGCAGGGCGCCTGCAGCAGCTGCCCGGTGGCGACGCCGCGCGCGGTGCCGCCGGCGACCGCGAGCCAGAGCAGCACGAGCGCGGCCGTGAACACCATGGACAGCACGGCCAGCGCGCGCGAGGGCAGCGACGACGCCAGCCGGATGGTGGCCTGCGGCGCAGCGCGCATGCACGCGACGTGACGCGCTCTGCGTATGCCCAACCTTATCCTATCTTGATGCGGGGCAGCGCTGAGTGCCAGCGCAAGGCCGCGAGGTGACTCATGGGTACGTTGTTGTTGCTGGGGTCGCTCTCCCCCCGGGGACCCCTCTGCATGGGTAAGGAGACGCCTGCAGCCAAGAGGCGGCAAGGCGCGCGCCGTGGTGAACACGCCGAGCGGGAAGATGAACCCCCAGAAGCCCATGTTGAACTTGAGCCCGCCGACGAGGAAGCGCGTGGCCACGGACGTCACGCCGTGCACCAGCCACCAGACGCCTGCGCCCCACATCATCAGCCCCACCAGCGTCGACACCACGAAGACCACCTGCGCGCGCGCGCGCGCCTGACTTACAGAGCAGGCATGTGCGCTGCAAGTGGGTCGCGGAGCCGTACAACCTCACACACATGCTCTGCCGCCTGGTGTGTTGGCCGCCGAGCGAGGGACAGAGGGGACTCCCAGCCGACGCGTCACGCGTGCGCAGCAGACACACCGCGTGTACGCAGAAGCATGCATGCACGGAGAGGATGGCCAGGCAGTGGCGGAGCCGAAGCAGGCGGCCAGGTTTGTCGCTGCTGGGGAGCCTGCGCATGGCACAGCCGCCGACGCCCGACCCTTCGCTCTTCCAGGCCTTAAGCACTACATCTTGCTGATACACAGGCGGCCTGGCAGCGCCCGACCGCACCTCGCCCGCCTGCGGCACGGCCACCCCGGCCGCGTCGGCCGCAAAGCCGCTCGCGGGCAGCACAGTGCGCGCGACGGCGGCCAGCTGCATGATGCCGAACGCGCCCTGCCCGAGCGGCCCGAGCGGCAGGAACGCGCTGACGATGACCTCGGCGTTTGGCAGCGAGTAGACGGTGGAAGTAGAGCGCCATGACGATGAAGCTCAGCAGCATGCCGATGCCCCTGCGCGGCGGCCGGCCTGTGTGGGCGCAGCGGGTGCAGCGTGCTGTGCCAGCGCGCCCAAGGTCGGCGGAGCATGGTCGCTCCGCCCGGGCGTGCTGTCGCGCTGCGCAAGCGGCATGATGCATGAGCAGGGGTCTGTGCAACCCGCGCATATGATAATACATACCGCCTCCACAGCACGGCTGGGATGTCGTGTCCGTGATCGCGTCCCTCGTCGCACAGCGCATGCGCACCCCTCGCAGGCGCACACTCGACGGCCGAGACTGGAAGTCATGCACGGCCACTCGCGACCGTGCTCGGATCATGCACGCCCTGTTCCGGCCTGTGGCGCTTACCCTGACCCTAATCACACCCTAGCTTCTCAGCAGGCCGCACCAGAGCATGTAGGAGGCGGCCAGCGTGAGCATGGCCTGCTCGGTCGGCAGCACGCCCGCGACCACGCCGCCCGTCGCGGCGGCCACGACCGCCGGCACGATTGGGAACAGCCAGGCGGCGGTCATGTGCTCCAGCGTCAGCTGGTGCGCGAAGAACATGATGAAGGGGATGCCGAAGCACGCCGCGAGCGTCAGCGCGACATCGACCCACCAGAGCGCCCAGGCCAGCGCGGCCATGGGCGGGCCCCAGTACGGCACCGCGATGAGCACAATGCCGGTCACAATCGTCGCCAGGCCCATCGGCAGCGTGCCCGCAAACATGGCCCTGCGCCCCAGCAAGGACGCAGGTGCGGCAGCTTGCCAGGCAGCATGCTCTTCAGGTTTCTCGAGATCAGCATTCTGCTGGCCACTAGAGCTGTTTGGGGAGCATGCGGTACGTAAAGGGGACAGGAGCACCAACGAGGCCTGGCGTAGGTGCATGTGGCAAGCAGTCAGTCTGCATGCATGCAAGCAGCCTCCGTGCACGGCGGGCCTTGTGTGCAGCATGCTGCGGGCCAGCGGGGGCAGAGGCGCGCACTGCGCCGGGTGGTTGAGCATGCGCCAGAGGACCCAGGGGAAGGCGATGTAGCGCGCGACAGTGACCACCATGAAAATGACAAACAGCACGATGTTCAGCAGGAAGAACGCCGTGGCGACGTGCTCCATGCCTGGAAACTGGTACCTGCGCCGCGCCGCACGACATCGTGTCCTTGCCGTCGCCGGGCTGCGCAGCCGTGCAGGCATCGGCCTGCATGCCAGGGCGCGCACGGCGCGATCTTCATGACGGCGGAGACGATGCCGGTACCCATGTTGACGGCGAACCATGACGGCGTGAAGTGCAGGACGACGCGCCCGAGCCGCGAGCGTGGCTGCGGGTGCCGTACCGCGGCCTCCTTGCGCAGCTCGAGGTGGAAGCCCGAGGAGTGCGGCAAGTGCGGGAGCATGGAGGCGCGCCGCGCCTGCGGTGCATGCAGGTCTGGCTGCCCTCCAGGTGACAGAAGCATGTGTGGCTGCCAGGCAGAGCAGACGTCTCACATAGGGGAGCAGAGTCCACAGAGCGAATTATATACAGCCGCTTCCGGACAGCCACGTGCTGCAATGCCGGCGCTCGCGCGGCAGGAAGAGGGGCCACAAGGACAGCCCTTGTCATATCGGAGCACAGGTGACAGACCTGAAGCCCAAGACGGGCGCCGCAGCTGCAAAGTTGAATAGCGCAGCTGTTGAGCCAGCTGCTAGACTCCTTTAGCGTGCAAGGCCAAGAGCAGGCTCCAGTCTCGAGCTAAGCCGCACAAGCCTGTGTCCAACACGTGAGTGACTGCCTTGCCTATTGTGCCTGAATGCTAGCGTGCACACGGTTTGAGGTGCAGCATGGGCCTGCCTCTTTCTACCAAGCAAGCAAAAGCATGCTCAGTCCCTTGATCTGTCGAGGAGTGTAGCTGCTTTGAAGGAGGTGCTTGCCTGCGCTAAACACCACATCCAGTGGCCGTTGCTTCTGCACCCCATGTGCGCCCTCTGCGCCACCCTCCTTGGCGATGTACACCTGCACTCATTCGTGATGAGGAATACTCCAGGCTCCACCTGCTGAGGATCACCTGAGGTGATCAGCATAGCGAAGCGCTCAGAGCGGGTACCCAGTTGTTAATGGCGCCCGGGAGATTGTGTAATCGTACAGTGCCCACTCTATTCCGAACTCGGAGTTGCCGATCGGCAAAAGGCCAGTGCTGGACTGATGCTTACAAGCTCAGAGCACGCCGGTTGGACATGCCTGGCCTATAAAAAATCTGGTCACGCGGACAGTGCTGACGACACAAGCCCAACGCGCCTCACACAGCACAGCGCTGCCACCAGGCAGGCGCCGACCAGCACCCCCCACTGGTCGCTGCAGCAGGCTCAACAACCTGTCTCTCGCGGGGCCCGCCACGAGACCCGTCAGCGCCCCACACTGTTGCGCCCACTGTACCCCAGGCCCCAGCACGCTGCAGTGTTCGGGACTGCTGCGCTCAGTCGGCGCCCAAAGACACCAAGTCACGCTGCAAGCCGTCGACGCGGGTGGCGTCCCGAGCCATCACGAGAACCCTGCTAGCATCACGAGCACCCTGCTGGCATCACGAGAACCCTCCCGCCCTACCCTACCACCGGCATGACCGTGTTCTGCGTGAGGCGCTCGTACACCTCGCGGATCTTGAGGCCGCAGATGGTCTGGAAGAGGCCGGTGCCGTTGGTGGAGCCCGGGAAGGACGAGTTCTTCAGCATCTGCTGCGTCACCTCGCCGTAGAAGCGGCCGCTCGTGTTGCTCAGGTGGCTCTCCACGTAGATCAGCTCCTCCAGCTTGTCGAACGCGCCGTCCATCTCCAGCACGGACACCTGCGGCGCGCCGCCGCGCAAACTCAGCTGAAAGCAGACGCCTCAGTGACAAAGCCCTCCCAAGACCCTGTGGTGCACGGCCACATTCGCCAGCCTACGCACCCCACCTGCCCCCACCACCTGGGAAGGTGTGCAAGCAGGAAGAGGTATCATGTCCCATCAGCCAGCAGGCTCAGCAGCACGGCTGCCTTGCTGGAATGCTAGACAGCCTGCTAAGGCTGCAGCTGCCACATTTTGCGCTGGACGCTCGCGGCTGCTGCTGCAGGCGCCGCTGCCGAATCAAAACCCCGACCGCCCCTGGGCGTAATACCCACACCGCCGCAGCGCCGCCGGGGCAGGGGCCGGCGCAGAGGCGCGGGCGCGCGCCTCCTCGCCGAAGTAGGTGTCGGGGCCGTAGTAGAACTTGATGCCGGGGAAGGAGCAGGTGAGCTTGCGGCCGCAGGGGATCCAAGAGATGGTGGAGCCCTCGTCGAACAGGTAGGCCGGGTTGAAGAACTTGACGCCCTCCTTCTGGATCATGCGCACGCGCAGCACCTTGCCCTCCTTCTCGTCCGGGATCAGCTGCGTGGGCAGCACCTGTCGTGCAGCGCAGGGTAGCGTTAGGGTCGGATAGGCGCCGCGCGCGCATTCCAGCGTCCGTCGCCTTGGCAGGGCTGCCTGTGCTGCGCATGGCAGGGCTGCCTGCACTGCGCATGGCAGGGCTGCCTGCGCTGCGCGCGCGCCAATCTGACAGGGCTGCCTGCGCTGCGCATGGCGGGGCTGCCTGCGCTGCGCGCCCCCGATGTGAGCACTGCGGCACACGCGCCGGATTGCTGAGGCGCCATGGAGCGGCGCATGCGCGCCGCAGCGCTGCAGCCCGGTCGCCAAGCCATGAGGTTCCTGAGCACAAGATTTGTAATTACCGGCACTGGGGCGAGGCCCTGCGCCTGGTCCGGCGCAGCGGGGGGCGCGCCTGGATAACCACGTCGGCGTGCTTCTTCTGCACGTCGATGTACGCATCAAAGTCCGGCTTGCGCGCCTCGATGCTGGCCTTGATGCTCTCCAGCGAGTGGCCGCGCTCAGCCATGTCGCGCTGGATCTTCCACGCAAACTTGACCTCGTCGCTGATGTCCAGGTAGATCTTGAAGTCGATCAGGTCGCGCACGCGCTCGTCGTAGAACGGGTGCAGGCCCTCCGCGACCAGGATCTGCGCCGCGCCGCACACACAATTGGCTTGAGCGTCCCAAGGACGGCACGGCGTTGCGGCGCTTGCGCGAGCTAAGCTATTCCCTCACCGGAGGTTTTTCCACACCCGGGCCCTGGACTCAGCACTTGCTTGGCTTGGCAGAAACCCAGCGGCTGCCATGACAGCCTATCATGTGATCGTGTGGCTTGCACACGCGCGTGCTAAAGCCGTTTGCTGTGGCGCCATGCAGTGCATCGAAAAGGGGGGGGGCGCATGCACCTCGGTTCCACATGCATGCCGGTGACACAAGGGAGCTGGGCCAACTGATCGGCCGGGCGCGGGCATGCAGCAGCGCAGGCGCGCGCCAACACGGACTGGACATGCTGTTCAGCAGCCATCGCGCATGCATTCAAGACATGCCTTGCATGCAGGTCTCGCAGCCGCTGTGCGCCGCGCCGCTAGCTTTGCATGCAGGCTCGCGCCTGAGCTGCTGCTTAGCACTGCTGCTTAGGAAGGGGAGTGACGTGCAGGCTCGGCACACCAAGGTAGCAGCCACAGCAGCACGCAGGTGGCAGCACGCAAGCGCGAGCTGCGCGCGGGCGGCGGCGGCGCGGCGCGGCGCGCGCGCGGGCGCCGCGCCTTGGGCGCCTTGATCTCCTCCGGCGGGTCCAGCAGGCCGGTGACGTGGTTGTAGATGGGCTTCTGCACGGGCTTGCCGGCCTT
>JAABUV010006279.1_pt1 | contig 13024 bp, 12 predicted proteins | sample 5559971 | NCBI WGS metagenome assembly JAABUV01 (sample SAMN10711881, study PRJNA513362) | rock metagenome | isolation source: Antarctica rocks | place: Antarctica: Victoria Land, Knobhead nord | collected 2015-12-19
TCGCACAAAAAAGGTCCGCACCGACCATCTACCCACCGGCTTCTGGGGCCAACGGCGGCGGCATGCGACCCCAGAAGCCGCTGCTCCGCTTGACGTAGCCGCCTGATGCAGCGGAAACTAGAGTATAATGGAAATGTAAATAACGCTTGGTCGGCCTTTACATCTAGCGGCTTTGGTTCTCCGCAATACGCTATCGACGAAGTGGAGGCAGAGACCCTAGCCCTAGAGCGAGTCACCAAGTACCGTGGAGGTGTCTCGCCTCAACAGGTCGCTGCCTCCACACGCTATATTGAGGGGTGGAAGGTAATTATACCCCCATTGCTTATACCATAAATGAATGCCAGAGGGAACTATGAGTAGGTTGACTCTTGTTGATGGGCTTCTGATGAATCTCAAACACGAGATTGATCCAGGCAGAAGAGAGTACGTCGCGCCGGAGTTAGCCCATCAGCGCCTTGTCCAGCTAACTGGACAAGATTTAGGGGACGATGTCGATGCGTGGAAGCTTTGGTTTAAGAGAAAAAAACAGGCAGAGTTAGGAAAGGAGGCAGATTCATCGGAACGGCTATTCGGATAGCCGGTTATTCTGACCGCGCCAGCCAGGCCGCCGCCGCCCGTACGGCCTCGTCGGGCACGTCGTCCGTGATAATGACGTCGCCCGCGCGCCGGGGTAAGACCCAGTTGACGCGCCCCGCCACGACCTTCTTGTCCAGGCGCATGGCCGCGACGAGCGCGTCCGCGTCCAGGGGCGGGAGCGGCCGCAACAGCCCGTAGCCGCGCAACACGTCGTCCTGCCAGTCCACGAAATGGGCGTCGCAGGTCCCGAGCTGCGCGCCGATGCGCGCCGCGGCGGCCATGCCCCACGCCACGGCCTCGCCGTGCAGCACGACGCCGTAGCCGGCCACCCGTTCGACGGCGTGGCCCAGGGTGTGGCCGTAGTTGAGGACGCGGCGTAGGCCCGCCTCCAGCGGGTCTTGCCGCACCACGTCTATCTTGACCGCTACCGCGCGCGCCACCAAAGGGGCCACGACGTTTGGCTCGCGCGCCATGATCGCCTCGCGCCCGCGCTCCAAGTCGCCGAGCAAATCGCCGCCGCCGATGACACCGTGCTTGACCACCTCGGCCAGCCCAGCGCTCCACTCGCGCGTGGGCAAAGTGGACAGCAACAAAGGGTCGGCCACGACGAGGGAGGGCTGGTGGAACGCGCCGACCAAGTTCTTGCCGGCCGGGAGGTCAACGCCGACCTTCCCGCCAACCGTGCTGTCGACCTGCGCCACCAGCGTCGTCGGGACCTGAATCAGGCGTAACCCGCGCAGATAGGTCGCGGCGGCGAAGCCGCTCAGGTCGCCAACCACCCCGCCGCCGCAGGCCACGATCAGGTCGCGGCGCTCGGCCTGTCGCGCCGCCAGCCACTCATAGAGGTTGTCGACGGTCCCCAGCGTCTTATAGCTCTCGCCGGCCGGCATCGTCCACAGGTCTGTGTCGACGCCCGCGCGCCGCAGTAGGTCGACCACGCGTGAGCCGTGCAGCGGGACGACGTTGTCGTCGCTACACACGAGCGCGCGGCCGGCCAGACCGCGCGCGGCGAGGAGCGCCGGCAGCGCGTCGAGGGCGCCACTCCCGCAGATGACATCGTACGCGAGGTCCGCCGTCGGGACGTCGACACGCAAACAGTCTATCGCCATGCGCCTACCCCATCCATATCCAGCGCGGCGCGCACGCGCGCCGCGCTCTGCTCAATCGTCAGGTCGTCCGTGTCGACGATGGTCGTGGCGCACGCGGCGTACAGGGCCGCGCGCTCCGCTAGCAATGCCGCCAACCGCGCCGCCATGTCGCCCTCCAATAGGGGACGCTCCTCGCCCCTTTGTAGCCGGTCCGCCAGCGTCGCTATCGCGGCGCGCAGCCACACCACCTGGTGACCCCCAACGATAGCGTCGCGGTTGCGCGGTGAGAGTACCACGCCGCCACCCGTAGCGATAACCCCCTTAGGCGCGCTGCAAGCTTCAGCCACGATCTCTTCCTCTAAAGCACGAAAGCGCGCGGCGTCGGAGCGCAGCAACTCGGGAACCGGCCGCCCCGCCCGCGCGGCGAGCAACAAATCGGTATCGTAGAACGGCCGCGCCAGCGCGCCGGCCAAAGCGCGCCCGACCGCGCTCTTGCCGCTCCCGCTCAACCCGATCAGCACAACATGCCCGCTCACTCCCGGCGCCCCTCCCTGGCGTCCAGCGCCTCACGGGCCGCCGCGCGCATCACGTCCGTGGGCGGCGTCTGGCCCGTCCACAATGCGAACGAGGCCACCGCCTGCGCCACGAGCATGGACAGCCCGTCGGCGACGGTCGTACCGCGCGCCGCTAGCTCACGCATCAGCGGTGTGGGCGCCGGCGTGTACACCATATCGTAGAGCGCCGCGCCCGGCCGTGGTTGCAGACCATCTAGTGGGAGCGACACGCCGTCAAGGCCGGCGCTGGTCGCGTTGACGATGAGGTCGACGTCGGCGCCCTCGACCAGCGCCTCGGCGTGACCGGCCGCGCGCACCCGTCCGCCATAGCGCGCGCCCATCGCCGCGGCCAGACGCTCCGCGCGCTCACGATCACGGTTATAGATGGTGAGGGAAGCCGGCCCATGCGAGAGCAGGGCCGCCGCCGCCGCGCGCGCCGCCCCGCCCGCGCCAAGCAGCAGGATACGCACGCCATACGGCACGATGCCCAAATCACCCTCTAGCGCGGCGAGCAAGCCCGCCGCGTCGGTATTGTCGCCGCGCAGGCGCGTCCCGTCGCGCACGATGGTGTTGACCGCGCCGATGGCCGCCGCGTCGGGGGCGACGTCGTCGACGAGCGACAGCACGGCCTCCTTGTGCGGGACGGTCACGTTGGCGGCGCGATACTCCGCGCGCCGCAACTCCGCCACCGCGTCCGCCAACCCTTGCGACGGGACGCGGCGCGCGCTGTAGCGGCCCGGCAGCCCCAGCGCCCGCAACGCCGCGTTGTGCATCGCGGGTGACACGCTGTGCGCGACCGGGTCGCCCAGCAGGACGACGTTGAAATTAGGTGTCAGGTCTTCCAGTATCAGCCTGCTCTACTCTTTCGTCATATTCCGTATGGGCATAGCGTCGGATCGCGCGCTGCCTCCTGGCTGAAGTGTAGCGCGGCACGGTGTGCCACACAATCGCTGGGAAGGCAGGAAGGCAGTATTCCTAACCTGCATTAGTCATGACCACCGTTGCACCACGGAGACACGGAGACACGGAGACTTTGTAGGACAGCATGGTATCCTGCCGGGCGGCCTAGCAGGGACGTTGACCCCTGTGCTGCTCCCTCCGTGTCTCCGTATCTCCGTGGTGCATAATCCAGGCTAAAGGCCGGCGACCGCACGCCGCGGGTCGCGCACATAGCGCAGGACGGCCCCGGCCCCGGCCAGACCAAGAATCAGGCTCAGCAGGAAGATCGCGCCATAGCCCAGGTGGTCCGCGAGGACGCCGCCGAGCACCGGGCCCCCGCACGCGAAGGGCAACTGCGCCAGCGACACGAGGCCGATGTAGACCGGCCGCTCCTCGTCCGTCCCGAAATCGAGCACGAAGGTATTGCCGGCGAGTTGCACGGCGCTCGTGCCCAAGCCCACCAGGGCAAAGGCAAGCCCGTAGGCGAGGACGCCGAGCGCATCCTGGCCCGCGGCATGACTGACCAGGGCGGCCCCGGCCCCAAATCCCGTGCAGAGCGCGCCCGCCTCGACCAGGCGCTTGTGCCCGGCGTGGTCGCCGATGTAGCCCCACAGCACGTTCCCCGCGAGCGCGCCCCCGATGAGGACCACCGCGTAGAGGCCGGCGCCCGCGTCGGTCAAGCCGAGCGCGCGCTTCGCGTCTACCGCATAGAAGGCGAGCGCCAACCCGGCGAGGGTGACCAGGCCATTAGCCGCAAGATAGGCCGCGAAGTTGCGATCGCGGCGCAGCAGGGCGACATACTCCCGCCACCGTAGCGCCGGTGGCCGCTCCTCTTGTACCGGAGGCTGACCCTCGCGCGCGCTGGCGAGGAAGGCGAAGGACACCACCTCGCACGCGAAGGCGCCGCCGAAGCAGAGGGCGAAGCCGGTCGGCCAGTCGCGCGCGCGGAGCAGCGCCGCGGTCGCCACGCCGCCGCCGAGCCCCAGCAGCGCCCCGAGCGCCGACCACAGGCCGAAGAAGCGGCCGCGCCAATCGTCGGGCATCACGCGCGCGACGAAGTCCAGCCATGCCGCGACGCTGGCCCCCCCGGCGACGGTACTCACGGCGAAAAGGGCGAAAAAGAGCCAGAGCAGCAACATCGCGTGCGCCGGCGCCAGCACGAGCGTCAGGAGGGCGATGGCAAGAAAGGGCAGGCGCTCGACCGTGGTCCAGGCCAGGATGAACGGCTTGCGGAGCCGGCGGCGCTGGAGCGCGGGCGCGACGAGGATCGGCGGCAGGAAGGAGCCGAACGCGACCACGGCGGGGATGAGGCCAAGCGCCACATTCGAGGGGCTGAGGTGATGGACGAAGAGCGGGAGGACGCCATAGGTCGAGGCGAACGTCAGCGCCAGCGTGAAAAGGCTGATGTCGACGCCCAGGACGACGAAGTTCCAGCGGTAGGCCGGCGCGGGGAACACGGAGAAAGCGCGCACGACGAAGTACTCCTTTGTATGTAGAAGGCTATGCGGCTAGTCGAGCTACTCCATGTAGCCCTGTACCCGAAAGACGCTTTCCAACCGCGCTACCATGCGGGTGAGCCGGGCTATAACAAAGCTTAACGTATGCCACGGTTCCTATGACAATCAGACCCTGATACGAATGGTGGCATGTCGGCAAGAGCGCGCCACGATAGTGGATAATAGGGACAATGGTGAGCTTGACGGAGCCGTCTATGCCACTACTATTGACGCGGGTACGATGCGCGGCGATCCGAGGGTAGGGCCAGGGCCGCGACGACACTTGTGCGGCGCCGTCCGAAGCAAAAGCGTGATAGGAGAGGGATGAGAGCTACACAGGGTAACCGGGAGGGATCACGCGGCGATCCCCGGCGCGCCGCCCGCTGGTTCGCCGGCGCGGGGGCAATCTACGCGGGGATGTTGGCGGCGACGTGGGCGCCACAGAGGGGCCGGGGCGGCATAAACCTTGTCCCCTTCGTGTCGCACGTCAAGGGAATCGTCGCGTGGGTACAGGGGAAGGGGGCGCCCTGGCTGCTCGTGGACCTCGTGGTAAACGTGCTGCTCTTTATGCCGCTGACCGTCGTGCTGGCGCGCGGGTTTCAACTGGCGCGCGGGCTGAGGGCGTTCGCACGCCCGACGATCGTACTGGGTTGTGTGGGCAGCCTTGTGATCGAGGTCGGGCAGTTGTTCAGGCCGTCGCGCACGACGGATATCACCGACGTCCTGCTCAATAGCCTGGGCGTTATCCTCGCCGTCAAGATCTTCGCGCGCTGGGGTCGCGCCCACCGCTGATAAGGGCAAGCGCTATTTTGACGCGTCTACGACAACGCCGCTCCCATGCCCCGATGGGCCGCTATAGCGCGGTGGCCGGGGCAACCGAATTGGTTATGGACAGCACGTCAGCACGTCGCCCAGCGCGCCGGCCTTGAGGCTCACCGTGTAGACGATCCCCTCTCGCTGGAAGACCAGCACACTGTCCCCGCAGCTGGCCCCGCAGGTGTAGGAGTAGTAGAGAGCCAAGGCGCCCCCGCGCAGCCGGACGTGCCGCCCCCGTGGGTAGTCGAAGATGGTTGGCGTGTCAACCTCGGGTCCGCCGGTCACCGCTCCAAGTCGGCAGGCGGTGGCGCCGTGACAGTCGGGTCCGACCCCGATGTTGATGAGGTAGGAGTACAGCCTACCCTCTTACTTTCTACAGACCATCGCGGCATGACGCAGATGCGCGCCACATTTTCGCGCCGGATATCTACTGGGCAGCGCAGCGAGCCAAATCACCCCAGTCACCGCGAAAATGTGGCGCGCACCGGCATGACAGGGTGCGCGCCACGATTGTGAGACGCGGCCTGGCCCTAAAGGACCATGGCAGGGACCGGACCCTAAAGGGTCATCATGGCCGGCCGGTGTGCGGTCAGACCACCATCGCCGCCTGCGCGCAGACCTTTTAAGGTCCGATCCCTGCCATGGTCCTTTAGGGCCGGGCCCACGGCGCCCACCATCACAATCACGGGGCGCGCCTCCGGTAGGATGCGCCATTTGGTCGATACCGCGGACGACACTATCTTGGGGCGACGGCTCACTAAAGGCGCCGCTCGTGTGCATCCGGTGTGCGAGCGGCCCTAGCAACGACGGCGACAGCGGCCTCACGCGCCCTTATGATCAGCCCGCTCTAACAACGCCCTCCTCCACGCCAGCGCTCATGGACAACGGCGGCGCGATGGTTCCCGCATGCGTGAGGCGCATGGGTAGCGTGACGCGGCGCGGCGACGCCCCGGCCAGTTGCTCTTGCAGCAGTGTGATGGCGACCCGTCCGATTTCCGTGCTCTGTTGCTCGACGTAGGTGATTGGCGAGAGTGGGAGCGGGAGATTTTGTAGTGGGTCGACACCGATGATGGACAGGTCGGCGGGGACATGGCGGCCCAGGCGCGCGGCGGCGCGCAGGGCCAGTAGCGTGAGCGCCACGTTGGTGGCGAAGATGGCGGTCAGGTGGGGGGCGCGACGCATATAGGCGGCGAGGCGATCGACGATGTCATCGGCGATCTCTCCCCTGGCGCTCACGTCGTCAGGAAGCCGCGGCTCGATATAGATCAGCGCATGATCGAGGGGCAGCCCGGCCATGGCTAGCGCCTGCGCGTACCCGTCGAGTCGATCTTCGATGGTCGAAGTGTCCCTGGGCGGGAAGGTGAGGATACAGATGTCGCGGTGCCCCGCCTCTATCAGCGCGGTCACGGCCTCGCGGACGCCGGCGACGTTGTCGCTCTGGACGCAGGCGCAGGGCAGGCCACGCAGGTAGCGATCGACCAGGACGAGCGGGAATCGTCTGAGGACTAGGCGCAGCACCTCGTCGTTATAGGTCTCTCCATCTTGCAAGAAGATCGCCAGACCGGCCGCGCCGGCCGCGACCGCTTGCCGGATGGCGCGTTCCTCCTCGGCGCGTGAATTCCCTGAGAGATAGATGAGCAGGTGATAGCCGGCAGCGCGCGCCGCGCGCTCGATGCCACGCAGCACGTCAAGGCCAAAGGATGGATCGATGGCCGGCTGAATCCATCCGATGATCGGGCTTCCCCCGGGCGCCTCATGTGTGGCCGGCGCGGTGACGGTTGTGCCGCGTCGTGGCAGGCGTTGCACCAGGCCCTCGCGGGCGAGTTCCGCCAACGCCGCGGCGCTCGTGACGCGGCTGACGCCGTGCAAAGCGCCCAACTCCTTTTCCGTGGGGAGTTTATCGCCCGGCTTATACTCGCCAGACAAGATCGCGTTGCGCAGTTGTTGATGGATCTGACGATACCGTGCTTGCCTCACAGGTCAACTCCACGCCTTTATCTACGTATACAATTATAATAGGTCATATTAAATAGGTCATTGGCCGCGCATCACTAGTATGCGGTCATTGTCATGCCAGAACAAAGCCTCCGCTTTTCTTGACAGCGTGGAGGGCCAGGACTATAATAGCGTCACGCTCATCGAAGTGAGCGCCGGCCGCACGGCTCGGAGGTATCATACAACAGGTCGCCGTCTATTTGCAATAACAATTAGGTGACCAAGCGACACGCGTGAGGAGGTGATCGACGCACCACGAGACATATGGCCTTGTCGAGGTTACCCGGCGACGCAGCAGATGTGCCGGCGTAGGTGCCGCACATGACCAGGGGTGACGATGCCCCTGTTACCTACATAGGTACGAGGAGATATCATGCGTAGTCCTATTAAGAGCCTGGGTCCTATCCTCCTGGCGTCGACGGTCGGGCTTGGCGGCGCCGTACAGATGGCGCATACACACGCCCGCGCCGCTGCGGCCCCCGTCACGATCACGGTAGCCTACCAGCAGTTCGGTGCACCGCCCTACTGGGATCAGCTGTGGTGGCAGAAAGTCAAAGCGCAGGTCGAAAAATCTAACCCCAACATCACGGTGAAGCTGCAGCCTATTGTTGCGTCCGAAAGCGATTATTACACCAAGGTCGACCTGGCGTTGCGCTCGGCCAGCACGACACCGGACCTCGTGCGCGAGGACAGCTTCCTGGTCTCGTCGGACGTGACGGCCGGCTATCTGGAACCGCTCGACAAGTACCTCGCCACCTGGCCCGAGTACAAGCAGCAGTGGTTCTCCAGCATGCAGCAAATTACCCAGTTCAACGGCCACAACTACGGCATCATGAACGGGACAGATGACCGCATCACCTGGTACAACAAGGACATCTTCAAGAAGGCCGGCCTACCCACGACGTGGCAGCCCAAGAGCTGGGCCGATATTCTCTCGGCCGCGCAGACGATCAAGAAGAAGGTCCCCGGCGTCATCCCGATCAATGTGTATTCGGGCCTGGCGGCGGACGAGGCCTCGACGATGCAGGGCTACGAGATGCTCCTGTACGGGACGCGCGACGCGGCGCACCTCTACGACTACAAAACCAAGAAGTGGGTCATCTCTAGCCGGGGCAACCAGGATACCCTGGCCTTCATCCAAAAGATCTACGATCCGTCTAACTTGCTTGGCCCACCGAACGACATCGCGCTTACCGCCACATCCGGCAACACGGTCGCCCAGCAGTTGCTGCCGGAGGGCAAACTCGGCATTGACCTCGACGGCTCGTGGTTGAGTAGCAACTGGGGTCCTTCGGGCGCGAAGCCGTGGCCGCAATGGAAAACGGTCCTGGGCCAGGCGAAGACGCCGACGGAGTTCGGCCAGGCGCCGCACTACGTCACCCTGTCGGGCGGCTGGGCCTACTCCATCAGCGCGCGGTCCAAGAACAAGGACGCGGCGTGGACGGTGCTCAAGGCCGCCAACAGCAAGGACATGCTGGCGTATTATGACACCAATGTGGCCAACATCACCCCGCGCAAAGACGTCGTCGACACCAAGGCGTACAGCAGCGTGCCGCTGAACCCGTTCTTCACCAGCCTGCTGTCGTTCGCCCAGTTCCGCCCAGGCTTCCCGGCCTATCCCAAGATCTCGGTGGAGATCGACCGGGCCATGGAGGCGGTGATGACTGGCACGAGCCCTCAGGCCGCCTTGTCCACCTATGCGCAGAAGGTGACCGCCATCGCCGGCGCGAGCAACGTCGAAAAGCTTCCGTAGCCCCTTGCGGGCGGGATCTCGGCCGTACGCCGGCTTCTCACCCGCCCACAAGGCCGGCTGTTTCTACGCGCCCGCTATGATCCTCGCATGGGACAGGCGCCCATGCGAGGATCTAGGGAGAGATCGAGGATAGGTAACGAATGGGGCAGGCCGCGTCGTGCAGGGCTGCCCGACGCGGCCCGCCCGCCCTAAGGGAGGTGAACCCGTGCAGGCCCAGGCTACAGGTACTAGGCGCGCCGCGCCCGCACGCAAGGGGCGCGAAGCGGCGCGCTTGCGCACGGGCATCCTATTCATGGCGCCCGCTTTTATCGTCATCGTCATCTTTATGCTGGGGCCTGCCCTGTGGGCGGTCTACATCTCGTTCACCAACATGGCCCTCACCGGCGCTGGGGCGGCCTCGCCGAGTTGGGTTGGGTTGCAAAATTTCAGCCAGATCCTACACGACAGTGACTTCTTCAAGGCCCTACGCGTTTCGCTGATTTACCTGGTGGGCTCGGCGCTCATCGGCCAGGCCGTTCTCGGGCTTATCCTGGCCCTGCTGATGCGCCACCGCCACCGCTACTTCAAGACGGTGCTCGGCGCTATCGTCGTCACGGCATGGGTCATCCCGGACGTGGTAGCCGGATTCCTGTGGAGCGCTTTGTTCTCCGGTGGCCCCAATGACGTCATCGGATCGCCGGGCCTGCTAAATGCGCTGATGATCGGTCTTGGCCTGCCGCAGCACGCCTGGCCGCAAGAATTTCCCACGGCCGCGATCATCGTCGCCAACACCTGGCGCGGTACAGCATTCTCTATGTTGCTCTTTGCCTCGGCCCTGGAGGGCATTCCCCCCGATCTATTTGAAGCGGCCTCGATCGACGGCGCCGGTCTATGGGCGAAGCTACGCCGTATCACCCTGCCCCTCATCAAGGGTACCATCGCCACCGACCTCCTGCTGATTACGCTGGCGACCCTCTCCGACTTCGCGCTGCCCTTCGTGCTCACTGGCGGTGGCGCCCGCAGCCAGTTGTTGACCATCTATCAATACCAGGAAGCGTTCAAGTTCTACCAGGTCGGGTACGGGACCGCCATCTCGCTGCTCATCATCGCGGTAGGCGCGGCCCTCTCACTGATCTATATCCGTGCGCTGAAGATCGAACTGTAGGGCTTGAAACTGTAGGACTTGGAAAGGACCCGCTTATGACGCTTATGACGCTTCGCCGCGCCTTAACCCCAACCGCCGCTTACGTCGTCTTAGTCGCTCTCGCGTTGTTCTGGGTGGTGCCGTTCGCCTGGCCCGTCCTGGCCAGCCTGAACCCGACCGCTTCGACAGCGGTGGCGTGGCCGAGCCATCTGACCCTGGACAACTTTAGCGCCATCATCACCAATGGGCTGGTCGCGCGGCCCTTCGCCAACAGCGCTATCATGGCCGTGAGCACAATGATTGGCGTCGTCGTGCTGGCGGGGCTGGCGGCGTATCCGCTATCGCGCTACCACTTCCGCGGCAAGCGGGTCCTGATGTACGCCATCCTGTTCATCAGCGCCCTGCCGATCCTGGCCCTCGTCACCCCCCTCTACGCCTTGTACGTGACACTCAACCTGGTCGATACGCTGCAGGGCTGCATCCTGTTCTTCATCGCTAGCTCACTCCCGTTCAACATCTGGCTGATGAAAAACTTTTTGGATGGCGTGCCGGTGGAGATCGAGGAGGCGGCCTGGGTCGACGGCGCCTCTACCCTTAGCGCTTTCTTCCGGGTGGTGCTCCCACTCATGGCGCCGGGTGTCGCCGTGGTCGGCGTGCTCTCGTTCCTGACCGCCTGGACCAACTTCTTCGTCCCGCTCATCCTGCTGCAGAACGCGGATCTGTTCCCAGCCTCGATCCATATCTACACGTTCTTCGGCGCCTATGGTCAGGTGAACTACGGCCAGCTCGCCGCCTACGCCATCCTGTACGCCCTTCCTGCCGTGGTTCTCTACACCTTTGTGTCGCGCTACTTCGTCAAGGGCGTCAACCTGGGCGGTGTCAAAGGGTGAAACGCGCGTGGCGTCGCTGGGCCGGCGTGGCCTGTCTCCTTGTCACGACGATGCCGCGGCAGAGCGACGTCGTGCGGCTGGAGGCGGTCTGCACGCCGATCGTGCGCGCGTCGTGGCGTCTGCCCGGTCGCGTGGATAGCCTCCTGGCCGTGCCCTCGGTCGGCGCGACCGTCGCACTTGTCGGCCCAGCGGCGTCCGGCGTGCCATTCCTCCCCCACGACGACCTGCTCATCCTCGCGCCTAATGGCCGTGTCCGCGCGCGGGTCGCCGTGCCGCCATACACGATGCCGCCCGGCCTGGCCGCCTCCACGACCGTGCGCGGGACGCTCTACGCGGTCGTCGACACCGCCTTGTTGGCCATCGACAGCGGGAAGAGGCGTATCGTCGCGCGCTGGCCGCTCGATGTGCAGGCCCTGGGGTGGCCCGCGGCCGTCGCGGTTGGGTCGCGCGGACGCATTTACGTGGCCGGGCAACCGGCGACGGGGCGCGCCGCGATCCTCGATGCGCTCACGGTCTCGGCGCACGGCCCCCCGCGGGTTGTGTGGCGCGCGCCACTCGGACTAACCCATGCCGGACTGTGGCTCGGACTCGCGGGGCACGGCCGCGTCGCCGCCTATCTACCCAACGCCGATGACGTGCACGGCACGATTGCCCTGTTCGATGAGAGATCGGGCGCGCTCCGCGCCTCGTACGCCGTTCCGGTCTCGCCCGCGGGCGTCGATGCCGCGCGTGACCGCCTCTACCTGGACGACGCCGGTACAATCCGTGCCCTGCGCCTGCGCGACGGAGCGCCCGTGGCCTCGGCCCCAGGCACGGGACCACTCGCGCTTAGTTCAGCGCGCGGCCTGCTAGCCTTTGTGCGGGACGATGCGGTTGTCCTGGCCGCGGCCGGCTCCTTGCGTCCGCTCGCCCGCATGTCCCTGCGTGGTGTCCGCGCGCTCGCTTTCACGCCGGATGGCGCCACGCTGCTCGTCGGTCAACGCAACAGTCTCACGCGGATCGATGTCGGACGATGCGGCGCGGCATGAGGGCTCGTGAATTGTCGAAACCTGCGACTGCCTCCCCACCGCGGTGGGGAGGCAGTCGTAGGCCCACGAGCGCCGCTAATGCACGCGCCCTGTGACACAACATAAAGGAGAGACCGATGAAGTTTACCCTGGAGATGATAGCGACCGCGCTCCCGACCCTACAGGCGGCGGCTCAACGCGAGATCGCGCCACTTGGACCGGCGCGCATCGGGACCGGACCGAGCGGCCAGGTCGCGCATCCTGACTACGACGACTCTACCTGGGACACGATACAGGTGGGCGATCGCTGGGGCGGCCCTGGACAGACCCACTGGCTGCGCATTCCTGTGCAAGTCCCCCACGCATGGACGGAAGGCACGGTGGCCGTGCGCGTCGTGCTCGGCGCGTATCAGGATATCAGCGGGCCGGAAGCCCTCGCCTACCTGGACGGTGTCCCCGTCCAGGGCTTCGACTACTATCATCGCGAACTCATCCTCGACAGGGGCGCGCGGGACGGCCGGACGCTGATGCTGGCCCTCGAAATCTATAGTTCGCTCCGGCCGGGGCCACAGGTGATCCAGGCGCTGGAACTCGTGCGCATTGATCCCGAGGCTGAGGCGCTCTACCACGACCTACGCGTCGTACATGACGCCGTGTTGACCATGTCCGAAGACGCCCCGGAACGCGCGCGCCTGATCCGCGCCATGGTCGACGCCTATGACGCGCTCGACCTCCGCCAGCCACAATCCGATGACTATCTCCGCTCCGTCCTCGCCGCGCGCGCGCG
>JAABUV010006280.1_pt1 | contig 13023 bp, 17 predicted proteins | sample 5559971 | NCBI WGS metagenome assembly JAABUV01 (sample SAMN10711881, study PRJNA513362) | rock metagenome | isolation source: Antarctica rocks | place: Antarctica: Victoria Land, Knobhead nord | collected 2015-12-19
TAGAACTGGATGTGTAGTCGTATGGATTTCTGCTGTCCGGCCTCACACATGTACTGGCTTCGATGTTGTGCTGTAGAGAAAGTTTGACCAATCAGCGACCCTCACATCAACAGCCAACACATATAAATCCACACAAACACCGTCGTATCTGCATCTACACGCCAGACCCGTAGGGACCAAAGTATAGCGAGAAGAAACTTTCACACCCACAACACCTAATCCAGCTACCTGGTCGACCAGCTCGAGTACTGGTGAATGCTGTTAATCCGCAGGAATTTCCCTTGTCGAGTTCTTCGGACGATACACGTAGAGTCACACGGAAAGACATTTGACACCCGCGTTCGGTCGACAACGACTACATGTCATCACACTCAGCACCTATCTCTGGTCCAACTGGCAGCGACATCACCTAGACTGGTCTCACGGCGCAGGCTTACCATTTCTTCATCGAGGGCCAATCATCGCTCCTCAAACATGTCGCCTGCTCTGGTCCAGGAGGTCGAGGACGATGCCGGCCCACCGACGACCTTGGAGCTCACTCCAGTCGAAGACACGCTTCGGCGCTTGCTGTTGGATGTGGCGAAGTACATCGACGAGAGCCCGCCGTCTAGCGATGCCACAAGCCATGTCAATCTACCTGATGACTTGGCAAAGCAGCCGATTATTCTGCGCTTCACTGGAGGTTGGGTACGTGACAAGCTGTTAGATGTACCGAGTCACGACATCGATGTTGCTATCAACAAGATGACCGGCTACCAATTCGGGCTGCGAATGAAGGAATACCTGGAAGTTTCAGGTAATCCGGAGAAGTATGGACTCGAGGGTGTCGCCACTTCCGACAAGCAGAATCTGAAAGCTGGTACGACCGACAAGTCGAAGACGATCGGAGGACTGCACAAGATCGAAGCGAACCCGGAGAAGTCGAAGCACCTCGAGACAGTGACGACACGTATCCTGGGACTCGACATCGACCTTGTGAACTTGCGCAAGGAGACCTACACCGAGGACAGCAGAAACCCACAGATGGAGTTTGGGACCCCGGAGGAAGATGCCATGCGGCGAGACGCTACCGTTAATGCCATGTTCTACAACATCAACACCGGAGAGATCGAGGACTTCACTGGCCGTGGACACGACGACATGCGAGGCAAGATTATCAGAACGCCTCTCGAGCCTTACCAGACTTTCAAGGACGACCCATTACGCGTGCTCAGGCTGATACGATTCTCGAGTCGGCTAGACTACCGAATCGATCAGAAGGCGTTGAAGGCAATGCGCAACGCGGACATCCAGGATGCGCTCCATCGCAAAATCAGTAGAGAGAGGGTAGGCGTCGAGATGGAGAAAGCGCTACGCGGACCAGACCCTCACGAAGCACTCCGGCTAGTCTTCGACCTCGACTTGTACGAGACCATCTTCTCCGACCCTACTGTGGAGACCTCACAGCACTACAAGCCCGATACGGAAGGATGGCAAGTCATGATCGACACGCTCGAAGACGTCTTGGAGAGCGAGCAGGTTCTTGCCGACCTTCTCGTTCGTGATGATGAAGAGCGCTTCATGTCGTGGCAACTTGCCGCTCTGATTCCGTACCGCGACGCCCCGCAACCAGAAGCGCCAGCACCAGGCCGCAAGGCGCCACCGCCGATCGCTGCTCAGGTCGCAAAGGAAGGTATCAAAGCTACGAACAAAGTGACCGATGTAGTCATTGCGGCAGTGCGCAACCAGCAGGAGATCTCTAGTATGGTCGACGCACTGCGTGATCGTCAACGTCGGCCGGACAAGCCGGTCGTGGGTGACGACGCCTCCGCACGCGACGTCCTCGGTATGGCGGTCCGGCGATGGGGACCCAGCTGGCGCAGCCAAGCCATGTATGCTTTTCTGGTGGAGGTCGTGGAGAATCAAGGCTCTGTAGAAGGTAACGTTCCCATCAGAGCCGGACCAGTTTCCAACTGCTGACATCCTGCAGCCACCGAACGCAAATACACCGCCTTCCTCCAACACCTCTCCAACCTCTCCCTCCTCGACGCCTACACCCTCAAGCCCCTCTTGGACGGCAAAATGCTGGCTAAAGCCCTCAACACCCCTCCAGGAATCTGGATGAAAGATGCCCTCGACGTGGTCATGGCCTGGCAGCTCCGACACCCTGGCATCACGGACCCGCAAGCCGCTATCGAAGAAGTGAAGCAGCACAGGCAGAAGCAGGAGCAAGGTGAGCTTGCCCACGCCCTCGTCCGTCACTTCCTGAAGCTTACGATCCGTCCCCTGTTCGCCAAGACGAAACCTAGCACCATTACGGCGCAAGGGCGTAAGAATACCCGCGAAGTGGTATTGCCGCCGAGGATGACGATGGAGAGCGAAGACGAAGGCGTGACGAAGCCATGGAAAAGCGGTAAAGACGGCGCGGCAGCGCTGGACCTGCTCCGCTGGGTCGTAGGCGCCGTGGACGAGAGGCTGGTAGAGGAAGTCTGGCATCTACTCGTGCCGCCCATACTCACTCTCCTAGACGACTGGGAGACCAAATACAAGCAGACAGGAGCCGAACTTCTCAACCTCCTCCTCCAAACCACGCCCTCCTCCCTACTAGAACGCACAGGCCTAGGCGACGTCTTCGAAGAAGCCCTCATGCCCTGTCTCGCCCACCTCCCCTCCCTAACACCCGAACCGGACTCCATCGCCCTCCTGTCAACCGTCTACCCTACCCTCCTCACCCTCGCCAGTACCCGGTATCCGGCTCTCCCACCACCACCCACAGGCCCTACCCTCCACGCACCAAAGGACGACGACACCTCATCCCGCCACCGCGTGAGACTCCTCGACCGCATCCTCCGCAAAGGCATCATCCAATCCCACTCCCTGCTCCCCACCCACCAGCACCCAGCCATCATCGCCCTCCTCCTCCAGCAACTCGTCCCGCTCCTCAACGAACTCGGGATACAATCAGTCAAGCACCTCCAGTACCTCCTCCCGATCCTCACGGCTACACTCACAGACCCCCACGGAGAGGCAGCGGCGCGAGTCCCGGTGCTGCGGGCGGGAGTCAAGGCGTTGCGGGCTGTGGTGCTGAATGCTTGGCCTAGGATTGCCGAGTGGCGGGGGGAAGTACTGAGGGGATTGGCGTTGGGGTGGTTGAGGGTTGAGGGGCTAGAAGGTGGGGAGGAGGTGGCGGGGTCGAGGAGGGAGATGCGGGAGGTTGTGGGGTTGCTGAGGGTGGTAGTCGGGGAGCAGGTGGGGTTTGAGGGGCAGTGCGCGGTACTTATTGCTGCGGATGGGAGGCTGGGGGGTTTGCTGGAGACTTGGTGATTTCGCTACGTTTAGGTTGTAATTGCTAAAGCGCTCCATTACTCGTTGTGAGCTTGACGGGACAATGGCGCTTCCACTGGCTGGTGCGCACTCCCAGAATACTGCAATGAGTGTGTTGCATGCTCATATTGATGCTGCAGCAGCCACCAGCCTGCACCATTCCCGTTCCTCCCACGCTTGGCCTTTGAGCAACTGGACGTGGCACGTGACCAACCCCGCCTGCTCCTTCCCTTCACCAATAATGGATGCAGAAATCTCATCTCAGCAACAGGCCACACATGCGATATTCTTCTAGCTCATTGATCTCGGTATCTGTGCGTTTGTCAGGCGCCGTTGTAAAGGCCATCGTAGGATCCGTATCTTACAGTGTCCGTGGCGTGATGCTGCACGCTTCCTGAATAGCGTGTTTTGCTCGATTTTGCGACCTTCTGCGGTTCTTGATGATTCTCCCTTTCTGGAATGCCCACATCTTCCATGGTGTGCACTTCACTGCACATGGACACGATCCTTCGCGTGCGAAACGTCGTACTGTCGAGCGAGAGCCGTCGCAAGTTGGTTAATCGCTCGCCACCGGCCCTTTCATAGCCCTCCACGGTCTCCGTGGCGTACTGGACTCAACCAGCAGGTCCAGAAGCATACCGGTCCATAATGCTGAAGATCTGGTTATTCGGCACATTGCACTCCCTGCCATCGCTACACCCCAGCTCGGCCTCGAGATCATATCCAGCATCCGGCTTGATAGTCCGTATAGCCTCAGCAGCGACATAACAAGACGAAGTATCGGTAGGCCCGGTAGTATGCGGCGGGGCGTACTGGTCATTCCACATGAAAGGATCGTCGAAACCCATTTCGTGGTCTATCGCGGGCAGACCGGGCATGGATTGCATGGTGTAGGGCTGTGCGTGCGGTCGCATCTGCAGTGTTGCACGGTGCTGCATCGTGTTCGGTGTGTGCATGCCGCTTGACAGGGTTGACTGCGGACTAGCATGAGTGGTCGTGTATGGTGTGAGGGGAGGCTGAGACGTCCGCTGTAACGGAGGCAAATTGCCACTTCCCAGCGCAACGATGTTTGGTTTGACGTCCTCGGAGACGGCGCTACCGCTGTCGCAGCCGCTGCCGGGTCGGCAGGGCTTGCGCTGTCCTATTAGGCTCTCCAGCACGACGCTGGTGGGACTGGGGTACTGCGTGTTCTCGGGCCTGTTGGATAAGAAGGCGTCGATCTCGGCGTCGGAGAGGCCTTGCTGCTTCAGTAGCTGGCGCAGGCGCTTGTTCTCCTCCAGCACTCGGCGCGCCGCTGATTGAATCTAGTCGAAGTGATGGGCGTTAGCCATTGGTATGTCAGGGATACCTGATTATTTCTTGTCCTCACCTCCGCCGAAGCCTCCGCTCCGTTCTGCTCGCAGCTCCGATATTTGACCTCGAGTTCGGTTAGGTACTCCTTTCGTCTCTGTCGTGACCGCCGCTGGTTGTCCCTGATCCTCGCCAGGTTCGCCGTGCGCTTGTGGTCATCGTCTCCCGTCCCGTCAGACATGATGCGCTTTTGCTTTCCACTCGTGCTGTCGCGTTCGCTCGTGGTTATTGAGGTGCTGAGTCTCGGTGATGAGAATGGGGGATGTTGTGCATGGCTGGGGTCAGTGTTATGGAGATGATTGCGCGGCCTTTCAAGCCATTGATGAGATTGATAACACCGAATTGGGCTTAAGGAGTCGGGGTGCACGCAACGTCGGTGATGGTATTATCAGATCCGGAGCTGGACCACGCTCGGTGCGTTCACACAAGGTTCATGTTGCGGTGCTGTGAGGTAATGGGAGGTAATGCCTTCCGTGTGTCTCGTCTTCCGAGGTCTGGGCCTAGGACGCGAGTCCTGCCCCACGTTGACCGAAAAGTGCCCCGGACGGTGGTGTGATCTCCGCTGGGAGACGTCGGGTGTGAGGAGGCTTCATGTTTCGACATGTTGCACTTGACCTGCCTTACCATCGCCGTCATATCGACAGAACCTTCATGTTCGGAGGACTGCGGCGGAGCGTCGGAGAGGGCGGAGAGTGAGGATGAGCATGTTGGACCCGTCCCTCGCCACCTGGTCGGCTTTCTTCGAGGTCATAGCAGACCATTCCGCTGGTGCGCTATCAGATGGTAGCAGGCAATGCCTTCAGTACGCCGCTCGCGAAGCAGCACTACTGGCAGCAGCGGTAGAAGAAGCCAGATCAGTTTACAGTTCAAGGATGTAGGATCATTGAAACCATCTGGAAGAACGACAAATACGCGCTGATGAGAGATTCCCGTCTGGTGCTCGGACGTGAGCCTCGGCCGAGCCGGACTACGCGTCGACTGTCACTGAACGCGAGCGCTTGGTGAGAAGACCCTCCAGGCGCCTGCATCAACGACATGTCCACGTATGTCCAGCAGGGGAGTGTGAAGGCAGTGACAGACATGTACGTACAGTAGTATGAGTGTCATCTGAGGTACATGTATTGTATCATATCATTTGATGGAGACAGTCTGCTCGTGAACATCAAGCTCATCGAGACATGTTCCTGCACCGCATCCTCCCCGAGCATCACCGTCATCATTGATACCACTCGTCCTCATTATACGTCGCCACGCTGTTGTATGGATTGAGCCCCACAAGCCAGCTGTTCGGCGGGAACCCACCCGGAACACCATTCCCGACCGCAGTCCCCGCGTACGCCGCCGCGGATGGACTCGGCATCGGCATCGACATCGCACTCGATACGGCACCACCACCGCCAACGCCGTTCGCGCCACCATGACTGATGGAAGGCCCAGTCGCCCACGCCGACGGCTCAACCTCAACGCCATGCCAGATTTCGGCATACTGTGCCTGGTCGCGATACACCCAATCTTGGCTGTCGCGAATGAGCTGCTCGACGCCGCCGAACATGTCGCTCGGACTCGCCGCGGTGGTAACGGCGCCCCTGGAGCCTTGTTGTCGGCGATGGCCTCGGAGCGAGTGGGTGGGCGTGACTTGGGCGCTGGGGTACTGCTGGGCACGTGAGCCATGGGCATCATCGGGTGGCAGGGCGTATTCGCGTACTAATGCTGCGGCTGCCGACGAGGCTGATGGCGCTCCTCCAGTGGTATTGGTAGTGGCTGGTGGTAAGGCCACGCCATGGAAGTAGCCGGTTGTGGGTGGGATCATGGTGGGATGCTGCAAGGCGGCGTGCGTGGCGAACGATGATGGCGTCATGTTTTGTTCTGGCGACCGTTGTGGTCCGCTTGGCGACTGTACTTCGCCCACGTAGCTGCCGAACTTGGCATCTGTTCGCGCGAGCACTGTTGCGGCTTCTTCGGGAAGCTCGACGTTCCATTTGCGAGCCAGGACGCTTAGAATGCCAAGAGTACGCCGTGCGCACAGCCAGCCCTCGGCGATCTCCTCGAGGTGCTTGACGCCATGTACGATGTCCCGCCGTGCATTCTTCTCCGGCAGGTTTAGAAGGTGTATAGTGCAAGCCGAGTGAACAATGTACACTGTGATGTTACAGATCTGTCGGAGGCCGTGGGATCGCTTGTAGAGACGCATGAGCTTGGAGATCATGCCGGCAGCCTGTGTGCAGAGCTTGCGTGGGCTGACATTCTGCGGTAGTGGCGATGTCTGCTGGGTGTATTTGAGAAAGGGCCGGAATAAGTGGATGAAAAGTAGCTGAAAGAACATGCTGAGCGCTGTTAGAGGATTCCATGTCAGTCAGGGTGGCAGTCACGTACTGCATAACCAGAACACTCGCTAGGCCGCCTTCTTTCGGCTCAAGTTCCTTCGGTAGCTCTCGTCTCCACGCTTCAAGCCTCGTGTGAATGTCCGAAAGCTTCCTCAATTCCGCCGCTTTCCCTTTCGAGACGTCTCGCACGGGATTATAGAAGTGTTGCCTGAGACAGCTCGCATCAGCAGTTGATCGTGTTGACCGTGCGCACTGCTTACATTAAGTCATTGCTGATCTCGCATAATATGGTGATTCTGAGGGCAATCGTCCGTGTCCGCGCTGGCTGGGAGTGCGCTTGCGTGAATCCAGAGTCAGAGTACGGACTCCACTGTGCTGAGTCTTCATCTGGAAATACATCGACTTTGGGCACTGTAATAATCGATGTAGGAATTTGCGGAAGACGCCCTAAATAGTTGGACCAGCACTTGTCTGCCCGGGAAACACAGTCAGTAAGTCTCATTGCAGAAGGGGCATGAAGGACTTGCCAAACAAGAATGAGCCCCAGAACGTGATACGACGAACATCCTCCTCCGCCTCATCGCCGTTGACGCCCTTGTTCTTAGTGAGCCGGCCCGAGTCCAGGTTCAAACCCATATCCAGCGACATACGAAAGCCCATCCCGGAGTATACCCAACCCTTGGCCTCGCGACCACAGCCTGCCTCGCGCACGGACATCAGCCCTAGCGCCTGCACTGTAGTCAACCTAGAACGTTCATGCTCGTCGTTCTCCATGATCAAACGCTTGGCCTCCTTGAAGAAGTGATCGCCGGCCGTTGCTGAGTCGTCTGGATTGAGCCGTGCGCCACTGTGGGATGTGAAGTGGCAGCCAAGCGCCAAGACCGCGTTGACGAGGAGTGGACTGCAGTAGTATGTTCTTCGCTTGGCCGTCGGAGGAGGCTTGCCGAGTAAGAAGTCACGGTAGAAGAGGGTCTTGGACATCGTAGTAAAGTAAGTGTAGTGCCATGTAAAGTACATGTTCAAAAGGTGGACGACAAGCTCCGGGTCGCTGGTGACGTCCGTCCAGGATGTGATCGGGTCTTCCTGTTGCGGATACTCGTCGACAGACTCGTTCGAGTCGTCCTGTGCCAGATGTATGAGGTGCGAGGTACCTCCGATATACCGCACCGAGCCCTCGTCCAGCCGTAGGTCCCCCATCTTGCCGTACAGCTGTGTCTCGAATGTCCGTCCCGGCACGGTGCCACCCTCATGTACTGATCCTTCGTCTTCGTCTTCATCGAGGTCGACGCCGTGGCCATTACTGGCAAGCTTCTCCGCGACTGCATCCAAGCTTTCGCAGGTGCGTATCTCGCGGACCAAGGCGGGCACATCCTCATCTGAACTGTTCAACAGCGCTTGGATGAGCGTCTGGAGGGTCGAGTTGCGGGTTTTGGAGTCGCTGATGTCGTGTTTGTAGACGCCTTTGCGGCGATGGTCGGAGTTGGGGTCGTAGGTGCACTCGGTACCGTATACCGAACATGTCGTGCATGCTGGGAGACTGCCGTCACACTTGGACTTGCGCTTTCTGCGGGTAGCCGAGATAGATCAGCGTCTGTAGTTGAGATTGTGTTGTTCAAGGGCACCGAAGGAGGAGTTGCGATATACCTGCAAGCTATACATGCCGTACTAACGCCTGCACATTGCGGTCAGTATACATTATGGTACCTGCATGGTAAGATCAACGTCGATCATACATCGTCTCTTCGCAGAATCATCCGCCTCAGCCGCATCGATACTGGTGGTTTTCCGTCTGCTCCCAGTCTTCGCTCGTGGCTTTCCTCCATCTTGCGCCTGTGCGCCGTCCGCGGCGCCATTGCCGAAGTGTTGCGACTTCACCTCGCCATGACCACCATCATTGACACCTCCGTTGGCCCCGCTGCCTGCGTCCATGGAGATCACAGTCGCATCAGCTTCGCCGGCCGGGGTTTCGAGCAGGTCCAGTCAACTCCGGGTCCTCGGAGATGTTGGAGCTGCAGAGGAGGCTAAGTTGTCATCCAGCAGCGGCGTCGGCGGGCTCTTATTTGGTCCCGCCACTGTGTCCAGCCGATGATGGTATTTGGAAGCAAGCGTCTTGCCATCGTCCGGGAAGTTCTTTCTCGAGTCCAGAGCAAGGCCTCATGGGTAAGCGGTCCACGAGATAGAGCTCGAGACGCAGCCAGACAGCCCCTCACAGCAGATGGGTGGCGAACGAATCGGGTGCCTTCCGAAGGAGATATCGCTTCCGTCGACCGCAACGATATCGCAATAGAAACAAACGAGCAAAGGCTTCATCAGGCTGCCGTGCTATCTCCATGAGAGCTGGTGGTTTTTCACGTCGCGATGCCATTTCCGCGGCGTCCACGATACTTCTTATGTCGGAGATCCTACCTGTACCTATCATGAAGACTTCTTCCGGGATACACCTTCATATTCAGATATATCAGGCGAAACGTGTCACATCTCACCGCCAACGACATCCACTTGAGCTCTCGTAGGTGTCACCGTAGTGCAGAGACCAATGGTCGATATCGGAGACCGTTGCGCGCGGTGCAGAAAGGAAACGGCACTTGGATCTGGGATTATGCTCCATCGTCCACAGTTCAATGTAGTCAGTCGTGCCTCATCTCCTTGCCAACGACGTCCACTTAAGCCTTCATGGGTGCCGTCGGAGTGCTGAGACAGATCGTCGATATCGGAGACCGTTGGACGCAGTGAGTGAAGAAATAGGCACCCGGAGCTGATATGACTTATGATCGACCATTCCAATGCCATCCATCGTGCCGCATCTCCTCGCCAACAATATGCAGTTGAGCTCTTGTCAGTGCCACCATAGTGTTGAGCCTGACGATTAAGTTCGGAGACGTTGTGCATGGTCAATAAGAGAAATGGCACACAAATCTGATTGCTTGTCATCATTGGTCATTTCAAAGTCGTTAATCGTGCCTGATCTCCTCGCTATCGACATGAAGTCGAGCCTTGATAGCTCCATCAGACTGTCCAGCTCGGGTCGTTATCCTCGAGATACCTCCAAACGCCCGAAATCAACACATATCATTCTGATCACTCCCACCAGCCCGGTCCTCGTTCCTCACGCCTCGTCGCCCATATCCTGCTCCTCGTCCTCCTCGTCGAGATTCGGCACTCTCAAATGCTCTTCACTGCCATCGTCCTCCGCGAAGATGAAGGGATGTCCCTCGTCGTCTTCATCGACGGGACCAAAGAGCTTCATGAGCTCCTTGACCGACAGGTCACGCTTCCTCGATTCGCTCATGGCCTCGTCGATTTCCACCTGCTTTCTCTCCTTCATAGCCATCATGGCTGCCTTTATGGTGGAGTTAGCGAGCTCAGATGGGTTTGGGTGGGTTTTGCAATGCTTACGTCGATCGTGTTTCGGACCACAAACTTCTTGAAGATGGTCTTTTTCGTCTGCCCGATCCGGAAGACGCGGCAGAAAGCCCTTCCGGTCGAAATTGTTAGCGAGTGCCTCTCATCAGCACAAGGAAGGGTGGCTTACTGCTGCTCCACACTGTCGTTCCACCACGGGTCTAGATTGATGACTCTGCTTGCGCAGATCAGATTCAACCCCAGGCCGCCTGACTTCAGGGTTGAAATCAGTATCTGTTTGCTCTTCGCGAAGTCTTTGATCGCTTTCTCTCTCGAGTCGTGGCTCATGTCGCCCGTGTACTTGCAGCAAGACCAATCTTCCGTGCGGCATATCTTTTCCAGGATCCGCGTCATCGGCAAGAATTGCGTGAATATGATGATCTTGCAGTCCGGGTCTTTCTCGAGCCATTCCAGAATCTGAGCCTTGGTTGCCATGGTTTTCGAGCTAGGCAAGATGTCGCCCTTTAACGAAATCCAGTCTTCCATCTCGTCGTCCTTCGATTTCTTCTTGCCCTTGCCCTTGACTTTGCCTTTGGCCTGGACAACATTCGTCAAGCTCTCTGAAGTGCTGCCTTCATTGTCGAACGCATCCAGCCCTTCGCAAGGGCCGTAACTCGTATACGCTTCACCACATTCGGAACACGTAGCCGCGTCCTGACCTCTGCGAGCTGCGTAGTGCTGAAGATCCGTGATGCAGCTCTTGCAATAGATGTGCCAGCAGGAAGTTATGACCGGGTCATCGGGCGGCTGGCTGTGCATTAGCAATGATCAGGTGCGATCATTCTTTCCCGTCTTACCTGCTTGCAGCCGGAACACGTCGATCTCTCGTTGATGACCTCCCACTTCCCGCTGCTTGCCAGATTCTTCAGGTACCGTTTGAAGTGGTAAGCCTCGCCGTGCTTCCCGCCTGTGCTCTCCTCCATGCCTTCGCCATCGACAAGATCCATAGGGACGGCACCGCCCTCAGAGACCACTGCGCCCTCTACGCCGCTTTCTGAATTCTTGGCGTCGATTTTCCGCGCGAGCATAGACCGTAGCTGGAGCAGAAGGTTTTGGCCCTCCTCCAGATTGTCGTCCTCATCCATGGTAATGCTACCCAGCTTCTCGAAGTCTTCCCGCTTGAGTAGTTCGGAAATGGGGCCCTGAATCAGGAATGGGTGGCTACATAGCTGGCGAAGACGCAGAATCCTGTTCACGTGAGCCTGAGATTCAGTTCGAGGGCGAAGATGCTGGACAAACTTACAGAGTCCAGATGTGATGGTATTTCTTTTCGAGACCACCCTCCTTTGATATGGTATTGATGTGCTCAACGAAGCGCTGCTTGATGATATTGTACTGTTCGCGAGGCTGTTAGCGGTCCCGTATCTACAGAACAGTCGTCGCAGGGCCGGCTGACTTACAATCTGCCTCTCCACAGCATTGAACTCGACCCAGAAGGTCTGCTGCTCGGGCTGCGGTAGCTCAAGCAAACGGGCACCAAAGAGCGTATCAGCATGTGTCCTTCGGACCATAAACTTGTTGAGGTAGATTTGCAGCCTGTGCATCCCAGTGGGGTCGCCTGGGGTCACGAAATTCTCTTTGAAGATCTTGAAAGAACCCGTGTGAGGCTCGCGTATGTAGAGAAAGTAGGGGTAAAGCTCTTTTATGGTGTTCTGGATTGGTGTACCAGAAATTGCCCAGTGGAAAACAGCGCTGATCGCCCGGCACGCCTTCGAGGTCGTGGACAGGTGATTCTTGATGGCTTGAGCCTCGTCGAGCACGACTCGCAACCATCGCACACGATGGAGGTCACCCTTCAATTCCTCGAAGGTTTCTCGCCACCAGATTTCTTTCTGCTTCGCTGTAACGAGCTCGGGCGGTATCTTTTTGGACGGGTACGAGGAGAGTACTTCGGAATATGTGGTGAGTACCACATCGAATTTCTCCATCTCTGAGACCTTGTCGAGACCGCTGAAGCGGTTCCCAGCATAATGGCAGGCCACCCGGATTCCATGCTTCTTGTGCTCGCGAGTTGTCAGAGTGTGCTTCAAAATCTCGTGCTCCCATTGTGTGATCAGAGCCCGACTGGCGACGATCAGCGTACACCTACGCTTCGCGGTCTTCTTGAGACTTCGGGTCGAGTTGACGATGTTTGCCAACATCATGACGGTTTTGCCAAGACCCATCTCATCGGCCAAGATACCGCCCTTGGGCTGCGTAGAAGATCCTTCGCGGCGTCTCATGAAAGCCGTGCCCAGGACCTGGTAGTGCTTGAGTGTCGTTTTCATTCCAGATACCAACCACGATCCATCTCCGTCGTCCGAGGGTTTGACCGAGCCTTGCCTAAATATGACATTAGCTATAAATGACTGCTGTACATGTGAGATGGTTCATCAGCTTACCCAGTGAAGTCCATGATAGCTTTGTTGAGAAGCTGTTTATCAGCGCAAGCGACACCCTGATCGGAGTCGGGCACAGACGCGATCAGTTGAGCCAACGCCTTGTCGCGACGACCCGGGACCGTCTCGCCGAACGACGTCGGTTGTTGAGGAAGATTGGCTGTGGCAGCCGCATCTTCAAAGACATTGGTGCCCATAATGCTCGAGAGGTTCGCCATCGGAGGTGGCTTTTTGTCTTTCGGCTTTGCTCCGCGTGCCTTCTTCTT
>JAABUV010006281.1_pt1 | contig 13022 bp, 16 predicted proteins | sample 5559971 | NCBI WGS metagenome assembly JAABUV01 (sample SAMN10711881, study PRJNA513362) | rock metagenome | isolation source: Antarctica rocks | place: Antarctica: Victoria Land, Knobhead nord | collected 2015-12-19
CTGCCACCACGGCAGCCGGGGTGGCAGCGCCGCGGCACCGGACGCCAGCGGCAGCCCGGGGCTGCCGCTGCCCATAGTCGCAGCGCGGCCGGGCTGCCCGTCACGTCATACAAGTGAACAGGTGAGTGCCCGTGCGCCACAGGGAGAACGGGCGCGCGAGGTGGATCCCTCAACCACCGGTGGAGGGCTGGCCTGTGATGCAATCTCCGAGTGCACAGTCGCAGTGGGAGACGACCTGGGTAACTAGCAGAGACCGCACGCGCTGGATCCAAAAGCTCACAGAGTTGGTCCTACAGCGGCATTAAGGTCTGTGGGTCAGTTGCCGGTCAGTTGCCGCGCTTTTCAGCCAGCGCCTGGCTGACCCTGGCGCATCACGAGACCCCACTCCTCTGGCAACGGAGTCAGCACAGCACACCACTGAGTGTTTTTCTGGCTCATCCCTCTGCGATAAAGCAGCTGTTAAACAAGCATCTCGTGAGATACCAGCTTGCTGCAGTATGATTGACACAAGCGACGCAGTCGGGCATCCGTCTGACGTGCTTCGGCTGGATGCGGTGCGCCCTCTCGTTGGCTCTACACAGGCTGCTCACAGTATTGCTGCATGACAAGCTCTTGCCGCTGCCTCACCCTTTGCTGATTGTACATACACCACATCACCGCACTCTTTATTGTGCTGTGCCGCTGGGCCAGGACCGCCTGCAAGCGTACCTTTGCGACGCTGTCCCGGGCTACCCGAGCGACGCAGCGCTGGACGTGCGGCAGTTCCAGCACGGGCAGAGCAATCCCACATACCTGCTGCGCGCCGCGCCGCGCGGCGGCGGCGGCGCGCGGCTGTACGTGCTCCGCAAGAAGCCGCCTGGCAAGGTGCTGTCCTCGGCGCACGCCGTCGAGCGGGAGCACGCCGTGCTGGCGGCGCTCGCGCGCACAGACGTGCCGGTACCGCGCGTGTTCTGCCTCTGCACCGACCCCGCGGTCCTCGGCACGCCGTTCTACGTAATGGAGCATGTCAAGGTGCGCCATGTGGCGTTGGCGCGCACGGGTAGTGGGAGAGCAAAAGCAGGCGTGGCGGTTTCTGTAAAGCAGCGAGCCTGCGCTGGCGCCCGCCGCGACCAGCAGCTCGCCGTGCTTGAAGAGTGCATACATGGCACCTCCTTGTACACTGTAAGCATTTGTATGCGAGGAGCCCGCTGTGTACAGAGGCTATTGCGCACATTCAAGTCTCGTGGGGGTTTGCAGCAGCGGCGTTTGCTTGATAATTAGGACAGCAATCACGAACGCCTGGCAAAACTGCCCTTGTGCACAGGCGGCGACAGGAGATGTCGATTGCAGTGCGTCCGTGCTGACGCGCCCCGCAGCCCGCTTGTCAGCGCAGTGCCACTCTCGGTGCAGTGCTTGCAGGGGTCTATGGAGCTCAGCGCTTCCAATACGCCTGTTGGGAAAAGCTCAATTCTCTCTGTTTCACAGCAGCGCAGTGCAGACGCGTCTGCTCCGCCGCGCAGGGGCGCATATACACCGACGCTGCGTGCCCAGAGCTCGGCGAGCGGGAGCGCGCGGCCGCCTATGCTGCGATGGCGGCCACGCTCGCTGCGCTGCACAGCGTGGACCCTGCGGCGGTGGGCCTGCAGCGCTTTGGGCGCGAGCGGGGCTACTGCCGGCGGCAGGCGCGGCTCCTGCTGCATGCATCGCAGAGACTGTGCAGCTGTCACCACACTCTGCCGCCCCATCCACACCCAGCAGCTTCTCGGCCACCGGAGGTTGCAGGTAACCTGCAACCCGGGCAGTGGGCGCGGCCCCTGTGCAGGCGCGACACGGATCTTGAAGTGACAGTACCTGCTGTCCTTACAGCTTGCAGACCTTCTGCAGGCCAGGCGGCTTTCGCCCGCAACACCCGCGCAGCTCTGGCACCAGGACATTGCTGCCCGCGCCTTCACAGGCGGGCGGTCGGGCGGAACCCCAGCGCGGCCGCGGCGCGCGGCGCAGGTCTGGCGCTGGGCGCAGCAGTACCGCGCGCAGCTGGCCGGCCCGCCGCTGCCGGAGATGGAGCGGCTCATCGGCTGGCTGGAGCGCAGCGTGCCGCGCGCGGACGACGACGCGGGCGCCACGCGCATCTCGCACGGCGATTTCAGGTGCGCGCCCTGCTGCCGCCGCCGCCGCTCGGCCGGGACGGTGCGCGGGCATCGCCCCGGTGTCCTGGCCTGCGCACAGGTGCCCGGTCGCGCAGCGCGGCGCGTCAGCGGGCACGCTTGCCTCTGCGAAGGCTGGATGGGCGGGCTGCATGCAGGATGGCCGGGCGGGCTGTGTGCTCTTCTCGGCCGTGCTGCCCCTGGCCGCAGGCTGAGATGCCCGCGCTGCCCTACCCTACCTTATACCCTATGCCCACGCGCGCAGGCTGGACAACCTGGTGTTTGGGGAGGACGGGCGGGTGGCGGCGGTGCTAGACTGGGAGCTGGCCACGCTGGGCCACCCGCTGGCGGACCTGGCGTACAGCGCCATGCCCTACCACCTGCCGCGCGGCACGCCTGGGCTGCCGTCGCTGCCTGACCCGCTGCCGCCAGGCGCGTGGCGCTGCTGTTCCCACAGCCCCCCCGGCCAGGTGTCCGCGGACTCCAGGGCGTTCGGGAGGCAGCGCTGTCCCTCTGGCGGCTCTGCTGGCGGCGGGCGCCACGGTGCTGTGGTGACATGCGCCCCAGTGCGCTGCAGGCTGCCAACATGAGAGCGGCCGCTGAGCATGTGTGTGCTCTGCGTACAGCACTAAAGTGAGGCACCGGGGCACTGCCTGAAGGCCTGCACATGATCGATTTCAGGACCGGTGCTGAAAGGGAGCGTAGCACGCCGCAAGCGCGCAAGCCTCCTCGCAGCGCAGGGCCTCCTCACAGCGCAGAGCCTCCTCACAGCCCTGCCCTGCCCTATCCTAACCCTATGCCAGCGCAGGCGTGCCCAGCGAGCGCGAGTACCTGGCCGCGTACTGCGACGCGCGCGGCGTCCCGCGGCCGCCCGCCGCGGAGTGGGGCTTCTTCCTGGCGCTGTCGCTGTTCCGCGCGGCCGCGATCCTGGCGGGTGTCGGCGCACGCGCGCGGCAGGGCAACGCCTCCTCGGCCCAGGCTGGCGCGGTGCGCGGCCCGCGGCCGCCCGCGGCGGCTGCGCGCCGCGCCCAGGGGCGGCGCTCCCATGCTGGAAGTGCTTGCTTGCCCTGAGCATAGGGTTAGGATACGACTGGAACGCGTGCCATGCCCTTAAGCACGGCGGGGAGTGTGCCCGAGCTGTGATGCGAAGGAAATGTCGCAAAGTGCAGGCATGCATTTCGAGGGCATGGCACGGCGGGGAGTGTGCCCGAGCTGTGATGCGAGGTAAATACGCGCAGAGTGCAGGCATGCATTTCGAGGGCATCATGCACTTAGCAATGTAAGCCGCTGCCAGGTGGGCGCGGCGGCCGACGTAAATCTATTTTGCTGCCAGGTGGGCGCGGAGGCCGTGGTGCGCGGCCTCGCGGGGCGCGCGCTGCAGATCGCGGCGGAGTCGGACCCGTCCGCCGGCCTCCAGGCGGACCGGGACGGGGCGCGGGGCGAGCAGGCCGCGCAGCGCGCCGCCTCCGCGCCCGGGCGGTCCGCGGAACGTGGCGCCGGCGGTGTGCGCCCCGCCCGCCCGCTTGCTATGACCCCTACCTTACCCCACTCTGAGCGCTCACGGGAGCCCGCGGCGGGACACTGGCGTGTCACGCTCAGCTGGCACGCCCCCGAGCAGTCGCGCTGCACGCGCCGTGGCGGTCATCGCGCGCTCACAGCAGCGCGGCGGCGGGCGGCGCAGGCGCCGGCGCGCCCGCCGCGCCGGGCTTTGAGCCGCCGGCGCGCGTGCGCGCGCTGCGCAGCCGCCTGCTCGCATTCATGGACGCGCACGTGTACAAGGCGGAGCCTATCCTGGAGGTGCGGCCCCGCTGCCTTGACGCGCGCGCTGAGCTGGGCAGCCCCCGCATCCCTTGTCAGCGTCTGCAATGCGCGGCGCTTCCGCCCGCGCCCCGAGCTGCGGCGCAGCGCCTGCGTCGCTCGCCTAACGCGCACCGACGAGCGAGCCCGTGCAGACGTGCTGCAATGCTTCATGGCACCCATGCAATGGGGCAAGCGTGTGCTCGCTGCGGCCGGCGACATCCGCACGCACGGGCCTGTCGCGAGCGTGCCACGCGCTGACCAGGCGCGCGCGGCGCGCCGGCAGGAGCTCGCAGACTCGGAGCGCCGCTGGACGGTGCACCCGCTGATGGAGCAGCTGAAGGGCCGCGCGCGCGCGGAGGGCCTGTGGAACCTGTGGGTGTCGCCGTCGCTGGCCGCGTGCGTGGCGCCCGGCGCGCTGGCGGCCGCGGGCGACCGGTCGGGGCTGCTGGGCGCGGGGCTCAGCAACCTGGTGCGCTGCTGCGTGCTCACGCGCGTGGGGCTTCCGTGAGGGCTCCGCGGGCCAGAGGCAGCGAGCCAGAGGCAGCGGGCCTGAGTCAGCGGCCATGCCATGCGAGTGCGTGGGCGTCAGCATGCTGGGTGCGGGGCGCGCGGCGTGGGCAAGCTCCGGTGCCTGACTCCCCTAGGCATGCGCGGGAGGCCGCAGGGACGCGTCGCGATGGGGCCGACCAGGGAGGCGTGCGGCAGCCCAGGGTACCCTACCCTATCTACCTACCTACCCGAGCACACACCGCTCGCGCCCGCCGCGCGCAGGAGTACGCATACCTGAGCCAGGTCATGGGCCGCGTGGTGTTTGCGTCGGAGATCTTCAACTGCTCCGCACCCGACACCGGCAACATGGAGGCGCGCCGCGCCGCGCGCGCTTGCGCGACATGCGCGCAGCAGCGTGTCGTCGTGGTCATGGCATTTGCAGGGGGACAGCGCCGTGATGGTTGCCAGCACAGGCCCGATATTTCTAACAGGCCTCTGCAGCTCGCCTGCCCGGTCCCTGGGTCCCAGAGGGTGCATAACGGATGCAAAGAATTGCAACTGAAGTGGTAAGAACAAAATGTCTGTGTGGTCAACGTATGTTGCATTGTATCACCGTCCTGCAGCAGGGAGAGCCATCGTGCAGCAGGGAGAGGCTCAAAGCCTACCCTAGAAAGGCAGAGCGCGGCGCCCGCGGCAGGTCCTGGCACGGTACGGCACGCCGGAGCAGCAGGCGCGCTGGCTGCTGCCGCTGCTGGAGGGCCGCATGCGCTCCTGCTTCACCATGACCGAGCCCGCCGTCGCGTCCGCCGACGCGACCAACATCCAGGCGTCCATCGTCCGGCGCGCCCCTGCCCCCACCCTAGCCAATGGGCAAGTGTAAGATGCGAAGCGCGCGTATCCTGGGTCGCGCTGCGTTGCTGCCTGATGTGATTGCACCGCGAGCGAAAGGTGCGCCTCTGCAGCGGGCAGGTTGGGAGGCCAATGCTTTATATGACACATGGGGGCCGAGAAAGGGTGAGCCAATGTCGAGGCGTGTAATAGCAGCGCCGTCACCCGCGCATCCGATGCACGGGGAGCCGCAAGCAGACATGTGGCTGTGCAATAAGCAGGCGCGCTCTGACATGCAGCTGTGAAAGAGTCTGTGCGCAGCCCGCAGCGCTCGTTGCGGGATCGAGCAAGGGAGCCATAGGCGCTGCTCAGCCTCCGCGCGTCCAGGCTGACCAGCCGGCCGCCATTCCCAGGCTGACCAGCAGCCATAGGACCTACGCCTCACCCCTACCATATTCCTCGGACGTGACCGGCGGGCCGCCGCGCAGGGATGGCGGCGAGTATGTGCTCAATGGGCACAAGTGGTGGGCGAGCGGCGCGCTGGACCCGCGCTGCCGCCTGGCCATCTTCATGGGCAAGACCGACCCGGCCGGCGCCCCACACCGCCAGCAGTCCATGGTGCTGGTGCCGCTGCCGTCGCCCGGCGCGCGCATCGTGCGCCCGCTCACCGTGTTTGGCTACGACGACGCGCCGCACGGGCACGCCGAGATGCTGTTCCAGGCGCGCCCGCCCGCCTGTGAGTCATCCTGCGCGTTCTGTGTCTGTACGGCGCAAATCTGAACGTGTGATAGGCCTAGGTTGAACCCGACCACATCCTACCCTACCATACCCTACTCTACCCCATCATTTGATCCTCTGCATCGCTCTGCGCATTTTTTGACCTGACGGGGGTGCGCGCGCGGCCGGCAGGACGTGCGCGTGCCCGCCGCCAACATGCTGCTGGGCGAGGGCCGCGGCTTCGAGATCGCGCAGGGCCGGCTGGGCCCGGGGCGGCTGCACCACTGCATGCGCGCCATCGGTGCGCCCTGCCTGCCAGCGAGCGCGCGGGCGCTCAGGGCTGGCGCCACACCACACGCCTCGAATAGGACGTCTAGCTGGTGAGCACAGAGTTGGTGAGCTGCACAGGTCCCAGGCTGGCATGCGCCCTGTAGGCGCGCCTCCGTTGCCATACCCTCTCCCTGTTGCCAGAAATTGCAATGGCTGGCGATGCAAGACGCCGCGGTGGGTCATCACGAGCCGCAAACCGATGATGCCCCAGCCCCGCATGTGCGTAGCGAGCACAGAGCATGATGTGATGGGCCACAGCGCCGACGTAAGCGTGCTCATCTCTGGGGCGAAAACTCGCCCTACCTAACCTAACTCAGCCCCGCGCGCCGCGCTTGCAGGCATGGGCGAGCGCGGCCTTGAGCTCATGGCCCGGCGCGGCCGGGAGCGCCGCGCGTTCGGCGGCCCGCTGGCGGCCAACCCGGCGTTCCAGGCGGCCTACGCGGGCGCGCGCATCCGCCTGGACGCCGCGCGGCTCGTCGTGCTGGACGCGGCGCACGCGCTCGACCTGCACGGCGCCAAGCAGGCGCGCCGGCCGGCGGCCGGGCCCGGGCAGGCCGGCCGCTCCGGCGGGCGCGGCCAGCGCTGGGTGGCCCCGAGGCGTGCCAGCGCTCGTGCGTAGTCTGCTGGATGCCGCAGCATGTGAGAGCGCCGAGCACGCACCCGCACGGTGGGGCACAGACTAGCTGTTTGGTGGTGTATCTTGAGTTTATGTGCTATGAGAGGACGGCGTGCTCGTGTGTGCAGCCGACTGCGCCACGTAGTGGTTACGGTTACGCAGCCGCTGCGCGGCCACAGTGGATGAGCATGAGCAAGGTCGTGATCAGCGATCAGAGGAGTGCCAATCAGTGAAGCGCCAGGAGGCGGCGCCATACAGGACACATGGCTCTTGAGCGCGCCCGCGGGGCCGCGCGCAGGCGCGCGGCAAGATCGCGGCGGCCAAGGTGCTGGCGCCGGCGGCCGCGCTGGCGGCGCTGGATGCGGCGGTGCAGGCGCACGGCGGCGCGGGCGTGTCCGGCGACACGCCGCTGGCGCGCCTGTGGGCCGGCGCGCGCACGCTGCGCATCGCCGACGGGCCCGACGAGGTGCACCTGGGCACGATCGCGAAGCTCGCGCTGAAGGACTCGGCGCTCAAGGGCCCGAAGCTGTGAGGGCGGCGCTGCAGGCGTGTGGGGTGGGGGTAGCGTAGGGTGTATTGGGTACCTAGGGTTTTTGAGCAAGCGAGTTGACGGGCCTGCACGCGGTGGCCATCCTCAGGCTCCTGCTGCACGCGCCTGAGTGTGACTGCGCGACCCTGGTATTGGCAACCCATCTTGTGCGGCCATGCCCTGCGCATACTGTGGACCGCAGTCGCACATGCTGGGAAGGGTGGCAGGGTGCTAGGGTATATAGGGTATAGGGTATAGCAGTCGCACACTCTGGGAAGTGTGGCAGGGTGCGGGGCAGTGTGCATTAGTGCGGTTTGTGTGCGGCTCTCAGGGTCTCTGTGCGCTCATGCGGTACCATGGTCTGGCTTCTGGCTTGCTTGTATGCCTTGCGACTGCATTAGGACAGATGTTAGCATGTTGTGCAGGGCGGTGCCTGCTTGGTACGAACAACATCGTTGACAAGAACCCACTGCCGATATACACTTATGAACACTCTATAGTTCAATTGCATTGCATTAGTCAACAAGCACACCTACCTCTCTCACAGAGCAGTCGACGTACACACATTCTGGGGTGACTTGAGCCACACAGCCTACTGAGAGCAAACAAGTCCACATGCGGACACTAGGAAAAGTGGGTCAGCTCAATAGGACTGCCGTCACATGAGACAGCTCATTCATCCTGAACGCGAGACCAGTAATAAACCATGACTTAGCGCACAACCTGTACTTCTACAGAGAATGGAGGGCCTGTGGGCAAGTAGTATGTATGGCACCGGCGGTGCCGGACTGTCACAGCAGCACAAACCGCAAGCGCGAGAAAATAGTGACGGTGGAGCCAGAGCAGCGCTCCAATGAAATAATCTTAGATTTCAGCGCAGATGCTTATGCAGTTCGGGTAATTCGACGGCGTCGCTTGCCCTAAGGGCACGGTGGGGACACGGGCCAGGCGGCATTGGACCACTGGCGCCCAATACTTATTAAAACAGCGCCAGCTGCACTGCTGCGGCGGCCAGCAGCGACACCGCCTGGGGCGCTGGGCGCACTGGACCCCTCGCCGTAGGAGCAGCCCACACCGGGCGGGGTGCAGCACCGGCGCCCCGCAGCCGCTACTCAGGAGTGGTCCAGCGCGCCCAGCGCTCCAGGACGGCGCCGGCGACCTCTCTGACTCCCACAAGCGTCAGTGCTGCCAGAGCTGACGCATACCTTCCAGTGTGCTGCGGTCGCGGTCACTGAGGAAGGCCCAGGCGCCGTCGGGCAGGCCCCCGAACGCGCCGGCCGGCCGGTCGTCCAGCAGGTCGAACGTCGCGCCGCGCACGGCGTCGGGCTTGGGGCCGCACGGCCGGATGCGCGTCACCTCCGCGTACGCCTGCCGCGGCCGGGTCGCGCGAGCAGTCAGGGGCGCTTGTGGGCCTCGTAAAAAGATAGGAGGTTAGGGAAAGCGAGCGGTCAGATGCGCTTGTTGAAGCCTTGCAGGCGGTGCTCTCGCCTTGCAGCTCGCGCGTGCGGTCAGAGACACGCTTGCCGAGCGCGCATGTCCAGCAGTGCGTGCGGCTGCACCAAGCGACCACGGGCCACCCACTGTCCCGGTCCCGCACCCTCTGCTCAGCACCTCGGGCATGCCTTTGAGCCTGTACACTGCAGCAGCACATATACGTGGCTCCTGCAAGCGGCGGCCTGGCACCCACCTTGTCCAGGCTCCAGACGTCGCCATCACGCAGCGCCGCGTCGTCAGAGCACCAGTACAGGTACGCGATGCAGGCCGCCGGCGCGCGACCCAGGCCCGCCGTGCAATGCACGTACACGCGCCTGCCTGCTCGGCAGCCAGCCACGTGACTTTTGCAGGGGCAATTCTGGTGCCAAAGTGACCCTGTATGTCTGCCGAGCCAGGAATGAACACCAGCAACATGGCCAGGACAGACAAACACATTTATCATGCCCTGCTCTTTGCAGCAATGCATGCCCTGACGCAAAGCAGTCCGAACAGAGTTGCAGCCGCCGCACCTGCACGCAGAGCCTCGGCGATCTTCTTCACGGCTCGCGGCAGCGTCTTGCGCAGGCTGTGAGGGTCAAAGTCCACTGTCTGCATGAAGCGTATACAGCGCACAGTCAGCGCACAGCGCGGGGGACCATGCGTGGGATGCGCTGTCGCCCGCCCAGCGCTGCGCAGGACAGGCCGTCACCAGCGGCACGCTAGCAGCAGAGCTGCGCCTGCAGCCCCCCAGGGAAACCGCTCTGCTGCACAACGGATCGGCGGCTGTGCGCGCCGGGCAGCGCTCGATGCTCACGCCCAGCTCGCCGGCGCACCACTCCAGCGCGGCAAAGTCGACGCCCCAAGTGGCTAGGTCGCAGTCCTGCTGCAGGCTGATGACCGTCGCCACTCGCTCCTCCCCTGCCAGCACCAAGCACCCGCATGCCTACCAGTGCCGCTGAGGCTGCGCAGCAAGCCACACTGGCGCCTCTGCCCGCAGCGTGGAGGCGTGCCTCAGCTAGGCTCGACAGCGCACGCAGGTGCGCATATATGCTGGCTGTACTTTTATGCAGCCAGCACAGGCTCACGCAGCACAGTGGGTGCTCAGACCATAGACTGGCTCTGCAAAAGCCAAAGCCAAGCTACTGTAACCGACACGAACAGGAAGGCACCTGCCAGGCGCTCGACGTCGGCGGCGCTGCGCAGCTGCGTCCCGCACAGCAGCCCCGGCGCGACTTCGTGGTAGTACAAGCCGAGCTCTGGGTGGTACTCAAAGGGGTTGTCCATCCTCCTGCGTGCCAGGCACAGGCTAGTGGAGCGGCCGGTGCCAAAGTGTGGCTTGCCAGACATGCACCACATGGACCACACGGCCGAGTCACAGTGTGGCCGGCGGTGCGTGCGTTGGCTCACTCGCGCATCCTTGCATTGTACTCTGCAGCTTTCTGCTGAAGAGACATCTGAAGGGGACCAAGCGCGCTCGCTCGTGCGTGCTGAAGCGCTCTCAATCGCTGCTGCAAAGCGGGCTGCGGTGCTGCAAGGTGACAGAGTGGCCTCCTCCCAATAGTACAAGTGCCACTGGCGGGCAGAAGCATGCTGCGGCCAAGCATCGTCGGAACGCAGCCGTCTCAGTGAGAGCGTATACTGATGCAGAGATGTGTGTCAGGTTCACGAACCTGCCGGACATAGAAAGTTATTCTTGCTCTGACTAGGTAAAGCAGAGTGCATCAACCACAGAAACTTGCCCTGCAATGACCTATGGTGCTTCGCAAAGAACAAGCCTGCTACAACCAGGCCCACGCCAATCAGCTAGGCTGCACCGTGAGAGCCACGTCCAATTGTCAACATGCATAGTCTTACTGCCTTTGGTGCGCCCTGCATCTGCAGTATGCATTCTGCCTGCCTACATTGATCCGGCAGGTCACTCTGTCGTTCAGTCTGTGAGCAATGCCAAGACGTCCGGGCAAGTGTGGCGGACTTCCTAGCTTGCAACTGCATTGCGACGAGCCTTGCGCCCACTCACCATTTCAAGTCACTGACACATATGCGGCGGTTCGGCAGGCGCCGGCGCGTGCCCGCCGCGCTACAGGGAGCAGCAGCCCGGCTGCGGCCTGGCGCCGCCCGCCACAGCGCTCGCAGCGTACCCGCCGCGCGCGAGGGACTGCCGCGGCCTGCACGGTGCGGCGGAGCCGCGCTGCCCGCCGGCGCGCTCAGCGTCCGTGCGCTGCCGTGCAGAGGGTGGGCTCGCGGGCGCTGGCCCGGCGCTGGTGGAGCGGATCAAGCAGGTGATACTGGATGCGCCGCGCTCGCCTTTCAACACCGGCAGCGTGGACATTGACACAGCGGTGCGCACCCGGCCTGCGCACGCACCCTGCACTGCCTCTCAAGGCGCTGCGGCTGGCGCGGGCGTCAATGCGGGCCTAGCGCAGGCTCGCCACCCTCTTGAGTGGGCCGCCGCGCGCAGGGCGCGGGGTCGCTGACCGACGGGCGCGCGCTGGTGGCGGAGAAGCAGATCATGATCGTGCGCCACGGCCTGACGACCTGGAACGAGCAGCGCCGCATCCAGGCGCGCCCCGGGGCCTGGTCCCAGAGCGTGGTCAGAGCGTGGTCCCAGAGCGTGTGCGCTCCGGGGCCGGCGCGCGCCGCTGGCGCGCTCGGCGTGCGCGCCTAGCCGCCCTTGTGCACCCAGGCAGGCCAGGCCGCTGGAGGACTTGTCGAGTGCCTCCCTGCCCGCCGCGCTGCCACACTGAATGATTGAATTACTGTGTATCAGCTACCTTTGGCTGCCTATGGCTGAGGCCAGCGCAGTGGCCTGAAATGTACCTGACGCAGGGCGTGCCGCGGGAGCGCAGGGCGCCAGCGATGAGTCGGTGCTGACGCCGTTTGGCGAGGAGCAGGCGGTGCGCTGCCGCGACGCGCTGAGCCGCGTGCACTTCGACAGGTGCAGCGGCCCCCCTGACAGCCCGGGGGTGCTTTGGAGTCGCGCCCGGCCGGCAGAGCCTCCAAGCTGTTCATGGACCTGCAACCTGCACTTGCAGCGTTGGGCCTGGGAAACGGTGCATGCGCCCGCAGCGCGGTTGCTCATGCGGGCTGGTTGAGAGCGCGAGGAGCTCAGGCACTGCAGACGATGCCTGTCGGCGCAGCAGCACCCTCCTCTGTGGCGCGGCCGTGCCACAAGCGCAGTCGTGCACTCGTATATGACACGGGGCGGCCCGGGGCGGCGCAGCTGCTATGCGAGCCCCATCCGGCGCGCGCGGCGATTTGCGGAGATCATGTGGGAGGGGCGGGACACGCCGCTGGTGTGCACCGACTCGCTGAAGGAGGCCTACCTGGGCTGGCTGCAGGGCATGAAGCAGGGTGCGCCCTACTACCCCACACCGTAATCCTGATAGAGGCCTACCTGGGCGGGCTGCAGGGCATGAAGCAGGGTGCGCCCGCGCCCGTGCAGCATCGCGCCCTCGCCGCGCCTGCCCATGCAGCGGCATTGCTGCTGTGTCCCTGTGCTTCAGAAGACATCATGCGATAGACCCTAGCCCTAAGCCTGCACCCTGCCCCGCGCGGCAGAGGAGGCCGCCGCGCAGCACGAGACCACGTTCCGGCAGTGGCGCGAGAACCCGGCCGCGTTCGGCATCGGCGACCGCTACCCCGTGGACGAGGTCTTCGCCGAGGCCAAGAACGCATGGCAGCGTGCGCGCGGCCGCCCTCCCCGCCCGCCACGGCCCGGCTCCTTTTCATGCTTTACGAAGCGAGCAATAAGTGATGGGCTGTGCTCGGCTGGTGTGGGGGGCACGCCGTGATGCGCGCGAGCGGGCGCGCATGCTGAGCCCCTGTGGGCGCTGCAGGGTGAGTGACGGTGCATGCAGTGTGGGGCGTGCGGCTCTGGCTATGCGAGGCAGGGCGGCATGTTGTGGGAAGATGTTTGAGCTGTGTTGTGAAGGCCAAATGTTCAGAGTGTGTGGGGTGGCCCAGTACGCATGCACATGCATGTGGAAGCAGCGCCCAGAACGGCTGACAGAAATACCTGGGCGTCCGTCTGGGTCGATGCGCTGGTCCCGAAGCGCACACGCTGCGCCGCCCCCAAACCGCACACCCTGCTGCCCAATGGGGGGGGGGGGGGGGCGGC
>JAABUV010006282.1_pt1 | contig 13021 bp, 16 predicted proteins | sample 5559971 | NCBI WGS metagenome assembly JAABUV01 (sample SAMN10711881, study PRJNA513362) | rock metagenome | isolation source: Antarctica rocks | place: Antarctica: Victoria Land, Knobhead nord | collected 2015-12-19
TCGAGAGAGTTGCCAACGAACTCGATCGGCTTCACAACAGTACTATACAAGTTTCGATATGCCCACGAATTCGCGGTACCACACCAAGCGTCACCCGCACAGGGATCCCTGGGTCAGTTGAGGATCCTTGACCGGTCAGAGGTTGACACGCCTCCGGCGTTGGGCGTGTGGTGGGAGGCATGTTTGATCTTGAGGCGTTCCGCGCGGAAGCCGACTCAGTTCTCGCGGCGCTTGCGTCGTGGGCGCGTAATCGCGAGGACGTCGAGAGCATCATCCTCGTCGGTTCCTACGCGCGCGGTGCGGAGCGAGTCGATAGCGACATCGACGTCGTACTGCTGGTCTCTGATGTGGCACTGCTGCTGGCCGACGATGCTTGGCTGGACACTCTCGTTCCAGGTGCGGCTGAGATCCGTCGGGAGGCGTGGGGACCGGTGACCGAACGCCGAATGCTACTGCCGTCAGGGCTGATCGTGGAATTCGGTATCACGACGGCAGCCTGGGCCGCAGTACCGTTGGACGCTGGTACGGCGCGTGTCCTCGGCGATGGCGCGAGGGTGGTGTACGACCCTCGCGATGTCGCCGCAACTGCTCTCGACGCCATCAGTGTCGCGGGCCGGTAGACCCGCGCGGCAATCGAGACCCGGGGTCTCATAGCCTGTGACCGGACTGGGCTGCGTCCAGCAGCCTTCCCGGTCAGCGATCCTCCTGCGGGAACGTCAGCGGGGTGTGGTTGTTCGGAGTCCTGGTCTGATGCTGGCGGTTTGATCACGGGTCGAGCAGGTCCGTCAGGGCGTGGGCTGCTGCCTAGGTAGCAGCCGTCTTGGTCCGGGCCTGGGCGACCGCATGAAGCCGTGGCGCCCGGTCAACTGCCAGGACGGTCCACGGGCCGGCTCCTTCCTCGCTGCTCAATTCGACGTACAGGCCGCCGCCGCCGGGACGGCCGGCCAGCGCTGCGAGCCTGTCGTGCTCCACGCGAAGTCGGTGGCCTCGTTGCCGTCCTCGTGCAGAATCCGACGACGGTCGGGGTCGGCCACAAACGAGGGTTACCGGCTACCAGGCACCCGTCAGATAGCCACGAACATGCCGCGCGGGTCGTCACGGCCCTTGAGGATCCCCAAACGATTGGGCGGTTTTGGCCAGCGGCGCCAGGGAGTGCGACTGGAAGGCCCGATGGCAGCGGCCGAACGGGTTGAGAGGCTGGAGGTCGATGCAAGCAACCTGACCTGACAGCTGGTTTCTCAGACCCGGGCGGTGTCCCGCCGGAATCGCCACACTGCGCCACCAGCGAACAGTGCCAGCCAGACCAGGACGTTGACAACGGCGGCCCAGTCCAGGGCATCACCGGTCAACGGGGCGTGCACCAGTTCGTTCAGGCCGTAGAGCGGCGTGAATTTTGCGATGTCTTGGAAGAGATGGCTCATCTGGCTCAGGGGGGTGAACAAACCGCCGGCAAAGGCGAACAGCACCAGCGCGAACGACAGGATCTGCATGACGTTCTCCGTCGGCAACAGATAGCCCATGAAAAGGCCGAAGGCGGCGAAGATCAACGAGCCCATCCAGACGCACAGCCCGGTGATGATCCACAGATGAGCGGGCATCGACGGTTTACCTGTGATCGCTCCCACCAAATACACAGCCACCACCGATCCGAGCCCCAGGACCATGGCCGTGAGCATCTTGATCAGCACATAGGCGACCGGCGCCAGGGGGGTGAGCCGGAGCTGACGGCTCCAACCTGCTGCCCGTTCGATGGACACCATCGCTCCGCCGCTCGTGGTCGCCAGAATGGCGCCGTACAAGGCCATGCTGATCATCACGAAGGCCGAAACGTTGCCGTGGCCGGCACTCTGGTTCGCGTAAGCGTCGTTCAACCCGAAGATCAGGAAGAACACGACCGGCAGGAGGATGGAGAAGAGCAGGGTGCGCTTGTTGCGCAGCAACCGGCGTATCTCCAAGCCTAGGATAGTCGCGTTGAAACCCCCGAGACCGGGGGCGCGGCGACTGGCGAGATCGGGCATCTGCTGCGGGGACGGACTCATCGGGGCAATCCTTCGCTGGCGGGGGTTGCGTCTGTGGTCAGAGCGATGAAGGCGTCCTCCAGGCCGCTGGCGACGATCTCCAAGTCGCGCGCGACGGTGTGATTGAGCAGGTGCCGGGCGACGGCGTCGGAATTGGCGGCGTGGATCAGGACCGTGTCACCGTTGACCGTGACATTGTCGGCGCCGTCGATGGCGGTCAGCGCGGCCACATCCGCCCCGGGCAGGGTCGCTCGGACGGTGCGACCGCCGGTCATCGCCTTGATCTCCGAAGCCGTTCCGTCGGCGACGATTTCGCCGTGACGGATCAAGATGATGCGGTCGGCATAGGCGTCCGCCTCCTCGAGGTAGTGGGTCGCGAAGAGCACGGTGCGCCCGCGGAGCGTGTCCTCCCGGATTGCCGCCCAGAAGCTCCGGCGACCCTCCACGTCCATCCCGGTGGTCGGTTCGTCCAGAATCAGCAACTCGGGGTCGGACAGTAGGGACATCGCGAAGCGGAGTCGTTGCTGTTCACCTCCCGAGCACTTCCCCACCAGCCGATCGGCGATATCAGTGATCCCGGCGCGGTCAAGCACCTCCGACACCAGCTGCGAGTGGGCGAAAAGGCTCGCTGTATATCGCGCCGTCTCACCGACGGTCATGTCCTTGAGCAGGCCGCCGCTTTGCATGACCGCCGAGATCAACCCGCGAGCGATCGCCTGATGAGGCGACATTCCGAATACCGACAACTCGCCAGACTCGGGTCGGGACAATCCCAGGATCATGTCGATCGTCGAAGTCTTACCCGCGCCGTTCGGACCGAGAAATGCGACGATCTCACCGGCTTCGATGGTCACGGTGATTCCGTTGACCGCCTGAACCGAGCCGAAACTCTTGCGCAAATCTCGCAAAACGATGGCGTGCGGGACGGCGGTGTGCAGCACTGGCTCCCCGACCGTGGACGTCTCATCCGTTGGTCTCATGACGCGATTGTCGCAGCAGCCGCCCTGCCTTGTCACTTGCTCGCTGGTCAGCTCCTGGACGAACCTCACCAACAAGGCCCGCCCAACATCCCGACGAATCGGCGGGCGAGCGTGGGTCGGCGCAGCACGACGACCGAAGTGGTCAGCGCCAGGGTCGACAGCAGTGCGGTCATGCCGACAGTCTCCCCGTCCATGCGTACCGCAGACCGATCCCCAATCGGTGATCGCGCGATCTTCGTCATCGCAGTGACGGAGGGTCGCCACGGCTCGCCGGTTGTCGTTCCGCAACTGAGACGAGTTCATTCCCGCCAGGTCTACACGACGTCCTGAGTAGACAGGCAGAAGGGATGGCCGGCCGGGTCGGCGTAGACCAAGCAGTGGTCGTCGTTTGGCTGGAAGTCGTACTTCGTCGCGCCGGCTGCCAACACCCGCGCCTCGGTAGCCGCCAGGTCATCGACGTCGAAGTCCAGATGCATCTGGATCGACGAGGTCGGGTCAGGCCACGTCGGCGGGGTGTAGCCGGGCACAGTCTGGAAGTCGATCCGGCCCCCCGCGCCGTTGACGGTAGCCCAGGCCTCGTGGAGGAACGTCACGGTCCCGCCTGTGATGTTGGCGTAGAACGTGGCTAACTCCCCGGCGTTTGGGCAGTCGAGCGCAACCGAACTGAGTCTTATCGAGTCAGACATGTTCGTCCTTCCAGGGCAGAGGCTATGACGGTAGACCGGGTTGCCCCCGAAGACTCGACGCCGACGCCGTCCAGTCCGCATTCGGGCCTCGGTCCATAAGCGGATCCCGCTACGGCGCGCTGTCCAGTCCAGCCCAGGACCAGTGCGGGATTGCCAAACCGGCCGGGACATCATCTGCGGATCGGTGATAGCGGCACATCGTGGTCGTGGTGGCCCACGCGAAGTAGTCGTGCAGCACCTGTCGGAGCCGCTCGTCGTCGGCAAGACCGACGTCTGCCAGCGCCTGATCGAAGCAGGCGATCGCCCGACGGTCCATCTCGTCGTGCGGTCCGTTCCCACTGTGCATCCGCACAACCGATGTCTCGTCGCCCCACTCGGCCGAGAACGTCATTGGGCCGCCCAGCGCCTCCGCCCAGTAGGCGGCGAGCCGCTGGGTGTGCTCGGGGTGAAAGCCGTGGCTGAACGCATGGCTGACCACTTCGTCGGACGTCACCCGGCCATGCCACGCGCCGGCCAGGCGCAGCAAGCCATCGGCACCGCCCGCAGCCTCGTACACCGTCTCCACGACGTCAGGATCGCATGGCGCCCGGTAACCGATGGCGATCGGCGACTGCGGTGGACCGGTGTCGTGCATGCCGTCTGGTGGCGGGGTGCGCTCATTTTCGGTGCCTGACGATGTTCAAAACGTTCCCGTCCGGTGCACGGACAAAGAAGCGGCGCACTCCCCAGGTTTCGTCCTGCAGCGGGTGGACAATCTCGTAGCCGCGCCGTTGCGCTTCTTCGTAGGCAGCGTCGACGTCGTCGACCTTTACGGAGACGACGGGCTCTGCCGGTGCGGCAGCGTCGTGGGTGAGGATCTGGAGACTGGCTCCCGTCTCCGGTGATGTGTATCGCGCAACCCAGCCCAAGTTGAACTCCTCGGTGCTCAACCCGAGATATTCCGCGTAGAACGCCCGCGCCTCCTCGAGGTCTTCAACATGAAGATCAGCGATGATCTCGACTACACGCATCTGTGTGCCCTTCCGTCGGCTGCTCGTGGCCAGGACCAGCCTTGCACTGCAGCACTCAGGGAGCCACGTGACACAAGATCACCTCGGTCGAGGAGGTCGAATCGTCGCCGCAAGCCGCGTTGGCTCAATGCGACGGCCTCGATGTCCGATCAAGGCCGTCGACGAGATCGGCCAACAGCCGGAGCAGGGTGGCGTAGTTCCCTTCGGGCAACGCGGCGCTGACAGCACTCCGAACAGTTGCGACCCCGGCAGCTGCCCTGCCGTGCGCGACCTGGCCCGCGTCAGTCAACGTTAGAACGCCGTCCACGCCATCGGCCAGCAAACCGCGGCGACGCAGCTCATCCACGGCATCCTGGCCCGCCTCGTGATCGATTGGCCCTCGAAGACATCCTCGAAGGCTTGCTCGATCCGGGCATCGGCTGTCCTCAGCCACCAGCCAATTGGTCGACGCTCACCGGGTTGTCCAGTCACCGCTTGCCTCCTCGGCCTCGTACGCAAGGCTATGACCGATCGCCGACAACCGAGCCGCACCCGTGTCACCGTTGGGTGCTCCGATAGTGGATCCACTTCTGGGACGCGATCTCCTGTGCGATAGATCCCGCCCGGTCGGCAAGACGACCACCGCCGGGCACGCCCATCGTTCCTTGCCGTTCGGGTTAACTCACGATGATTTCCATCAAGATGCACGCCGACGGGCGTCCACCCGGGGTCGGCTGCGGACCCTGTTCCGCTTACTGCAGCGCAGTCCGCATCGGTGGTCGGCATGGCGGTTCCACGTCCGATCGCCAGGACCGTCAGTCCATGTATCTGCACGACGCCGGCCGGCTGGGCGGTGACCGTGGCTCCGGGGTTCCCGCTCGTCTTCAGGTAGATGCGTTCACCAACTTTGGAGAAGAGCAGCGGGGTGGGGTCGTATCCAACGAGGCCCTCGGAGGCGGCAAGATAGATGAAGTGAGTTGAATCGGTCCCGGCCATCCAGGCGTCGTGGTGACTCGGGGTCGACTCCGAGGGTGTGACGAACACCGGTGTACCCGGCGAGGTCGTCATCATCGAACTGGGTAGGCCGCAGTCGCCCCTGCCGGACAAGTTAGCGGCCTGGTCCTGGTGAGCTGCGGGTCGGCGTGGGTATCGGTCCCATCGCCAGCTACCGGACGGATCGTCGTACAGGGGAGCCTCAGCTGGGCCGCGTGTGCCAGGAGCCAACGAGGGCGTGCAGGTCGCCGAGCCTCCCGGCCTGTCGACGTCCGGCCAGCGGGCGGTCAGAGGTGGGCAAGCGCGGCAGCTTCCCGCACCAGGTCCTGGAATGCGGCGCGGTCAAGGTCGGTCGTCCGGGTCACCTTGACGGTCAGCATCTTGGAGTTCTCGCTGGGCTGGAACAGCCGCCGCGGGTCGGGTAGGTCCCGGCCCCTGAAGAAGTAGACGTTGATCCACTCCTTGGCGCAGAACCATTTCAGCACCGCAGCACCGTCGAGTTCGAAGTACGGGTTGCCCCACTTCACGTGCTCACCAAAGGGTGCGCAAGCACGAACGTCCTCAAGCAGCTGCACGCACGCCGCGCGCTGCCAACCCTGCCCGAGGCAGGTGACGAAACTATCCACATCGCAGGTCACCACCGCAGTGTGCACGGCGGGCCCGCTCTCGGTACCGAAGAAGCGGCAGCATCTTCCCGGATCGGGGCCCGACGGGCTATCGCAATGCGGCACAGGTCAGCCAGCCCAGTGGGACGATCAGCAAACGACGATCGCGCGAGGTCGGTCGTCAACAGCCGCAGAGCGTGAAACCGTCACCGGTGGGGTCCCGCTCACGGGCGGCGCGGTAAGCCACCCGTTACCGGCTTGCACCAGCGGTCCCGCGAGGTCAGACCCAAGGGTAGGGACGGCGCAGGGGTGGGTGCTCTCGCCTCGTCAGGGCGACGAGCTTGGAGGTACCAGAGCGACCCCGCCGGTCGCTTGTGCGGCCTCTAGATGACCTCGACTCCAAGTTCGGCCAGGCCAAGGCGGGCGGCGTTGAATCCGTGGTGGTTGTCCGTCTGGTCGGTGATGCCGGTCAGGTTGTTGGAGGCCAGGCGTCCGGCGAAGTAGGCGGCCTGAACCGCCCATCGGAATCGGCGAAACGTGTCCAGATGCGCGAACTCCTTGGATCCGAGTGGGCCGCGGGTGCGGTAGGTGCCCAGGAACGGTGTGGCGCTGCCGGGACCGCCGAGATACATGACAACCGAGGCGATGTCGTACATGACGGGACCCCGCTGGGCACCGGTCCAATCAATCAGTCCGGTGATGTCGCTTGCGTCGTCGTGGCGAAATGCCTCAGGCGCGGGATCGGTGTGCAACGTTGACCACGTCACGTTCAGCGGGTCGGCCTCGGCGCGGACGGCGGAGATCGCTGCTGCCAGCCACGGGTAGGCATCGACGCCGGTGGCGTCGGGGGTGAGCCACTCGAAGAACGTTCCCGTTCCCAATTCCGATGCTGGGCCTCCCAGACTGTGCACACGGGAGAGCGTGTGGGCGATCCAGCGCTGTTCTTCGTCGGGTCGGCCATCGAGTTCTCGACCAGGCACGAACTCGAGCAGGGCAAGTGCGTGATCGGCAACGACGAGTCGACCGTCTTGGGTCAATACCGGCGCTCCGGTGACCAGGCCGGCTTCGGCGAGGCGAGCAGCAATGTCACAGCCAGCCGCCAACTGCGGCAGGTCGGAGGGTGCCACCCGCTTTGCGACGTAGGTAGCGCCAGCGTGGGTGACCAACCAAGTCTCGGAGTTCATACCGCCCCCGAGCGGTCGGACGTCGGCAGCCACGAACCCCCAGTGTCGGTGGAGCAGATCGGCTATGTCGGTGATCACTACGAGAGTCTGTCCCTCGTCGGTCAGCTGATCTTCTTCTGGGTCGGAACGCGAATAACGGCCGTGGCCAACTCGTTCCGGTCGCCGATCCTCGACTGGGACTCGGCCCGAACCTGGGTCGGTTTGGACCGTTTACAGGAGCCGCAGGCGGTAGACGATGAAGGTGGGGCGGTTGACGAGCGAGCCGAGTTCGTTCGGCCAGCGGTGGACGGCTTGTGCGTCAGGACGAGTTTCGATGACGCGGTCCACTGCGAAGCCGGCGTCGTTGAACGCGTTGACAGTGGCGGCCAGCGGCCGGCGCCAGAACCGCTGAGTGACCTCGACGTCGGCTTTGCGCCACGTGTCGGTGACCAGCTCGGTGTCGAAGTACCCACCGCGTTGTCCGGGCAGTGGGGCGCCGAACGGGTGGTCCAGCGACAGCACGACCCACCCGCCGGGACGCAGGACGGTCGCGAACGATTCCAGTGCCGTCGACCAGTCACGGAGGTAATGCAGAGCCAGCGAGCTGGTGATGCCGTCGCACGAGCTCGGTGGAATAGGTAGCGGTTTCGCGAGATCGGACACGATGAACTGCCCCCGTCCGCTACACCGGTCAGCTGCTGTCTCGATCATGCGGGGACTGAGGTCCACGCCAATGACGTCGGCGCCCTGATCGAGCAGCCACGCGCACTGGCCCCCGGAACCGCAGCCGGCGTCCAGCACCGTCGAGCCGCTCAGCGGCCGCGGAATGAGCATCTGCAACGCTGGCCGCTCCAAGCCCCCGTTGAAGGGGCCGTCGTCGGTGGTTGCCGACCACACCGGCGCCAAGCGATCGTAGGCATCACGGGTCTGTGCGCGTTGCTCAGCGTCGGCGAAGTTCGGGTCCAACACCGGCTCAGCATGATAGGCCATCCCGCCCGGCTGGAGCCGTCCCGCAACACGATCCCCAATCGACGCGGTCGTGATCTTGGTCGTCGTCTGCCTCAAAGAGCGGTTGCGGTCGCCGTAGGACGTTCGGTTTACGGCCTTCCCGCTCGCCGTGTGGCCTTGTGCTGAGGGTGCGGGCCATAGACGTTGCCATTGCTGTTGTCCGACACGGGCTATGGGCCCGGTGGGTTAGCTCCCCCCCGGGCGGGGAGGTTAGCTGCGACGATTTTCACTGGGTTCGGGTAGCGGTGATTCCGCCGTCGACGGGGATTTCGGCTCCGTGGAGGTAGTTGGCCTGGCCGGACAGTAGCCAGACGACCGCGGCGGCGATCTCGTCAGGGGTCCCTGGACGACGGGCAGGAATATTTGCGGTCATCTGAGTGATGACGTCTCCGGAATCTTCGTTGATCGGGGTGCGGGTAGCGCCCGGGGACACCGTGTTCACCCGGACGCCAGCCGGGCCGAACTCGGCGGCCCAGCTGCGCGCAAGTTGGATCTCGGCGGCCTTGCTCGCCGAGTACAAACCGACGAACGGGTGCCCCACGTGCGCCATCCACGAACCGATGACCACGATCGCACCGTCACCGCGCTGCACCATCGACGGGGCCAACGCGGCAGTGAGCACATGCGGGGCGCGGATGTTGACCGCCAACGTCGCCTCCAGATCGTCATCGGACAGCGACACGGTGTTCACCGGCGGGCATAAGGCCGCGTTGTGCACCACTGCGTCCAGCTGGCCGCCCGCTGCCTGGGTGGCCTCGCTGGCAAAGACGCGTAGCTCTTCCGGCGGGGCGGTGAGGTCGGAGGGAACGAAAACGGCCCAGCCGCCCCCGCCTGCGATGTCATCGACCACGGCCTGGCCTCGAGCGCGGTCGCGGCCGGTGACCACGACACGCCATCCCTGCCCGGCCAGGGCGCGGGCGGTGGCCGCGCCGATGCCGCTGGTGGAGCCGGTGATTAGGACGGTGCGGTTCTGCTCGGTGGAGGTCATGACAACAAGTACACCCGCCGTACCCGGCAGGTGCCAGGTCGTCCCGAACCTGGGCACGTCATGACCTGGTTGGTGCGCCAGGGGTGCTCGTACGATCTGGTCATGTCCGCTGACCGCTCCGCTCTCGGCGCGTTCTTGCGGTCGCGGCGTGACGCCCTCACTCCGGCCCAGGCCGGCATCGACGCGTTCCCCGGACCGCGACGGGTCCCCGGTCTGCGCAAGGAGGAGCTGGCCGTGCTGGCCGGGTTGAGCCCGGACCACTACAGCCGATTGGAGCAGGGTCGCCAACACACCGTCACCGATGAGGTTCTCGGAGCGTTGTCCCGCGCGCTGCGCCTGGACGATGTCGAACGGGCCCACCTGCGTGATCTAGCCGCACCGGCCGCCCGCCGCCGCTGGGCGGCCCCCGAGCCGCCCGCACGCGCCGACCCGGGCATGCTGAGGCTGATCGGGGCGCTGGATCACGTCCCGGCCCTCCTGCTGGGACGCCGCTCGCAGGTGCTGGCGCGCAACGCCTTACTCACCGCCGTCCTGGGCACACCGATGGAACCCGGCTCGTCTTTTGTGCAATGGCTGTTCCTGGATCCCGACGCCCGCGCCCGCATCCTCAACTGGACGGAGTTCGCCAGTGCCGCAGTGGCGGCATTGCGCTACGAGATCGGCCGGCACCCCGACGACCGGCGGCTGGCCGAGCAGATCGAGGAGCTTCGACGGCGCGACGCCGATGTCGACCGGTGGTGGACAGATCAGCGCGTCACCTTCCGCACTTCCGTGGCCAAGCACATCAGCCACCCCACCGCAGGACCACTGCGCTTCGGCATCGAGTCCGTCATCGGTCCGCACGATCCCGAGCAGAGACTGATCGTCTACACCGTGGAACCCGGCTCCCCGACCGCCCAGGCGCTACCGTTCCTGGCCAGCTGGGGAGACCTGCCAGCCGCGCACTTTAGCTGACTCCGCGCCGCGAACCCCATACTTCGCCCGTACCAGGATCGGTGACCGGGACGGGATCCTTTGCGGGACGCCCTGGCCTCCCCGCTCCGAGAGTCGCAGCTTCACCGGTCACGGTTCCACTTGCGAACGCCATCGATGTCCAGTGGGTTCCGGAGTTGGCGCGGCCGTCCAGTTCAACCTCGTCGCAGACCAGCGTCGTTCGCCGAGGCAGCTCCGGGTGGGGGTGCCAGGCCGTCCAGGACGGTACGTAGGAGCGGTTCTTGAGAGGTGGGGCCGCCGTCGATGGCCGCAATCGAGACAAGCATCTGTAGGACCTGTTCGATGTTCAGGTCTTGCTGGATCTGATGGGCTCGCTGGGCTGCGTCGAACAGCGGTCGACCGGCGGCGATGACACGGGTTTTGGTGTCATCGAAGATGGGACTGTCGCGGTCGATGTGGGTCAGCAGCTCGGCGGCGATGTTCTTCTTGCTCGCGGCGAAGGCGAAGAACTGTGTCAACCACGTCCGCAGTGACTCACCGGGTGTCGCATCGGGTGCGATGTCGGCGGTGGTGAACGCGACGTCGGCTTCGGTGGCGTAGAGCGCTTCCAGTAGCTCCAGTCGGGTGGGGAAGTTGCGGTAGAGCGTGGCCATCCCGACTCCGGCGCGCCGTGCGATCTCGGCCATCGAAGGATTTGCACCCGGGTCCTCGAACGCCGCACGGGCGGCGGCCAGGATGCGGTCGTGGTTGCGCCGAGCGTCGATGCGTTTGGTCGGAGGTTCGGTCGGGGTGTCAGGCTGGACCTTCATCTGGACAGGGTCTCCGTTAGAGTGATTCGGACAGGTTGTTCACTTGTCTCGGATCATAGCCGCCCCTAATCGATCGAGGGCGGAGAGGAGTTCTCATGCCAGACATAATGATTGCCTTGGTCACAGGTGCGAACAAGGGCATCGGCCAACAGATCGCGGCCCAGCTCGCGAACCTGGGGCACACGGTCTTGATCGGTGCCCGCGACCCAGACGCCGGGAAGGCAGCTGCGCAGGAGCTGCAGGGAGCGGCCGGGCAGGTGAGCTCGGTCGTGCTGGATGTCACCGACCCGGCTTCGGCTGCGGCTGCCGCCGAGGTGGTGCAGCAGCGGTTCGGCCGATTGGACGCACTGGTCAACAACGCCGGGATCAGCGGCCGACCCGGAGCAGATTTCGCCGGCCAGATGCCCGCGACAGCAAACGTCGACGACATCCGCTACATCTTTGAGACCAACGTCTTCGGTGTCATCACAGTGACCGCTGCATTCCTGCCGTTGCTACGACGCTCGGCCGCGCCGCGCATCGTGAACGTCTCCAGCAGCGCCGGGTCCCTGGCGCTGACCGCCGATTTCGACAATCAGAACCCCATCGCACTGGGGTACGTCCCCTCCAAAACCGCGCTGACATCGCTGACGATCCAGTACGCGCGGGGCCTGGCCGCAGAGAAGATCCTGGTCAACGCGGTGTGTCCCGGCTTCGTAGCGACCGATCTCAATGGTTTCCGCGGTGTGCGCAGCCCCGAGCAGGGCGCGACCCAAGCTGTCGCGATGGCGACCATCCCCGCCGACGGACCGACCGGCACCTTCACCGACGACCAGGGCCCCGTGCCCTGGTAGGCCCTCAAGGATCCCGTCCGGCGCCGTCACCGAAATAGACAGCCTCTCCAATTGCAGCTACGTTCAAGTGGACAGCATGTTCGTTTAATTGTGGACCAGATCCCAGCGCCGCCTGCGGCGAAGAAGGAGCTTTCTGATGCAGTACCGACCGCTGGGCCGTACGGGGATCACCGTCAGCCATCTCACCTTGGGCGCGATGATGTTCGGGGCGATGGGCAACACCGACCACCCGGACTGCGTTCGAATAGTGCACCACGCCTTGGACGCGGGGATCACGACGTTCAACACCGCGGACGGCTACTCGGCTGGGGAGTCGGAAGAGATCCTTGGCGAGGCCCTGTCCGGTGGTCGGCGAGATGAGGCCGTTCTCACCGTGAAGTTTGGGGTGAACCTGGACGGTAACCCCAACCACGGCGGCGGATCGCGTCGGTGGATCACCCAGGCGGTAGAGGGCTCCCTGCGGCGCTTGCGGACCGACTGGATCGATGTCTACGAACTCGGCGCCCCGGACCCGCAGACCGACATCGATGAAACCCTCGGCGCACTGACCGACCTGGTGAGCGCCGGCAAGATCCGATCGTTCGGCACCTCCAAGATGCCACCGTCGCAGATCGCCCAAGCCCGTACGGTCGCCGAGCGACGCGGGCACGGCGTGTTCCGCACCGAAGAGTTGCCCTATTCGATCCTGAACCGCGTCGTCGAATACGACCTACTGCCTACCTGCCACCGCCTGGGGATCGGGGTCCTCGCGTTCGGGCCGCTCGCCGGGGGCTGGCTCTCGGGCCGGTACCGGAATGGATCAGGCGGCAATGCATCCGGCGCAATCCACACCGCACGAGGGGGACGCATCGACGCAACAGCATCCGCCAACGCGGCAAAGCTGGTTGCCACTCAGCCTGGATCCACCGACTTGGGTGGCTTGTAGAGCGGGTCCTAACAGCGAGAATGCCCCTGGCACTGAGAGAATCGGGTTTGTCTAGGACCTGATTCAACAGCACGAAGGGGCATCTCTGAGA
>JAABUV010006283.1_pt1 | contig 13019 bp, 20 predicted proteins | sample 5559971 | NCBI WGS metagenome assembly JAABUV01 (sample SAMN10711881, study PRJNA513362) | rock metagenome | isolation source: Antarctica rocks | place: Antarctica: Victoria Land, Knobhead nord | collected 2015-12-19
TGTAGGCTTGTGACGCTCCATCATCGATTTGTCCCGAGGAGTTGAACACTGGCTCAATATTCTCCTTGTTCACACTGCTATTTGAATGACGATTCCTAGGTAGACTATGGGATTGACGAGTGAGGTCTGGTTCACGTGGTGCTACAAGTCCGTAGCCTGGCCTATGGGAGAGAGGATAAGTTCCTGATGTAGGAAACGGAATTCCAAGATTAGGAGCAGAAAACCTGGGCGATTGTATGGATGTCTGTTGACTGTATGCGCGGTGTAGAAACGGGTATTGTGAAGCCCTAACGTTACTCGCTTGGGTTTGTTTATACTGTTCTTGCTCATCTTCTGTGGCATCATCGTCATACACGACAAATCGACGTTTGCGACCAACTTCTGGATCCCCAGCAGTCAGCTCCCATTCAACATTCTCATCCTCGGCAGGATCGGTGTTTAGGTGCGCTCGTGTTAGGTAAGTAGGTGACGGCGAGTCCAGCATAGCGAGCGCCCGCTTAGAGAGGTCTCCTAGGTCTGCAGGGTGGGAGTCCTCATGAGGATAGACAATTTTAGGAAATCCTGAAGTTTTCAGAGCTCGTGGGTCGTTAGTGCTACCATTCTTCAAAGTTCGTTTATCCCGCGTGGTGCGTCTACGTCTTGGTTTAGGGCTTTCCTCCTTGAGTGGGCTACTCTCGACCATTCCCGTGATGAGACGTTCCTTTTTCAGGGTTCCTTCCGGCCAATATATCTGCTCCAAGGGCTCAACCACAAGGGAGTTCAGCTCCATCTGCTTGAGAATCGAGTCGTCCTTCTTTTGGTTACGCTTTCTCTGAGCCTCCGGACTTGCGGAATCGAAAATGTCCATACCTGGCCAACAGATCCCTTTCAGTTTGGGGGATTGGGTGGACTCTTCGTCGTCTGCAGGTAGCATAGGTTCTTCAGTGTCAAGCTCATTGATATTATGGTCATGGCCTTGCCCAGCAACGGGCGGCGATAAGCGGAAAGCCCCTATCTGCGGCAATCCTGACATGGTAGAAGGGTCAGGGTAGATCGATTTTGCAGGACTTCGAAAAAACAATTGTTCAGCATCACTTCCACTTTCCGAACCGGTATTACGACCAGCCCGGGGCCTTGGCTGCACTTCCCTTTCTTCGTTTTGTGGAGGCTCTTGCTGATATGGACTGGCGGCAGGCCATGCACGCATACGAGGGGCGTATGCTCGATGTTGGGAAGGAAGATCTGGTATTGGTAAATCTAGGGGAAAGGATTGTCTTGGCACGGAGGCCATCGATGGCGTGGGATGGGCTTGTGAAAGCTGGGGATCGATGACATTCTCATCTTTGACGTGAGAGCTGCGATGGTGTAGAGCAGCTTCAACCTTTGCTGACTTTTTGGTGCCTTTAGCCAGCTTGCTGGAAGCAGAGAGCTTGCTACCTGCACTTCTTGAATTGCCGTTAATGTTCTTTGACTCTTTAAGGACCATCCGTTGAGACAATAGCGTCTCGATGTGGTGCTTGTCATACCAACGATCATAGATCTCTAATTGTTGAAGGATTTGTGGCTCCTGGCGGCTGCGAACTTGGGCTTTGAAATAGTGAGAGAGATGGCCTTTTGAGCTAACGTGTGTGAGCAAATGGGAGATGTCGCTGAAGTCAGGGTGCTTGGGGCAAATATTGCAAAGGAGAGGAATAGAAGCCATTGCATCAATATACTTTGGTGGAGAGTCGTACACAGCGAGGAAGCAATGATGGACCCAACGGTAATACTGCCTGCTCAAATGCCCGGGTGGAGTGCTCTTTACCTCGCTTTAGAAATGTGCATTCAAGAGCAAAAGTGGGAGTGAGAGCGAGTTGTAAGACTGCAACGAAGAAGTGGCAGTGGGACGTTTGGGTACTTTCGCTAATGCGAAATTCGGTTGTAATCAACGACTTGGAGGGAAGGTATGACCTGCTTTACAGTACGCATCATGAGGAAGTTACACAAGTCTCTGAGAGAATACGAACGGAACGGAGTGGGGCGGTATTGGGGACTTCTTGACCAAAGGACTCGTTTTAACTACTACAAGGAGCGTCTGGACTCAAGAGAATTACCTACCGTAGAAGCTGTGCCTCGCTACTCCATGAGAAATACTCTGAGTTGGACTTCAGGAATGACTTGGGTTTTGAGCAACAAGGAATCTCTCTTCTCTTGCCTTGTATCCCACCAGCAACAGTGCAAAGAGTAAGGTGGGTTATTAGGTGGCAAGAGGTCAGTCGGTCTTTTAGGGGAATGGGATCTATGTTCTCTGCATCAGTAATCTAGTTGCTAAGTGCACGTTTAGTGACTCTAATGGGCATGCAGCTACCACGGGGTCAGCCAGGGAGCTTAGTTATATCCATCGTTGACTCACTATATGGGGTCCACATGCTCCAGGCCTGGGAATCCCAGCAGGCTGAGACCTGCAAGACCAAAATAGGTATGGAAAACGTCAACCATATCTCCAGGCCTGTCAGCAATACCGCCCATCTCCGGGTCCTGCTGTGATTAGTCGATAGGGCCGAGAATGTAGATAAATCTCATACCTGACACTGCAATATAAATTTGGCCAGCTTATCTCCATCTATCCAGTGTAACCGGCCAATCATAGCGAGACTGCTAGCTACCCACCAACTATAACAGACATCTTCTAACTTCTCCGGCCTGCCATTTAATCCACCATTGTCAAGTTGACGTTCACTTAGCCAACCACCCAGTCGGTCTTTGTCAATTAAATCTAAGCGACCTGCAATGGCCAGAGCACCAACGCAGGTATATACCTGGCCAGCATGGGATTCTGCGCCTGGACTGACCCCATAGCCACCATCAAAATTTGCACATGCTTGCACGTGTGCTATAGCTTTCGGTAGTTCGATGACATGCATGAGGTTAAGTAGGGACAAAGCGTTGAAAGCACCGAAAAGGAATCGTGTATCCTTTTCACCCCATTCATCTCCAGCAAAGGTTCCAGTATTGCGATCTTGGAGTTCTGCAATAACTACACCACTAATGTTAGTAGTCATGAACGTAGGAGGTAAATATTTCTGGCCGGTACGTACATTTGCCAACCTTTTCCTTCCCACCTCTCCCATTCTTGTCCAGCTCATCCAACGCATCGATGGTCACCAAAATTTGAACGGCACTCACAGTATACAGCATGTGTGCGTCATGACCAGGGGCAGCTCCAAACCCGCCATTGTCGTGTTGGCATGACAAGACAAATGTGACTGTTTCATTTCTGGGCAGTGCTTGCGGGTGGCCCAGTAAGTACAATGCGGTAAGGCCCCAATAGACACCGTTGAGACGGAGGTGCTCAGTTAACCAATACTCCAGCTCGTCTCTGCGCTGTCAGCGTATGAGCGTGGGGACCATGTCCAAGCAAGAATAACGTAGCATACTGTATCTAAGCTCTTGATGTATTTGACATGGCTATCGATGAAAAGGCCCAGTTCACCTGGGAGGTTGTTAGGGCTTGACAACACACCGCCTCTGCCTGGACCAGACACGAGAGACATTATCAAGTTTCGAAGTGGATGGGGCACGTGTGGGGGCGATGATGGCGACCAAAGTAAAGTAGCGGTGGTGTGGGTGGTGTGGGAGTGAAACAACCTAGGTAATGAAATATATCATAGAGAGTACATACCTTAGGTAAGATAGAGTAATTAATATCGATCGGGAAGCCTAGAATACGGTAAGGTACCCTGGTTTGTTGGATAAAGGTTAGGAAACACGCTAGTGGCAATGCTTAATTGATCCCATTGTCGATCAAACAACCAATTATGCCGGCGCAGTAGATGGCACGCTAGGCGTATATGTGAGAATCTGACGTTCAGGCCACGGAAATATAGCGGGGGGATGGTGCGATTCGTACCTGTATCAAAAGATTAGCTGCATAAGCGTCCTATTAAGCATCCTTGCACCAGGTGGTTAGGGGGGATGCGTGTGTGTGCATTATTATTTCCCCTTCCGCAAGCATTAAGGTACAGTAGGTAGCACAGTAGGTAGGTATTTGAATAAGCGGCCCCCCCACCACTCGGGATGAACAAGCGACACTCGGGACAACAGGAAGTATCCTTGCACAATGTATAGTAGTAGTTCCGACCTCACCTATACCTTGACCTCGACGTCGAACCCTCATTAATCAAGTCCTGAATTCGCCATACTCTGCATGTTCATTGTCAGCTTGTTGCTTTCAATATCCCTCCACTCACCAGGCTCACCCTTCCTTGTTGGTCAACAATCGAAAGCATTGTTACCGACAACGCTTCCCATATACCAAAACTTCGCTACAGCATCCGAGCCCACAGTCTTGACGCTGGACGTCTGTTTATATTACCAGCACTCGCGAGCCGCAGCCTACGACCGAAATCTTCTCCTTGACTGGTCGTTCATCACCGAGGGAAACCAACGCCCAATTGTCACATATCCCGTACCAACAAGATAGACCAGGCCGCGTGGCTTGCCCTCACGCCAGCCCTGTGTCTTGCATGCTCACGGTGGGTTCTGTCAACTCCGCGAGATCTTTCCGCTTCTCAAAGGTAAGCTTTCTTCAATCCTAGTTGCAAGCGATTGTCAATCTTGCGAGGAGGCCTGGCGTCCCTGTAATCTGGCCAACCTCATGTGCCCTTGTGCCCATAGTACCAATCATCCAATGTTGGTTCTAAATGGTTCACGATTCTGCCTGACTAGAACAATGTGATGCTGACTACCCATTGTTCTAATAGATTTGCATCGTCCGTTCCACTCTTGATCCACCTCGCATATGGGCCCTCCCACAACAATCTCATAAACTGTCCCAGTGCTGTCTCAAAATAGCAAGCATTGTGGGTTTACCAGCAGACATCTCAGGCTTGCTTGGTTTATATAAACCCTCAAGTCTTGCTGCTAGGTCGAGTTGGTGACACCCCCATACTACCGTCAGCCTAGTACAGAGTTGGGAATCCTTGGACCGTTCTTTGTGTGCAGTTGGTCGCATACATTGCTTTGCAAAACATATCTGTGGCCAGTATTTGTCTAAAAAACCTTGACTGCAGCGGACGAAAGACTGGACCCACATACCACTGTCTCGTCAAGCAGCCGTTTCCAATCCTTTTCCAATCCTTCTCCAACCTGAGGCCGTTTCCTCGTCGGTATTGAAAGGCTTGATAGAAATATCAAGATAGTGTTCATGGTTCACTCAAGAATCCTAAACGCAGCTTGGAAAGATGTCGAAACGGGCTTCTCTGTCTCTGGTTGTGACAAACAACAAGTCACCAATAAGTAGTGTTATTACTTCACCATCCAATTCAGGTAGTAGGTCGCCATCACCCGCTGATCTAAGACGTGCGCAGCCGCAGTCCGAGACTAGGGTCCAAATGGACGACTCAGCGAACCGGGGGATGTCCAACAACTCACAAAAGTCCGGACCAATATCGTCGCCGGTGTCATTAGCTGAGCCAAGATCTCCGACCTTCACCTCACTTCCTCAGATACCAACATCACCCAAGAATGGATCCAAACATGCGCGGGAACAGTCCAGGTCATTCTTCGCTAATTTGAAGGCATCGAAGTCTACCAACCGCGTCCATCAAGTGGAACCAACTATTCGGCAGGTCTCAGAAGACACCTCAAGAAGTAAGGCGTTCACTAAAGAGAACACGATCTATTCAATACGTAGGAGTCCTGGCTCAACACCTGATCTAAGTCTATCGGCATTCAATCACAGTTCATCGGAGATTTCTGATGGTGAGCTACTGTTTCTAGACGGCGGTGATCTTGAACACACTGACGCCGCATGTTTAGAAGCACGATCTGAAGGACATACCACCAGTCGCCCTCCTGTAGGTATATCTGTATTATCGGACAGTGTGGTGAACACTACTTCATCAGAAGCTTACAGTGGGAGGCGGAATAAACCAAGGTTTGCTCAGTTATTAACGCGAACACGTTCAATGAAAATGGATGACACCGGGGGTCGACGACCAAAGCCCACAACTCCAAGCCGCATCACTGTACCTGTCCATTTGAGCGAGCTTGACGCAGGAATGGATCCCGGAGGGATGAGGACAGCGCCTTTGCAACGCGACAGAGACCAGTCTTTCCCTGATGTTGGCCCATCAACTATCCGCAACCGCTCAGCTGATCGCCAAACGCCTTCCAAGGACCAGGCTACAGTCCCTGTTGGAACTTTGAACAATCTTCCAGCTCAGGCACCTCTGGTCTCTGTACCAAGTACTACTCGTGAGGGGAATGGATCTCATATTCTCACTCATCTCAAGAACAGTTCTTCCAAAGCTGCAGGCGGGTTAGGAAAGGCAAGCAAAGGTATCTTCAATAAGATGACCCGAAGTGGCAGCAGCAGTGGAAAGGATGGTGTGGAAGAATACTCAGTTTTTAAGGTCATCCGCTTGCCTCTTGTCGAGCAAACTCGAAAGACGAGGATCGCCAAGCGACTTGAAGATTCGAAGGACAAGACCGAATTTTGGATGCCTGCTTTACCTTGGAGATGCATAGAGTAAGTGGATCTATCCTGCTGAGTTATGTGTAGCTTCTGATATTGCAACAGCTATCTCAACTTCAGGGGCTGTGACGTGGAAGGTCTATATCGGGTTCCTGGAGGGGTGTTGCAAGTCAAAGAGTACCAGAAACGTTTTGACCAAGGTTCGTCGGTTTGGTTTTCCCAACTTTACCACCGCTGACCAATACTCAGAGTGCGATATCAACCTCTTCGACGAGCATGAACTTTATGACATCAATATCATTGGCTCCCTGTTCAAAGGATGGCTCCGCAACCTCCCAAATGAGATCCTCCCAAAAGACACTCAAACTCGCATTTCCACGGAATGCGCCGGTGCAACCGAAGCGCCCCAAATGCTCAAAGACGCGCTCTCATCCCTGCCACCGTGGAACTACTACCTCCTCTTCGCCATCACCTGCCACCTAAGTCTCCTCCACGCCTACGTGGACCAAAACCGCATGGACTACAATAACCTCGTCGTCTGCTTCAAACCCTGTCTCGGCATCGACGCCTTTTGCTTCTACTTCCTCGTCTGCGACTGGCGTAACTGCTGGCAGGGCTGTTGGACCGAGAAAGAGGCATTGGCGGAGGAGTACCGCATCCTCGATAACCACTCCAGCAGCGGTGAGAGCTCTGGCGATTCAACAGCCATAGCTGAGGAAAGGTCCCTGGCCTCATCCCACGGTGCGACCGTGCAAACACGTCTCCAGGAACGCCCCAGACCTCCACCCTTGTCATTCACGCAGCCGAGCGACGAACATCTCGCTAGGGCGACGGGAATGCAGAATGGGACGCTGAGGACGGATGCGCATGTGCCGGAGTTGGCGCCGGTCATGCCCATGTCTCCTATTGGATCAATCGGACACTGAGTGTCTGATACGAGTCGATCCATCTGCGAATTGACCACCAAGAAACTTCGACTATTGCCATGAATTTCTTTAGCTCAGGAGAATATTTCCTCCTGACCTTTCCAAGAGGCTGATTAGCCACCACGAATTTTTCTACTTTTTCATTGTGCGCACCCTTTGTGCTATCAGCGACAGCGATAGCATTGTTTAGCCACCTGGACACCCATCGCATGGTAGCGAGCGATGAGCGCATATGTGTACGATAGATACGGTAGTTACGTTAGCGGTGGCAGTAAGCAGTCTAGTAGTAAAATTGAGAGAATGTTTTTCAATGGATGTAGTTTGTGTACCTCAATGACGCTATATGCCTACTTACCTCTTGCAATCAACATACATATAAGCCCCGGTCATTTCCATTACATGACCCCCCTAACCGTCGCCCTCTCCAGCTCCCCCACAACACCCCCGCCACTGAGCGCCCACTTCTCCCCCACAAAGCCCTCACTAACCCTCGCCCGCAACAGGCCGCTACGAGCCCAGTACTCCATCAGCCCCCTCGCTTCGTCCTTGCTCACGCCCTTCAGCCGCTGCACCTCGACTCCATTCCCCTTCTCAAACACGCTCAGAACGCGCTCGTCGAGCCTCCTAAACGGATCCCGCTGCGCTTCACGCGCGTCGGGGGTTTCGAGCGCGGTGAGGGCGATGGTGAGGGAGGGGAGGACGGGGGCATTGGATTGGGAGGTGGCGGCTAGGACGATGCCGCCATTGGGGAGGGGTTGCTGGCCTGAGAGGTAGGAGGTGAACCATTTTATGAGGGCGAAGTCGTGCGCGTGAATGGGGCCCAGAGAGGGGGTTGTGTAGGCTGTTGTGGGCTGCATGGCGTTCGCTAAGCCGTCGATGCAGAGGAGGATGGGCGGAAGGCCTGGGGCGCTGAGTTCGGACATTAGCAGCTGGAAGATTGGCCAGGCGATGTCGGGGTCTTGGGCGCCGAGGGCACAGAGGCCGGAGAGGGTGAGGGAGGGGGGGAGGGGTGTGGGGATTGTGTTTGGGTGGGGAGGTTGGGTGAGACGGAGGGTGGAGAGGTGGGGGTTTGATTGGGAGATTTTGGATAGGAGGGTGGAGGTGTAGCTTGGTTGGGCGTAGAGGGTGGGTTGGCTGCGGGGGATGGGGGCGTAGGCGGTGTGGCCGATTGTGAGATCTTGGGCTGGGAAGGGTGTTAGCTTGGTGAGGACTTGGGTATGCAAGCGCAATTCGAGAGGGGAAATGGAACGCAAGGTACCTTCGGAGATGTTGACAACGGTCCATTTCTTCAGAAAGGCCATCGTCATTGCTTGTAAAAGCATCAAGCTTTTCCCGCTACCCCGTTCGCCAACCAGGACTCTCCGTACAGTCTTCTTATTATCCTTCACACTCAGCTCCTCGATAAGTTTCCCGTACTCCACCGTCTCCTTCCTAACCAGCATCCCTGGCCTCCTAAACAAGCCCCAACCTTGAGACACCTTGAATGCATCTACCGCCCGCAGCTGGTCGACCAGAGACCCTGGAATACCGAACACCTTTCCCTGTGACCCCTCATCAAGCATTGACTGGACGCTAATGTCTTCCATGCCCTGCACTTCTAGTGCGTTGGTATTGCTAAGCACTATTCGCCTGCGCAGGGCTTTGCGTTCGCCGACGGCCGGAGCTTTGCTTCTATCCACAGGCGCTCTCTTTTTCTTTACGTTGTATCTGGGTTTGACGCCGCGAAATGGGACATAGCTGGTGCGGCTGCTTGTTTTCTTGGGAGGGTTTGCATTTGGCCTTCCTGCACTAAGAAACGAGGTGGTGGAGAAGGCGGCTTTGGTTGTTGTAGAACGGAGTCCAGGGCGGCCAGGTGAGGAGCGGAAGAGGGGAAATGTAGTACCTGAGGCCCTTGAACGACATCTCCAGCAAGTTGAGAATGCCATCGTGGGCTGAGCTCAGCTAGAATGGAGTCAATGGTCGTCAGTAGAAGCTCTTCGGAGACAAGATATCTATGTCGCTGCTTTAAAAAGTTTCGCCTATAGACTTGCTAAGGCGGCACTGCAGAAAGTTTTATACCCTCAGCAGCTGGACGTCGAACTGTTTTTTCTGCTCCAGTTCCCCCAAAAAACACCTTAATGACGGACACTGCAATGGAAACATCAGAGGCTGCAGATGGAGGTGTAGCACTCCCAGGCACGGAACCCACAAAACCCAAGCAATCGTTCGTCTCGCCTGATCCTCCACCAGCTCCAGCCCACTAACCCTCCCCACCCAAGCTCCGTCACCGTTACCAAACCAATCCCCTACACCTTCGACCTCGGCAACCTCCTCTGCAACGACGCCAACCCCCTCCCCCCTTCCCCCACGGACACCATCCTCTCCGCCACCGCCCGCGACTGCGCCCAAGCCCTCATAAACCAGCTCCTCACAACATGCCCCATAACCTCTCACCCCACCGACGGCGTCCTGATGACTCTCCCTCCACCGACCACACCGTTACCTCGCGAGAAACCACTCCCAGCCGAAAAAGTCGCGACAAAGTGGGAGAAGTTTGCGAAGAAGAAGGGCATCAAGGACAAGAAAAAGGGCGAGGGGAAAATGGTGTTTGATGAGGCGAAAGGAGAGTGGGTGCCCAAGTGGGGGTATAAGGGGAAAAATAGGGAGGGCGAGGGAGAGTGGATTGTCGAGGTTGATGAGAAGAAGGAGAAGGAGTTAGGGGACGGGAACACGGTTAGGGGGGAGGGGAGGAGGGAGAGGGTGGAGAGGGGGAAGAGGGATGCGAGGAAGCAGAGGGCGAACGAGAGTAAGGCGAGGAAGGCTGGGGGTGGGGGATGAAGGGGTGAAAGAGAGGGATGTGGGGGAGGTGGAAGGGGTCGAGGCTTACAATGGGTTGAATTGCATTGCAGGCGCTTGGGGGAGGGCAACTACGCACTGGCTGGAGGTGAATATATGTGAACTTTTCTATATGGTCGAAACGAGGCAATATCTATACCCATCGACAATATTCCCCTTCCCTCTTCGCCACTGCCCCATAACTCTCGACTCGCCCATTCTGCCCTTCCCCACCAACCCTGTCCTCCCTATATACTTCCCCACTCTCGCTCCCACCCTCATCCCCATGAATCGTCCTCTCCCCATCCCCAAACAACCTTTTGAAGAAGTAATCATAACTCGCCCATACGCCCCCAAACACCGCCCCCGTCAAGGCAGCCAGCCACTTCGGGCTTCTACCCTTTTTATCCGCAAACATGCGCGTCAGCGAAAACATAAACGTAATGATGGGCAACCATGTCATAACAAAAATCCACTGCCCAAGTCGTTGTTTTTGGGTCGTTATGGTGTAGGGTTGCAGCTCGTGGAGGTAAGTTTTGTATTCTGAGGGAATGACGTGCTCGTCTGCGCCATCGGTGATGAGTTTGAGATAGCGGGCAGAGGGTTGTGCGTAATCCGGGTCAGGGCGGGAGTTGTACGTGCTGCCGCCGGGTAGTGCGGGCGAGAAGAGCGTGTGCGCTTTGAAAGGGGTGCTCGTGGGATGGGCAGGGACGGTGGAGATGCCCGCAGGGAGCTCGTGGCAGGAGATGAGGATATCATGGTAGGAAGCACCGCCGCCTTCGGTGGCTATGATGTGGGCGTAGTCCGCTTTGGTGACTTCGTAGACGACGCCGACGAGGCCTTTGGGCCAGCGGGCTTTATGGTATTTGGGGTGTTTATTGAACGAGAGGGAAGGGAGAAGAGGGGATTGCGAGCCTCTTTCTTCTTCTTCGGGGGTGTTGCTGGAAGGTGGCTGAGTGCGGTATTTAGTGTTGGCAAAGCAGGGCTCCACGTAGGGGATTCCGGCAAGGTCAAAAGTCATTACTAGGTCTGGGACAACGACGTTGAGTTGAGATATGGGGCGGATGCCACGTTTACCTTGGAAGGTTTCAGCGGAGAGGTTGGAGCCATAAGCCAGGTAGAGAACTGTGTCTGGGTTTTCGGGGCCGCCGCCGAGGGCTTGAAGGGTTTCGTTGGGGGAGGTATGGAGGTCGAAGGGGGATTCTTGGAGGGAGGCGAGCAGGCGCTGTTCTGAGGTACGGGGAAGGTGTCGTTTCACGGGACTCGGGCGAGAGGGTTCGGTAGTGATATCGAGAGTCTTTATTCGCTTGAGGGCAACAATGGCATGATCTCCATTGTAGGAGTCAGCTTGTGGTGATGCAGTAATTTGCGACGTCATATTTCACTGTCTTTGTTACTGAAATCAGCTTTTCTAGAGTCGATAAGTGCTCAACGAAATCAAACACGCGACGTCCTGCCTTTAAACTTCTCTAAAGATATAGATATTCCCCCCACAAGCAAGAGGGCGCTCTCGAACAGATTGATTATTGATGCAACAAAGCCGGAGCGTCGATTAAGCCGAGAGCCGTCTGTATTTCCCGAGCCGGGAGCTAATGAATTACTAGGTAGATATTATAGGGTCCACCTAGCACTCGGCTAAACCTAGCACTCGGCCAGCCTTATAGGGCTGAAAATCCACATCTCATATTTTATTGCTTGAAACGATTCGTTTTAGGTGAACTACGTAGCATTTATAACCTCTTTGGGGCCCTTCTGATACGCATGCCTCGCCCTGATTGGCCAGTTATAGATATCACGTTATTCCTCTGCTTCTGGTCCTGATCCTGCCTGACCCGTAGCTTAACTATCAGCTGCTTCTTCTTCTTTTGTCCAGAGCTTGCTGTCTAATAAGCTGCTGTACTTGGAAAGTATTTGCAGGTGTTAGAACGACTTCTAAACCGTCTTTGGAATCGATGTATGTGACTGTAGCCTCGAAAGGCGTAGTTGAACAAAAGACAATGTTGTACTGCTGTGATTGCTCTGATTCCTTAACAGAAGGAAAGTGCTGAGGTACTAATGCTGAGCTGAACGGAAGAAGCTCTGTAGCTGTTCATGCCTTTCTGATATTCAGTGGTGTAATTGCTTCATGCCGAGCCTGTTGATATATCTCTAGAAAGTTCGTTTTACCGATTGAGTAGCTGGCCTCAAGCCGAGTAATTCGCTGAACATGAGACTTGTACGCAGTAGTCAATGGAGCAAAGATCTCATGCTCTTCTTTTAAACTCTGAAAAAGGTTGAACCAGCCCGCTCAAATATCGTGATCCTGAGTCATAGCACGCTCTGTGTCAAGCGAAGGAACATATGCTGTTTTGATTTGCGGATGACGTTTTAGGAACTTCTGGGGCCAATTGATTCCGACTGACTTATCGTCGCCCTTTTTTATTAGTAGTTCTTTAGCTATCGAACGTACTTGCTCCACACGAGGAGGCCAGCCTCAAGCCTGAAGACGTAGGATCCAGTCACATATAGCTGCTTCTTCTTCGGGGCTAAGTCTTTGAAATTGCTGATTGCGTGCAGCAGCAGTCTTTCGACCATCGATCCGATCCGAAAGAGTACTACTTGATATTTCATATTGACGAGCGAGTTTTGCTATGAAAGGATTTTCTGCTGAAGCCTCGTTCCAACGGGCGTGAGCAAGCGTTATGCGCTCTTCCTGTGAAAGTTCTATATCTTCAGAAGGTATGAAGGAGGTAGGGGGGGTGACTGCCATCTTTTTTTGCTGATATGTTGAAGAATTACACGTTGGCAGCAATAAGATATGAAACGTGGGTTTTCAGCCCTATAGGGCTGGCCGACTGCTAGGT
>JAABUV010006284.1_pt1 | contig 13018 bp, 11 predicted proteins | sample 5559971 | NCBI WGS metagenome assembly JAABUV01 (sample SAMN10711881, study PRJNA513362) | rock metagenome | isolation source: Antarctica rocks | place: Antarctica: Victoria Land, Knobhead nord | collected 2015-12-19
TATCAGAACTAGATCTTCGTATGAATCTCAGCAAAGTGACAGTCATAGTCAGCTGAATCACTTCGATCAACCTAAAAGAAATTCAGAGCTTCGTGAGATTTGTTAACTTCTATCGTCGTTTCATTAAAAACTTCTCGAAGCTAGTCAAATTGTTCACTCAGCTGACAAGAAAAAACACATCTTTTGTTTGAAATGAGATCTGTGTTCAAGTCTTTGACAATCTAAAGAAACAAGTCAGCTTGATCTCAGTACTTCGTCACTTTAATCTCAAATAACAAGCTATTCTGAAGATCGATGCTTTGAACTATGTAAAAGGTGAAATACTATCTCAGTACAATGACGAGAGAGTTCTTCATTCGATGATCTTCTACAGTAAAAGCATGATTCTCACTGAAATCAATTATCACATCTATGACAAGAAATTACTAGTCATTATTCGATGCTTCGAACACTGACGACTTGAGCTGAAGTGCATTGAACTACTCATTCAGATATTTATTGATCATCAAGCTTTGAAGATCTTCATGAAAAATAAACAGTTGAGTCAATGACAAGTCAACTATCTGAACATTCTGTTGAAGTTCAACTTTCAGATCATCTTTAGATCAGGCAAAATGAATACTAAAGTTGATGCTTTAACTCGAATGTCTCTAGCGAACATCTCTGAATCAGCTCAATGACTTGAAGATTGTTTTCAGACTATTCTGATCTTCGATAGAGTTGATATTCTACTCGTTGAACCGAAAGCAAATCTCTATCAGCGAGTATGTATTGTCAATCAAATGAATGAGCTCTGCAACGAATATAAACAAGCTATGAACGAGAACAAGCTCAAATTTCATATCACTAAATTGAAGAACTGCGAAATCATTGACAGCGTTCTCTTTAGAAAAGACTTACTGTAAGTTCTCAAGAATATGCATACAAAACTGCTACAAGAAGTGCATGATCAATCTTCAATCTCTCATCTCAACAATAAATGAATCATTGATCTAGTTCAGCGTTTCTACTATTGATCAAATCATCGAGCTACTATTCAACAATACATTCGAAACTGTCATGCTTGTCAGCGAAGCAAAGTCTCTAAAGATAGCATCAATGAACTTCATCATTCTCTCTCGATTTCACAGAAACGCTGAAAAGATATAGCTATGAACTTCATCACTGAACTATCTCTGTCAGAAGACTATAACGTCATTTGCATAATCATATGTCGTCTCATCAAAGAACGTCACTATGTTCTCTGTCATTGAGAAGATGATGACATCTCAGTCAAAGAAACGGTTTGAATCATGCTATGAAACGTCTATCAACTGCATGATCTACTCAGTTCTATTGTTTTGAACAGAGACTCTCAATTCATATCGACTATGTGAAAAAGTCTTTGCAAGCGACTGAGAATTACAGCTAGTCTATTCACAGTCTATCATTCAAAGATCAATGATCAGACGAAATGAGTCAATCAAGACGTTGAACGCGAACTTAGAATCTACTGCAATTACATGCAGAACGACTGAGTCAAATGAATATCTATGATGAAATTCAGCGACAATTTCAATATTTTCTCGATCATCTCAATGATTTCTTTCTACTTCAATAAAGAATTTCACTCTCGAATGAGTTTTGATTCAAATACAACTGACTACGAAACAACTTGTGAACGACTTGAAGCTAGAAAAGCAGATGATATTGTCATTCAAATGAAAGAGCTACTGAGCTTTGATCGTCAACAATTGAAAAAGACGAAGCTAATCATTGAAGTTCAGATCAATAAACATAGATGAGACATCATCTATGAAGTAAATGACTGAGTTTGACTATCTTTCAGAAACATCAAGACAACGAGACTCTGCAAAGATTTAAAAGATAAACAACTAGAATTGTATTAAATCATTGTCAAAGCGAGAATCTTCTATCATTTTCGTCTATCAGTCAGCATGAAGCATCTGCATTCGATGTTCAGCTTGAAGCTACTGCGATTGTATTCAGAAGACTCTCTATCAGAACAGCATACAGAATCTCTCAAACTCATCATTATTAATGATGATGACGATGAACATTGAAAGATAAATGACATTCTGAACTTCAGATGCTATCAAGATTGAATACAGTACAAGATCAAATGAAAAGATCTAGATAGAGACAATGAATGATACTATGTCGATAAAGATGAATTCAATGACTTCGAGAAAGTTTTGAACGAATTTCATGTGCTATACTCAAGAAAGTCACGCTAGTATCGAAATAACTCAATAAAAAAGCAAGCAAATGAGCAACATTCATGCAAACATGAATTTTCGAAGAGAAAAATAATGTTACGAGCGTATCAAGATTGAATAGAACTAGTCAGTGTTTTTAGCTCAAATCTGACTCAGTCTCTATTTTCTTTCATCAACATCTTTTTGTTCAACATCATCTTTCTTTCTACATCACATTCTACTCGTGTTACAAACACATTCTCTTCAAGCTTAGCGCAGTCTCTGAATATTACTTAAATAAAAGCTCTTGTACTCATCTTCTTCTGTATTCTTAATATTCAGTTATAGCTATCTTTAAAGATCAAGCACTATTCAACTCTGACTTTTGCTGATTGACTCATCTAGATACGATTCTGACACATATCATCTTGCTGTTATCATCAATGTCGTGAATAGAGATAAATCATAGAAGATACAAGTAAAAGATGATTCATTGCTGAATTGAGTGATTTGTCATTAAAGCAGACTCACTATCGAACGTGTCGTTCAAGCAGACTAGTTATCAAGTAACTGACTTGATCAAGAGATCAATATTGAACGCGTTTTTGAAGCAGACTCACTGTTGATTTGTGTCTTTCAAGCAGACTAGCTATCAAATGACGAGCTTGATGACAAGATCAATCATTCTTTTGTCATTGTAACAGACTCACTTCTGATTCAGACTTATTGCATTTAATAACGCTTGTTTCATTCATGTCATTGAAGCAGACTCACTATTTCGATTTCTGTCTACTACACACATTGCATTGCTTGTTCTGTTCATTGATCATCTCAATGACGAGATCAATATCAAACGCGTCTTTGTAGCAAACTCACTGTCTGATCAATCGAGTCTGCAATGCTTGCACTTGCAGAGCTTGTTCTGATCGCGTCTATTGCATTCAATAACACTCTCTATTCTGCCTACTACATGCATGTAGCGAGACTTGTTCTGATCGCTTCTATCACATTCAATAGAGCTCTCTGTTTCTGTTTATTGCGTTTGATAAAGCTTGTTTTGATTTCTGCTTACTGCGTTTAATAGAACTTATTCTCTTCAATGACAAGACTCAGTCAAGAGCTCAATTCAAGATTGTCTTGTCTGCAACACGTTGCAGAGCTTGTTCAGTTCGATGATGAGTTCAGTCAAGAGCTCAGTCGAGAAGTTAATTCAACTCTGCAACGCGTTGCAGAGCTTTGCTTTCGATTGTAGCTAGAAAGCGAATCACTATCGTGTGATATGTACGAAGCTTTGAATAATGTTAGAATCATGTCTAGAGCAAGTCATAGAAATACATGTAAATCAGATGATATATGAGTAAACGAGATTTCAAAGCTAAAGAGTGAGATCTATGAGATGCAAAGACTATATGTACAGAGAAAAGAAAAGTGCTAAGCTCAATAAAGTCTTAAACTCGCTCAAGAACGTGCGTTTCAGTAGAAGACTGAGCACGCTCATAACAGAATTTGCTCTTCTGCATTTTCATTTCATTTAAATGATGTTTTTCTCAGTTTCAGTGACAGTGATAAATGTCGACTCAATGTTCTTACAAAGACAAATGTCTTCTTTAGTTTCAGCAATAATAATAGATCTTGACTCAATGTTCTTGCAAGAACAGACATCTTTTTTAGTTTCAACAACAGTAGTAAATCTTGACTCAATGTTCTTGTAAGAATTGATGTCTTTTCAAGTTTCAGCAATAATAATAGATCTTGATTCAATGTTTTTGCGAAGACAGATGTTCTTCTGACGAGAAATAATGACATTTTGAAATCATCATTGAGACTTTTCATCAACAGTTGAGAATTTCTTCAAAGTTTGAGAAACTTTTCTGATTCTTCTTGCAAACGCTGATAAATTGATGATCTTTTCAAATGATTTAATGACTATTTTTTCATGATTCTTGATGCTCAGAATCTTGAACTGTCGAGTGAAGACAATGAGTGTTGACACTGATTAACTTGAGAAATTCTTCAAGAGTTCTCTCATGTATGCTAAATCACGAGTAAACTCTCTTTCGTCTGCATCAATATCTTTCTCATAGTTGAGTTTTCTTGATGAATCATTAACAGAGTTGCTCACTCTCTTTTGATAAAAGATCTTAAAGTTGTACACAGTAAATCTGTTGATTCATTTCATCTGTCTGCAAAAGAGCTTGATTGTTGTCATGAAATATCAAAGATTTGCATGATCATTGATTATTTTTATTTCATGTCAAGTTTCTTCTAAATAATGTTTTTAATGATGCATGCTTTCAATTGTTAAAGATCAGTATAAAGCGAGTCAATATGAGTGTCATTTAACTAGAAGATAAATGCTAAGAAAGAAAGATAGCTACAGAAAAGAAGCTGATTACATATATGTGTTTCTCAGTCGACGCTAGACTCAATAGAAACTAGTCAAGATGACGAAGTGAGAATAAATCTGACAAGACTAGAAGATTGAGTCTGACAAGACTAAAATCGTGACATTATTCTCTTTCTTCGACAATTCATGTTCACATGAATATATTTTCTGCTTGACTTAATTGATTGATTGAATTGTCTATTAGCGCGATTTGTTCAAGTATTGAATATGAAAATCATCAATGATCTTCTGAGCGTTCATAAATTCATTATCATCAGCGTTGTATCAATTGAGATCATTGTCATAGTCATTTCATTTGACTCTATACTGAAGTCATCTTCGATAGCGACGAGAATTCAATATATCATCAATTTTTCACTCATCTTCATCGTTTATCACTATTGAATCTGAGAGTTCATTCTTTTGATCAGACAAGAGATCATCAACGACAGAGCAAAGCAGATCAGAATGAAATACATCATGAACATGCATAAACTTTGATAATTTCAGTTTATATAAAGAGTTGACGAAATCTAGATTGATGAAAGAATTGAGCATTTTGTCATCTAGCTTCTTGAAAGATCTCGCTGTAACGATGTTTTTTTCATTCAGAAACATCTTTGATTCAATCTTGTAATCAACTTCTTTTCTATGTTTATTGACTTGTTTCATCATTTGTTTCTATGTTTTGACTAGCGACTCGCGAGCAAACTTCAGTGTTTTGTTCATATGTTCAGATATATTCTCGACTTTAGTCATCTGCAAGCGTTCACAAGAACTTTCATATTTGATGACATTGAATTCAAAGCTTATACGAGAATGAAAGTCTTTGTTTAGAAAGAAAGAGATCGAGAAGATGATTGAGAACAAAGCATTATTGTCGATGATCTCGATCATGAGTAGTAACTTAGCTTAGTCATTCTGCATGTATGAACAGAAGAATTGAAGATATCTTTTGATGTTCTGATTGACTCATTCACTTTGATCGTCAATCTGAAAATGATAGACTGTGAAGAGTCAAAGATTAATGTCTAGTCTTTTGCAAAGCGACTTTCATAGAATGAAGATAAATTGAGAGTCTTGATTCAAAACAATGAAATTGAATAAATCATGTATTTGATATATTCATTGAAGCATTAGCTCAGCTGTTTTTTCTGCTGTGATTTTCTCGTCATCAGTGAAGCAAGAAATATAATGTTGTTTCTTTATCAGTTTACATATCACTGTTAGTATGATGTTTTTGTCTTTCGAAAAAGATAAGTCAATGATGAAATTCATGACTATGTTCTTTCATCACTGTTCAAGTATGAGTAAAGAATGTAGTAGTTCATTGAATTTATCTTAAGAAGTCTTTGATCGCTGACAAATGTAGCAGTTTCAAATATATCAATCTATTGTTTTTTGCATTGAAGATCAATAGTAGTATCTTCTTATGATCTTCATCGTTCTGAGAATTTCGAAATGATTAATAGAAGATTGATCGTGAACTTTTCGAATTAACTTCATTTGAAGATGCTCATTGAAGAAAACTCATAGAAGATCACTTTGATATAGTATTTCGTTCTGAACTTGACAATCTCTTAATTTAATATCTTCATATTGAGCTTCATCTTTTGATACAACTTCACGAAGTAAAACACAATTCTCATTGATTCTATTAACTTCTAGAATCAATTGATAAATTAATTCATCATTCTCTTTCTTCTTCAGATCAGCGATTTTCATTCGATTCAATGTCAGAATCGTAGTTTACTGATAGTGACATCATTCATTCTTGAGACTTCTAGAAACTAAATCAACTCAACGAGTCAATGCATTGACTTTGATATTTTGTTTGTCTGAGCGATACATAATTTTGAAGTTGAAGTCAACAAGCTTTTGAACTCAATGCATCTGATGTCTACTCAGCTCTTTATTCTTCATTAATGACGTCAGAGCTTAATGATCGATAAACATCTTGATTGATAACTCAGTCAATTTCAGCTCAGATCATCAATGCTTGAATGCTTGAATGATCATTAGTAGCTTCTTGTCATAAATCTTGTAATTGCACTCAGCGAGACTCAGATTCTTGCTGTAGTAAATCATTGAATGCAATGTTTCTTTGTCATCATACTGAGAAAGTATGTCATCATTGACGTAGTTGAATGAGTCTGTTTTAAGAATAGTCTCTCTATTCTGATCAAAATGACGAAGAATAGATGCTTCAGTCATTCGTTTTTTCATATGATCAAAAATCGTTTGACAAGCATGATTTCATTCAAATATCATCTCTTTTTGAGTGAGTTGAATTATTGATTAAACAATCTTCGAGAAGTTCTTTATAAAGCGACGATAGAAGTTGCAGAAGTTAATAAAGAACTGCATCTGAGTGAGATTTGTAGAAGTAAATCATTTAACAACTGCTTGTATCTTTTGAAAGTTCATCTTTAGTCTCTCGATGAATAGCAATAGTTCTAAAAAGCTGATTTCTTGAACGTGAAACTTGCATTTGTTTATATTCATCTGTAGATCAATCTCTTGTAGTCTATGTAAAACTAGTTGTACGTGTTTCTTATGTTTCTTCAGTATTTTGCTGTAAATGATAATGTCATCTAGATAAATCTGACAAAACTGATGTAGATAATCAAACAGCACGTCGTTCATATAGTGTTGATAGAAAGTTGAGTCGTTGATTAATTCAAAAGACATCACGTGATATTTGTAAAAGTCAAAAAAGATAATAAAGATAGTCAAATCTTCGCTTCTTGAATGCATGCGTAGTTTGTTGAAGACAATTATTATATTCAATCGAGTCAAATACTTGCTACCTTGAATATGAGCGAGAGTTTCGTCTATTAAGAGTAAAGAGTAGCGATCTCGTTTGATTAAAGCATTGAGCTTTCTATAATCAACGCAGAAACGTAGACTATCGTCTTTCTTTTCGATAAATAGTATGAGCGAAGCGTATGAAGCTGAGCTAGAAGATATAAAGTCTTTATTCAGATGCTTAATCAGATAATTCTTCATCTTTTGAAGCTTGTAGTCAGACATATGATAAAGATGACTTCAAGAAGATGTTTTCTCGTTGATCAACTCAATTTTATGATCGTAGAAGCAATGAGAAAATAGTTGATCAGTCATCGCTCGATCAAACACGTCTAAATAGTCATGATATTTCAAAGAAAGCTTAGCTTTGACTTCTTTCAAGATCTTTTCATGTGAAAGCTCTTATAGATTTACATCTTTGAGTTTATTTCTAGCTGTTTTTAGAAGTCGATCGATTTTCGTGACAATGATCGCGAAAGTAGTTACATTCAATCATTTGACTAGTGATTTATATGCTGCAGTCTTTATCATGACTATGTTCATTGAATTGAAAGACGAAGCGAAGTTGATTAAATTAGATGATTTCATGATTTTACTGAATGAAGATGACTTCTCGCTGAGTCGAGTGACAACAGAAGAAGTAAATCTCTTTAGTATTTGAGTAGAGATTGAACTTTTCTGTTCTATCGCGATTTTCTTGATAACAGAAAGAAGAGTTGAGCTAGCATTGATATGAGTCTTTGAATCAGAAAATTGAAGACGATTGTTTCTCATATCAATCATTATCTCAATTTTATTCATTCATGTTTTTTCAAGAATCATCTGATGCTAATTCAATCAAGTAATCAGCATAGAAGCAAAACGTTTTATATGATCTTGAACAGTCAGATTTGAATAAATCGCATGAGTAATGAGCTTTTTTGCATAATGATCATTGAATTTTCTTATTGACTTGAGCTTGATTAAAGATAACGATTCAATTTGCAAATGATCACAAACATTCTGCGTGATTAATTCATCAATGAATGAATAGTCAGCTGCTTTAGTGTCAATCAATAATTTTAATGAGTAACTAATTTTATTGCTAGATAGTACACATTCAGTAGTCAAAGATTTCAAAGCAAAGAGATCATCTGATGAACTTGTTGTTGAAGAAATTAACACATCTTTCATCATGTCTTTGATGAAAGTCACTAGTTTTTTGCCTCATTCTTTGATTTCTCTGTAAATAATTTCTTCTCTTCTTTTGACATGATAATCTCATTAAGGCGAGAGATGAATGCATGAGATGTCAAAGTACTAGTCTTCAGCTGAGAGCAGTTCTTTGAAAGATGATTCAATACTTTGCAGTTGAAGCAGATGATTGACATTCTTGATCATTCAGATTCGAGAGTGAAAAAAGTAACGAGTTGAACATAGCTAGTAATCAAAGCTGATGCTGATGTTGACGAAGAAACAAAACGTTTTTTCAAAGCTGCTATCAATTTGACTGTTTATTGCTCGTCACGTAGCTGATAATTGACTCATTGTTTATTATTCACTCTCTGAAGAAAAGTCTTGAGCTTATCAAACGAGCTAAACTTTATGAGACAAACTGACAACACGTTCTGAAGATGATTGTTGATTTTATTCGATAGATCATTCATCAGAGTTTGATCATTATAGTCAAGAAAGCTGAATATCTTTGTGAATTTGAAGTAGAAGAAGCTGAACGACTTATTGCTCTGCTTTAACGCATTGTATTCGCGACGACACTTTTGATTTCTATTCTGATCATCATATATTTCGTTCAAATGTTTCAGCAGTTTCGTCAGTGATAGATAAAATGAGAAAGCATTGATAAGATGCTTTGCATAAATCTGCTCGTCAGCATCATCATCTAGTCTGAATGTCACATAAACAATACGAAGCTTTTCGATAGAATAATGATTCGCGTTGACGTCAAGCTTGTCAGATATCTTGATGATTCAGCTCTTTCAAGTAGATTCATCTGTGTCGATGAAGATAAATAAATCGGAAATTTGATTGACTTGTGATGATCATTTTCATTATCGAATAGAGTGAATGACTCTCATGAGCTTCAAGAGCGTTGATTGACTTCAAAGATCAATGAGATTTCTTTCTGATTGACTTGATGCTCAACTGACTGAGTCTCTTGACGAGACATAAATCAATCAGCTTGACGTTGTTTCGCTTTGAAGTTTAATCACTCGCTTTGTAACTGATTGATCTTTTCTTCTAGCTCATTATTCTTTTTAAAAGCGACTTCTAGTTGTTTCGCTCTCTTTTTGTGATCATCTTGTACGAGAATTCAGTGCTCGTTGAGCTGTAAAGTCAGATCTCGCTGACTTCAAAGCTTGTTCAGCATATTGATAATCTGATTGAGCTGATTTGCAACTCATTGACACAATTGTTTCTTATTCTTTATGTTTCATGATGTTGTAGCTTCTTTAATCTCGACTGAGACATTGATGAGTAGAAGTGAAACTTTTCTATTGACAATGCTTCTAAGCAGACGAGCTGTTCGAGACTCAACTGACTCGACGTCGCGTGTCATGATGATAGTAGGTAGAAGTTGTTGAGATAAAGATAGATGAGAGATTGATGTTTTGATTTGATGCAAATTCAAAGAAGCTTTTGTGAATTTTCTGATAATAGCTGATTGCAATATTCGAAGAATTTCTTGCAAATAAAATGATGAAAATGAATGTAGAATTGAAGAATTTCTTGTAATTTAAAATGATGATGCAAATTTGAAGAATTTCTTGCAAATTTTTCTTACTGAATAAATTGTTTTGTATCGTTTATTCATTGATAGCAGAGTAGTAAATGATGAGCATTTATTTAATGTTAGAAATCAGCATAGAGCGAGTCAATATGAGTGTCATTTAACTAGAAGATAAATGCTAAGAAAGAAAGATAGCTACAGAAAAGAAGCTGACTACATATATGTGTTTCTCAGTTGACGCTAGACTCAATAAAGACTAGTCAAGATGACGAAGCGAGAATAAATCTGACAAGACTAGAAGATTGAGTCTGACAAGACTAGAATCATGACATCAATGATTATCAGCATTTTCTGATTATGTGCATCATAGTTTCGTTTAATTGATTATCACTTTCTCGATTAAATAATTATTAAGTGTCAATGTAAATTCTTGAATATGATATCTGTTTATTGAGACATTATTGTTTTCTTTGCAAATTCAGAAACATTCATCTTCAGTCTTATGACTTTTGCAGAATTGAAGTGCTGAAGAATAACATTTTGAGCAAAGACAGCTTTCAGCTTCTGAAAAGCATTTTGAGCACTGTTGATGAATTCAATTCGCTTTATTTGTTCTTTGAGAATTCATCTCTTCTTTGTGTTAGAAAAGAGACTTGTTTTGAGATGATCAATCAAGAATGATGCTATTCTTGAATAATTCTTTATGAATTGATGATAGAAGTTGACAAAGTTAAGAAATGTTTAAATCTTTTTCATCATTCTCAATTGTGATCAATCTTGAATGATTTGCACTTGATTCTTCTTCATTGAAATTTCTCTTTTTTCTACTTTTTATTTTAGAAAGAATAACTCTTTCTTGAAGAATTTGCATTTGAAGAGCTTGATGTAGAGCTTTAGAATCTGCAGTTTGTCAAGAATTTATCATATGTGATGAACATGTTTCTTGCGAGTTTCGTTGAATATCAGAATGTCATTCAGATAAATGAGACAGATAATGTTAAGAAATTCAAACAGAGTCTGATTCATATAAATCTGAAAGAAAGTCGATGCATTGATGAGATCAAAGAGCATCACAAGACACTTGTATAAATCAAATCTTGTATGAAATGTCATTTTTGTCAGAATCGTGCCTAGATGATACAATCAGTGAAGATCAGAGTTGATAGTGCTTGATCTTTAGAAATAGCTATAACTGAATATTAAGAATACAGAAGAAGATGAATACAAAAGCTTCTATTTAAGTAATATTCAGAGACTGCGCTAAGCTTGAAGAAAATGTGTTTGTGACATGAGTAAAATGTGATGTAGAAAGAAAGATGATGTTGAACAAAGAGATGTTGAGAAAAGAAAATAAAAACTGAGTCAGATCTGAGTCAGATCTTGATCAGATCTTGACTAGAGACACTGACTAGTTCTAATCAATATGCAGAGTACTCGCTAGCATTCACTGCGAATTGATTAAAACTTCAGCCTTATTCAGTTTTAATACACTCATAACATTACTCTTTTCTTTGAAAATTCATGTTTGCATGAATGTAGCTTATTTGCTTGCTTTCTTATTGAGTTATTTTAATACTAACGTGACTTTCTTGAATATAACATATGAAATTCGTTCAAAACTTTCTTGAAGTCATCGAATTCATCTTTATCAACATAGTATCATTCATTGTTTCTATCTAGATCTTTTCATTTGATCTTGTACTGTATTCTGTCTTGATAGCGTCTGAAGTTCAGAATGTCATCTATCTCTCAATGTTCATCATCATCATCATTAATAATGATGAGTCTGAGAAGTGTTGAAATCGTGTTTAGAATCTAATCACACTGCAGCGAGATAGTGCGAAGCTGAATAGAATGTTTGATCAATAGAGGTAGCTCTAACTAGAAAACTAAGAATACAGAAGAAAGAAGACAGTTTCGAGCTGTATCTATAGTAGATCGAACAAAGAAACGAAGTAATTGATTTGCTAAAGCTCGAATAAATGAAATGTTTCAGCATATTTCAATTCGAAACATTGCTGTTTCTTGTTCACATATTGAAATTTCTAGAGTCTATTGACTAGACTCTATTTAATGTCAACATACTTCATAACATTACTTTCTTCTCTTTAAAAGTCATGTTTCTATGACTTGTAGTGTAGTTCATAGCACTGACGTAGAGCTCGACGCTCGTCTTTCTACCAATCTTTCTATTGATCTTTCAGATCATCGAAATGTCTATTGTAGCAGACTCACTATGAGAGAAGAAGAACGATCATTGTAGCAGACTCACTATTTGACGTAGAAACACGAGATAGGTCGATTCACTAATAGATAGAGCGATGTGAGTAAATAGATCATTGCATTGACAGCGTCTTTGTAGCAGACTCACTAGAAGAAATCGACTAGCTCATCAAAGAGATCGACTATTGACTTGTCTTTGTAGCAGACTCACTAAATTGATCTGAATTTGAATCGAGTTGAATTGAATTTGATGACACAGATTATTTTGACTCGACTGATTTACAAGCTTTTTGAAAGAAAGAGAAAGTTTGTAATTCTCTAGCAATCAATGATCATATGTTCTCGTTAATTCTATTGATTGAGTGAATCGATGCTACTGAATGAGCGATAGATTCTCTAGCAATTCAACAGTCTCGTCGTTGATTTTATTGACTCTCTGATGTTGTTCTGTCTTTCGATTGCGTCAATCATCAGATAAAACAAATTTCTTTATACTTGTTTCATTGTTCATCGAGTGTCTTGAATGAATATTGATACTCGTATCGTAGAGTTAACGAATTCTTAGTTTAATGTTGAGATCATGCCTAGAATCTAATCACACTGCAGCGAGATAGTGCGTAGCTGAATAGAATGTTTGATCAATAGAGATAGCTCTAACTAGAAAACTAAGAATAC
>JAABUV010006285.1_pt1 | contig 13017 bp, 10 predicted proteins | sample 5559971 | NCBI WGS metagenome assembly JAABUV01 (sample SAMN10711881, study PRJNA513362) | rock metagenome | isolation source: Antarctica rocks | place: Antarctica: Victoria Land, Knobhead nord | collected 2015-12-19
TACTGCTTGAACCTGGTTCTGCGGCAGGTCATGTCTTTCGCTTTAGGCGCGGCTTGCTTGATCGCCCCGGTCTGCCCTTGATAGCCTCCATCGCCCCACACCTTGGTCTCTTCACCGTGCAGCAGGTGAGGCAGCATGTGCTTGTCGGCAACCGAAGCGGCGGTAGTGCATACGGAGTGCACCGTGCCCTGCTTCGAGTCCACGCCGATGTGCGCCTTCAGCCCAAAGTACCACTGGCTGCCCTTGCGTGTCTGGTGCATCTCAGGGTCGCGCTCGCCGGTGGCATTCTTCGTCGACGAAGGCGCATGCAGGATGGTCGCGTCCACGATCGTGCCGGTAGCGATGCGGAGGCCCTTCGCCTCCAGATGCACGTTGACCGCTTCCAGCATCAGGCCGCCGAGATCGTGCTTCTCCAGCAGATGGCGGAAGCGGCACACTGTAGTCTCGTCCGGCGCCGGTGCCACACCAAGATCGACGCCCACGAACCGTCGCAGCACCGGAGACTCATACAGCGCTTCTTCCACGCCCGGGTCCGACAGGTTGAACCACTGCTGAACGAAGTACGTCCGCAACATGATCCGCAAGCCCACGGGCTGACGCCCGTTGCCCGCCTTCGGATAGTGCGGCTCAACCAGCGCTTCCAGTGCTGGCCACGGCACCACACGCTCCATCTCGTCCAGAAACAGCTCACGGCGGCTCTTCCGCCCAAACTTCTCAAACGTAGCCTGCGCCGCCAGACTCTGCTGCTTCATCACCTCACCCCTCTTCCCAACTCTACTCAGTCAGAAGAGGAACGTGGCGGCTTGTACAGAGCTTCCCTAAGGGATCTTTTTACTAATGGACTCACCCGATCACTGAGAGCTAGCTCATCACCTTGCCTCAGCAAGTATTTCTCTGGATAGGTACCGACATGTATGGTCCGCCGCGCGACTGCAAGGGGAAGTTTGGTCGAGAACCAAGTCTGCGCAAATGTATTCGGCCTTTGGTTGGAGATTGGTTCTCCTGGCCATGATGAGATGCGCGCGTGTCCGTCCCTTATAAACGCGACGGTCGTTAAAGATCATTCTCGGTACCAGGCTGCGGACACGTCGTTATGACTGTTCTTTCGTCCTTGCTGCTCCTATGCAGACCTCGGTGGGGAAACTTATTCGTCGTCGTAGTGCGAGGAATGAACGACGTGAGGAACCAGCGGGGGGGACCGCAAGAGCCAGTGCAAGAGCTCGCCCGGCAAGCTTCGGACTTGCGCAGTGGCCGAGGGAATGTTGGCAGAGTGCTTTTGAAACCAGAAGGAAGACATCGCATTGCGGTGTCCCCTGAGTTTCTCTCGGTGTCTACTCGACTAAGCCGCGAGCACATTCATCAGCATGACTTCCGAGAAGCCGACTTGTTAGTATCCATCCCGAAGGATTGTGGCGTGTACGAGGATTGTCACTCTATCGATCAGCTGGGACTTTCTGGCTAAAAGCAATAGGCAGAATCAAAGAGCCATGACAGAGTGGGATGTGGGTATGCCGCTCAAATCCGTTCGAGGTTGGCTGCTGTATGCTAGCGGGTGGCTTTCCCTACGCCGCAAGCTGTTTCCTGATTTTTCGGCTGCAGCTGCCGCCCGTTCTAAGTACGAACAGGCCATCGTCGCCGAACCCTACAACCGGACCATTTGGAGCGGTCTTCAACAATGGGCCACGATCCCCATACCACTCTCACCATGCCTCAAGTTCGCCGCCCTGATTTCACCACCCCTGACGGCAAACTTCAGAGTGCTCCCGAATTCACCGCTGAAACTGGCGATGGCCATGCCTCCTGGCTTATCTACGAACAGACCCGCGTCGCCCATGGCGCACGCACGGCCAACCAGATCATCATGGCTGGTGCTTTCAACGTCAACGGAACCTTCACCCCAAACGGCTATCAGCACACCCTGGCTAAAGAGATGGCGGCGCTCAACGCGATGCTTCTCAATCAGCAGCAAAAACTCGCCGTCGGCACCGTCACTTCCGACAAGCTAGAGTCAGGTCTTAAAATTCTCCTCCAGCTTCGAAAAGACAAGATGCTCGAGTGCTGGATTCTTCTCAGCGCCTCTGATGCCGGACTTCGCCATGACTACCCTGCCTATCGCGCTACACACCGTAACCAACTAATCGCCTACATCGACCGGTACATCATCTACCCTCGGCCGCAGTGATCCGGCCGTTTGTTGAAGACGGAACGGCGGACTGAAACGGTGGTTTCAGAGAGTACACAGCAAAGACAACGTTAGAGGTACCTCTTCATTGAAGCTTTGCAAAGAAGGAAAGAGTCCGCTGATCGGCGTCTTCTAAGCCTTGCCGGAAAACCCATGCGCCTGATCAGGGTAGAAGTGGTGATCGCATCGAAGCTGTTTCATCTCACAGAGCTTCACCAGTTGCTGACCGTTCAATATGGGTATGTTGGCATCACGCTCCCCATGTAGGATCAGGAGCGGCGGCATCCCTTCGATTTGATAGAAGACTAATCTTTGTCTTCTTACTCCATGCCTCCCGCCAAGCCCCGGACCATCGAAGAGCTCGAAGCTGCGAAGAAATCCATCAAGGAAGCCGCCGCTGCCGAAATTGCCGCAATCCGCAGAGCCTTAGCCGAACGCACTGCCGCACTAAAAGCCAGTGAGCGTCGTATCCGTGCGCAGAGAGTGTTCAAGACCGAAAACGGCGTGAGAACGATGCCAAGATCCTCGTCGGGGTGGCCATGATCCATCAATGCCAATCTTCAGAAACCTCGGCTGCCAAGTTCAAGCCCCTGCTTGAAGAGTTCTACGGTGATCCCCTGAACGCCTCAAGGCAGCATTGTATGGGTTGACTCTTACAGTAAAGAAGCCATCAAGTGACGCGGAACAGGATTAGTCCGGAGGCAAGGAGAACAAGAAGGTAATTTTCTCCAAACCAGCGTGACATCCCCTATGGAACCGAGATCGAAAGCGAAATAGAGATGGCAGGGCCAGACGGTGTTCCGGTTCGCGTAAAGCAATTCCCGCGTAAAACGGATTTAGATCAGTTCTGAGCCTGATGCTGTCGCTCTGTCCCGGTTGTCATGCAAAGGTCTATTGCGCGAAGCCGTTCTCTCCGCTATGCCGCCGCTCCTGTTGAGCTGTGGCGAGAGCAGCTCCCGAAAAGGCATGAAGAAGCCCAACTCGCTTTCACCAACAACATGCCTTCGGCAAAGACAGTCCCATTGTTTCGGGAGGAGAGCGCGGCATGTTATTAACGTTGGTACCGCTCGGCCGACGCTCACGGTGAGCGTTTATGAACGGGTATGCGCCTCGCGCAAAGGCACGCCCAGGCCTCAGATTAGCAGGGCTTTCGCAGCCGCGGCGAACCAGGTAAGCACTGCAATAAACGACCTTCGCACGGTCGTCAACCTCTCGCCTCAGTCGGATCAAAGTCTATGGGCTCACTATAGCTCGCCCGCGCTCAACTTACCGCAGAGAGAACAGATAGGATTCACGGAACTCTGACCTTCTGGTGCTATCGTGTGCTCAATTCAGAAATGTTCAGGAGCTCTATGCGTACACGTTCGAACCTGTGCGGCTGTTCCTCCCTGCCACCCTTCCCCTCGGCCCCGCATCTGGATTCATTGATGACACCACGTCGTCAAAGGGCGGGTGGCGAAAGTGCGAGAGCTCTTTTCACGCAGACATTCCTGCGAGCGAGTGTCCTGCTTCTATTTGTCTGGCTAATTTTCGCGCTGCCCATGTGTCTCTCGGCTCAGTCCATTCAGGGCAGCGTTCTAGGAACCGTCAAAGATGCCACGGGCGCCAGCGTGCCGGGCGCGGAAGTGATCCTGACGAACACGGATGAAGGAACCATGCGCGTAGCGGCTGCGAACGGTGTGGGCAACTTCGAGTTTGTCGATGCGAAGGCCGGCCACTACAGCCTCACGGCCTCTCATGCGGGCTTCGAAAAATGGGCCACGAGCAATGTGGTTCTTGCCGCACGCCAGCAGTTCCGCGTAGATCCCGTGCTCAAGCCGGGGGATGTGCAGCAGGAGGTAACGGTCTCTGCCGCTTCCATACCTGCCATCGACACGGAAAGCGCTAGCGTGAGCGGTACGTATAACGCTGCCGACGTTCTTAGCCTGCCCGTGAACACGCGTGCCAACGCCAGCGGCACCAGTGCGCTCAATATCGTGGGCACGTTGCCGGGCGTGCAGGCCGATCACGGGCAGTTCTCCCTACAGGGTGCGCTGCCGTTTCAGACCGAGGTCTCCATCGATGGCATCACCGCGCAGAACGCGACCAACAACCAGCCCATCGCCAACGCCTTCCCGTCCAGCGAATCTATCTCTGAGATCCGAGCCGACGGTGTTCTGAACAACGCCGAGTTCGGCCAACCGGGTGAGATCACCGTGATCACCAAGGGCGGCACGAACAGCATTCACGGCGCCATCTTCTGGTACCACCAGAACGCCGCCTTCGATGCGATCCCGTATACCTTCCCGATTACCACCAGGAAGCCCAAGCTTGTGGCCAATACTTTTGGCGGCAGCTTCGGCGGACCGGTCGTCATCCCTCACTTCTACGATGGCCACAACCGCACCTTCGTCTTTGGCGCGTACGAGGGTTGGCGTCACCCCTCGCAAGCTACCTATGGCTACAAGGTCCCCAGCACGCTGATGAAGCAGGGCGACTTCTCCCGCTACACTTCGACCTCTACGCCGTTCACCGGGCTCTCCAATCCATTCACTGGCGGCAGCTACGGCACCAAGCTGCCATCGATCAACGCGGCTTCTGCAAAGCTGCTTTCGCTTTACCCTGATCCAAACGTGGGCGACCCGGCGGCGTACAGTGATGATAGCGTAGCCAACTACATCGTGAACAAGGACTCGAGCGGCTCGTCCAATCAGTTCGACATTCGTGGCGATCAATACTTCGGCTCGAACCAGAAGTTCTTGCTCTGGGGACGCTTCACCTACAAGAACTTTCCCACGAACAGCCCCGAGCCTCTGCTCGTTCCCTCCGCGCAGAACACCAACAACGCCCGCGTGCTGAAGATCAGCGCCAACTACTCCATTACGCCGGCCCTGGTAAACGAGTTTGGCTTCGGCTTCACCTTCAGCACCACAGGACAATCTAACTCCTTCAACGGCACAGCCTTCACGCAGGGTCTGGGCCTGACGGGTCTGCAGAACCCCTTCTACAACGGTATCCCCGAGCTTGATTTCAGCAACATCAGCTCACTGAACGCCGATCGGCTCAGTTCTCTTACCCAGTCGAAGACCTTTGTCTACACCGACAACCTCAACTGGGTGAAGGGCCAGCACAGCATGCGCTTTGGCCTCGACGTCACAACTGTGGAGGCTGTCACTCCGCTCGGCTTCAACGGCTCCGACAACTACGGCACCTTCCAGTTCAACACCAGCAACAGCGCCGGCCTGTTCACGGGCGTGGACTTCGCCGATTTCCTGCTCGGCACTCCGTACCAGACCTTCTACGACGTGGTCCAGGCGGACAACGACGGCAAATCCACCCACTACGCTGCGTATGCTCAGGACCAGTGGAAAGCCACCCCGGATCTCACGATCACGTACGGCCTGCGTTACGAGATACAGCCGCCCTACTCGGACGTCCACGGCGATATCGGCAACTTCGATCCGACCTACGCCAAGTCTGGTGCGGCTATCTATCCTGATGGCGCGGCCAGTCTGCTGGCCACGAGCTTTCTGGCAAGTGCCAACGCCTGCACCCCCTTAGGCAGCACCTCCGGCGGCGCCACGCTGAACGGCGCACCCTGTATGCCCGTGCTGACCAACAGCCAGGCAGGGTATCCCGCGGGTCTGAAGCACTATCCGCACGCGCGTTTCCTGCCGCGCGTCGGCTTCGCGTACCGGCCCTTCCATGACGATAAGACCGTTGTCAGCGCAGGCTTCGGTCTGTACAACGTCACGCTGCTGGGCTCCAACTTCTATTCGCTCACTGGCACGCTGCAGGCGCAGACCACGCAATACACCAACGGGCTGAATACAACCACGCGCACTCCCAACTATCAGTGGCCGGCCATCTATGCGGGTGCCGGCAACGGCGGCTGCACGACCTGCTACGGCCAGAATTACTTCGGCACCGCCAACAGCACCAATTGGAAGGATCCCTACACGGAGCAGTTCGCGCTCAGCGTGGAGCACTCCCTCAGCCATGCCTACGCCATTCGGGCGTCGTATATCGGCTCTGAGACGCACCAGCTTGTGTGGGCTCCCGATGAAAACACACTGCCCTTCTCCAACACCGTCTCCGCTGCCAATCAGCCGCTCTCCGCACGGTTGTTCCCCAACTGGGGTCGCATCAATACGCGAGCGACGGGCGCCAACGAAAACTACCAGTCCGCCCAGGTGGACGTCTCACGCCGGCTGCAGGGCGGTCTGCAGTTTGATTCCACCTACACCTACTCGCGCGCTCTCGCCGATAACCAGGGGCCCGCGAACAACAGCGGGTTCGCTGGCGAATCCGGCGGTGCCCGTGCCACCAGCATCCTCGACCGTAATGCTGACTTCGGCAATGTTTACGGCACCCGCCGCAACCGCTGGAACAACACCATGGTTTACGCGCTGCCCTTTGGTCCTGGTCAGGCGTTCGCCAACACCAACTCCCGCCTGGCAACCCTCCTCCTTGGTGGCTGGCAGCTCTCCAACATCTTCCTCTGGCAGTCCGGCCCCTTTGAATCACCGTACTTCCCCAGCGGGCAGGGTGATCCTTCGGGAACAGGCTCCGGGTTGAATGGAACCAACACCGGCTTCGATCCCGGCCATCGCAATCAGGCCCCCGATAAGGTGGCTGGTGCCGCCATCACACCCGCCAATCGCACCCGGATGAATTGGGCCAATACCGCGGCCTTCACCTGCCCGGGACTACCCACCTGGAAGCCCGGCACGGCCTGTACCACTGGCAGCGGTAAAGGCGCCGCTCCGCTGCCGATCGGACGCTTTGGCAACGCGGGCGTCGGTACCATCGTTGGTCCCGGTACGGTCACCCTGTCTACAGGTCTGGCCAAGAGCGTCGCCATCACAGAACGCATGCACCTACGTCTGGAAGGCACGTTCACCAACATCCTCAACCATACCAACCTGGGCGATCCGAACGTCAACATCAGCTCGCCCAGTTTCGGCCTGATCAGCAAGACAATCGGCTCCGACAACGGCGGAGCGCGCACCGGCCAGGTCTCCGCGCGCATCGACTTCTAACCCCGGCGTAAGTCATTCCACACGGACCGGCGGCTTACAAAGCGCCGGTTCTTTTTTTCTTTCGGCTTGCGCCTCATAGCGGCATTGTGGTCGACATCTTTCCGGATTTCATCTGCATCGTCGCAGTCCAGCAACGCCCGGGCTTCGGCGGCATTCTTTGGGCGCGCCAGCTTGGCTTTCGTCGGATCGAAGACTCGCAGGTCTGGCGCCACGGCATCATAGGGCCGCAGGTCCGGTATCGCCTGGAACATGTCGCCGAGGTCCGCCGCCAGCGCATCCTCGAGGTTCAGCGGCCCGATACCCAGCAGGGCGTAGGCCGTCTTCTGCAGGCTGCCCATGCTTGTGTGCCGGTGTGAGATCGTTCCCGGGCGGATGTACGGGCTGATGGCGAGCATCACGCTGCGGTGGGCATCGACGTGATCCACGCCGCCTTGCGCATCGTCCTCCACCACGAGGACCGCGCTCTCGGCCCAGATCCGGCTGTGCGTGATCGTCTCTACGATGCGTCCCAGAGCCAGGTCGTTATCGGCCACATAGGAGGCCCGGTCCGGATAGCCTTCCCGCGGCCGAGGGTTTGCCGTATGATCGCCGGGCAGACGAATCACTACCAACGACGGTGCATCCCCCTTGGCCAGCACCTCACCGAAATCCTTTGCGAATTCGTAAAAACGAAACTGGTCCGGAATGCCGAGATTGAACGTGGGAAACGCGCGATCTGTCGCGCGAAACACAGGGCTCGGCACCGGTGCATTCAGCAGCAGCCGCTGTCCCTGCGGCGACGATCCGTCCATCTCATCGGAGCCCTCGACTTCCAGCCCTTCGCCGTAGTTGCGGATCGACAGACCGGCATCACTCACGTGCTCCCAAAGGGTGCCGAACTCGGGTTCGTCCTCCGGCATGGGCGCATCGGCGCCGCCTCCCAGTGCGCGCCGCCCGGGTGCCTTGCTGGCAACATCTCCACTGCGTCGGCCGCCGTAGCCGGACGTCCACGCCACATGAAACCAGGGCGTCTCCTCGGCGGCCATCACCCAGCGATGCCCGTCCGCTGACACATCGCCGTCCACGAAGAAGTTGTCGCTTGTGCCGAATCTCCCCGCCAACGCATGCGCGTTCGGCGTCACGGCTACTGTCTTGTCCGCGGGTGCTGCGCTCAGCCAACCATGCATGCCCCAGCGCGCGATTTTTGGATCGCCATTGGCTCCCGGCAGATCACCGAGGATCTCATCGAAGGTCCGGTTTTCACGGATCACAAGAAACACATGCTGCAAGCGCGGCAGTGAAGGGCTGGTGTCGATCGCGGCGACGTTATTTGCGATGACCTGCCGCGTCGCTTGCTTCAACCCCGACTCGTCGCTCAGAGGCAGCACCGAAAGGCTGCCGAACTCGAGCTCGCCGATGTACGACCCTTGGCCTTGCGCAGTAAAATTCGCGCCGCCGTTGGGCCCCGAGCCACGTCCCTTGGTGTTCACCACATAGAGCGTGCCGTGATCCGGCGAGACGCCAATACCACTGGGATACCAGCCCACGGGTATGTGCCCCAGCACCTTGTCGCTCGATGTGTTCACCACGGCCACCGCGTTGATACCGGCTTCCGTGACGTACAGCCGCTCGCCTGCCAGTGCCACGGCCGCTGGCATCACCCCGCGCAGTGGACGGCCGTGCCTGTCACGGAAGCCCGCGCCAACAAAGGGCGACAACGCTATCTCGTCTATCAGCCGCGATCCATCCGCCGCCACCACCGCCACGGCGTCCTCGTGCGCCAGCGCCACGTACACACGGTCGCGTGCCGCCACCACACCCATCGGTGCAGCGCCACCCACGGCCTCGCTTGCCGCCGCCTGCACTTCCTCACCAATGTGGGACCCAAGACGCAGCTTAGTCAGCACCTTCGGTTCAGCTGCGCTCCGCACGTCGTAGCTCCATAGGGAACTCCCACGCGGATCGTTCTCCGGCCCTAGGCCTGGGACCTCATGGCCTTCAAAGCGAATGCCTTCCCGCGCCTCGCGTGAAGGATACCCGAAGGGCGGAAACGTTACACCCGTTTCCAGCGCATGTTTCGGATCGGCTCCGGCGAACGCCTTGTACTCAAACAGCCCCGAATTGGTGATGTATAGCCGCCCACCATCGGGCGAACGGGCGATCCCATACGGATTGGCGCCCGTCGGCGCGTTGCCCACGCAACGAAGCTGCTTCGTATCGATGGCCACCACCCGCCAGTTCGCCTGGTCCAGCACATACAGCACGTCGCCGCGTGGTGCCAGCACCATGCTTGCCGCAAAGCTCTGCTGATACTGCTGACCCGCCAACATTCCGTCCAGTGACACACGCGCGACGCTTCCCCATGTACGCGTGGAGTACACATCCACCGCGCCCGAGTCGCCTGTTGCGTCATAGAGCAAGGCCCCGTCCGGAGAGTAGGCCACTCCCGTCAGCACCTGCACATCAGGATCGTTCTTTAGCCCGGGCGGAATCCTGCGCACCCTGGAAGGGACATTGCGCCGAACGCGCCCCCCGTGCTGCGTCGTGACGCCCTTCTCCACGTTTACCGTGTTCAGCGAAAACGGCCATCCGATGGAAGGAATCGCGATCTGCCGCCCATTGCCACTCACAGCAAGTGCGAAGGGATACGGCGCCAGCTTTGTCCATGACCCTTGGGGAGTGATCCTTCGACCATTGGGCAACGTTGCCGGAGCTCCGGCCGAGAGGCTCTGCCCAAACAGGGCAGGCGCGGCCGGCAGAAAAAGAGCCCAACAGGAGCAGCAGAGGAGGCATCGTATCGGACCAGGCTTCGTACACGTGCGCGTCATGACCTCTCAACTGTATGAGAAGACATCGCCTCTTATCTGACAATCCGAATAAGTCCGCAACGATGCGGTACGTGCGGCTCACATGCCGCCGTTTTTGCGCAGTTCATTTAGCTGTGTTGGCATCGAGAACTATGGACGTGCATCAACCCGTCGGCCGTCGTCGATGGGAAAGCTGACCTCGACCGACATCCCTGCCCGAACGCGCACTCGCTCGAAGCCCTTGAGCAGCATGACTGATTGCACAACGCTGCTGACGTCGTGAAGGACGTAGAGCTGGATGAGGTCGTCACCATCACGCGAGCTTGTGTTGCTGACCGTGAGGGTTACGGTAGCCGAGCCCGTGGGCGAGATCTCCGCCCAGTCCTGCGTCGGCTTGGAGACTTGGAATCCGGTGTAGCTTAGGCCAAAGCAGAATGGAAAGATGGGTTCGTCTGTGCAAGGACATAGCCGCGGTGGGCGGCTGGGTGCTTCTAGTAGAAGACCGGCAGCTGGCCGACGTTTCGCGTGTATGGATTTTACGTGCCGTCCATTACATTATTTGGAGGAGATGAAAGCGTGCCGAACAAAGCTGAAAAGAAGGCTCTCAAAGCACTCAAGAAGGTAACGGGGAAGGCCATCACCTCGAAGCGGGTGGAGGCTGCAGCGGAGGAGGCGGCGGCCGAAGGAGCAGGTAGGTCCGTCATCAAGAAGGCAGTAAGGAGCGCTGCGAAGAAGGCGGCTGGAAGCATCGTCAAGAAGAAGTCCGCGGACAAGTAGGGCCGAAGATAGCAGAGTTGGGGGCCAATCACGGTGCATGCGACACTTCGAGTGCGAATAGCTCCGCAGGAAACTTGCTCGTAGATGACAGGATGGCCTGCAGCGATCAACGAATCGAACATACATCGTCCGCAACCAGGTGTACCTGGTGAGCGAGACTTTCCAGCTATTTCCGAAGTTTGGGCCCAACATCCAGCCCGGCGACCAGAAGGTCATCAGCAACTACAAGGGGTTCCTGGATAAGTCGACGAAGTACATCCCGACCTGGGTCAAGGTCTCGCGCTGGGACTCGGCACGATGATCGGATGAAGCGCATCGTCGTCACAGTCGGCGAGAAGATCGGCAAAACCCACATGACTTATGCCCAGGGTGCCAGCGCCGAGCTGATCGCGATGTGCACCATCTACGGCTTCGACAAGATCGGCCTGCCGGTCTCGACGACGCACGTGCTGAGCTCGGGCGTCGCCGGCACGATGATGGCGGGTGGCAGCGGATTGCAGTGGTCGACGATCCAGAATATCGCGATGGCCTGGGTGTTCACCCTCCCGGCCGCCGCGCTGCTCTCGGGCATCCTATTCTGGTTGTTTAGCCAGATCGCGAAGTAACGACGGTCATCCAGTTCGTTGTCAACCCGGGGTCCGAGTTTCGGCCCCGGGTTCTTTTTTGTGGCTTAGGGTATGTCGACATGTTTACGAGGTGCCCGCCAAAGCGTGTCATCATGACTGCAGAGTACTCAAGGTCATGTTTGTGGTGGGTTTCGCCGGGCGGGAGCAGGTACCACATCTGCGTGCTGAACAGCACAGTGGAGAACGGAAAGGTCATGCGAACCTGTGGGCCCTACTTCTCGCGGCACTCCGCTTGAGACACCTGAAAGCGAAATCAGTCCTGCGAAGTCGTCGAGTATTTACCCAGATTTTCAGTACGCGATCCACTCCACCTCATGGAGCGCAATCTCATCGTCTCGCCGGTCATAAAGTCCTGTGCTTCGGGCGGTTTCATGACCGGCATGTGTTGCGCGATCTCCAGCCTCGGCGATATTTGATGAGCGGAGTTGCTACGGTGCCGATGTCTCTTTGGTAGGTTGCATTCTGTGTCGCTCGGCCGGATCGCGAGTTCGCCGCACTATCGCTTGTTTACCAGAGAGTAACAGGGTTCGTGTAGCGGTAGTTCCATGTCAACAATGAACCGTCGCCAGCTGCTCGCACTCCTTGGATCAGCCGGGGCATCCGCATATCTCGAAGTTCCCGGATACGCATCGGCGCAACCATCCGATGCACCGGAAGATTTCGATTTTAGCTTCTTCACCGATACGCACCTCCAGCCGGAGTTAAGTGCGAATGCGGGCTGTGCGATGGCGTTCAGCAGAATGCCCAGCCATAAGGTGGACTTCGCGATCCAGGGAGGAGACCACATCTTCGATGGGCTCGGGGTTCCGAAGCAACGGTCGCTCAGCCTGTTCGAGATGTATGACCGGACGCAGCAGGATTTGAGCCTGCAGGTTCATCACACAATCGGCAATCATGATTGCCTCGGTGTGTATCCGCAAAGCGGCATGCAACCGGGAGATTCGATCTACGGAAAACGCTACGACGAAGACCACGTCGGGAAGACGTACTACAGCTTCGATCACAAAGGCGTTCACTTCATCGTCCTGAACTCGATCGGATTGACCCCGGACCGGGCCTATGAAGGCCGAGTCGATGCTACCCAGGTGGCTTGGCTTGCAGCCGACCTGAACACGCAGCCAGCAGCAAAGCTCATCATCCTCAGTGTGCATATACCGCTGGTCAGTGCGATCGACAACTACACGCCTGTGCCAGCAACGCCTCCGGCCCACCACGGAAACACTGTCGTGAACTCCTCGGAGGTTACCCAGCTCTTCATGGGGCACAACATGCTTGCGGTCGTCCAGGGGCACACGCACATCAACGAATGTGTGGACTGGCATGGGGTGCCGCGTCACCAGCGGTGCCGTCTCGGGGAACTGGTGGCACGGCACCCGGCTGGGTACGCCGGAGGGTTTTACGGTAGTCTCCATCCGCGGTGGCAGGTTGTCGACGCACTACGAAACCTACGGCTTCCAGAGCGTAGATCCACAGAACACCTAGACGTGACGTGAGCGGCGCAGCGTGCCGGTGTCGACGCGGCGATGCACTGAGAAACAGATCAAGAGACCTCAATCGGATTTTCACTAAGAACAGACGGGATCGCACATGCAATTTCTGGCGCTTGCTACCGACTACGACGGCAC
>JAABUV010006286.1_pt1 | contig 13016 bp, 21 predicted proteins | sample 5559971 | NCBI WGS metagenome assembly JAABUV01 (sample SAMN10711881, study PRJNA513362) | rock metagenome | isolation source: Antarctica rocks | place: Antarctica: Victoria Land, Knobhead nord | collected 2015-12-19
GGCCCTCGCGTGTGCGGCGTGGAGGGCTGCGCTGCACAGCTCGTCAAGTTCTGCCACCTGGAGGCCTGCCTGTGCGCCGCGCACTACCAGTGCCGCGCAGTGCTGCGCGGCGGCGTGCCGCAGCGCTGGTGTGGCAACTGCCACGCGTATCACGCGCTCGGGGCCTTCTCTGGCAGCCTGAAGTGCGCGCCCGCCTCGCGCTGGGAGCGCTCTGGTCACTCCCAGGCCTGATGCACATGTCTGTTAAACAAGTTGTGCGCCCTGTATGGCAAGGTGCTGTAGGTGGGATTGTTGTCGCATGAAAGAGGCATGCGCATGCGCATGCCAAGGAGGCTTGGAGCACTGAAGTGAGAGGACTGCCCTTCTGACTGATGTGAGAACAGTGGATGGTTGGATGCCTCTGCAATTGCAACGGAAGGCATTGCAACGGTTGCATGGAATGGCATCGTGACATGCCTTGAAACCCTTCCTGCCCTGCTGAGTGCTTTGCACCGGACGCCGCGGCAGGTCTTGCATGGCCAGCCTCAAGAAAGCGGCAGAGCGCAAAGGCTACGGGCGCAAGCAGCAGGCGCTCGTGCAACTGCCCGCTGAGCGCGCGCGCATCATCAGCAGTGCAGAAGCGAGCCGCTCGCGCAGCCGCGTGACGGCCGATGATGCGGCTGACACGTCTAGGTCAGCTCCTGGCTCGTCATATGCCCCGAGCACTGCGGACGGCGCTCCCGAGCCTGGCGGCGCTGCTGGCTCCGACCCGCGTGCAGGTGGGCAAGCCATCTCGTGCCGTGCGGTGCTGCCGGCCCTCAGGGGCATGGAGGGCGGCAAACATGGGTGACAGTCTCTGCTGCCTGAGCGCGCCGGGCCTGTGCTGCGCGCTTTAACAAACACTAAGGGGCATGCAGCCAGCGGCGCGCTTGTCTCACTTACACGCTGGCATGCAGGTGGCATGACGTCGCACAGCCGCGACGCGCTGCCCGTGCTCGAGGAGTGGTACGACGGAGCAGTGAGCGGCCAGCGCCCATGCAATCGCCCTCGCATGTGCGGCGTGGCGGGCTGCGCCGAGCCGCTCGTAAAAGCTTTCCACCTGAGCTCCCGCCTGTGCCCTGCGCACATGACGTGCCACGCGGTGCTGCGCCGCGGCGTGCCGCAGCGCTGGTGTGCAAAATGTCGCAAGTTCCATGCGCTTAAGGCGTTCAGCGGCAGTCGCAGGTACGCTCCTACCTCGCGCTGGGAGCACTGTGCTCACCCACAGTTTGGCTCTCATATGCAAATGTCTAGTGTGTGCTCCACATAGCAAGGTACTTCAGTGAGCTTGAGCAGAGCGCCCTGCCGCGTGCAACAGGCAAAGTGCGCATGCATGTCCATGCGGGGATCCTAAGCGCTTCGCACCGGACCCCGCGGCAGGTCCTGCATGGCCAGCCTTCAGGCAAAGGCAGCGTACATGCGCAAGCACCGGGCGCGCCGGGCCGGTGCAGCCGCGCCGGGGCCCACTGGGCACAGCAGCGCTGCGCACCCAGCAGCCGCGCGCGCAGCTGGCGCAGCGCGCGCGGCAGCGCGGGCGACTGCACCCGCCCGGGGCAACCAGGACGTCACCGAGGTGGCCCAGCGCGGGCGCGCCGAAGGCGACGCGGCCGCCGCGCCCGCGCACTCAGCTGAACAGCGTGAGTCAACATCCATGTGGCTGCTGGCTGAGCGCGCGCGCGACGGCGGCGACCCGGCGGCGGGCCGCTTGCGTCACGGCACGGCGGCCGGCGATGATGTGGACATGTCGGATGGCTCGCACGCCCCCGGCACGTTCGACAGCGCATTTGAGCGTGACGGCACTGCTGGCAACGGCCCGCATGCAGGGGCATGCTGCCTGTCCCCGGCAGTGCTCTTGAGTCTCAGAGTGCTGCAAAGCCCCACTGCATTGTGGCTTATTGACGTGGCAATTGGTGTGAACGTGAATTAAGCAAGCTCTTGTGCGGGCCTCAGGTAGCGCTGGCGGCGGTGCTGCCGACCCTGAGCATGCCGCCCCTGCCACGGCTACTCCGGCCGCCAAGGCGCGCCGCAAGGCCGACAAGCGGCGCGCGGACGCGCGCAATGCGGCAGTGAGCAACGCCTGTAACAGAGGAGCGCCGTCCGGAGGCGGGCCCAGCAAGCGGCACAGGGCCGCGGCGGCCGGGGCACCCGGCGGTGACGAGGCTGTCATCGCGCGTGCGGCGCTGGGCGCGGCTGAGGCGGAGGCAGGCTTTGCTGGTGGGGCGGTCGAAGAAGGCGATGACAGTGGAGACGCGCGCATGGCACTGCGCCGTCTGGGCGCGCGCAGCGCGGACCCGCGCTTTGCGGCGGGGCTGGCGCATGAGCGCGCGGGCTTCGCCAAGCAGGCGCGCAGCTTATGACAAATGACTGCGGTGGTTGGCTGCACTCCAGCAGCCTGCTCTCGCACGGTCAATTGCGGCCATGACAGAGAGTGAGCCTACTGCACACTGCCACGCATGTAAGCAGCATGGGGCATGTCCTTGTTGGCTTGGCTTCGTGGTGAGCTTGGCTGACACGGCAAGCGTGCACCACAGCGTGCCGCGCCTTGCTGATCGGGCACTCCTGCCCAGGTGCACCGGGCGCGCGCCGAGGCGCGCGCTGAGGCGGAGGCAGCGGTTGAGCAGCGCTTGGCCGCGGCGCTGGCGCATGAGCACGCGCATCTGGACAAGCAGGTGCAGCTCACTCTATTTGTGCGGCACTTCGGCAGTGCTCTGGCTTGGTTCTACGGAGTGTGGCTGTGTCGTACAATGATTAGTAGACGATTGCACTCGCCATGAGCATGTGGCAGCATGAGGCACAAAGAAAAGAGCTCAGCCATAGTGAAGGCAAGCTTGTTTACCCAACGTGTGCCATGCCCTGCTGATTGAGCACTTCTGCCTAGGTGGACCAAGCGCGCGCCGAGGCGCGCGCGGCGGAGGCAGCAGCCAAGCAGCGCATTGCGGCAGCGCTGGCGCTCGAGCGCGCGGAGCTCGACAAGCAGGCGCGCAGCTGGCTGTGCATGTGCAGTGGATAGGGATGTCCGCTGCACTGCCATAGCCTGCCCTTGCACTATACCACTATTTGTGCAGCGGGTGCAAGTGGAGCCGCTTTGCATGCCATGCGCCTGGCAGCGTGGGCAATGATGATGGCGATGAGCTACAGTGTGTGGATGCGCCCGACTGGCTAATGTTCCTTACTGATTGAGCAGTTGTGCCTAGGTGCACCAAGCGCGCACTGAGGTGCGCATCGAGGCGGAGGCGGCGGCCGAGCAGCGCATTGCCGTGGCGCTGGCGCTCGAGCGCACGGAGCTTGTGAAGCAGGCGCGCGGCCTGTCATGCACGTGCGGCACTTGGCCCTGCTTTGCTGAGATCATTCCGCGACAGACTGGAGCTGCATGGCTGCACATGTGACAGCAGAGGGCACTAGAGGTACATGTGGGCCGCAGTAAAGATGCATCAGAGCCTGTCTCAAGCAAATTGGAGTGTGTTGGTGTGTATGGTACCGTACTCACCACACATTCAAATTTCCTTGAAACAGGCTGTGCGAATGTAAACATCATCAACGCTTGCATGAATGCAGGCGCTTGTCTCACTCATACACGCATGCTCTGCTGACCGAGGCGGTGTGCCTAGGTGTTGCTCGCACGCACCGAGGCGCTCGACGAGGTGGAGGCGGCAGCCGAGCAGCGCTTCGCCGCGGCGCTGGCGCGCGAGCGCGCGCAGCTCGCCAAGCAGGCGCGCTGTCTGCTGTGCATGTTCAGCATTTGGCTGCAACGCGCGAGCCTGTGCTGCAGACAGTGCATGCGACAGACCGTGAGCGAGACGGCTGGACATGCTCTGCATGTGGCAGAGCTTGGTAGCATGGGGCATTCGGTGGTGGAGCTGAGCTGGAGGCCAGCTTGTCTCACCGTAACGTGCCATGCTCTGCTGACCGAGCGGTGCCCCCTCTGGCCAGGTGCACCAAGCGCGCGCCGAGGCGCGCGCCGAGGTAGAGGCGGCAGCCGAGCAGCGGCAGGCCGCGCTGGACCAGGCGCGCCGCGAGGAGAGGGAGGCCGCCGTGCGCGAGGCCCTGGCGCTGGGCGTCCGGCGGGTGCGCGCTCGCCCGCTGACTGGCATGCCTCTTCGTGTGCAACTTCACGACACACAGTGCATTAAACATGCCACCAAGCAGTTACAGAGCGTGCCCGCCGGGGGTCCTGGCATGGTCTCTTGGCTCGGTGGCGAGTGCCGCAGGCTGCTGTCAGGGGAACAGCCCGCCATGGATATGGTTGCTTCATAGGTCTACCCTGTCACGGCTGAGGACACTGCATCATGCCAGGGCGCGGCCATCGCATGTTTCTGCATTGTCGAAATGCAGGATCGCTGCCTGTGCCTGCGCCAGGGCACGGATGCCGCGTTCAAGGAGCGGGACGCGAGGCTGCACGCTGCGCCGGAGGCTCAGGCACGCGGCGCCGCCGCCGCGCGCACTGAGGCCGACAGGGCCGCGCGCAAGACGGACGCCCTGCTGGTGTCGGGGGCTGCGCAGCTGGGTGTGCAGCGGGCGGCTCGGGCAGGCCCCGCCGCGCCGGCGCGCTCCGCTGGACGCCACGGGGCGGCGCCCGTGTGGGTGCCCGCCGAGCGCGGACGCAGCGTCAGCGGCGCGGCCGCCGCGCCCCTTGCTGATGCTGGGCGCACAGGCATGCCGGCATGCGGCCAGCGCGGCAGGCGCGCGCGGGAGACAGGCCCTGCAGACACCTTCTTAGGCGGTCCCGGGCGCACAGCGCACCCTGCGCCGCCGCCGCGCTACAGCCGTGCGGGCGCGATGTGGCCGATGATATAGGCTCGGGGGCAAACCTGGCGCAGCGCGCACAGGCGGCTAGGCCGGGCGGCCGACGGCGGGCGCAGGCCTGGCGGCCGCAGCAGCTGTCTAGATGCATGTAAGGCCGGTAGGTGGTGGCAGCCGCGACCGCATACGCGGCGGGGGAAGCTATGGGTCGGCAAGGCAGGGGCGGATGCGGCTGCCTCAAAGCTTGCTGCGGCTTGTGCGCGCGCCGCGGTGATATGCTGCCGCGCTCGTTTGCTCCGCATCGAGCGCTGGCAGTCTGCCCCCTGCATTGCTGGGGGAGCGCGCCAGCAACCTGGTAGCTGCAAGCGCGGCTGGGTGCCGGCGGCGCTCGCGCAGATACGCTCAGCGCAGCGCGAGCGCGGCGGCCCAGGCGCCGCCAGGGGGCCTGTAGCAGCTCGCGCGCGCCTTTGAGCGGGAGCGGCTGCATGCTGGGCCGAATAAGGCGTGCGAGGCTCCGCCATGCGGTCACCGATGGGGGCAGGGGCAGGGTGTGCTTGGGCCATGAGGTTACCTGGTGGGGGAGGGTTAGGTGAGCATGGCTTAGCCATGCAGTCACCTGTGGGGCTTGGATTAGCGACAGTCTTGTATCAGCATACATCAGCCTGCTCATACCAGCCGGAGGGGTTAGCCTCCGCGCCTGGCCACGTGCTAGGTGCGTAATGGATGCGAGCGGCAACTGCCGACTGCGTGGTATCCGTATATATACAGTGCCAGGCTGACGCCTTGTGCGCTGCCACAGAGAGTGCTTGTCAGCAACTTGCTTTGATTGTCGGTGCGACACTGTGTCTGCTAGCAGCTGGCTCACGCTGCAAACTACCATGCAGCCGGATCACGTTTGGTCTCTGCTCATCAAGCATGCTCCTCACGCATGAGTTGGCCATGCAGCTAGAGCCGAAATTGAAAGTATTTGAATGAGCATACAAATTTGTTCGGCAGGCAATAGTTGCAACCCAATTGGGCTTGCACATCATGCTCCTCACGACATGCTGCATTTCATGCGCAAGTCTACATGCGCAGGGCGAACAAGAGCTAGTGCCCAGAAATGCCCGCTGCTGTAGGAACAGCTGGGCTGTGATTACACATCTGCGAGCGCTCTGAATGCTCTCGCCGCTCCCCGTGCATGCCCACCTGGTGCGCCAATTTCGCAAGCCCTGACCTGTGCAGCGCAAGCTCGTGCACATCCTTTAGCCACAGCAGTATCTCCCTCAGGATGAGCGAGCCAAGGACGGCACAGCTTTGCCGTGAGACCTGATGAAACCGAAACACTACAGACACCGACGGGGGTTGTTGTGCGCGTCGCCTGACTTGCACGCTGGCCTGCAGGTGGCATGGCGGCCAGCAGCGGCGCAGACCTGCCCGTGCTTGAGGATTGGCACTTCAATGCACTGTGGCGGCGCCCCAGGAAGTGCGGCGTGGCGGGCTGCGCCGCGCAGCTCGAAACGCGCAACCAGAAGAGGCAGCGCATGTGCGCTGCGCATATGAGGTGCTCCGCGGTGCTGTGCGCCGGCGTGCCGCAGCGCTGGTGCAACAAGTGCCGCAGCTTCCACGCGCTCGCCGCTTTCCACGGCTGCCGGAGGTGCGTGCCTGCCTCGCGGTCGAAGCAAGCCCTGCACACCTTCAGAGCTGACCCCACGCCGCCTGGACGTGTCGCGATGCGGTCTCTGAGGACGAGCAGTGTGCCTTGCTGCGTGCTGGAGGCACGGCTCCATATGCATACTCAAGTGGGGGGCCTGAACGAATAGCACGCACTGCGCGGCAGGAGCTGCATAGCCAGCCTCCAGGCAGAGCGCAAGCGTGATGCGGGCTACCGTGCCGCAGCTGCGGCCGCGCGGGGGGGTGACGCGCACCCAGCAGATGCGCCCGCAGCTGAAGCTGCGTCCTTGCTAGAGCTCTCGCGTCCGGATACGCAGCGCAGCACGGAGACCACTCAGGTCGACCAGCACAGGCGCGCCGACGGCAGTGCGGCCGCCGTGCCGGCCCGCTCTCCTGCCCTTTATGGGCCCGCCACAGTGTGCTTGCTGAGCGCAGGCGCGGAGCTGGACACCCAGCAGCGGGCCGCTTGGATCACCGCACGGCGGCCGCGGATGTGGTCGACATGTCAGGCTTGCTCGCGCCCGGCTCTGCCGACCGCGCTTCGGAGCCTGACAAAGCTGCTGGCAATGGCGTGCCTGCAGGTGGGGGCACGCTGCCTCGCTGCCGTGCCGAAGTTCAGACCGCTGCAAAGCCTTCAACTCACTGCTGGGCATTGCTGCTGCAGTGTCTGTGCACAGTGTACATGAGTTGCGGTGATACTGCCGAGGTGCTCAGGTAACGCTGGCGGCAGCGCTACCGATCCTGAGCATGCTGTGCCTGCCGCGGCAGCTCCGGCCGCTGAGGCGCCCCGCCGGGCGAGCAAGCGGCGGGCGGCCGCGCGCAATGCCGCTGGGGACGCCTACGACGGTGGAGTGGCCTCCAAGGGCATGCCTGGCAAGCGGCGCAAGGCCGCGGCGGTCGGGGGGCACACCGGTGCGGAGGGCCGCGGCGCTGGAGAGGCACATGGAGGCCGCGGGGAGGGACAGCAGCAAGGGCCGCGCGCGGCGTTGCGGCCTCAGAGCGCATTCAGGGACCCGTGCTTTGCCGCGGCGCTCGCGCACGAGTGCACGCAATACGCAAAGCAGGTGCGTAGCGTGCGATCTTTTCGCGGGGGGTGCCCCCCTTCTTAGTGGGTTGGAGTTCTCCTCCTCTCTTGAGGCGCTTCCACCTCAGCAACCTGTCATTGCCTACGGGCATGCGGCCGACACAGAGTGTTATTGCTGTACATGCATAGCAGCGCGGGGCTTATGGTGATGAGGGCGAGCGAAGGCAAGCATGCCCTTCACGTCTGCTTGTCTGATGTAGTGCACTGGCCCAGGTGCACCGAGCACGCATTGAGGCGCGCGCTGAGGCGGAGGCGTCAGCTGAGGAGCGCTTTGCTGCGGCGCTGGCGCTCGAGCGCGCGGAGCTTGACAAGCAGGCGCGCAGCCTGCTGTCCTCGCGCGGCAGCTGGCGGTCCTGCCCTCGCGTGCCTGTGCATGTGCGCGCGGCAGCTGGCGGCCCTGCCCTCGCTTGCCTGTGCATGGGCAGAGTGTGTGTGCGACAGGTGCTGAGCGAGGCAGGTGTACATGCCAGCGCGTGAAAGGCGGCATGGGAAACCTCGTGGTGGGGTTCAGCTGGAGTAGAGGCAGAGCATGTCGTCCACGCAGGATGTGCCGTGCCTGGCTAATAAAGTGTTTTAGCCTAGGTGAACCAAGCGCGCACCGAGGCGCGCGCTGAGGCGGAGGCAGCAGCTGCGGAGCGCGTTGCGGCGGCGCTGGCGCATGAGCGCGCGGAGCTCGCCAAGCAGGCGCGCAGCTTATTGTGTCGTGCTGCAGTCGGCTGCACTGCCCACAGCCTTGTTTCTGCAAAGATCGTAAGCGCCAGACTGTGCTGATGACAAGGTCGCGAACATCGTTCAGGTACACCAAGCGCGCACAGAGGCGCGCGCTGAGGCGGAGGCTGCGGCGCACGCGCACGAGCACGCAGAGCTTGCCAAGCAGGCGCGCAGCCTGCTGTGCGTATGCGGCAACAGGGAGCTGGCTGCATTGCCCTGGCCTGCTCTTGCACACTGTGTGTACCATGCATGCGGCAGCATGGCCAATGATGATGGAATGAGCTGCGCTGCATGCAAGCCGCCTGCTCAGCTCACTTTGTGGCATGCGCTGGTGACTGAGGAAGTGCGCTTAGGTGTTGCAAGCACGCGCGGAGGCGCGCGCTGCGATGGAGGCAGCAGCCGAGCAGCGCCTGTCGGCGGCGCTGGCGCGTGAGTGCGCAAAGTCTGACAAGCAGGCGCGCGGCCTGTTGTGCACGTGCGGCCGTTGGCTGCACCGCCCGAGCCTGGTTCTGTAGAGAGAGTGTGCGGCATCGTGGAACAGCCATGCATGCCATGCGTGTTGCAGCACAGGGCATGTGGTGCCGGAGCGCGGCCTTATTATCCTGCAAAATTTCCTTTCCCAAGATGCGCCATGCCTGCACGATCAGGAAGCAATCGCCCAAGTGCGGGAGGCGCGCGCCGAGGCGGAGGCGGCGGCCGAGCAGCGCCTGGCTACGGCGCTGGAGCAGCAGCGTGTGGAGCTTGTCAAGCAGGCGCGCAGCTGGCTGTGCACGTGCGGCAATGGGGGTGCTCTCTGCACTGCCCTGGCCTGCCCTGTGCAGACTCTGTACGCAACACACTGTGAGTGTGGCTGCTGTGCATGCCATGCGTGCGGCAGCATTGGGCATGTATGTACTGGTGGGCTGCGGTGCATGCAAGCGCCCGTCCCAATCATGTTGTGTCATGCTTTGCTAATCGAAAATGTGCGCCTAGGTGTGGCAAGCACGCACTGAGGCGCTCGATGAGGTGGAGGCGGCAGCCGAGCAGCGCTTCGCGGCGGCGCTGGCGCGTGAGCGCGCTGAGCTCGACATGCAGGTGCGCGGCCTGTCGTGCATGCGAGGCGCTGTGCTGCACCGCCTGAGCGCGCTTAACGGAGAAACTGTATGCGGCTGTATGTGAGTGAGACGGCTGTACATGCGATGCGTGCGTGGCAGCATGGGACACACCTGACACATTAAGCTCAGCTAGAGTGATGGCAAGCGTGCTGTCCCAACATGGGCCATGCCTTCATGATCAGAAATCCGCCGTCCAGGTGCGGGAGGCGCACGACGAGGGGCGCGCCGAGGGGCGGGCCGAGGCGCTCGTCGAGGCGGAGGCGGCAGCCGGGCAGCGGCTGGCCGCGCTGGACCAGGCGCGCCGCGAGGAGCGGGAGGCCGCCGTGCGCGAGGCGCTGGCGCTGGGCGTCCGGCGGGTGCGCGCACGCCCGCAGGCCTGCTCCCCCCGGCATATGCCGCATGCACACCTTTACAACACACGGCGCGCCATGCCACCAAGCTGCGGTGCATGCCCTCCGGGGTTCCTGGCACAGGCTCTGGCGCGGCGGTGCGCGCCGTACGCTGCCGACGAGGGAGCAGCCTGTCGAGTGCTTGGTCGAATCGCGTCTGCAGCCATGCAACGTCTGAGCATGCGGCCATGACGCCAGGGCACGGACGCCGCGACCACGGACGCTGCAACCAAGGCGGCGGAGGCGCGGCTGCGGGCCGAGCTGGAGGCGCAAACTCGCGGCGCTGCGGCCGCGCGCCCGCAGGCCAAGAAGGCCGCGAACGAGCGGGACGCGCTGCTGCGTGCGGGCGCGGCGCCGCCGGCTGCGCGGCCCGCGGAGGCGCCCAGGCGCGCGCGGCGCGGCGCGCGCGCGCGGCGGCGCGCGCACGCGGCGCACGCCGCGCCCGGCGGCCCCGGGCGCACCGCGGCTCCCGCGCCGCTGCCGTTCTATGCGCGCGCGGATGCAGTCTGGCCGAGAGTGGAGGCTCGGGGCAAAGCTACCGTAGCGCGCACAGGCAGCAAGGCCGAGGCCACGACGGCGGGGGCAGCCCCGGCGGCCGCAGCAGCTGTTTAGACGCGGGCCAGGTGGGCAGGGCGGCGGCGGCCGCGAGCGCGCGGCGCCGCGCAGTGAGCTGTGTGTTGGCAAGGCTGGGGCGGGCGCGGCCGTGCAGGCCTTGCTGCACGGGCCGGCAGACTGGTCGGGTGCAAGCGCGGCGGAATGGGCGCCGGCGCCTCCTGCGCGGGCGCGCTCGACGCCAGCGTTAAGTCCATGGCGATTCGGGCGGCCCGGTGGCTGCAGCAGCCTGTGCGCGCCTGCGAGCTGGGGGCTTCTGCGGGCAGCATACTGCTGGGCGCGGCGCTGGCCTGCCGGCTGCATGGCCGAGCTGCCAGGCCCTGTGTGGAGTGTAGTTATGTGCGCGGGTTGAGCGGTAGAAGCAGCGCGCATCAGCCAGCTCTCACCAGGCGGTGGGTTTTGTCCACCCTGTGGTTGGGTGCCAAGGCCTTGTGTGCATTGAGGTGAGACTGGGATGCGAGTGGCAGCTGTTGTAGGTGAATCTTGCACTAGACAGGTTGTAAACCATGTACATTGTTTCACGTTGTGTTGGGTTGAGCCAATGTGCATCGCCTCTGTGACCACTGAGCCTGCGTGAGGGACGCACGACGAGAAGCATGCTTTCCCCTTCCTGTGCAGCACCGTGCAGGCGTCTGCTCCGCCGATTGGTAATGCACAACACAGACACCCAGTCCGTCCCGCTTGGCACGACTATGCTGAGCATGCACAGTTCTTATCCTCACCAGGACCATGATTTGGGCATCAACCTTGGCTTGGATGCACCTTGGGTCGCCCAGCGTCTGCCAGCTGTGATGAGGCCCAGGCTTTTTAGAGTGACAGTCATGCTGGCAACCAACAGCTCCCCGCGTCAGTCTCATGTATTATAGCCCATGGGTGGACTCTTCAGCCCTTAATCTGACATGCTGCCGCATAGACAGGCTGCCACATAGACACGCGTGGGGAACGGGCACTGTGCAAGTATCCAGCCCCAACGTGCGCGAGAAGCCATAGCACTGTATCTGCTGCCTCGACGCGTGGACAATGCTACTGCGCACTGCTATTGCAGCCTGTCAGTCTTGGGCCTGCTGTTTGAAAGGCATGCAGCTTGCAGTGCTGTGCGGCCTTGCCTTGCCGACTTCAGTGTGCAGCTGCCCCGTGCTGCAATGGTGTGAGTGCAGCTGGCATTTTTGTATGTGCATGAACGTTGCTTACATGCGAGGTGCACGCACTGTGGTGCTGTCAGGCCTGCAGGAGTCTGCGCAGCTTTGTATGTTGAGTTGATTTATTAAAGCCTGTAGGCGCCATTTGTGGCTGCCCCGGCGGACAGACAATACTTGCGCAAACTACGGCATTTCCAAGCAACCGGCATGCAAGCACTGATAGCCTAGATGTGACCATGCAAAGCGCACCGCGTGATCATGTGACCAAAGCATGCAGGCAAACCCTATTAAACACAGTCGACTGCTGTTCCATTCGTTGCTACTTTGCAACTTTTGATCAGAACAAGCAACAGCGCAAGGCAGGCGCCTGCAGACCCGGGATTGAAAGACCCGTAGCAATGACCCATCACTCCTTGATAAAAACAATGTGTGCCGGCAACATGGCACAGCCACGGGCCCTGAAGGACCCAAGCAAGCAAAGCAAATACATGGAGCCTGACCCTGGCGCTCAAGGTCGCGCAGCGCCTGTGCTGGTCCAGTGCACCAAAAAACCCTAAAACATGCCGGGTTTCAATCGTTCAAGCGCGTGTGAGCGTATTTGTTGCGCTTCAACACAGCAAAATGCTGGCGCAGGACCTGCGCAGCGCCGCATGCGCATCACTGCCCGCGCTGGGTCGTGCCGGTGTCGGCACTGTGCGTGCAGACGCTCCTGCTGCACTGTCTGCCTCCTGCCGACCACAGTCATTCATCACACTTTTGGGCATATGAAGTACACCGGGTCCAAATGCACAGCCTTACCACACGCTCGCTGCAGGTGCATGCACGCTTGCAGCTCCCATGGCTGCAATACATAAATGCAACACAGAGACATTGATGCACAGTGCGATGGGAGCGCTGCCCCCGCTGACGGGGCATGAGACATAAGCGCAATGCGGGCCGGGCCCGAACCTGCGCTAGGCGGCCAGCAGCAGCGCCAGCACGGCCTTGGCGACAGCCGCCTCACGCTGCGCGGCGGCCGCCTCGCGCTGCGCCGCGGCGCGCACGGCCTCGACCGCCGCCAGCCGGCCGAGCAGCTCCATGAGCATGTCGCGGCCATCGTTGATGATGCTGATGGCGTTGTTGTAGTCGGCGGCGAGCGCCGCGTGCTCCTCCTCAAGCGCCAGCAGGCGCAGCAGCAGGTTGTCGCGCGGCGGGCGCGGCGCCTGGCCGGCGCACGTGCAGGTCGCGCAGACGAAGGCAAGCATGACGATGTGGTCGAGAGGGATGGTTGCTTGCAGTCAGGGTGCATGCTCATCTGCGAGCTGTGTGAAGCGGCTCATGCCAATACTTGCTCTGCAGCCATAAGGTCCCGAGCCAGTGCAGGCAGCGGACCTCCACAACATCAGGGACAAGCGCACCGCGGGCGCGGGCGGGGCCAGCACGGCGGCGCGCGTGGAGGGCTTGCGCTGCGGCGGCGGCGCCGGGGGCGGCGGCGGCGGCAGTGGCAGCGGCGGCAGGCAGCGTGCCACGTGGCCGGCGGGGCGCAGAGCCAGGGCGCGCTCGCCGCCGCTGTCAGCGCACGGGAGCGCGGCGACAG
>JAABUV010006287.1_pt1 | contig 13016 bp, 13 predicted proteins | sample 5559971 | NCBI WGS metagenome assembly JAABUV01 (sample SAMN10711881, study PRJNA513362) | rock metagenome | isolation source: Antarctica rocks | place: Antarctica: Victoria Land, Knobhead nord | collected 2015-12-19
AACGAGGCCGACCCACCAGGCGCGCCAGCGTTGACACCCAAAGCGAGACCCGCGATGCTCACTAACACCTCCAGGTGGTCCCATGCTCGTGGCAACGAGGTGGTCCCATCACCCTGGCAAGCGACATTCAGATACAGCCCGATCACGTCGAAGACCTTGTCCACGAACAGCGGATCGTTGGACAGCCTGGACCCCTCCGTGCGGTGCGGCTTGAGTTCGAACGCCCGCCTGATCCGGCCGATCGTGGACTTGGACAACCCGCTGCGAGCCGCCATCGACGACCGCGATCAGTGCGTCGCGTTCCTCGGCGTCGACTCCAACGTGGCCACCACCACGTCCTCGACCTCCTCGGCGGTGATCGAGGGCGGACGGCCCGGCCGCGGATCATCCGCCAGCCCGTGAAGACGCAACGCCACGAACCGCGACCGCCACTTGCCCACCGTCGGCTGCGACACCCCGACCCGGTCCGCCACCTCCTTGATGCTGAGCCCCCCCGGCGCAGGCGCACGATCCGCGAGCGCAACGCCAAGGCCTGCGAAGACTTCCGCCGCCGCGCCCACCGCACCAACTGCTCCCGCTCCTGGAAGTCAACTCCAACAATGCCTTCGGTCGTCCAGTCCGCGGCATACCCATTTCTAGAACATATATAACGAATTACTGAAGCACGACAATAGCACTCGCGTGCGCTACGGCGGCCCGTCCGGCTTCGAGCCGAGCGACGGGTACGCGAAAGGGTGAGCATGACACATAGTCGAGGCCGACGTCGTGGAAGAAATGGATCGACTCCCGGTCGCCGCCGTGCTCACCGCAGACGCCCAGCTTGAGTCCCGGACGGGTCCGGCGCCCCTCCTTCGCGGCGATCTCCACCAGTCGGCCGACGCCGTCGGCGTCGATCGTCTCGAACGGCGAAATCGTGAAGACGCCCTTGTCCAGGTAGACGGCGAACACCGCGGCCTCCACGTCGTCGCGGGAGAATCCCCAGGTGGTCTGGTGAGATCGTTGGTGCCGAAGGAGAAGAAGTCGGCCGCATCGGCGATCCGGTGGGCCGTGAGCGCCGCCCGGGGCAGCTCGATCATGGTTCCGATCGGTACGTCCAGCGACACCCCCCGCGCGGCGGTAATCTCCGCAATGATCGCCTCGGCCTCGTCCCCTTACCAGGTGCAGCTCCATCACCGAACCGACTAGCGGGACCATGATCTCCACCTGGGGAGTCCCGCCCGCCTTCACCTGGTCGCAGGCCGCCTCCACGATGGCCCGCACCTGCAACGCGAACAACCCAGGGGTCAGCAGGCCCAGGCGCACCCCGCGCAGCCCGAGCATCGGGTTGGACTCGTGCAGTCGTTCTACGGCCGCGAGCACTGCGCGGTCCGCCTCCACCGCGGGACCACTCTCGCCGCGCTCGGTGGCCAGCGCGACCTTGACGGCCAGCTCGGTCCGGTCGGGTAGGAACTCGTGCAGCGGCGGGTCGAGTAGTCGAATGGTCACCGGTAGTCCGTCCATCTCCGCCAGCAGCTCGATGAAGTCCTGCCGCTGTAGAGGCAGCAGCGCCGCGAGTGGGCCTCGGCGTTCGTCCGCGCCGGTGGCCAGGATGACCCGTTCGATCATTGATCGACGGTCGCCGAGGAACATGTGCTCGGTGCGGCACAAGCCAATGCCCTGGGCGCCGAGTCGCCGGGCCCGCGCGGCGTCCTCGCCGGTGTCGGCGTTGGCCTGCACCGCCAGCCGACGGCGGGCATCGGCGTGCGTGAGCAGCCGGTCGACGGCCCGCACCAAGGCCGCCGTCTCCTCGTCCATCCCGTCCACCGCCAGGCCGTACTCGATATAGGTCTCCACCGGCGAAGACACCACCGCGAGTTCCCCCGCGAACACCTCCCCGGTGGAGCCGTCGAGGCTGAGCACGTCGCCTTCCCCGATCGCCCGGCCGGCGACCCGGACGGTCTTGGCCGTGGCATCCACGTCCAAGGCTTCGGCCCCGCAGATGCAGGTCTTGCCCATGCCGCGGGCCACCACCGCTGCATGGCTGGTCTTGCCCCCGCGCGCGGTGAGAATTCCCCGCGCGGCGATCATGCCTTCCAGGTCGTCCGGGTTGGTCTCCCGGCGGACCAGCACCACCCGTTCGCCACGCTGGGCCCAGGCCTTGGCGGTGGCCGAGTCGAACACGACCTTGCCGACGGCGGCGCCCGGAGAAGCCGCCATGGCCTTGGTTAGCAGTACCCGGTCCGCGCCGGAGTCGAATTGGGGGAACATCAGCTGGGCCAGTTGTCCGCCGGAGACTCGGTCCAACCCCTCGTCCAGCGTGATCAGCTGCTCATCGACGAGCTGTGCGGCGATCCGGAACGCGGCCCCGGCGGTGCGCTTGCCGACCCGGGACTGCAACATCCATAGCTTGCCGCGTTCGATGGTGAACTCGATGTCGCACAGATCCCGGTAATGGGTCTCCAGGCGGCGCATCGCCTTGGTCAGTTGCTGGTGCGGGGACGGATCCAGCTGCGCCAGATCCGTCGGGCTCAGGGTGTTGTGGATCCCGGCCACGACATCCTCGCCCTGGGCGTTGGCCAGGTAGTCACCGTAGGCGCCGACCCACGAGCGTTTCCTTGCCTAGGTCACGGTCGGTCACGGTCGGGGAGGGCCTACAGCCTGAGGATCAGGCGACGGCAACAGTCACCAGGGGTCCATACTCGATCCGCGGCTCGGTCGCGGCTACGCGCGTAAATTGGAGGACAGTAGACGAGCATCCACAGCGACAAGGCCCATCGCACAACAGTCGTCAACCTCTCAGTCGTGCCCGGATACGCGCAACCCAAAACTTCTCTAGAGCCAAAACCCACCGACCACCGATGGTTAGTCCGATAGGCAGTGTGCCTGACCGCGCCGAATGGATATCCGAAGAGCCGGCTCAACCTTAGAATTGCCCGGACTCCTCCTATGTTCGTCTTCGATCATCTTCGACACGGCGAAGGGCAGCGGTGCGGGCGTTGCGGATGTGCCTGCTAGCGGCGGCCCGGGCCTTTCGCTCATTCCCCTCGGTCAACGCGGCCAGAATTGCTGCATGCTCGACGCGCGAACGCTCCAGCCGGCCGGGTATCACGAGAGTCGTCTCCATCCCGGCCTCCATCATGTCCTGCAGCACCCCGAGCGTCTGCCGCAGGAACCGGTTACCGGCGGCCATCACGACGTGCATGTGAAACGCCGAGTCGAGCCTCTGTAGGTCTTTGAAGTCGATGGGCGACGCTGACTCCGCCACGGCAAGCTCCTCTAGCGCCTCGCGGGCCGCGGAGAGAGCCTGCTCATCGTTGGCGGATGCAGCCCATCCGGTGGCAGGAACCTCGAGTACTTCGCGCATCGCGAAAAGTTCGGCGAGCGTGCCTTCCTGCGCGAGCAGCGCGGCCCGGAGGTCGGTTTGGGACTGAGGTAGCGCTACGAAGACGCCCTGCCCGTGCCGGACATCGAGCCGACCATGCGCCTCTAGCGACTTCACAGCCTCCCGCAGGGACGGGCGGCTGACCCCGAGCAGGGTGGCCAACTGCCGCTCGGACGGCAGTCGGTCGCCCGGCCGCAATTGCTCGGCACCGAGCAGTTCGACGATCTGCCGCTCGATCCGATCGGAAATGTGGCCCGGCTGCGTAACCGGCTCCCACATCCCCTTGCTTTGCACCGTTGCCATCCCGACTACAGACGATGCTCCATCAGTCACAAACGGTTGCCGCTGCACAGTCACGACCGAGTCAACCGTTCTCGAGCCTGGGCCGCGATGTCCTCATGGAGATTGACCCCATGACTGTCGATGCCGACGAACATCGGGCCCATGTTACGGACCCGGAAACGCCATAGGCACTCAGGCATGAGGTGCTCCCAGTAGACCTCTTCGATTTCCTCGATTTGCGTCGTCTCGACCGAGGCCGCTCCGCCGACGACGGCAAGGTAGACGCAGCCCGACTTAGCCATGGCCCGGGCCGTCTCGCGGGACATCCCACCTTTGCCGAGGATCGCCCGGATGCCGTAGGTGTCGAGCAAAGCATCGGTGAATCGGTCCATCCGTTGGCTCGTCGTCGTCCCGACACATGTCGGCACCCACCGACCGCCCTCCTTCTTGACGTTCGGTTGAGTGTGCAGCAGGACTGCTCCGGTCAAGTCGACTGGAAAGCTACGGCCGAGTCGCTCCCACTCGATCAAGGTGGCGTCCCGTAGGCCCCACACGGTGCCGGTGATGGTGACCTGGTCGCCCGCATGCAGTTGACGAACGGCGTCCTCGGTCAAAGGCGTCTCGAGAGCGATCACCATGAATAACCCCACTCCACGGAGAGGTCGGAATAATCGATACGAGCAGAGCGTCGCTCACCGCGCCAGCACTGCATGTTCACAGCGACCGGATTCATTGAGTTGTGGGTCCAGGCCCGCTCGAGGTGTACGTCCAGCGCCGTCGTGTCGCCACCCAATCCCTGCGGGCCGATCCCCAACTCGTTGATGCTGCTCAGCATCTCCTCCTCGAAGGCCGCCACCTTGGGATCCGCATGCCGCTGACCAATAGGGCGGGCCGTCGCCTGCTTGGCAAGCGCCACACACTGGTCCGATGTACCGCCAAGGCCCACCCCCACTACCAGCGGCGGGCACGCCTTACCGCCGGCATCAGCGACACATTGCCGAATGAACTGTTTGATACCAGCCTCACCGTCCGCAGGGACCAGCATCTTCAGGAACGACCAGTTTTCCGAGCCAGACCCCTTCGGCATCATCAGCATCTCGAGATTAGCCGCACCGGGCGCGAACTCGTAATGCAAAACAGGCACGCCCTCGCCTGTCGAATCCTGTCGGTTGTTGCGTCCGATCGGATGGACGATGCTGGACCGGAACGGTGTATCCAGCGTCGCCCGGCGCACCGCTTCCTCGACCACGCTCTGCAACCGGCCACCATCGACATACGCGGCCGTACCGATCCGCAACCAGTAGATTGGAATGCCAGAATCCTGGCAGACCATCATGCCCTGGTCGCCGAGCTCGACCGCATCCAGCATCGTCTGCATGACCTGGACGGCGCGAGGCTCGCGTTCCCGCTCAATCGCCGCACGCAACCCCGCCCGCACGTCAGGCGGAATGTCCTTCAACGCCAAAACGTATGCCTCACGCGCCGTTTCCCCCAGCACCTCGTAGAACTGCTCGGACACGACAGGAATTTCCGATGTTGTCAAATTTGTCATTACGCCTCTCTTTCGGCTAGGAACCTACGGCAGCATACCACTGGTATGACCTCTGTGTATTTTTCAGGAAAGCACCGCATTCGCGATCAGATACGAGCCGAAACCGAACAACCCAATGCACAGGCACAAGAGTCCGCGACGCAGCACTCGCCGGGCCGTACCGGTTGCGTAGTCGTCGATCGCGATCCCGACGCCGACGCCCCCATGAAGTAGTCCGGCCGCCAACATCATCCAGTCCCATGCCAGCCACAGTGCCGAACTCCATCGCTGAGCGATGAATCCGGCGTTGGTAGCTACGACGTCAGTGGTGATGTGGGTCACGACGAAGTGGCCGAGGACCAGAACGGCGAGCAGAACTCCGCTGACCCGAATGGCCAGGTAATTGAATGTCCGGCTGGAAGCCGCTGCCCGTGAGGGCGCCGCACGCTGCCGCGTAGCCGGCGTCTCCTGCGGAGGAGGGGTGACTGCCGTCATGTAAACACCGGCGCAAGCATCAGGACGCTACCGGCGCCACCGAGCAGGACCGTCGCGACGACAACGCCGACTAGCGTGCGGGTTGCGGCCATCCGACCGAGGTCCGCGAGGTCCACCGCGATCAGCCGCAAGCCGTTGAACGTGTGAAAAAGTACGGCGAACAACAGACCGCACTCGAAGACTCGCAGGGCTGGCGACCCGTACAGCACGTGCACCGAGTCGTAGAGCGGCGGCGAAAAAGTGTAGAGACTGACGTCTGCGATGTGCAGGCACAGAAATGCAAATACGGCGACGCCGGAAATACGATGCAGGTAGAAAGCCCATCGGTTGAGATAGTTGCGCTCCGCCGGCGTACGGAGCAGCCGCCTGACCAGTAGTGGGGTTACGTACGAGCCACCGTCGGTGTGCAGTGCGGAACGGAAGACGACTCCAACGAAAGCGACAATAAGAACAACAATGACGGAAAACGCTACGAGGAACGTCCCTTGGGCGATGGTCATGGTGTATCGACCGCTCGCGGTTCGGGTGCTTGCCGACTGAACTTAACGGGGCGGGTTTCTATTTGAGGTTCACCGTCCTTGCCGCGACGCAGCACGATGTACCGCAACCACTCGCTATCGGAACGGTCTGGGAAGTCCGTGCGGTAGTGCGCTCCTCGGGACTCCTCGCGGAAGAGCGCGGACTCGACGACGGTGCGGGCGACTGTGATTTGGTTGTCGAGGTCGAGCGCCTCCTGCCAGGCGTAGTTGGCCTGCGTCGGCCCTGGGACCGCGACAGCGTCAGTTTGTTCCTGCAATGCCATCAATTGTGTGCGCGCCTTCAGCAACCGGCTTCGATCTCGCACCACGCCACAGCAGGTCCACATCGTGTCCTTGAGCTCGCGGGTAATGGGGAACGGCAGGGGACCATTCTGCCGTTCCAGCGGCCCAAGGGCGCGGGTGAACGATGCGGCGACTTCCTTAGCATCAGGTGTGCGCAGCGAGCGGGCCGAGGCAATCTCCGCCGCAGTATCTCCTGCCCGGGCGCCGTAGACCGTCGATTCGGCCACGCCGTTGCCGCCGAGCCGGTTGGCCCCGTGCGCACCTCCGGCGTCTTCTCCCGCGACCAGCAGCCCGGGCACTGTTGTCCGACAGTCACGGTCGATCAGGACGCCACCCATGTGGAAATGGGATGTCGGGGATACCTCGACCGGTTCACGGGCCAGGTCCTTTCCGATCTGACGGGTCCGCTCGACCATGCCAGGAAAGCGGCGCTCCACCTCTGCAGCTCCGAGGTGGGAGATGTCGATCAATACCCCACCCGCAGCTGTGCCCCGGCCCGCCATGATCTCCATATAGCTTCCGCGGGAGACGACATCGCGGGTCGATCGCTCGAGACGCTCGGCGTCGTAACGCTGCATATAGCGCTCGCCAAGCCCGTTGTAGAGGTACGCGCCAGCTCCCCGTAAGCCCTCTTCGAGGACCGCCCCGCTGAGCCGGGACTCGCCGGCGAGGATGCCGGTCGGATGAAACTGCAGCATCTCCATGTCGCGCAGCTCCAGACCGGCGCGATAACACATCGCAACACCGTCGCCCGTCTTTTCCCTGGCGGGCGCCGAAATGCGATACATGGTGGCGGCGCCCCCAGTGGCAACCACAACGACCCGGGCACGAACGAGTCCGAGCTTGCCGGTGCGGACATCGAGCGTAGTGACACCGGCCAACTCGCCGTTTTCGTCATGGACGAAATCAAGAGCGCGCACGTCCTCGAGCTCCCGCGGCTGTAGACGGAACATCTGATCCCGCAGCCGACCCATGATTTCGATTCCGGTGAGGTCGCCGCGGTGTACCGTGCGATCGAAGGACTGTCCTGCGAAAGGTTTCTGGTGGATCCTGCCGTCCGGTCGGCGGTCGAAGAAGCAGCCCACTCTGGTCTCGAGTTCGGCGATTACGCGAGGTGCGTCCGAGACGAGCGTCCAGGCCAATTCCTGGTCGTTGAGAAACTTACCCCCCTCCAGGGTGTCCTGAAAGTGCAGGTCATAAGAGTCGGCGGGGTCGAGGACGGCGTTATAGCCGCCCTGCACCATTCTGGTGCACCCCGAACGACCAACGGCCCCCTTACTGATCAGTGTTATGTCGAGTTTAGGCTCAGCCGTTGCGGCATGCAGGATGCACATGAAGCCAGCACCGCCGCTGCCGATGACAGCAATGTCGGTGTCGATGATGTCGACGTCGCCGAATTCAGGGGGTACCATTAATTCTCCATTGCCTTAATTGACGGATCGCGCCCGCAGGGTCCAAGCCTTTCGGGCAGTCGGCGGTGCAGCCGTAGATGTAGTGACAACGGTCGACACCATCGGTGCCAGTTACAGCCTGCAGCCGTTCCGCGCCGAAAGCGTCGCGGCTGTCGGCGATGAGCACCATCGCGCGGTTCAGGGCAGCGGGCCCAATAAAGTCCCGCCGGGAGCCGGCAATTCCGCAGCTGGAATAGCATGCCCCACAACCGATACAGTTCAAAGCTGGGTCGATGGTCTGCCGCTCCGGAGAGTCGGGCTTGATGACAGCCGGCTCGGATAGTCCTTCGACTGGTACCAGGTAAGGCGTTACGCTCGCCCATTCCTGCCAAAACGGTGCCGTGTCAACGATGAGATCACGAACAACGGGTAGGCCTGCGATTGGGTCCAGTCGCACCTCGTCGGTGTCGATAGGAACCGGTGTCTGGCAAGCCAGCACGGTGCGGCCGTCGATCCGTACCGTGCAGGTGCCGCACATAGCCACCCGGCACGAGTACCGAAATCCGATCGACGGATCGTCTTGCCGCTGAATAGCGAGTAGCAGGTCCAGCACCATCATCGGATCGCGGCGCTCGACCATGAACGATGTTCGGCTCTCCGAGTCGCTGCGGGCGACAGTGACTTTGATCTCACGGGCGAGGTTCACATCGCCGACCTCGTCCGCCGCCCCGCCTGTCGCATGATTGTCGTTCTTCCTACCGCGATTCACGCGCTCAGGTAGAGCGCGCCGAGCCTCAGTGCGGATAGCACCCGAATAGCATTCCTTCTCATCCGATACTCCTGTAGCTAGAGGCGTACCCGCCGTAGCCTGCCCGGTGACGGGGAGGTAAGAGGCCTGTCCACTCGCCTCACTGTAGCCAGCCTCAGGTCGCGGGGTCAACCACCTCGCGTTTCCCACCCAGAAGGCTCTGCGGTCAGGCCTCGCGTCCCAAGGCGCTCCTCAGCCGCGACGGGCTGCCTCACCATCCTCGCCGTTAGCGACAAGCTCGCCGCATGGGCACCCGGTCTGTCTGCCCGGCTCGGACAAGGACCAGCGTGACGGGGCTGCTCGGATCAAGCAGTTGCATCAGACCGCTCAACCGTGTCACACTCGTCTGATCGAGAGGTAAGACCTCTCTCCAATAAGGAGGAGATATGGCAGACGCACCCCGGGCGCCGGGCTTTCTCGCGCACCACGATGGCGACGTTGTTGCGGTTGCGGTGCGGGACTTGGAGCCGGGCGCTGTTGAGGGCGGGTACCTCCGGGGCCCGTCATCAATAACTATCCAGCTGCGGGACGCGGTTCCCCTGGGCCACAAGCTCGCGTTGATCGATCTCGAGGCAGGGCAAGACATCATCGAATACGGATTACGTGTGGGAGTAGCAACACAAGACGTCGCTTCCGGCACATACGTCCACGTTCACAACATGAGGAGTGCACGGTGGCAGAACAGCGTGGCCTAACTGGCTTTCGCCGCGAAAACGGCACGGTCGGCATTCGAAACTACACGGTGATCCTGCCGGTGGACGATCTGTCCAACGCAGCGGCGGAGGCGGTGGCTAAGGTGGTGCCAGGAACGCTGGCGCTACCGCATGCCTACGGTCGGCTCCAGTTCGGGCCGGACCTCGAACTGACGTTTCGCACGTTGATCGGCACCGGTTCCAACGCCAATGTTACGTCGGTAGTTGTCATCGGGATCGAACCCAACTGGACGGACCGTGTGGTAGAGGGAATCGCCAAGACCGGCAAGGCTGTACAGGGCTTCTCCATCGAACGCAACGGGGATCTGAAAACAATCCAAAACGCAGCACGCGTCGCCGCACAGTTCCTCCAGGACGACTCGGAAAAGCGTCGCGAACCAGTTGATCGTAGCGAGATTATGTTGTCGATCAAGTGTGGGGAATCCGACACCACCAGTGGACTCGGGTCATGTCCCACCACCTCTGAGGTTGTCGACCGATGGGTCGAGGCAGGCGGTACCGTGCTGTTCGGTGAAACGACCGAACTGACCGGCGGTGAACAGCTCATCGCTAAGCGGTGCGCCAACGACACCGTGCGCGAGAAGTTCCAGTCGCTCTATGACAACTACATCACCATGATCGACCGTAGCGGTGCGAACCTGCTCGGCTCACAGCCCACTCAAGGCAACATCCGCGGTGGACTGTCGACGATCGAGGAAAAGGCGATGGGCAACATCGCCAAGACCGGTACCGCGCAGGTGGTGGGTGCACTGGACAGCGCAGAAGCGCCGAGTTCCGGGCCGGGCTTGTATTTCATGGACACCTCGTCCGCGGCGGCAGAATGCATCACGTTAATGGCTGCCGCTGGGGCAGTCGTGCACCTGTTTCCCACCGGCCAAGGCAATGTCATCGGCAACCCAATCGAGCCAGTAATCAAGTTGACAGCAAACCCGCTGACAGCAGAGACGATGGGTGAGCACATGGACCTAGACTGCTCGGGTCTGTTGCGTCGCGAGTTTGACCTCGCCGAGGCGGGTCGCCAGCTGATGGAGCTCACCGAGCGAACGATTCACGGTCGGCTTACCTGCAACGAGGTTCTTGGACACCGGGAGTTCGTGATGACTCGTCTCTATCCAAGCGCCTGATCCTATGTCCGTCGGGGAGCGGATCAACGCCGCTCCCCGACGGCCCCGACCGCAATCTCGACTCCCGCCACCGTAAAGGATGCAGGACATGAAGGACGCCCAATGAGCACTATCGTGGTGACTGAGGATGTAAGCGGCCCTGCCTACGAAGAACTTGCCGCACGCTGGAGCCTCTACCAAGATCCCGAGGCCTGGAATTCCTTCGACCACCTGTTTGCTCTACTCGAGAATGCCGAGGCAGTGATTGTTCGTAACCGAACGCAGGTCAATCAGCAGTTTCTCGACGCAGCACCTCGACTGAAGGTGGTAGCGCGTGCAGGAGTCGGTCTCGACAACATCGACCTGGCGGCCGCAGATAGAGCCGGTGTGGTGGTCGTCGCACCCACAGGGGCCAATGCCGTCAGCGTCGCCGAACACGCCTTGGCTATGGCCTTGGCGCTTTCAAAGCGAATTATTTTATCGAACGACTCCACCAAGGCAGGAGGTTGGTACCGCATTCCTACCCAAGAACTGAGTGGGAAGACATGGGGGTTGCTCTCGGCGGGCGCTACAGCTCGCGCCACGGGAAGATTGGCACGGGCTCTAGGAATGGATGTAGTCTCCTACGACCCGTTTATTGACCCGAGGCATCCCGAGCTAGCGGGGATCGGCATAGAGTTGGTCTCGTTTGAAGAGGTTTTGTCGCGTAGCAATGTGCTCAGTGTTCATTTGCCTCACAGTGAAAACACAAAGGCTCTGCTAAATGCCGATACTTTTGCGTCCTTGCCCCGTGGTGCGCTCGTCCTCAGTGTCGGACGGGGCGAAGTGATAGACGAGGCAGCACTTTTGGATTCTCTCGATTCTGGAAGAGTCGGCGGAGCTGGCCTTGACGTACGAATTGACGAACCTCCCAACCACGGGGGCCTCGAGCAACATCCCAACGTAATCATGACACCGCATGTAGCCGGAATCACTGAGCAGGCACAACAGCGAATCGCAAAGATTATTTGCCAGCAGATCGACGCGGTCTTGAACGGCGACAGCGCGACATACGCGGTCGGTTCCCACATCCATCCCGCGCTGGAGGTAGACCGATGAAAATCCGCTACTCCGAAGCCACCGACCTCGCCACCGGCTTACTGGTGCAGGCTGGCCTCGACCAGGGAAAGGCCAGTGCGGTTGCCCGCGCGCTCGGTCTGGCTGAAGCATGGAGCCTGAGTTCACACGGCTTGCTCCGACTACCGATATATTTGGATCGGCTCGCGGCAGGAGGATACGCCGCAGCTGCTCGCCTGGAGTCAGTCACCGATCTAGGAGCACTGATGGTGCTGGACGGCGGCACTGGTCTCGGGCATTGGCAACTCAGCGAAGCTGTGAACCTCGCTATGCCGCGGGCAAAACAGTTCGGTATTGCGGCCGTCGCCATCGGCAACTCGGGACACTGCGGTGCGCTGGGCGTATATGCAGCAGATGCCGCCGAAGCCGGGATGGTGTCGCTGGTCTTTTCCTGCGGTCCGGCAGCGCTACCAGCCTGGGGTGGTACCGAGAAGTTGCTTTCGACTTCGCCGATCGCGGCTGGGTTCCCGCTGTCGCCCCGGCCAGCAGTCATCGACATGGCGTTGAGTACGGTCGCTAGAGGAAAGATCGCCGACTACGCCAACCGCGGTCAACCGTTGCCAGAGGGCTGGGCGCTCGACTCGGCCGGACAGCCGACAACCGACGCGCGAACGGCGTTGACTGGACTTCTCGCGCCGCTGGGCGGAGCCAAGGGTTTTGCCCTTGCCTTCTTCGTTGAAGCGCTAACTGCAGGGCTTGTGGGTCCGCAGTTGTCAAAGAATATGCCGGACTTCTTCGACCCGCACAGCGTGGCACGGCCACAACAGATCGGCCATCTGCTTGTCCTGGTCGATCCGGCTCGCACAGACGTCAACGGCGATTCACAAGCTCCGGCAAAGCGATTTGCAGAATTAGCAGCTGCGACCATTGCGGCGGGAGGTCGCGTCCCCGGAGCACGGCGACTCGCCCCCAGCGAGGTCACAGGTGAGTTGCTGGTTGACATCGACGAGCTACTTCTCGATGGACTCGAGAACCGAGAGGGTAAGTGTCCCTAACAGTTGGCTTCCAGGGTCTGGTTCGACGACATCGGCAATGACCAGTTCGAGGTCGCACGATCTGTACACCTACCCCCTAGGGCTCCGGCAGAGTCGTGTTTCAGCAGGTGAGCAGGAGTGTGATTGGGCGGTGTGTTTTGCAGCTGTGATGTCGTAGGGCGGCGGCGATGCTGGTCTGGCCGGCCAGGCGTAGGAGGCTGATGGCGGTGTTTCTCAGGGTGTCCATGACCTGGGGTCCGGCGTTGGTGCGGACTTGGGATCGGTCTTCGTCGAAGGTGACGTCGTGGACCCTTCTCCGCACCAGAGTTGATCAAGGCGTTCGGGGCTGGCGGTGATCACCCGAGGACGTGGTCGTTGCTCTCGGTCGTGGTCGCCAGTTGACGGAGACGTTCGGCATGCA
>JAABUV010006291.1_pt1 | contig 13011 bp, 8 predicted proteins | sample 5559971 | NCBI WGS metagenome assembly JAABUV01 (sample SAMN10711881, study PRJNA513362) | rock metagenome | isolation source: Antarctica rocks | place: Antarctica: Victoria Land, Knobhead nord | collected 2015-12-19
AGGAGAATTGCTGAACCAGGGACCTTTTGAAATTGGACGGATACCTCATTCAAGACGTCTACGAGCCAGCTTTGAGCGTCTTGCAGATCCATTGCGCCATTGAAAGTCGGGACTTCGCGGAGCTCCAGTTGCCTCACGTTCTCAGACGTGTCACACTAACCCCGTTAAGGCAAAGCTCCAGCTTCCAGCTGGATATCCTGACTAAGCATCAATTTCTGCCACTAGTGTTTCTGATTAGTCCATATTGATAGCTTGCACTTTATGACAGAACGCGGATGTAGAAAGTTCATCATATCAAGCATCGTACATCTTTTACGTTTACAAGTCGAAACACTCTATCATGAACACGTATGCATCAGTACGCCCAAGGTCTATTGCAGCACATCTGACCACTCAATATCAGCATCAAATTCTTCTGGTTTCTTACAGCGTTTACTCTATACCTTAATCAAGGACGAGTTTGACTTTGCAAAACTACAAGGCTTGTCACCATCAGCCGTGTCGTCTGGGCGTGCGTTTCCGTTGAGAAATCGGATAGGGCGTACATTAAGAGCTCTGAAGGGGTCGTCAAAGTACGGTCCCTCAGGGCAGGATGCTTTCCTTGTGCCGTCAGGACCTGTTCAAAAAGATCGATTTCTGTCTGAGAAAAGGCTCGGTACTGTTTTCCATATGATAGAAGCATGCGGCACGCCCTCTTCAACTTTCCGACCTACTTCATTAGAATATATCCTCGTAATGTGATATGGCTGTCTTCTCAGCCGGACCTCCCTAATGCGAAGGGCAGCCAGCCCAAAATCTATGTATAAGCGACTTTCATTTTGAAAATCATCTCAACGAGCATGAAAGTCATAAGTAAGGTATCCTTAGGAAATTGTTTTGTCACCGTAGAGCGAGCAGGCCCTGCTCCCAGAAATAACATAGCCACTTTCTCTATTTCGCAGATATACCGAGGGACGGGGTTTGGATGGCTCTCTTACAGCTTCCTTATCAAGGATGGCAACCTGGGCGTGGGGTCCACGGATGGACATGGCCCACTGCGATCAAGACGCGTGGTTTTAGACTATGGACTGTTAATAATTCCTTATAAAGCCACTATCAGCTGCTGTTCCATCTGAAATTCCCTAAAAGTTACATGAGTCAATCCCTCGCTGATTACCGTTACCACAAAAGTATCCTGCACCAGGGGACACCGGTTCCTGTAATCCCTGAATTGATGTCGGCAAAACTCAAAGATCAGTGGCAGAGCGTCGCGTTGTGGACCTCGAGATGGTCCCGACTGATTGATGGCCCAAACGTACTATCAGCGATGGTTTCTTCTAAGGAATCCGGTCTGATGATACGGTGAACTATCAGTGCGGCCCCAAGCTTGGGAGCCATTTAGCGATCAATTGTTCTTGACTTCTGCCCAATCCTATACAGATTGTAATCTTCCATGATTGATTGGGAAGGTCTGCAAGCAGATCAACTTGAGAAGGGCGTTTCGGTGGTACAGACTTTCTTTTCGAGCAGGTCGGAAGTGGTGCAACAGAGGATCAAATTCGGTTTCAGAAGAATCAGCGACCTTACTATTTGAGGCCCAGGGTTAAAAGAATCAGTCAATAATGAACCAAGCACTTAGTCAAAAGCACATAACAACGATCAAATATTGGTGAACCCGAATAATAACCCAGCGATTGCTGAAGCGAGTACATTCTTCTAATTGCTCTATGGCTTTCGTATTCATCAGACCACAATAAAACCACAAAAAACCCCAGACTACTTCCAATATGCGACATGCTAAAAAGTATCATCCATTAATGCTGAAACGCTTCCTCGTCTCCCACCAAACAAGCCAAGATTCAAGATTCGCACCGTGTCGCTCTGGAAAGTTACAGTTGCGTCTTGTATACGCAGCACGATAAATGAATGAGGCAACAGTCTGTCTATGTTCCTAGACGCCGTGAATCCCTCACCACGAAAGGAAAGAACATTGGAGTTTTGCCGGGTGGGAAGTCGAGGTACTCAATCTCGCGGCTGAGGGTTTGTACAATGCGTGTTGCACCTCCTCACTTCCTCTATATTAAAATCTAGCAGGAAATGTCAACAGTCTAAGCGGTACTCGATGCCGACGACGTTGCCGCTGCTGAAGATCCACCTGAGGTAGCCGCAGCTCCTCCCGTCATGCCCGGGAGACTGATCAGGGCGGATCCAGTGTAGCCTGTTGTGGTATCGTTGTTGTCTTGGCCCGTAGGCTGCATGAGTTGCATGGGAATCGACGGTAGTTTGATTTTCAACTTGCCAATGACCGCTGGTCCAGCAATGAGGGCAACAAAGATGATGAGGGCTAGGAAGTAGAGAATGGCGAAGCGGATGACTCTGCGCTTTCGAAGCTTAGATTGCTTCAACGAGTATATAGGAGGTCTGATTTGACGGCTAGAGCACAGTTAGCGAAAAGCGAATGAGCAGGAAATTTGACTTTGAATCATACCTTGGTCGGAGCCAGAATAGCATCACGGAGTGGAGCTTGTCGATGTATGGGATGGCGATCACCGGAAGCATGATGAAGAGTATAACGTGGCCAAGAATAAAGTCCGCGGCGAACATGCCAAGTTCAGTAATCTTGCAGAGGAACTCTCTCCCAGGCTGCGAGAAGCCTTGCCATCCCATAGAGTACCACTTCCCACTCCACCATGCAATGTTTGAAGAGTCTCCCTTGAACTCACGTGTAAGAGCGAGGGCGATGATGAGCTTATAGATGAATCGCTGCAGCGCAACGACGGCAATCATGCCCAGAAGAGCCCGGGAGAAGACCCATCCCTCGAGGAAGAACATAACCTCGAAGAAAGCCAGTAGCATGAAAACAGCTACTCCGTGGGCAATTGCGGCCAAGACTGATCCAAACTTCTTGCAACACATGCTTAGAAGAGGACCCATACAGCATGCCATTCCAAACAGGCCCGCCAGAACTCCGGCGTTGATTGCAACTGGTGCGAATGCAACTGCCGCGACTCGGATTAGAGAATTGGTGGGTTTCGGGTTGTTTTGGACGCCAGTCTGAGAGTTGATGAAGAGGTAGGGTATGAGGGTGGCCGCGACAAGCAGTAGGGGTGCAATGATTTCGCTGAAGAAGATATTGGAGAAATGTGCACGAGGGACATCCCCGGACATTTTCGATGACGGATCGCCAAGATTCTTCCGCTTGTAACCAGTAATGCGTGTTCGCGACAGGCGGCAGAAAGCAATCCACGAAGAGGCGTGAGATCTTGAGTTGCCACGGGAGAGCCATCTTAGGAAATCACGGTAGTCAATAAAGAAGTCGTTCCACGAAAATTGGTGAGGGTTGAATATGAAAGGCGATACGCAGAATGCGAGTAAGGATACCCAGAAGTACACTTGCCACACCCCCCAAATAGTCAGGGTCGAGAAGAGCAACATCATCATCAGGCGCGAACCTAGATAGATTGATGGCCCCGCAAATCTTGAGTACAAAACACCGAAAGGAATCCGCGCGGTTGCAAAACCACGACCGGTACCGATGTAGCGAGCACCACCATATGATAGATCTTGGCTGAGGGAATTGGCGTAGATCTGGCAGACAAACACTTCGAATACAGGCAACAGCGAGGCGAAATGCTTACCCAGACGGGTGATGGCACGCCAAAAGCCTCGCTCTGTGAGTTCTTGGACCAAGAGGGGAAGGAAAGAGATGATCAGGACGATGAAGATAGACACAACACATCGATACACCCAGTCCATCACTGGAGTAAGATTCGCACATCCTGTGGGTCGTAGCGGGTCTGTCGGAGGCTTGTTCGGATCGTAAGTGCAGATGATGGTCTCATGTCGTAGTGCGCCAAGGTTAATCATACAAAGCATAAAAATCTGGACCGACATGATGATGAACAAGTTGTTAATGTGGAAGCCAGGGTGGGCGTAGTAGAAGGACAAGAAGCGGTCCAGGGGTAATTGAGTGCCAAGGTAGTAGTACTCCCGCGAAAGCATCTGCTCTCCCATTCCTGTGCCAATCTTTGTCGTAAAGTTTAGTATAGACCCAAACCCGAGATCACGGCCCTTCCCGCATTGATAGTACTCGCAATGTTTTATCCTTCCGCCACGAAGCAAGGCGTTCATACCAGCATAGATATCTTCGTTTAAGTGCAATCCTTTCTGCGCTTTGGACACACCACCACGAGTTGTCATGAAAATACCGTTAAGGAAATCTGGGTGACCATAATGCAACTTGCCTCCGATTTGCGCAAGAGTACGGGCAAACAGGGTACCGAATGTTTGTTCTTTTCCGGCGGCAGCGTCACCAAGAATACCTATATTTTCCGAGAAAATGTATTCACGAGCACCGAGGATAGCTACAGGATTAGTCTTAGTAGGAGCAAGCCCAGGAGCATAGGGAGAGACGTTGTCAGTTGTCATCTCCTCGAATTCGGCGAGAACACTTCGAATCTTCAGGCATTCCTCGAGATAATTGTCCTGGTTAGCGTCAATAAGTTGGATGTACTCGCCGCGGTAGAAGATAAGCGAGTGGTTCTGGTTGTCTGATTTGCCATCACCTAGTATGGGATTGCCAGACAACTGAATGCGGAATTTAGGCCGACGCATACCGTTGTCCATAAGTTCGGAGTGACCATCTATAAGAGCAGAGTACAGTCGAGGCTCGTCGCCTTCAGTCGCTGGAGGCTCTTCATCAAGATATGCGATTTGCAGATCTGGATATGCTCTTAAAAGGAATTCGGTATTCTCTCGCTCCTCTTTATTGAACTTGGCATAACGCTGCATCGATACTATGATCTTGAATTTGCGCCGAGCCATACGCTCAAGCTCACGTTCAAGCTTGTCAGAGTTACCGCCAAACATTTGGACAACTTCTGGATTCTCGACACGGTACAGAAGCTTTATCGCACGACTGTAGTTCATAAATCCAGAAATTGTTCTGTACAGCGTTTGAGATCGAAGGGATGCCCAGATCCGTGTTCGCAATGTGTATTCAGGGGCAGCAGATTTGAAACCAATGCAGTAGAAAGGAAGGTCATCTATCTTGCTCTTCGCAGTATCTTTCTCGGTTTTTTCGTAGTCACCGTTAAACTGAGAAGTTTCATCGGCAAGGATTTTGGTGTCCTTGACGAAGCAATCCCACTCGTGGGGGTGCAACTGTTTGAGGTACTCCAGAAGCGTTACTCGCGAATATGGCTCATCTTCACGAATGATTTCACGAAGAGAAAGCAGTATCTTCTCCCCGTAGTGTGGTATCAACACTGTAAAGGTTGGCATGTTGTCAACCGGTAGAGGCTCGGGAATAGGTGTTGACAAGGACTGAGCAAAGAATGATATTCGGCGTTCTGCCTCGCTTTGTGTTGGGAAAAACTCGGTCTTGAATGAGTGATCTTCTTGAGAAACGAAGAACGTCGGTGCGCGCAGCGTCCGCTTCCCTTCTTGTTCCGATGGGACTTGATGGTAGAGCAACTTTTGTACATGGTCAATGGCCAGTAGATGCTCTCGGTACATAGATATGACAATGGCATTCCAGATCTGGGAGATAAGCACCTTTGGTTTGTACTTGATCTCCATATCCGTGGTAGCCAGGACCTTTGAGTAGATGCGCTTTGGCAATCGGGAGAAGATGTTTCTCCACGGGGTCCAGATGGAGACACCGAGGTAGAAAGAGCGGGCGACTGAGAAGGTGGTGTTCCAGATAACGTACCACAAATACGTATCAAGGAAGAATAAGCAAAGATCAACGACGAACATCAAGCCGAGGAGGATTCTCGGTTGCTGTTTGCAGAGAATGTCCTTGATGATCGCGTCGCCAGCGCACCTGCTAATCTTCATTTCCGACAGAATCTTGATAGAATCACGGAAAGACAAAGCCAAGGCAAACCAAGATTCCGCGAGCTTTGCCCCGAACACCAAGACCCACAGTCCGTAGGACATCCACATATCGTTACCAAGTAGACGTGGCCAACTCGCGGTGAAAGTTTGGCTGGCCACGTATTGCCGCGTGTTTTTCTTGGTGAGGTAGCTGCCGAAGAGAGCACCAATGGGCATGATAGAGAAGAAGAAAAACGTTGCGAGGGCGACCAGGAACTGTACTATGCCGAGGGTTTTGGCGATCTTTGCGTTGTAGATAGTCTTGTTATTGGCGAATCCGAAAATGTATACACTGGGTGCAAGATTGATCAGGAAAATACCGATGAGGAACAGCAGGCGCCTGGTCAAGTGCTGAGCCCCAGCCCATCGGCGCGGTACGTAAGTCCACTCCGCACAGGTTGCCGCAATCATGATCAAAGAGGCGAGAGTACCACCCAGGGCAATCGCAGAGAACTGAGCTGCCGCTGTTGGCTTCGTGCCTAGTTGCTGCTGATAGTGAGGAGTGTAGAAAGTGATCGCGTTGTAGGCTGTGTAGAACCAAAAGGTTGTGACGTGAATGACCCAGATACGGTTGAAATTGACGAGCATGTGGCCCCATGATCGAGTTTCTTTGTATGTCTTGAAGAAGACCTTCTTCCAGTTCACTTCTTTTAGCTTTAGGTAGCGCTCCGACGTTGGTACATCGACCATTCTCGACTTGTCTTCGAAGACGATCCTTTCAATGCCTTCAGGGTACCAAAACAGCTGGTTGATGTCGTCGTAGCCAATGATTTGATTATGATCTCTCTCCCTGCGAACATACTTGCCATCTTCAATCTCGTAACCCTGGTCTCTGCAATATTGATACAGAGGAGTTATCACGTTGTTGAGATAGGTCAACTCTTCGACTGGCTCGACCCGATTCTGACAATTGGGGGACATCATGTAGTCGAGAGCGCACTTGAAGATGAAGCACATACACTCAGGCATAAAACGCACCTGGTTGGCTTCTCCCCAGCAGAGCAAGTACAAAGCAATTTGTCGGACGCGGTCATGCTGAGGCATACGATTCATGCGAGTTTTCCATCGATACTCTGCAGCCTCCAAACTATTGTCGCCTTCTAGATTCTCAAGGGTTTGTTCTTCGTTTTGGGGATCCTGTTGATTCTTCTTGGCAGCTTTACGCGCTTTTCTAGTCCTACGATTCGCTTTTCCAAGTTTCATGTTGGCAAATCCGACAGCGTCATCGAGGTCAAGGTGTGCTGCGAAGTACCAACGCCTGTAATTGGCGTTGTCGCCTCCGATGTAATCGGCATGAAGTGATAGCAAAGCTTGGTTGGGGGTCATGCGAGATGCCCGAGAATCTAGCAGGGTCATGAAGTGATCGTACATGTTCCTCATGCTGTCTCTCTGGAAACCAAATTTGGCCGTTAGATCCATGAAGATGTCTTCGACTTCCTCTTTTGAAAGGGGAATTTGAGCATCAGAAGTCCATGCAGGATAAGGTTCTCGGGATCGTTGCCCAGCTGGAAGCACGTTTCCGTAATCCATGCCATACACAGGTGTCGATGCACCAGAGGATCGGTTTGCTCCATAAGAGATTTGGGACGATGGTGGCCGGTACCCACGACCACCAGGTTGACCTTCGTTGTAGCTGTTGTAGCGCTCATCGCCCCGGCCGTAGTAGTCCATTTCAGCGGCCCTAGCCATATCCGATCTCATGGTGAAATCGCTAAACGTCTCGGAATCCTCCTCTGAGTCGTGACCGCGACGTCTAGGTTTGGCCCTAATAGATGTTAATGTTACTGGAAGCCGTTCAATCTTCTCATTGTACGAACCCATAGTTTGCTTGCCCGTGTTGAGGTTGCTGACCAGCAGCCGGTGTACCTTGGTCGTAATATTGATCATTGTAATACTCATCTTGATAGCCTTGATGGCCCTCATAGTATCCTCCATCTTGCTGATGCGGATCATGCGCGTCGGCATTGTAATAGCCACTACTGAACGTGAGCGGAATAAAAGATAATTTCAAACATAAACTTACGCCTCGTCGTAATAACCGGCACCTCCATGTTGCTGTTGGTATTCTTGCTGTTGACCACCGTGATAGTCTTGGTGCTGATCATAGTAGCCTTGGTCGTGTTCGTCTTGATAGTACGAATCTGTCGCCTGGGGTTGATGGCCATAGCCATCGTCGTACTGACCTTGTGGATGGCCGGACATGATTAGGAATAGGTGAAACTTTCGTGCTGCTGCTGATTGTCAGTCAAAGAGAGAGACGAGGGGAATTGCGTTGTTGCGGCGTGCGTAACAAGAGGACTGTGCAAAGTGTGAAGGCAACAAAATACGGTCTCTCAAAAGCATCAGAATGAACTTACATCAAATGATTTCCATTTACAGGATTGCCAGTTCTACTATTGTGAAGAAGTGCCAAGCCAGGCGGTTCGGTGTCGTGAACTGGAAGCTGTCGCGTGAAAACTAGTTGATCTGGTGAAAGAAAGAAACTCGACGTATAGCCGTTGAAAACCTCCAAAGATTCTCGACGAGATTATATCGGTTTGATCGGCTCCCTATTTCCGTGGCCGTAGATGAAGGATTGTGGATGTTGTAATTGTTGATTTTGACTTGCAACGAGAGTGAAAGAGGAAAGCGCGCAGTTGCTGTTACGACCGGCTGTAATATCCACTGCAATTAGAATAGTACTGCACCGTTTCTCGTACTCAATGACACCTGAAGCGAGAGCGAGATGTCGCCAACGACCGGGCTGATGGGTTGAGGGTCAAAGTAACGAAAGACGTGAAACGCTGAGAGTGTTATCTCGATGGGAAGGAGGAATAGGAGAATCAAAGTAAGTCACTTCCCCTGGTGTAATTGACTTGGTTACGGCTTACGAGATCCACTGTAGGTATTTGATACCGACACGGACTAGCTCCGTACCATAAATCCAAGACCCTTTTCGCAGGGGATTAGGGTAACCGCCGGTCAAGGTATTGTTCATGTCTCCGAATCAAAAGGCCGTACACTAATCATTCAGCTCTGCGGATATGCTCTGGCAGAACTGGCAAGTTGAACTATAGAAAGTTGAGGAATCACTGTATTGCTGGGCAAAGAATATCCCAGTATCCCAGGTTCCTAAGGCAGGTATGATAATTCACGTACGCAACTCCTTCCTACGCCAAGCACTTAATCTCCTAGACATCCGGAGAAGACAGAAAGGGCTTGACGGGTGGCGGTCGTGGGTAAAGTACATACAACGACCATGACCGCATCCTCCAACCGCAATGATAATGATGATAATAATAATACCAACGGCTTTGCTTGGAAGCTTCGAGACGCCGTGTTGCTAATTAAAACCCTGCCATCTGCGAGTCTATTTTTTTTTATATATTCTGTGACGATCTTCTAGACCTGATGTATTATTCGCATTGGAATATCACCATTATTTCGTCAAATGCCTACCTACTCTACACCAATCATGAGTTTTATCATAGCATCATCGCTGGCCGAAGAGCTTTGCAAGCCAAAAATAGCTGCAGCGAGCTTAGTGGCGAGATGGCCGCAAACGGTTTGGTCTGGAGCACTACCTAGGTAAGCACAAGGATATGCCTGAACCGGCATGGATCTTCAAGATAGTCGTTTAGGGGGGAAAAGGGGGACAGGCCGGCGGTTCTGCCGCTGTAGCCCCCGATAAATTTACAGTATTCCGTACTCCGTACTTCCACTGTAATCTCAACAGGTATTTTATTATATTAACTCGCGGGTTTCCCGTTGGTTCCGCCAATTCTGCGAAATCTTGGAAGGATAGGAATAAGGATGGTAATTAATCCCTGGAGTGAATATCACGACCGTGTAAAGACCGCCGTCGGAGTTGCAATTGCCGGGTTCGGTTTGCGACTGCGTTGCTATGTGGTGGCAGCTGGTGGTATTTTCCTGAGTGTGAAATCGACCATTGTACGAGTGAGGACCTCACCTTACTTTATGGAAGGAACAGTGAGGTGATGCCAGTTATGAAACAGTAGAGGATTACTCTGCCGGCTGCGGCACATCACGTGATCCCAGTTCTTTTGATTGCGCGGCATCGGGTAATGCCAGGTAGAGTCCGTACACACAGTAACAACTTCAAGGAGCCAACACCGTGTCAACGCCCAAACATTCTTGCCTTCGTTGATTGTCTTCTCTCATATAACTGGGATCAGTATTGATCGTTCACATTCGTTCAAGAAGGTCGCTTTGTTACCTGCTTGGTCTCCTGACTCCCTTTATCCTGGACCGCGACTTCCTGTTTACTTCCTGAACTGTCCTTAACCTGCCGGGCCATCATCTCTGCGTTCAGCAACCCAGCATAGTTACACCAGAACCTGGCTGCTTCTTACAATACATACCAATATTCCATTTCAGCTTTGATCAAGATGAAGGGCCTCGGGTGCACATCAGCTGCCATCGTGGCAGCGGCCCTGTTCACTTCATCTGTTGTTGCCCAGCTTGATCCCATTGTTATCAAGGTTCGTGGCCTTTTCAGTTGATAAAATGTTACCCTGTTTCTAGCTAACCTATCTCGACTTTTAGGGTTCCAAGTTCTTCTACAAGACCAATGGGACGGAATTGTAAGTTTGGGAGTACGAAGATGTGTTTGTATCATACGCTGATAAACGGTCTGTATAGCTTCATTAAGGGTGTGGCATATCAGCGTCAGTATCCTAAAACTATCACGATAGACCGGAGATCTAACGTGCAATAGAGGATTTCTCTGCCAACGGAACGATCAGTGGTAGTACCAATTACCAGGACCCGCTGGCCAATCCTTCGAATTGCGCGCGAGATGTCCCACTTATGCAACAGCTACAAACGAATACGATCCGTGTGTACGCCATTAATCCCACACTTGATCACTCGGGATGTATGAAGCTGCTCCAAGATGCTGGCATCTACGTTATTTCAGATCTAGGAGAGCCTGCAACTTCCATAAATCGGGATACATCCATGTGGAACGAGGAGTTGTATTCCCGGTACAGTGCAGTTGTTGACTCTCTTGCGAACTACCCAAACGTCATTGGCTTCTTTGCAGGCAACGAAGTTTCGAATGCCCCAAATAACACTGTCGCCAGTGCTTTCGTTAAGGCAGCGGTACGAGATATGAAAGCGTATATTGTCCAGAAGAAATACCGACCTATGGGAGTTGGATATGCTACCAACGATGATGAAACGCGAACCGAGCTTGCAAACTACTTTGATTGCGGCCCACCAGAGCAGGCTATCGACTTCTGGGGATACAACATCTATTCGTGGTGTAAACGTACCGACACCTACGAGACCTCAAAGTACGATGTCCGAACAACGGAATTTGCCTCCTATAATGTGCCAGCGTTCTTCGCTGAATATGGTTGCAACACATCGCCACCGCGGAAATTCGAAGAAGTCCAGGCCCTATACGGATCCAACATGACGAAAGTGTGGTCTGGTGGTATTGTTTACATGTACTTCCAGGAGGCTAACGATTTTGGTGAGTCTATGTATGCTGCAGGAATATACTGTGGAGTTTATTGACACCGATGGAAGGTCTTGTCTCCGTGGGCACCGACAACAAAGCCACCAAGCTTCCTGACTTCACAGCATTTTCAAGCCAGATAGCCAAGGTCACCCCGACTGGCGTTCAATCGGCGTCATACTCCCCAACCAATAGCCCTCAAGCTTGCCCGAGTGTCGATGCCACTTGGAAGGCTAAGAGCGACGTACTACCTCCAACCCCAAACACACAGCTGTGCGGCTGCATGATGCAGAACCTGACCTGTGTTGCCAAATCCAACCTCGACAACACCACTTCCACGACTCAATTCGCCTATGTCTGCGATCCGCACAACGGCAATTACTGCGAGGGCATCAACGCCAACGCTACCACTGGAGCGTATGGGGCATACTCAATGTGTAACTCTACTGAACGACTTTCCTGGGCTTTCAATCAGTTCTACCTCAACCAAACCACGAATAATAAGGCAAACACCAATCCCTGTGACTTCAATAGTGCCGCTACAAAGCAGAGCCCCAAATCCAACGGAAATTGTCAAGCGTTGGTAAGCCAAGCTGGTCCGGCAGGCACTGGCGTCGTCACTTCCAGCCCTTCAGGCACTGGCTCCAGCAGCTCCTCGAGCAGCACGAAGAGTTCAGCGGGTTTGGTTACTGTCCCCAGGTTTGATTTTGGTATGCTTCAACTTGCGGTATATGTCACGGTAGCTGCGCTGGTTGGTGCGGGAATGGTTTTGCTGTAAATTACAACGTTCTCGGATCAGTTCAAGTTGCTGGCGGCCGGAGTACTATTTCGAAAGCCTTTTGTCTTTTCGCATAGATGGTGCACTATGGACGCATAGGATGTGGTCTTTCTGATGGGCGTTGGTTATGATTGTTAGTATTGTACAATTAAACTACATTGTTTTGGCATTTGTGTGCATATTGGGGCCAGAGAAGCTTGCACATGAATCATACAAGCACTATCAAAGCAACTTGTATATGAAGGACCTGCAAGTAAGCCGCAAAAGTTACCTCTGCAGAAGTAAGCGTTGCCCCTAGTAACGCCTCTTTGTTTACTTTTGCACTCTACTCAACGACATCCCTTTTTTTGGCAGGCAGGTCTAAATAGAGCGCTAGCAACGTGATCGGGATACGAACATAGATCCATGAGATGGCTAGATTGAATGCAGTTTACGACAGTGATAAGGAATTCCCAGACGTCTCGACAATTCTACGCCGGTCTAGGACAGATATTCCGAAGATACCTAGAAAGGTATTAACGAAAGAGCATGGGAACAAAGTGCCTCTTGGGTACAATGATTCAAAGCGCATAGTGGAGAGCGCTGCTGCTCATGAATATCATGGTAATATGTCTATGACCGTCACCGATGTCTCGTGCAACGAAAAGCAGTCCCGCCGTCAGCGACCACTCGGAACTGCTCAAGTCAATTCCCTCATACTTCCAATTACCGATGGACGGCTCGTAAAGGCCAAAAACCCTGGGCTAAAGACGAGTACTGGCAGTCTCAACGATGTCAGACAGGTACGTTCGAGTCCGAGAAGGACGGCGAGGCAACCTATAAATTACAGAGTCTTTATCCCTCAAGGGAACGCATCTGGATCAGATGACGAGAGCTATTTTGACGATCTTTCAGACTTTGTTGTAGACGA
>JAABUV010006292.1_pt1 | contig 13010 bp, 15 predicted proteins | sample 5559971 | NCBI WGS metagenome assembly JAABUV01 (sample SAMN10711881, study PRJNA513362) | rock metagenome | isolation source: Antarctica rocks | place: Antarctica: Victoria Land, Knobhead nord | collected 2015-12-19
ACTTACCCTATGTCCACATACCCTACCCTACGTCCGCGCCCGGCAGCGCCCCCGGCGGCGGCGACTCAAGGTGCCGCCGGCAGGCTGGGCGGCGCGCGGGGGCGGCCGTTGGGGGCATCGCCGCAGGCGCGGCGCGCGAGAGCCTGCCGCGTGCGCGCGCGGCAGCGCGGGCGGGCGCGCGCCTGCGCAAAGTAGTCGGCGACGGCGGGCTGCAGCAGGCGCGTGAGGTCCACGCCATAGTAGCTGTCCTGCTGCCAGAAAGCCGCCTTGGACGCCACCTCCGCGAACAGCGCCGCGTCGCTGAACACCGCGCAGTGGATGCGGCCCACTTGCTGCGCGCGCGCGGCGCGGCCGCGTCAGGCCGGCGGCGCCGCGCGCAGGCTCGGCCCGGTGCGACGCCCCCCGTGCCCCGCCAGGAGCGCGATGCAGCCCGCGGCCCAGGCGGCGCGCTGCGCTGCGTGCGCCGCGCGCCGCCTCGCACGCCGCGCGCTCCGTGCGTGGCCCCGGCGCGTGCGGGGGGAGCGCGGGAGGGGCGGCGCGCCGGGAACATGCGGCCGCCGGGCTTGAGCAGGTGGTCCCGCGCGAACAGGTACGTCTCCAGCATGCGCTCGTTGACCAGCAGCGTGCCCATGGGCTCGCTGACCAGCACGTCGCAGGCCTCCGGCAGCGCCACCTCCTCCACGCGCCCGCGCACCACCTCGATGCGCTCGCCCAGGCCTGCGCGGCCGCCCAGAAACCCTCGGCGCGCGCGCGCGCGCGGGAGCGGCGCGCGCCAGGTGGAGCATGCGGCGCGGCGATGCAAGGCGAGCGCGCGGCGTGGCGCACCCGGGTTGGCGTTCTTCAGGATGGCGCAGTAGTCGGCCATGGCGGACGCCTCCACCGCGTACACCTTGCGCGCGCCCGCCTGCCGCGGCGTGGCCGGGCGGCGGGTCAGCGGGGCGGCGGCGGGCGCGGGTTGGGCGCAGGGCGCCCGGGCCAGGCCGCGGAGAGAGCATCCAGGGCTCAGTCGCGCCGCGCGCATGCGGGCGTGTCTGCCGCGGGCTGGCGGGCGCGGCGCGGCGCGCCTGCGCGGCAAACAGGGACAGGATGCCGCTGCCGGCGCCGATGTCGCCGACAACCTGGCCCTCGAAGTCGGCGCGGTTCTCCAGGATGGCCGCGTAGTACGTCCCGGTCCTGCCGCGGCGCGGCGCGGCGCGCGTCGGCCGGGCCGGGCGTCGGCACATCGGCAGGCGCGGGCGCGCGCGGGCGAGCGGGGCGGCGCGCACCGCACATAGTCCTGCAGCATGTTCTGCTGGTGCTGCAGCAACCCATAGTACCTGCGCGCCCGAGGACGCGTATGGCGGCGCCGCGCGCGAGCCGGCCTGCGCGCGGAGCGGAGCGGCGGGGCGGGCGCGGCCGCGCGCGCCTGAAGTAGAGGTCGGCCGACCCCTCGTCGGTCTTGCGCCGGAACTCGCCGCCCTGCCGCGCCCCGGGCGCGGCCGGGGTCACGCGCGCGGCCTGCGTGCGCGCCGCGGCGCGGGCGGGGGCGGGGCGGGCGGCGCCGGCCCCACCGCGTCCCGCTGCCGCTCCAGCGCGCTGTGCACCGCGTCGGCCACGGCGCCCGCCGCGCCGGGCGCCCGGCAGCGCACGCCGTACGTGCGGGCGCGGCCGCCGCCGGCCGCCGGCGCCCGCACCAGGAACAGGGTGTCGCTCGCGCGCCACACCTGGCGCGCGCGCGCCGGCCTGAGCCCCCGCACGCCGGCGCCGGCTGCAGGCCGGCCGTGCAGGGCCGGCCGCACGGCGCGCGTGCGCTGCCGCACCGTCTCGGGGGTCAGCTGGCAGACGAACAGCGGCTCCTGCGTGTCCGAGCGCGTCGCCTGCAGCAGCGCGCCGCCGCCCCGGCCGCGCAGGCGCAGCTCCGCGGAGGCCGCCTCGCCTGCGCCGCGCGGGCGTGCTCGCCCGCGGCACTGGTCGATCGCGCAGGCGCGCTCCGGCAGGAGGCGCGGGGTCGGGCGCATGGGGGCGCACTCCAGGACAGCTCATCCTGCTCCGCAACCTCTGCGACCAGCAGGCCGCGGACGACAGGCCCCTCGCCGCCGCCGGCCATCAGCCCGACCGCGGCTTAGCCCGCCGTTGCCGACGGCGCACAGACATCTGATTACTCACCGGAAGCTGCAGCGCAAGGAGGGGTCTTGTTGATTGTTGATCCCCTGCGCTCTCTCCGCCGCGTGTGCTGCGCAGGCACACAAGGATGCAAGCGAAGCCGGCAACAAAGTTGGTACAGGCCGGTCGGATTCGAGCGTCAAGCCCTGATCGGCCCCCCTGCTGCGCCTGCTCGGCTCCTCGCTTCCATGCACGCGCTTACACCATCCGTCTCACACATGCCACTCACGCCATCCGTCTCACACACATGCCCTCCTCTCATACCACAGCATCCTGGCACTCATCCGATGCCGCGCAAAGCGTCGCCCGGCGCGGCGGCCCGGCAGGCGGGTCGCGCACAGCCGGGCTCCGGTCAGCCCGGCGGCAGGACGCGCCGCAGCGTCGCCTTCTGCTCGGCGCTGAGCGCCTTTGGCCACACCACCTCGAAGCGCACCCGCAGGTCGCCCCTCCTGCCGGGCGCCTGCGCGCCCGCGGGGCGTGAGGCTGCAGGCAGAGAGCACTTCGGCTCGGGGGCGCGCGCGGCCGCCCCGCACCTTGCTGATCGGCATGCCCTCGCCGGCCACGACCCACTCCGCCGGCGCGCTGGCCGCGCCCGACGCCGGCACGCGCAGCTCGCGGCCGTCCAGCGTGGTCAGCGCGCGCCGGCCGTCGCACAGCGCGTCGACCAGCGGCACGCGCAGCGTGCACACCAGGTCGTCCTTCTCGCGCCGGAACACGGCGTGCGGCTTCTCCTTGATCACAAACACGACGTCCGCCGGCGCGGTCCCCGGCCGCTGGTCGCCTGCCGCGCGGGCACGCCCCGCCAGTCTCGCGCCGGTCCGGCCGGGTCGCCAGACATGCAGGCACGCCGTGCAGCGTCTCGCGGTGACGCATCGATGCAGCGGCTCGCCAAGCTCCGCCGCAAGCGCTGCCTCCAGGACGCGCGCCCAGGCGCCATGGGTTGGGCCAGCGGGCGCGCGGCGCGCCTTTCCCGTCGAACGTGACGCGCGTGCCCGACTTCCAGCCCGGCTTGATGTCCACGCTCAGCGTCTCCTGCGGCGAGGGCCGGCACAGCGTCTCAGGCCTCAACGAGCCTTTTGAGCTGCGACACACCCGACCTCCTGCACCCGCTGCAGCTCGTGCAGATGAGCGACCCACAGCGGTGCCAAGCAGGGGGGTGTGTGGAGCTGCGCACGCATGGTCAGATGCAAACACGGCAGGCAGGCGCGGCGCGCCTGCACCCTCTGGCTCTTACCGCTGCCGTCCATCACCGAGCGGCTGATCTTCAGCCGCTTGGTCGCGCCCTGCGCGGCCCGCGCAGGCCCCGTCGGCTCCCGCTCAACGCCGGCCGCGCGGCCTGGGGCGGGAGCGCGGGGCGCGGCAGCGGGCGGGCGAGGGCGGGCGGTCACCCGATAGAGCTCCTCCAGCGTGCAGGTCACGGCATGCTCGATGAGCGCGTCCTTGCGCCCGCTCGTGCCGGGCATGCCGCCGCCCGCGGGCGCGCCGCCGAAGGCGCCGCCCGGCATGCCGCCAAAGCCGCCCGGCATGCCGGGCATGCCGCCCATGCCCGGCATGCCGCCGGCGCCCCCGGCGCCCATGCCGCCAAACGGCCCTGCGGCCGCGCCCACTTCGGCCGCCTGACATGGTGCGCGCTGCAGCACAGGCCCGGACATGCAGCAGACAGGCGCCCGCGGCTCCTGCAAGCACGTAGGCACACTGTGTGCGCCCGCACCTCCGCCCCGACCAAACGCGGCGCCGAACAGGTTGCCGAGCGGGTCCCCCCCGCGCGCGCCGCCTGCGCCCGGCGCGCGCGTCGCGCCCCGCCCCCTGCGCCCGCGCCCTGCCGGGCTCGCGGCACGGCGGCGCGAGGGGCCGGCGCACCGCCCAGGATGTCCGCAAAGCCCTGCCCGCCGCCAAAGGGGTTGCGCCCGCCGAAGAACTGCGCGCGGCGCGCCCGCCCGTGTGAGCCCGGGCCGCGCGGGAGGTAGGTCAGCAGGGGCCCGGCGCGGCGCCGCGGCACACCTCAGCAAACACCTCCTCGGCGGAGCGCGGGCTGAAGTGCACGCCGCCGGGCGGGAAGCCGGCGCCGGCGCCGCCGCCCGGCGCAAAGCCGCCCTTGAGGCCCTGCTCGCCGAAGCGGTCGTACACGCGGCGCTTCTCCGGGTCGGACAGCGCCTCGTACGCCTCGCTGACCTCCTTGAACTTTTCGGCCGCGCGCTCGCGGTTGTCGGGGTTCTTGTCCTGCGCCGGCGCCGCGCCGCCTTGGGCGCCCGGCGCCGCTGCCTTTCGGCCGCGCCGCGCGGGCGGGCGGTGCAGCTTCCAGCAAGCACGCCTTTGAGCGGGTGCGGCGCACCGGGTGGTGGCTCATCGCCATCTTCCTGTACGCTGTGGGCCGCAGCAGCACACGTGTCGGTCGCCGGCAGCTGCGTGCGTATCAGGGCGGCACCAGCTTCTGGAGTTCAAGTGCCTGCGCTCGCACGCAGGCGCTCACCTTTCTTGAGCTCGCCCTCTGTGGCGGTCTTGGCGACGCCGAGGATGGCATAGTAGTCCTTCCCGCCCGCCATATCGCGCGAGCGCGCGCGTGCGCCGCGGGCGGATGGCCGCGCTCAGCGGAACGTGCCGGCCGCTCCGCTGGTCGCCGGCAGGTCGCCTCCTTCCCAAGGCCTGACGTGCGCCAGGCTTCGCCCAGCTCGAGACTAGTTGCCTGCTGCAGGGCGGTGCCCTGCGTAACCCTGGGGACTAGGTTTGGTTGCTGGCCTCGCCCCCCTCGCAAATCACTCATCGCAGTTTACAGCTTCGTCAACCCGCCGGCCCGCACGATCGCCGCACAGTTGCAGCATCGGCGACGCACAGGCGGGTTCTGCGTCTCACAGAGGGCATCCGTGGGAGGTGTTTGGCTCCGCCGAGAGAGGAGTCCCGCGGAGGAGCTCGGTGCGCCCCCCGGGCCTCGGCTCCAAGCGTGCAGACGCACGCTGCTGCTCCCCAGGCACCCACGGCGTGATGACTGCCTTTTATGTGGGTGCACACAGCATGCACCTGCCAGCAACTGCCTCCCACTCGCTGCCCGCGGCGCACAAGCGACCGGTTGGCTGCTTCTGTGGCGGCGGCGGCCGGGGCGGGGAGGCCGAGGGCGCGCCCTCGCGGCGGCCCAACTGACCACCTGGCGCCGCCGCGCAGGTCGGGGGTAGCACACGCGTGACGCGATGGCACGCCGGGCCCCGGCCGGCGCTGTCCGGTACGCGGCGTGCGCCCTGGCGGCGCTGCTGCTGTGCTCCGGCCTGGCCAGCGCGCAGACGCCGGCCGCATCAGCGCCCGCGCGATCAGCGGCCGCGAGCCCGCCGGCCGCGGGCGCATCGCAGAGCACGGCCTCGGCGCCCTCTACGTCCGCGGTGCGGGCCCTGCTGCGCGCGGCGCGTGAGCGCCGACCCCGTGACCGCTGTGTGACTAGTGCGCGCGCTGGGCGCGCGGCGCACCGCCGCGCGGCCCCTGACCGCCTCGGCGTGTCGGACGCGCGCAGGGCGGCGCGAGCGCCGTGCCCGCCGGCGTGAGCACCGGCAGCAGCACGCCCGGCGCGGCCGGCGCGGCCGGCGCGTCCACCGGCACCGCCACCGCGCAGGCGCCCTCGGCCAACAACGCGCCGCTGGCCACGCCGAGCGACGCGTCCATGACCGCCGTGTCGGCGCAGTTCCTGCTGATCGGCCCCGACGCGTGGCCGTTTGAGGACGACCGGCAGGCCAAGCTGCTGGCCGCGCTCCAGGCCGACCTGGGCCCGCTGGCCAAGTACACGACCGGCAAGCCGTTCAAGTACAGCATCACCGACGTGCGCAGCTCCAGCGCGAGCTCCGCGCCGCCCGGCCGCAAGCTGCTGCAGGCGCGCGCCCGCTGCCCGGCGCTGCTGCGTGTCTCCCCGCTGGGCGCCGGCTGGGGACTAGTTGGCGCGGGGCGCGGGCGCTTTTGGGCGCTGCACAGCACTCCTGCGCAGAGCTGCCGCTGATGTTGCTGGGCTGCGAGCTGCCAGGCCTGATGCGTGCCGCGCGCGCGCAGGCGCTCAACGCGCTGGTGACGGCCCAGATCGACACCGGCAGCATCAACCTCGTCTCCGGCGTGCGCAGCAACCTGGTGTCCGACGTGCAGAGCGGCGCCCTGCTGGTGCGCGCCCTTAACCTACCCTGGCGGCTGCGCTGCGGGCCCGCCCACTCTTTGTCCTCTGCACAGGCGCCGCTCGCCTGCCCGGCCGCACCCCCGCCTGTTCAGCCAGCCTGGCTGAGACACGTGCGGGCGCGCGCGCGCAGAACCTGTGCAAGGAGCAGGGCCTGCAGCTGACCTCGGTGTCGCTGGCGTCGGCCATCTACTCCACGCCCGTCAAGCCCAAGCCGGACACGCGCCCGCAGCTGGCGGCCGGCATTGCGGTGGCCGGCTGCATCGTGTTTGCCTTTGTCGGCTGGATCATCTACCTGGAGTCGGAGAAGACGCGCTCGTGCTGCGGCTACTCCTGGTGCGCCCGGCCGCCTGCGGCCCTGCGCCCGAGCGCGCGCATGTTATGCGTGTTGCAGCCGCCAGGGGGGTTGCCGAATGCAACGGGGGACTGCGGGACGTATGCACTTGCGCGGGAGGCGCCAGCGCTGCGCGCATGCGGTCATGCAGGGTGTCCAGCGTGGGCGGGCCTGACCCCGCGTGTGCGGGTGCTGCGCAGGGGCAACAAGGCCGGCCTGGACGGCAAGGCCGCGCAGGCAGGCAAGCCGGCCAAGACGGTGGCGGCCGGCCACGGCAACACGCCGGTCGCGACCAGCCCGCACAACTTTGACGACCCCCCGGCCACGCTCGCCGTGGACGGCAAGGGCGAGGTGGCCATGCAGCCGCAGGGCGTCGCCACCGACGCGCCGGCCGGCACGCCGGCGAACGGCATCGGCCGGCACCGGCTGCCCTGAGTGCGTTCTGCTTCCCGGCAGGCCCTCATTTCATGCATGTAGGTTTATTTTTCCGCAGGTCCAGGTCCCTTGTCGGGGGCGTTTGTCACAGTAGCGGGTACTTGCCGTCCGGCGCACCCCCCGCCCTGGCGGCTGTCCACTGGCAACACGGCTGCTGGGGCGCGAGGAGAGGGGCTGGGGCGGCGCGGGCAGCGCCCCAGAGCGCGGCGCCACGAGCGCTCAATCAGCAGTCGTGGCGCTGGGGTGTGCCGTGGGTCACGTGTGTGGGTGGGTCAGCTAGCAATTCGAAGCATTTGCTGGGGTCTGCGGCACCCTGGGCTGTCTGCCATATGTGGGTGGTCATGAGTTGGTGTCGAAGTGTGCAATCAGGTCATGCAGTGCCGAAACGCGTGTAAACTCGAGTGTAGTTGATACACAGCAATATTGGATCCTCTCGGGTCTGTTCGCCCACATGCCGGCAAGCAAGGGCCTTGTTGACATCAGCCCCCCACATACATTTGCAAATTCAAACCATTGCAGCCACTGTCGCTACACATAGGGAGCTGTGCTTGTCAAGGCACTGCTTGAGCCCGGACTCCAGAAGCAACGGCGGCACGCACCAAGAGAGCGGCGGCATGGGTACGGCGGACGAGAACCAGTATGAGGAAGCGCGGCGCCAGCGTATCGAGGCCAACCAACAGAAGCTGCGCGCGCTCGGCCTGGGCTGCCCAGCCAGCGCCGCGCCCGCCGCCGCAGAGGGCTGCAGCTTCAGGGCGTGGGGCCAGCCGTGCAAGCGCGCCAGGCCTGCCGTGAAGGTGCTGCCTCACCTCCTGCACACCTCCCGGCGGTGCCAGCGCCCGAAGCGCCAGCTGACGGTGCAGCGTGGTAACCTGGCCGCAGCACACCGTGCAGACGCTTGAGGCCACGCGCCTGTCGCGCCGCGTGCGGAGGGAGCTGCCGCAGAGCCCCGAGGCGGCCGCCGGCGAAGTGCGGGAGCAGCAGCCGGGCACCATCGGAGGGGGCGGGGCGCGCGCGTCGGGCCAGACGCGCTCGCGCATGCTGCTGCCGCTACCACACTGCGTGGTCGTTGCGCCCTTCAGCCTGCGCTCCATTGGTGCAGCCCCGCTCGGCCGTCCTCGCTGGCCTGCGCATTGCTGGCTGTGAGGCACTGCGGTCAGCTTTGGGGTGCGGGCGCAGGCGGGCTGGACGGTCATCGCGGCCGGGCCCCTGAGTGACACAGGGCCGCAGGCGTGCAGGCGTGACGGTGTGGGAGCTGGGCGCCGTGCACCGCGGCGCGTGGGCGCCGCGCTACTGGAGCTCGCCCGGCTGCCTCTTCCACCACGCGTACCCGCCGGGCTTCCGCGCGAGCAAGCCGCAGTTCGGGCGCACGTTCGTGATGAGCATCAGCGCCGGGCCGAGCGGCCCCGTGTTCCAGGCCCGCGCCCGCCCGGCCCGGGCGCGGCGCGTGTCGGGGCGCAGACTCTGCTGTGATAGGCTGGCGTGCGGAGCGCTCGGTCGGAGGGCTTGCGACCGCCTGTGTGCCCGAATGACAGGCGCTGGCAGTGCAGGCGCATGCGAGACAGGACACCTGGCTGCTCGCCGCACCCCTGCGGTTGTCCGGGCCAAGCGCGCCGGCTCGCCACCAGGCGGCAGCAGCATGGGGACCCAGTTGGGAGAGTGCCGCACGCGCTTGCTCGCTGCACGCGTCGCCTGCTCCCCCAGACGCGCTGCGCGCCGCTCAGGTCACGGACGAGGCGAGCGGGCGCGTGTACAGCGGCCGCTCCCCCACCCACCCGTGGACGCAGGTCTGCCTGGCGCAGCGCACCGGGCAGCGCATCTCGGGCGCGCCTCCCGGCCCGTTGCCCCGCCGCGCGCGCGCTGCCGGCCTCCCAGCCGTGCTATTAGTGCGGTGCAATCTCTGCCCGCCCCGGCGCACCGCAGTCACCGATGTGGGAAAAGAAAAACGGTGGAAACGCAGCGGCGGGCGTGCGCGGCAGGGCCGCTCTTCTTCGGGTTCAGCGATCCGGTGACGCAGCGGGCGATCGCGGCGCTGTACTCGGCCGACGAGCTGGCCGCGGCCCTGCAGGCGCGCGCCCCCCGCCGCCGCAGCCCGCCTGCCGCACTCCGCCCTGCGCCTCTGTGCTGCTCCGGCGCCCGAGGGCGCCTGCACTGCCCAGTACCGCTCGAGCCGCGCGGGTGACGGGAGCATCACCAACGCCGCAGGGCGAGCGCGCGGCGGGCGCGCGCCCCGCGCCGGAGGAGGCCTGCGCGGCGGAGCTGCGCGGCGTGCCCGGCGTGGGCGAGGCGACGGCGGCGGCGCTGGCGTGCACATCCGCGCTGGGCGGCCGCCCGCACGGCAGCCTGGCCGGCCTGCGCGCCTGGGCGGCCGCCGACGGCCACGCGGCCGCGCTGCGCGCCTTCCTGCTGCACAGGCGCGGCCCGAGTCCCGCAGGTCTGAACGGCCTGCTCGCCGGGCGCCGCATGCATCCCCCCCCCTAGGAGCTGCGACCGGACTGTGGTTGCGGCTGGGGCGCCTGCAGTGACGTGCAGGCGCGTGCGGCGACGCATCGCGAGCGGTCGCGCATGAAGAGCGCCGGGCTGCATTCTCGGCGCCCCGCCCGTCGCCCAGACAAGAATGCGGCGGCCTGCTGCCACCGCCGACCTGGGCGCGCGCACGCGCAGCGAGGAGCTCCCAGAGGCGACGCGGCGGTGGCCGGCCTGGCGCGCGCGCCTAGCGCCCAGCATCGTGGCCGCCCTGTGCGGCGGCCCGGTGGCCGCGCCTGCGCGGCCGCAGCCCGCCCGCGCTGCGGCGGCGGCCAGCGGCCCAGCGCCTGGTGGCTGTGCCGCCAGCGTGGCCCGCGAGGCCGGCTCGACCGACACGGCTGTGCAGGCCTCTGCGCGCCCGGCCGACGAGCGCACGCCTGCACGCGCGGCGCCAAAGGCGCGGCCTTCTGGCGGGCGCATGGCGCGGGTGCTCGCTGCAGCGCCTGGCAAGGAGAACGCGGTCGGCGCCCGGGCGACTCCAGACGGCGCGGCGACGGGGCGCGCTGGCGCGCGCCGGCGGGCTGCGCCCCGCCGCTTTGCGGGGTACTTGCTTGACTAGGACTGAGCCCGCCGTGCGTGCCACTCGCGGCGTGTCTGCAAAGACGCAACGGCCCAGAGCGGGTGGCCCTTGTTGGTAAGCGGCGTTGCTGCACCCATCTGCTATCTTAGCAATCACAGAAAACCTAGCACAGGGCCCCGACCCTGCAGGGCAGGCTACCGACAGGAGCCTCGAGCGCGCGAGGCTGCCCTCCGCCTTCCCCGCATTCGGCAGCCTGGCGTGCTAGTATGGCCCGGACACGCGCGCAGCGCACGGCTGTGCAGAGGCGGCGTGAGCAGGACGTCCTGCACGCGATATCCCTGGACGTGTGGTGCCTGGTCGCCCAGCCGCTGCAGCCGCAGGACAAGTACTCCATGAAGGCCACCTGCAGGTCTGAGCTCGCTCGGGGCGCCAGCCTGATGGGCCCCCCACGGCCCGTGCGACCAAGCTTGGCTGGCAAACGGGGGCCTGTCTGTGCATCACGGGCGGGGCGGAATACACTTTAATCAAGAGTTAGATGGCCACTGGCACCCCGTGATAAAGGGGTCGGCGCGTCCTGGCCAGCATTTGCCGCACCATGTCTCCCTGCAGAGCGGTTCATGCGAGGCCTGCAGCGCTTGCGGCACACAGAGTGCAGCGAGCGGCGCCGACCCCAGGGGGTGTGCGGAGCGTGGCGCGCCGTGCACGCGCATGAGCGCTCTGCTTGTGCACGCCGACAGACCCCACGGGGCTGCGCTGGCACTGCTGGCTGGGTCTTGAGCAGCTTGCGCACAGACATGCTCAACCGCGGCGGTGTGGGGCCGCGCCAGGACATTCCGCGTCGCGGTGGACCGCTCATGGCGGCGCGTGACCGTCGACTTGACCGAGCTCGCGCGGCAGCACGCTCGCCTGCCGTGCCTGTCCACTTTCCCGCACCTGCGCGAGGTCGTGGTGACCTGCAACACGCGCATGCAGCCGAGCTACTGGTCCAGTGCGCCGCCGCCGCCCTGCGCCTGCGCGCCCGCCTGGCACTTGCTGGGCTGCACGCACGCACCTCCCGAGCTGTCAGAGCACGGCTGTTGAGCCTGGGGCTGTGTGTTTTGAGCGGCGCCGCCGTTGCCCGCCACTGACACATGCGCGCGCGCGCAGTCGACTACATCAGCAACGAGGGCGCGCCCGGCCTGACGCCCGCGGCGCTGAGCGCCGCGCTGGCGCGCGTGCACCTCGGCGGCCTGCCGGAGCGCGGCGCCGACGCGCGCGTGCTCACCCTGCGCGGAGTCGGCTTTGAGGCTCGTTGCCCCCTGCCGGCCCCCAGACCGGGCGACCGGGCGCCGGCGGCGGCCAGCGGCGAGGCCCTGGGCGCCCCACCACATTGGGAATGCGCGGGGCGGCGCGGCAGCCCTGCATGCGCATGAAACGGGGAGGAGAGGCGATGCGCGTTTTCAAAATTCAAATCGTCAGGTGGGCTCTTTCGCGCCGCCCGCCCAGCGGCGCAGGCCGGCGCGCGCCCGCCGCGCGGGCATGCGTGCGGCGCGCCCGAGGTACAAGGACCCTGTAGAGGGCCTGGCTTGGCCGGCGGGGCTTGTTCGCCACCCGGCAGAGGGCGGGCCCGGCATCCCCGTTATTCGCCCCTGCCCAAGCGCCCCGGGCCCGAGATGCCGCCCTGCTCGGCTCCCGCCCATGGTCCCCCTGAGCCGCCCGGCCTGCGCAGGTGTCCGCCAGGTGGCTGGAGCGCCTGCTGGCGACCAAGCGCTGCGGCGGCGCGGGCCGCTTCGGCTGCGTGCGGCTGGCCACTGACTGCCTGCCCGACGGCGGCCTGGCCGCCCAGGCGCGCCCTCGCGCGCGCCGTCACCGCTCTGCCCGCAGCAACGCGCGCCGCTCCTGAGCATCGCGGCGCCGCCCGAGCCGCGCCCGGGCGGAGGCGTGCCCCCTGCGGCCTTGAGGCCGCCTGGCCGGGGACGCTCATGCGGCCCGCCGCGCCTGCGTAACAAACAACGTATGCCAGCCCGATGCGAGAGGCCTCGCCACGCCCGGCGCGCGAGTTGCGGCGGCGCGCGCGCGCAGCTGGCGCACGCGCGCGTGCACCTGGACGCGCTGGCGCCGGAGCGCTGCCTGCCGGCGCTGCTGTCGGGCGCATACGGCCGCCTGGCCTCGCTGGAGGTGACCGGCGTGGAGCACTGGCCGGGCCGCGGCGGCTCCACCGCGCTGCTGGCTGCGCTGCGCCCGGCCGCGCTGCCCGCGCTGGCCGCGCTCACGCTGCGCGGCGCGCCCGAGTTTGCGCTGCTGCCCGCCGGCGCGCGCCCCGCCGTCCGCCCGCCCTGCCGGCCGCCGCTGCGGCCGCTGGCCAGAGTGTGTACCCGGGTGCCTGCACTTGCAGCTTTGCTCATCGGAGCCCTTGGCAGCATGCATGCTGGAGCCAGGCAGTGCTGCTGGGCATGAGGGGCTCCCATCAGTCCAGCTCCCAGAGCCCCGCCTGCGCTGCCTGCTGCCAGCGCATGCGGCGCCGTCGCCGCAGGCCCTTTTGCAGGCCGGACACCTGTCGGGGCGCGTCTGCAGCTGGCACCGCTGCCCCCGACGCGGCTTGCTCAGTGCTCTGGGCTGCGCGCGCGCGTGTGACCGCCACGTGTCCGGCGGCGCGCTCCCGCCGCTGGCGCGCCTCGGCGCCAAGCCTGCCGCCTACACTGATCCCAAACCTGGCGCGGCAGGCGCGCTGGCCGGCCTGGCGCTGCCCGGCCTGACGGTGCTGGCGCTGGACGGCGTGGCGTGCGCGGGGCCGGGCGCGCCGGGCGCGTTTGCGTTCGGCGCGCTCGCGCACCTCACGCGGCTGGCCGAGCTGCGGCTGACGCGGCAGCTGACGGTCGCCGTCAACCCGGCCGGCGCGGCGCCGCCGGGCTGCCTGGCCGCGCTGGCCGGCCTGGGCC
>JAABUV010006293.1_pt1 | contig 13009 bp, 9 predicted proteins | sample 5559971 | NCBI WGS metagenome assembly JAABUV01 (sample SAMN10711881, study PRJNA513362) | rock metagenome | isolation source: Antarctica rocks | place: Antarctica: Victoria Land, Knobhead nord | collected 2015-12-19
CTTGATGAAGCTGTACACGACTTTGCTTTGAAGAGCTTTGCCTGCTGGTGTTCGGTCTAATATGTCCCCGCTGTTTAGAAGCCAGCGGTATATGCGAGCGATTGCCTGAAGTTTGAAGTTGAGCTTGAAGTCCAGGTCTGTTTGAGTATTACTTGCGCTTTGTTCCTGAGCTTGAATGATACTGTTACGAGGATTAACGTTGATGAAATTCTCTGTGGCAGTAGAGGGGGTGATAGTGGAGATCATGCAGCTGATATCAGTGAATATTCTCAAGAGTATGGTGGCGAATTCTTGAGCCGGTGGGTATTGTTGAGACCTGATCTCTTGCAGAAGGTAAACTTTGTGAAGAAGAGTGATGGCTAACATATCAGGTTTGAGCTTCTTCTGGACGGCGAAGGATGTCTTACTATATGTGCCTGGAGCCGAATCCTCCCATTCATTCATAGACACAGGGAGTAAGGCATCTTCGGACTGTGCAATCGCCGTTGTCCTAGCTCTACTGTTCGAGCTCTCTGTCAATTTAGCCTCCACTCTCTTCCGTTTCTTCTGCGGCACAGCAACCGTCGACACCTGGTCCATCTGTGCATCCTGCCTCTCACATCTTCGTTCCAACTCAAAGACCTTGGCCCGTAGCTTCATCACCGTCTCTTCGGATCTTTTGTGCGCGTCTCTCCAGAACCCCAGAGCATCGACATGACTGTGAATGTTCATTGAAGTATCTGTTCGCCGACCATGCGTTATCCATGAGCGTAGCTGTGAAAGATAATCTAAAGAGTATCATGAGATGCGATGTTAAGTCGGTGGAGTGGTTGAAGTGAATACCTCGGACTGATATGTTGGCGGTCTTGGACTTGACAATGAACAGAATGAAACAGAGTAATTGCGGTTTAGAAGGTGTCGCTTGACCCGCATTGTCAGATGCCATTCTACTTACAACGACTTAAATGTCAAAGTTTAAAGATGCAGAGTAATCTTATTGATGAGCTATGTTGTCATGATTGTTGTTGAAAACAATTTCTTAAAATTGATCAACTCTGATAGAAAACATGATGTTATGAATGTGCCGGAATTGACTAGGGCCAAAGATCTAACCCTACCTTAATCAATTCATAACCAACGCTAGCGAGTTGGTTGTGTAATGATTACCTAAGGTAGGGCAAGCCAAAGATCTGACCTAGATCTGGCCAAGATTTGGCCCAGCACCTGTTTCATTCCCTAGCACTTTCTAAACCAGCTTCTATTGCCTTCTAGGCAAACACACTCCTTTGTGTTACGGGTAGTTAACTGTCTACTATGGCAAACACATTCCTTTGTGTCGCAAACACCTTTCGAACCAACACCTTCCTTGTGTCTCAACACGTTCCCTTTGGAACTAGCGTCGGCCCTGGGTAACTACTATATAGAGTGTGTTCTTCTTACCTTTTGTACCTTCTTTCTTCTGTATTCTTAAAGTCTTAGTTATAGCTACCTCTATTGAATCAATCATTCCACCCACAGTCCCATTAGGTTGAATATCTAGGCACGGTCCCAACAGAAATCTTCAGTGTAGCGGCGATCGCGATGGCTGAAAGGCTTCAGGTTGGTGGGGAGCTTGCGAAGGAGTGAAGTCGAAAAGGTTTCGATGTCCGAGCTTCTTTGATTTCGTGCTTTCTGTTGCTATAGTCTGTTCCTGTGTTTTTACTGTAATTTGATGGTGAAAGAGGGCACGGAATAGAACGAGAGGAAGATGAGAAGAGATTTCAAATGCGCACGGAACAATGTGAGAATATTTGGCTTCGGACTATGCTCTGCCAGTCACAAAGGAAGATGTCAAAACTCTTCAAAGAAGCACTGCTGAAGAAAAACCAAGAACAATGCAACCAAGCTTGAACCTGGCTTACAGGCACTCAGGCAGCAGACGGGGTTCCGACACCTTTTCATTCAGCGAAGTCGTTCATTCATGAACGGGGATTCCTTTCATTCTGATGAATGAGTGGCGATCTAATGTAGCTAGACATTCACCTTAAACAATCGCGAAAGGTTAATCAGCACACTATAGATACGGTACTCTGGCAACTGCATATCAGAGAATCCCCATTAAGAAGGGATGAGCAGAACTACCTACATAAATCCACCGATGAGGAGCGGCTGGAACAACGTAAGGACAACAGGGACAACAACTCAAAGAAGCGTGAGAAGAAACATCATCGTTCCTTGTTCCACAAGTAGAACATTAAGTAACGTCTAACGAACGCCCTTCGGCCTGTCTTGACAACATCATCCTCTACTTGATGCTAGCCCCTTACCTTTGGGTATCACGGTGCCTTTTTTGCACAGCTTGCACGGAGCAGTGGAACGAAAGAGGGTCAATGGCAGAGGAAGCCGCTGCGTACTACTATGGCATGCAAACCTACTTTATTGTGAATCAACTATGTATAATGTAAGGTCATCTTCTAGATCTACATCCTAATATGATTCATGCCCACAAACTTGACCATGCAGGCGCTTCTAGGTCGTGAAACTCCACTTAACATCATGGTAACGGCCAGTGTTAGTAGTCGCGCCTAGATCAGCAAAGAGATGATCTGAGAGATCGATGGATTGGCCATTGCACGCCGGGCACTTGTCGACGAGCTTGCCGGTGGCGGTCTTGCCATCGAGTGTGATGGTAGCCATGCGGCCGCAATAGGGGTTTCCGTTCGACTGATCGCCCATCATGCCTGCGGAGAAGATTACTTAAATGGTAAGAGAAGAGGGGGGTTGGATGGATGACTCACCATGTGCAAGAGCAAAGACATTCTCATAAGTGCCATTGTTAAGCCATCCGCAAGCGCCGAAGCCGCTTTTTTGAAATATCTCGGGAGTGAGTCCGGCGGTGGTATCGTAGACGGTGATGTCGCCCGAGCAGGCGCCACCGATTTGGCCGCAGGCGCCACTGCCGGATGCATTTGAAGTGCTGAGTGCTTGGGCGAAGGCTGTGGCTGAAGCGACGGCAGCGACCGTAGAAGCTATGTTTGGGGCGATTGGTGCGAGCGTAGAGCTAGTTTCTAGCAAGGGAGATGTTGTGCTGATAAGATTATCAGCCTGCTTCTGGACGGCAGAAGAAGTTTGCCGCGAAGCTGGTGCTGAAGCGACGGTAGCGATCGAAGCGACAACAGGAGATGGGATTGTGGATGTTGAGGTGGTTGTAGGTGCTATGTATGCGACGATTGGTGCAGGCGTAGAGCTGGTTCCTGACGAGATAGACGGAAGAGATGTGATGCTGGAGATTGAAGGAACCTCGACTGATCCCAGAGCCTGTGAATTGTCAGCCTGCTTCTGGATGATAAGAGAAGTCGGGGTATGCGAAGCCTGTCCAGTGACCCAGGCTGTGATTGTAACTCCGACGGTTCGAACACAACTTTCATTAACCACATATTTTTTCTTCAACGGAGAGGTGATGACAAAGGTCAAGAATGCGGCGAAGACGCCGATGCTAATGTATTTCATTTCTGCCAAACACTATTCATGATGAGTATGTAAACGAGATATATATTAAATTAGTGACACGAATGTTCAGTACAACAGCATGACTGCCGAGTCATCAGCGTATACTTCGCGTATGCAGGTAGTCAAAGTAGCAGAATGCTTGAAGTTTGGTTGCTAACGGTGTCATTGTCTATCATATCAGTTGTTGAAGCCTAAACGCGAAGAGGGAGTATTGAGAATATATAGAGTCATTCGGGTAGGAGCTCCGCCGCATGGTACACAAGATGAATAGATAACAATATTATAGATACGAATTACTGCGTAATCTACTCATATGACCTCGTATTTCAACAGGTTATGAGCTCGGGTTAGTGCAAACTGCCTGAATTGTTGCTTCGTCTGCTGAGTACATCAAGCTCACTGTCATTGTCATCGTTGTCACCGCCAAAATGACCTTTGAAGATTTCTCAGGAATTTTCCAGCTAAAAGAAGCTGAAAATTATGATTTCTGAAAGAAAGAAATTCGGGGTATTCTTACACTGAACCAGCTATGGCTAGTAGTCATAGGCAAAGAGACTTCACCTACTGAATCGAAGTCAACGTCGACTAGGTCGTCGTCGCCGTCAAAAGAGCAGGAAAAATACACGGAGAAGCTCTTAGCTTGGGAGAATAACAATGCTCATGTCGTGACTATGATTCGACTCAGCTGCGAATCTGAACCCAGAATTCACATCAAAGGCATGGAAAATGGAGTTGCCGTGTGGAACATGCTGAAGAAACAGCGACATGACCACGTTGAACCTGGCCATTCATTCAATTTGTCAATCAGTGCAAAGGGACTTTAAAAGTCTCGACGAGTACGGACAGAACGTTAAAGAGAACGCAGCTAAGTGTTCGGCAATGGGTTATGACATATCGGATTGGCTGCTAAGCTCAATGTTCCGCATGGGACTGCATATCGAGCTGGAGTCATACTCGTACATTTTTCATCTGGCTCAAGAGGCTCGCAGTTCTCTGTACGAGGATTTGTATCAGCACACATCATACAATCAAGCTGAAGGCTCCTCGTATTGAACCAAACTCTAGTGTTGACTTTGCTCGATGGCGAGTTCCGGCTCCAGAATACCCTAAGGATCTCGACGATTATCATTCTAGGGCCTTGAATGATGCACAAAGACGATCTGCGCCAGATCTGTCCTCGACATCACAAAAGTGTGAGGAAACAAGTGCCTCCGAACCCTTACACACTCCCCCCCGAAGAGCATTGTTCTTATCTTAGAACCGAGAGCAGTGGCGATTTGAAGTCACTTCAAAGGGAGATCGAGCAGATGTTTTGCAATCATTCTTTGCGATTTAAGAACGGCAAGGGCCACCATGTGGGTACATTAAATCTATATCGCCACCATGGTGAAACCCAATTTGATCTCAACAAAAGCGCGAACAGAAAATCCATTCCAGCAAAATGAAAACCACAGACACTGGGGATCCCAGCTGCATTCCGTGGGAAGGCGGAGAAAATCGACAATGCTGCTGCAGACTGGATCAAGAGAAATATCAACCGTGCAGTTCCATGGATAATCGAGGATGAATTCTTGGATGAAGAATCAAAGGTACATGCCGTCGAACATGAGAGGAGGGCATCTGACCGACAGTCAAAAAATACTTAGTACACATGTGAGATGAGGACGATTGTAAAGAACCGTAACGACGGCGATGAAGGCTCGCGAAATGAGAGCCAGTTCCGTCACTCGGCAGGGAATAACATGATGTTCTCATGTACGGAATAATGCTTCAGGCATAACGTTGTAGGCGAAGATATCGACCAGCAACTTCCTGAGTGGTGAGTCACTTGGCGTATTTTAGTATGCGTAGTGGATAGCAATGGCTGTGGCTGGAGGGTGTTCCAGTCAGCTCATAAATGTCTTTATTCATAAATAGACTAGGTGATTCGTGATCTGCCTACCCATTCATAAACCGACTGATTTCGTGAAAATTCAGGCCAGTCACGAATTGTTTTCTTGCTGCCCTAAGGCGCTTCTTTTTGATTGGGTTAGTACCGTGTTGTTTACCCTGGCGCTGCCTACCTGTCCACCATGCGCCCACCTTCCTACCTCGCTGCCCACCTCGCTGCCCCCGCGACTGCCTACCTCGCTACTTACTTCGCTGCCGTTTCGTACCGTTGCAGTCAGGTAGGCAGCGAGCTGGGCAGCGCGAGCTGGGCAGCGAGGTAGAAAGGTAAGGAGATGGGCAGTGAGGTGGGCGACGACTGATTCGGCGACGCGTATGCAGGCAAATAAGTCCCTGTATATATATCGTTAAAACAGCTGTTGGAATACGAGGTCATATGGGGGCATATTGATATTTTGGTTGTTGCTGTCAGAAGGCTATCTACGAGTAGGAGGTGGAAGGTGAAAACTCTGCTAGCGGGCCCCAGCCCTACCAGCCCTATGAAGGCGGAGATTACCATCTCCCCTATTTCCAACACTCCCCTATGGGAATTAGAGCCTCCATGGGCCAAAATCCGGACATCCAAGCTCCCCCGGCTCCTACACGAAGCAGTACCATATGAAGCTGATCAGGCTTCCAGAGGCCTGTCCACGTATTCCAGGTGGCTATACTTTTCTATACCGTTTGGTCCTCGCCCGAGGCCATCCACGGTTGGGTTGCTATGTTGTTCTATACCGTTTGCTCCTCGCCCGAGGCTATCCACGGTCTCCAGGTGGATCCACCGCTACCCTCGCTTCGAAGGCATATATTCACGGCTTAATCTGATTCATTCAGGATGACCTCGTTTCTGCGTCGTTTCTGTCTCGTTTCTGGCATTCTAGCCTCGATTCTAACTCGATTCTGGCTCGTTTCTGGTCCATCCTGATATAACTGGTGCATCGCTTCATCTATTGTTGAAACGGGAGTTATGCTCGGACCTATCGAGGTCACATGACGCACTGTATTTAACCGAAGCTTCGAACCTTCATAGAACTTCATCAAACACACATCCTACATATGCTGCAAACCTTCTAGTTCAGTCATATTTCAACATTTATCCACGATGACTGACTTTCTTCGGCTCAGTAGCAATCGACTACCTGAACCTGACTTGACTGCACCGCTTCCCTCCATCGGAGGCACATATCCACGGTGTTTCTGATTGGCTCTATCGCATAGAGGCTTGAATTATCGACGTTGGGCTCTATCGCATAGAGGCTTCCGAGTGACGACGTCGACGACGATAGAAATGGTCGATGAGTTCACGTACTCACGAACGGAACAACAACTTAAGCAGCTTGCGCTAACCCGGGCTCATAACCTGTTGGAATACGAGGTCATATATGATATGGGGCCATATTGTTAGAAGGCTATCTAGGATACTAGCGGGCCCCAGCCCTACCAGCCCTATGTAGGCGGAGATTACCATCTCCCCTATTTCCAACATGCTTGAGCTCAGGTGATTCGGGTGATTCAGGGGGTATTGAGCTCATCATTTTACCTTATAGAATCTACACATTTACACGAGTCGTGTTGCTTCTCTATAAAGAAACATGCGAGCTTCTAGAGTAGTCGTACATATAATGTTCTGTCCGTTTGATTCCCTTTTCCATAGGCTAGAAGCGCTTGTCTCACGTTGTAAGAGATTCTGGACCGCGGACCCAAGCTTCGACCGACGTCTGGCAAGATTTATCCTACTTCTTGAATTTTCAGCCTTTATTGAACATGGCTTAAGGATGACGTCCGTTCTCTCATCAGAAGCAACATGCTCTGCCGTTGCACGCTTCAGCGCCGAGCTGAGACTTGGTTCTTGAGATTTCAGCCTTTATGTCCTTCATCTGAGTACGCAAGGCTTGAACATGGCTAAGGATGGCGTCCGTTCTCTCATCAGAAGCAACATGCTCCGCAGTTGCACGTTTCAGCGCCCAGCTGGAACTGCCGGTCTTGAAGAGGATTTCGTAACGCGTATCCTTTTGTCGAGCGACGTTCCGCTTGATGTTCAGCCCAAGAGCTTTCTCCTGAAGCAGGATTAGGGTTGTACAATGTCTGAAGAAGAATACAGTTCATCTTATTGTCGGAACGCTCAATTTCGCTAGTCATCAACCAGAATTTTGTGTCCCTCGCTGTCTATCTTCCCAGTGTAGATGGCGGCGATATTTGGGATCTCCCTAACAGCAACCTCTATTTTGCAGAGGAAATCTTTTCCTACACCATACAAGTCAGTCGTATCGACTATAGCATGAATCAGAAAGCTTCAGTGACACTCACCTTGTCTGAGGTACTCTGCACACGTAAAAGGCAGTCTGCGCCTTTGAGACCGTTCCGCGTAGAACGAGAGGAGTAGAGCAGGATAAAAGCGCACGGCGCACGAACAGGTAGAATAAAAATTATTAAATATATAGATAGCCTGAACGTTGATGTCCAGCGAATGTATGTTGAGAGCTGTCCTTTAACGCAGAATGAGTGAGCGTAATTGGGCTCTGGCAAGATTACCTCGGCCTTAGAACTACTGATCTAGGACTAATACGATCTTGAACAACCTTCATTACTTCCAGAGCCCGACCGATCGTCGATTACGTACCAAGCTTACAGAGATCGTAAGTGTAGCCACCAAGCTTTGGAGCGCCCTTCGGAAAGACAGTTGTCGAGTCGATTTCGATTACGAACCCTCAACTGGTGACCGGCAGAAATAGGATTTTGTTAACTACAAGGCGACAAATAGCCCGAATGCCGCCTAGCGAAATACCCATGGCCAAACTGCCCTCGAAATTCTTTGTGCTATTCCCTGGCTCCGATGATGCCAGTCCTCGGATCCTGCACGTGACTCTTCCCCATGACTCCCCAGCCTTTCTGGAAGGTCTTCAAGAAATTGAGCATATAACCATGTGACAAAGGAATTTGAACGTGGTCTGCGCAGAAGATCGGGCACTCAGTCCTCACCAGTAATGGATAATCGTCAGGCAGAGTGGCCTGCTTCAAACGATGGCTATGAATGAGGCAGTCAGTCAAGTTCTGGTGCAACGGGGGAAGAACAACTTGAAGACTGGCGCTGAGTTAATTGAGGGCAATGGCTAGTGAACTCTTAATGCGCCCTCTTAATTACTATGTGCGCTGGCCAAACTCTATCAAAGAGGCAAAAGCACTGCATAGTTCACGAATCGTTTTTCGGCAGACATTGGTGATGAACTGATAATACAACAGCGCGAGTACTTCACGTGCGTCTATAAAATAGGGAAACAAGACATAAACAATCACTATAAGGAGAGAACGGTGCCAAATTAGAAATATGTGTAGGTGAGGATCGTAATGCTCATGATGACGAAGCGATTCGACGTATAAGGGATACTAGAACTAAACAAGCGAATAATCATTTCATGGTCAACGCCAAAGAAAGCAGCTGTGCGCTTCAGATTTTCATGCCTTGAGCTGATCTCTGTTTGTTTGCGAGAGGTCAAGCTCTTGAATGATAGGGGCGATTTTGATCCTGCTCGCTCCTCGGACGTCGTCTATATGGAAACCCTGTAAGCGAAGGCCGGGTGAAGGTTACGTGGGCGTCTCGGGCGATGGCAAAAGTGCTTCCAATTCAAGTGCTTCCTCAGGTCGCCGTGACTGCGGAAACGTCACAGGCACTCCATCGTCGGCAGTTCTTCGTTCCCGAGGCAGACAATACGTTGGGTGAGTTTGTTTGCAATCGACCGGAAGAGAGTCTGAAAGGCTTGACGGCTGAAGGGTCATTTCGCTTCAGACTCTCGCAATAGTCCTTCGTGCGTTTCCGAGTTCGTTTCTGAGCAGCCGTTAATCGGCCCACTCTACTTGGTATTGATACGCCCACCTGGTACGTCTTCTGCCAACTATCTTTATGATTTTCCACTCCTTCCCCTCGATATAAGCTCGCGGTGGTGGCGGTAGCGTCAGCAGGGCCGTGGCAAGTGCCTGTATGGTTGTGATGCCGTCCTTCCTATAGAGCTTGATATTTCAACCTGGCAGATTCTCCCTTGGAACGATGTTTGCACAACCAGTGACCTGCTGGCTCTTCGTGCTCGGCAGCTTGAACGCAGAGATGAGGATTTGAAGGAGGCCGCGCTGCATGAGGGAGGTCGGCAAAGATGTATGGGATGATCACAGGCGCGTTCATACCAGTCAAATCCTGAAGAGTGACCTTGTGCTGCTGCATGACACCAAATTGAACAATATGCATACGCAGAAGCTGGCATGAAGGTGGCTGAGACCTTTTCAGGTAGTGTAGGCGAATACACAAAAAGGGTGGTATAGGATTGCAGAGCTCGATGGAGTAGCTTTGAAAGGAACGGTTGCAGGAAGTAGGTTGAAGAAGTTTGTGACTCGAGCGTCTGAAAGCGAGGTCAGCAATGAACAGAAGGGTGAGGACCAGGACCTATCAACGTCAACGCTCAATCAGGAAACCGTGTCAGGATTTGCAGTCATTGTTTCAATGAGGGAACCCGGTGAGCCGCTGAATTTTGTTCACTATTGACTGGTTCGTTGAGGACTGGCAAGGCTGCCGAAAGTGACAGCAGCACCTGGCAAGGATGAGCCGGACAATGGTGAGCCAGTGGCGAAGTTCAACGAAGAAGCATATTCAGCCAGCATCGGATGGCTTTGGGCTCAAGAACATAGTTGCAGCTGATCACGAAAACTAATCGACGATGCGATTAGTTTGACACAGATTAGACGTCGCATGAGCATATGAAAAGAAGGATGGGGGTGAAGGTGCAGACGAACCAGGGCAGAAACCCTACATGTATTAGCGAAGTAATCTGGTAGGCTATAGTCGAGAATGCATGGTAGAATATATTAAATCATTACGATTCCGTCACTATTTATTTCGTAACAGCGAAATTATTGCAAAACGTCATTAGTTAAACACGTAAAATTCAATTGAACGATACAAGTATTGTAAACTATCATGACGTTATAGACGGGCATATGAAATAGGTATCCCACCGTAAATTTCTTAATTTACGATAGATTTATCGTTTGTAGGAATATGATAAGGTTTCGAAACAGTATTGCTCAGCACCTTCAGGGTTCACGGGGATATTGGCTACTACTTATAGAGATTTCCCGAGCAGAGTTTTCTTTTCCTTCTTCATCTTTATCTTCTGTCAGGGACTAGGCTGGACCATAGATTCTATCAATATAGAGGATTGGTTATTATATTACTTGGACTAGGTACAGGACAATACACCAGGTAATGTACAAGACGAAAGACAAAGAGCGAAAGGAAAGAACGAGGGCCCGGCTTCTATATAGGTACATGAGCCGGGCAGAACCAAGGCTAGACAGTAGTCCTATGACTTAAGATTGCAGAGGTCCGTGCACACGGCTGAGGTGGTTGGAAACAGGATTGCTGTGGCTAGATTAAGATGACGGTGGCTAGGTTGATGGCTTGGTTCATTGAACTGCGATACAGGTTCAATGAACCTAAGGTCTCGGCGACCTATCTATGCTCTAGGCTTGGGTGGTGACCTGGCACCATGACAGTACAAGTCGCTCAGTGTTGGGACCGTGCCTAGATATTCAACCAGTGGAGTTCGGGGATGGAGTACGTTTAATTCTTCAGAGGTAGCTATAACTGAACATTAAGAATACAGAAGAAGAGTGGTACAAGAACTTCTATTTATGTAATGTTCAGAGGCTGCGCTAGGCCCGAAGGGGACGTGTTGTGACACAGGAAGGGTGTTGTGGATTGAAGAAGGTGTTGGGGATTGAAAAAGGGGTTGGGTAGATCTAGGCCAGATCGAAGGAGTCGAGAATCTGATATATCGAAATTCATGACCCTTTAACATAATAAAAGCTCTATGCTGAGTGTTACGAACGTGCCGGGATTGAATAGGGCCATCAAAGATCTAACCCTAATCAATACACAGTCAACGCTAGCGGTTTGACTGCGTAATGATTAGAGCAAGCCTCAATGGCTCCCATCGTGCCTCTACCCATGATTGCATTTAGTTGTGTTCCATACTTCAGCAACGAGTAGTCTTTTTGTCGCCCTTGAAGACAATTTGCTTACGCTTCTTATGGCGGAAGGCGTCGGCGAGGTCCCGTGTCACTAGCACCGCTGCGCTGCCGACATCACATAAAGCGTTACAGGAATTTTACAGTTGACTGATCTCCCTCGGGGATGAGATGAATGGTGGATCCGGCGCCAGCGACCGTCGTCACCCTTCGGACTAGGCGATGATATAAACCGATGAGGAATTTGGTGAACTTCTTTTAATCAATCACAGCGGAATTGCTGTTCCACATCTGCTCGTAGCACCTCGGGGGCTTCATTTGCCGAAGGGAGTTTTCGCTCAGAATCAGCTGGTCGGGGTAGAGGGAGGGGCGGAGGTAGGGGGGGTGACGAAGGTTCAGCTGTTGTAAAGCAGATTCCGGAGTTTCAGGAGCAAGTGCCAGGTGGTGGAGGCTTTTATGGTCTTGATTCGATATTAGTAAAGCTTTTTAGAGCAAGAACTATGTTGGAATACGAGGTCATATGGGTCCGGAGGCTATCTAGGTGGAAGGTGAAAACTCTACCAACTCCCCTATTTCCAACAAACTATATAATTCTACCTGCTTAAAGTTGGCGAATTGATCTTTGCAGTTAGCTTACACGTTTTCATCGATGTGCCAGATGCATAGTATATGCCTAGTAGTCGAAAATACTCGATGCGAGGCTAAAATTAGTTCGAAATCTCTGTCGATTACATTGATTACAGGATCATCTAGATTGAACTTTCGATAGACAGCTTTTAGCTGTTCCAGCACTCAAACATAGTCGTCAGCGGTCTCATGAAGTATGAAGCCGAAGGCTAATGTAAAAACTGGTGTTCAAAGTAGTGACCCCGGATATGATAAGCAACGGTAGCTTGTAGCGATTGGTTTTGTAGGTGGAATTCATGATAAGAACCTTCGGATTAGTCTTCAGAAGCTTCTCCAAGGTCTTCTTTATGAAGAACAAATGAGTGACTCGATTCAATCGATCCTTCAGATACTCACAGTGTCAAACATCACGATGAAGGTTCCGAAGTAACGCTTGTATAGATGTAAGAGGTTCTAATGCATCGCGGCGAAGGGCAGCATTAGCATTGTAGATGTCTGCTCAGCTGCTGCTTTGAATATCAGATTATCCGGATGACTATCTAGTCGTAGAACAGTGAGAATTTGCCTGGGCGTAATTCTCGCACGGCTTTGATTAGCTATAACGTCTTTGATCTGGTTGGTCAGAGCCAGTTTTCGTAGTAGTGCGAGATTCATGTAGAGTAGGTGGTGGTACTAGGCTTATAGAGCCGCTAACCCTAGTTGAGTAATCAGTCTAGGGGGGCGTATATGTAATAAGCAAGGGGCGTCAATGTAGTAAAAAGGGGTGTACGTTTAGTGGTAACCAAAATATGTATAATGTATCAAGTGAGTTATTGAAAAGATAATTTAAAATAAATTGTAATTGTAATTGTAATTCATACACCCTTGTGACATCGGTTTAGGCCCGACCCATGGGGGACTCTATGCTATTTATATCGAGTGGACAAAACCCTCTGGGGGAGAAAACCACTCGCCGTCTATACGGCTGCTTCGC
>JAABUV010006294.1_pt1 | contig 13007 bp, 9 predicted proteins | sample 5559971 | NCBI WGS metagenome assembly JAABUV01 (sample SAMN10711881, study PRJNA513362) | rock metagenome | isolation source: Antarctica rocks | place: Antarctica: Victoria Land, Knobhead nord | collected 2015-12-19
GACTATGACGTCGATCTACATTGATACAATGTCGATGAAAATGAGTTCGAAGACTGCTCGAAGATCATAAATGACTTTCATCAGAAGTATTTGAACAAGTCAAGTTAGAAATTGACTCAACAAGAATTGATCAATCGAACTGCAGTAATGAGAACATTGCTAGATGAAGAGAGAAAGTAATGTTGCAAGCATGCATCTCTGTTATTTCTGATTAGTCTGATTAGTCTAACATAGACTAGTATAGAGCTGTGAGTAGAGCTGTTGTTGACACGTTAATGATCTAGCGTGTCTTCGTGAGTAAAACTCACGTCGTGTTGCATTTTCTTTCTACTTCAGCTTTGAACTTCTAGTTAAAATACACTCATATGATTCGCTCTATGCAGACTCATAACATAAGTCATCAATTTAATCATCATCATTTTAATCTAGTTTCAGTAATTCTGTTTCAATCATCTCAGTCATATGTGCAAACTTCTGCAATCTTAAGTCAATAAAACTATTGTTTAGTCTTAATTCTATTCAATTCATGTATATAAAAGTTGAGCTTTCGTTCTTTTCTTTCACTCTTTATTTTTCATCTTGTACATTATCTGATGTATTGTCTTGTATCTAGATTCTATCAAAGTAATAATAATAATATCAGTCTTTTATATTGATAGTATCTCTAGTCTAGCTTCGTTTCTGACATAGTCAAACTTCATCTTCAACGAAGTATTTAAAACAAGAACGACAAGAAAGATTTTGATTGACATTAAATTTGTAAATGATCTAAGTTATAAGTATCTCATCATGTGAATGCTTAGTTAGTTTCTTCATTTTCTTGATAAACTCTTTGACATTGATTAACTTGTTTAGATCTGTTGTCAAATTAGAATTGAATTGAGTTGAGAGAGATTAACTCAACTCAATTCTGAGTTTGAGTTGAGATTGAGTTGATCTTTCTCAACTCGAGCTCAACTTGAGATCGAGTTGAGTTGCTTGAACTCGATTTCTAAAAATAGTATACTTACTCATATGCACAGAGTTTTCATGCAAACTGAATTCAAACTCGATTTCTAAAAATAGAATAATTACTTGTATGCACGAGATTTTCGCGCAAACTGAATTTTCACGCACTCTAATCTAAAAAGATTAGCAACAAATAGTATCAACTTTGACGTGCTAAAATGACATCAATATAGATAGTTTTAGTTAGCGTGTGTGAAAATCTTGTTTGCGCTGAAATCTCATGCATACAAGTAGTTAATCAATTGACTTTACATTCAAGAGAAAAAAAACTAAAGTTCTTGACAAAAGTGATAAGAATTAACTTGAATTATGCGCGAAAGCAATAGTATCACTAACAGTGTGATAGTGCAAAAATTGTATTTACTATCTATTTGTTTTACGACAGTGTTGCATTCTAATTGCATAGTAACATGACTATCTACTTCGTCATGTAATTTGAACAAGCTTCAAATGTAAACTTTTCGCTTGTAAAATGAAAAATTAACCTCATATTCTTCGCTTGAATGATTACACGCTTTGCGTGAATTGCACAAAGATTGATGTCTGTTAAGTAATCAATATTTGAATCGCAAAATTGATTGCAAAATTGATTGCAAAATTGATTGCAAAATTGATCGTGAAACTAGTCTTCATACATTGCAACAAGTTATGCTTCTGTCATCTTCTGCAATGTCTTTATAGCTTTTGATTGAAAGCGAAGATTGATTTCAATCAATTCATAACATACTTCGCGAATCACACGCTGAAACAACAGCTTTGAAATAAGTAAGTTGATTGTTCTTTGATATCGATAAATTTCACGAAGTGTCACAGTTTCTTTGTGATATTTTCGCATTTTCTTGAACTTGATAAGATAACTTTTTATGATGACATTAATAACACGAGCTGACTCAATGAGTTGAACATTCTAACATATGATCAGCGTCTTTGAAATCACTTTTGCAATCATTTTTGCAATCTAGTAAGACTCAAAACTTACTCTGATGAGCTTCATTTTTCTGTTATCAGTTCTCAACTTCACTATTGACTGTTTTCAAGACATCTTTTCGACAAATTGCTTGTTATGAGGTTTTTTACTGAATGACGATGAGAATGATGATGATGAAGATGATGATGATTCTGAGCTGCTTGACAATCGCGATCTATTGTTTGACTTGTGATCGAAATTTGATCTTGTAAGCTTGAATTTAGAATTCGCTATGATATTATTTCTACTTTGCAATCAGTTTTACGATCTTCTATAAACTCGTGAGACTGATACATAACTTACTGAGCTGTTGTGATCATGATTGCAGTATGTTGTTGTTGTTTGAAGATAAAAGAAGAAAAAAGTTGATGATTACACGACTTAATTAGTGTTGAAATGATGATGATCTAAATCTTAAAATCTTAAATCAAGATATTGAAGTTTAAATTTCATATCTCATCATTGCGATTGATCTTCATTATTTCATCTTATTATTTAAATCGCTACATCATTGCTTTTACAAGTTAACTACTGTTCTGCATTCGCAATAATGTCTACTCACAAGCGCAAAACTATTGAAGATTATTTCAACAATACACATTCAAAAAAGACTAGAACTCATGTGCAAAATATGACAGACAATGAGAAGAAAATTGAAGATGCGAAAAACAGAGATAGAAATATTCATTTCTATTGAATCAAGCAATTCAAAAAATCGAATGTCTATCTACAAGCATTGAATGATGATCGTGAGTTCTTGTTGACTGCGTATGTGAATAGCAAATAAAATCAACGATATTTTTTGCAATTTTTTTTGCAATCAAATATTAATAAATTCATAGAATTGCGAAAGAAAATACAGTGAATCATGTAAGAACACGTCTTGATGTCGCAAGTTTCAATCAAGATTCTTCGATACTAAGCGCTTGTTTCAATACGAGTGTGAAGAGTTCTCAATGAAAGAAGCTATCTGACATCAATGATGTTCAGACGAAAGAATGATATCAGATGAATGACTTGCTTCTGAGCGAAAAACTTAAGACGATGATGAACAAGAAGATGATGAATGACTTGAATGTCATCAGAGAAGCATTGACAGTGAAGATTTTTCGACAGTTTCAGAATTTCTGAAAAGATGTAGCGCGTCGTCTTATTGTATAAGTTTTTGACAATTCTTTTTGTAATTTTGTTTACAACATGATTATTATTTCTTTTACTATTTAAACTTTGCTTTTAATTTTGCTCTTGATGTTGCAATCAATTTTGCAATCAATTTTGCAATCAATTTTGCAATCAATTTCGCGACTTGTATTTCAATATTTATACTAACATTGTGACATATAAAAAAGCAGAGAGCGATCAGTATCGTCAAGCCTTCTTCACAAATTGTCATATCTCTCGAGATTGCAAATTGACATCAAAGCGCTTTCGAGAATCATTCATCACGTCTGAGAAAACTCTATGACGTGTAGTATGATTGAGAAGAAAGACAATTAAGAACAAGTCATGCAAGTGAATTGTGCTATCAGATCAGACTGAGAATTGATCGACAAATTTTGACTACGATAAGTATGAATGAACATCAAATGTTTTCTACAAATTGATACGAGAAATATGAAAAGTGATATTCAAAATCAAGAAGTCAAGTATTCTTTTTGATTCTCTTAATATTCATATTTTAGACATCGAGTGTTTCTAAATTAATGATCTAGCTAGTTTCGCAGTCACAAGCTGATAGATAGAATTATTTATTGCATGCAGCATTACAACATACTCTCATGTAATGAATAAATAGCAGAAGTGAACAGAAGAATTAAACATTCTTTTCGCATAATTTTGTGCAACAATCAACGATTATTTTGTACTTCAGTTCATCTCTGTATAATTATTTCATTGTATTTGTAATAAGCTTCTTAGTCAATCATGACGTTTGAAATCTATTAAAATGTGCTAGTTTTTAGAATAATTAACAGTTAATTTAAAAGATAAGAATCAATCAGTCACAAGTCAACAGTGACGCACGATTTGCATTGATCTTCAAACTCTAAGCTTAACGATGCTTGAAAGATCAAACTTGTTTTTAATTCTTTTTGCAACTCTCTTAGTAATTCTTTTTGCGACTCTTTTTGCAGTCTCTTTTTCGTTTAACTTACTTATCATGTCATCTTCTTGAAACAGAACATCGAAATTGCAAGCAAGTATGAACAGTTTATTTAGTTTTATAAATATATCTTCAGAGAATCTTGACAACAGCGAGCATGATAGTGCTCAATCTTCTTCTTCTAACATTACTTCTGTTGTGCTTGTTGAACTGCAGTCGTTACACGATGAACGATATATGCTATACAATTATAAGCAAGAATATCAACATATATTTCTGAATTGATGAAAGCAAACTCAATATGCAATGCGAGTAGAATGAAAAGTATCAGACTATTGTCATTCAAAGTGAATCTCACAGTCATGAACAGATGAGATATGAAATAACTTCTATCAGACAGCTTTAGTCAAAAGCGAAAGACTCAAACTCATTTGCTGTTTGTGTTTGCATGTCTACGAGCATTTTAATAATAGAAGCATTGATAACAGCATCATGAAACGTCATCTGAATAGCAAAGATTGTGATAGACGCACAAACTTAGCAACTAAGATCACGAACGTTCAAGACATTCGTAACTTTGTTAGAGTTAAAGCTTTAATAAGTTACTTCTTAGCTGCAGATTGCAAAATAAATTGCAAAACAGATTGCAAAAGAGATTGCAAAAGATTAACAAATCACAGCATCACGCTTTTCATCAAGAATATACTTCAGAAGTCTTTGCACTACAACTTCAAAAGACTTTCGTTGCTTTGAATATTTCTCATGTCGCTATTGACAATGTTCAATTTCGACGAGCATTTGAAATGACATGATCGAGCATTACTCTGTCACACAGAATCAAACTTACGATCTTTCTCAAGAATCGAGCGACTGTTGTTCAAGTCAACATACTCAAGAATTTATCAACGAATTCTAAAATCTTCATTAGTCTAGATGAATGAAGTAGTTCTAATAGATTATCTTTTCTAGTCATCATGAGATTTTACTACATTGAGTTCTGAAAGTATTGAAAAGTCTTGTTGAGCTTTGAACAAATTGAAGACAAGCATATCAAAAGCAATCTAAGCAGTATTACTGAATGAATATTGCAAGAACTTGATATTCAAGATCGAGTTATGACTGTAATCACAGACAACGTCAGCAATAACGACGTCATGATGACTGCATTAGACGAGACTTTGCAAACATTCTCAGCTATTTCACATTTATCATGTTTAGCACATGTAATTCAGTTAGCTGTTAAACAGTTACTCAAATCGCTGACATTAAGTTTTGAGAATGAGAATGAGAAAGAGTATTGAATACTCAAGATTAGTCTTCAAAGCATGTTTATACAAGAGAGTCTATCTCGAACACTGTTCAAGATAATTAATAATTTTTATTTATCATGTTAGTTTGCTCTGCTATTATTTTCGCAATCGATTTTGCAATCGCGATCGAAAATACAGAGTACACTCTTATTCATGACATTATAGTAATCTTTAATTAGATTCGAAAGCTTTCTGTTTATATGAACGAAAGTTCTCAGAAAATAGAGAACTTTCACAAGTCTCAACGCAATTTCGAACTTCGTCTCAAGATGATACAAGACGTTAAAACTCGCTGAAATTTCATCTGTCTCATGCTTTTGAGAGCACTTCGTCTTCAAGTCTTCATCAAGAGTTATATTTCTACTCACGAAAATGAAAATACTACTCTTCAAAAGCTATCTCTCAATAATGAAGAATGAACACATGTTCAATATCTTGTAGAACTACTCAAATTATTCGCGATATTCACTGATTTACTTGAACGTAATCGCGAACTCAGCATCAATGCAATTTACATTGTTTATGATGTTTTGTTCTTTCATATCAAAGATCACATGACAGCTCTGAAGAGAAAGCAGCGTTCTTGAAAGTGTTCGCTTTTGAAAGTCTTAACGCAAGCTTGAATCAAATTATTCAAATATTACGCAGATGTCAGTCATGATCGAAAGCTAATATACAATCTCAAAAATATTATAAATTTTCATCAGAAACTAAATCTATACGAGTGATCTACATGACAAGACAGCGACTATAAACAAAGATACAAACGAGAGTTTATAGATTATTATGCTAGACACTACGCTTTTGACTCAACTACATTGCAAGATCAACTTCAAGAAAGAGTCTTGCAACAAATATCTTTCATTGCAGATATAGTCGCTAGATGAAATTTCAGACGTCACAATTTATCATCACTTGTTTCAACTAACGAAGCGAAACAATATTTAAATCAGAATTAGTTTTTCTTCTCTTTGTTTCGTTCGTTGCACAATTAATATTATCTCATAATTTCTTTGCAATCAATTTTGCAATCGATTTCGCAGTCACATAGTTTGAAATATCAAATTCTAATAAGCTTTAAACATTGTTCAAGACATCGATTTCATTAAGTTCTGAAGAAATCATTTCAGAGACTTTGTTTATTTAAGCAGAATGACTTGAGATATTTTAGCAATTTCAGCTATCTCGACAGATGTTGAACGAGTTTTCAATTTGAAATAAGATGTATTATTTTATCGTCGCAGCTCTCTTGTTGTCAACATCATATTGAATATCATGATGATTAAGCATGCAGATGCTATGAAGTTGAAAGCAGAATTCAAGTCTCACGAGCTTATTGAAGAGAAAAGAGCTTTCAATGCACAGAAACAAGAAAAGAACAAAGATTTAGTCTTCATCATCAACGTTAATGAAGATTTAAAGTATATCAGCGATGCAGCATCAGATGATGATGTTGATAATAACGAGCATGATAAGTAATGTTATATTGTTCATCATCAAACATTTAATTAACAGTATCAGAGCTGAAGAATGATGATACAATTGATGTTGATCTTTTCATATCATTTTCGCAATCTAGATTCTCAAACTTTGAAGAACTCTCGTTATCTACGTTATTTAATACAGCAAGATCTACGACAGCAAGATCTACAACAACTTCACTTTCGAATGCTCAATTTTCAGCGTCTGCTCATTTTGATTGAGTTACATTACACTTGACTGAGAGAAACAGATTGAAGAAGAACGATCAATCATTATGAAAGATAATGAATCAAAGAAATTTGATGAAATTCGTCGCAGTCTCTAAATCGAATGAAGAATCTAGATCGTCATCTTTAGCATTGAAAAAAGAACAGCGCAAGATGACTTCTTCTTTGAAGTCAAGTTCTGCTGTAACACGTAAACGTAGCTTTGAGATGATTAATTTCGAGAAGAAATCATCATTTAAGAGTCAAGCTAAATTGAATGCATTGTCTGAGCAAAGAAGACAAGAAAACATCAATAGAAAGCTTATGTAGATAGTTTTGCAATTCATTTTGCAATTCATTTTACAATCTACTGTTTTCATGAAATTACTTACGCATTTTCCAAGCAGTTTAGTTAGAGACAGTGACTGAGATCTGAGTCAACGATAGAGAAGTTGAAGACATTTCTCTACATACATATAAATTTCTTTTCGACATGTGAATAAAGATCATTCATACACACACATTTTAAAGTTTCATAATTTCATTCTACTAGTACTTATTTCAAATAAGTAAAATGTCTAGACATGTCATCAAGTTCAAGTCAACTCGTCGAGTTGATCGAGTTGAGTCGAGAGTCGAATTCAACTCAATCGAGTTGAGTTGACTCTCTTCAATTCAACTCAACACTGTAACTCAATCTGAGTTGAGTTGAGCAACTCGAACTCGACGACAGATCTAAACTTGTTTCAAGCTTAAAACATAAAATTCTTGAGCAAAAGTTCAAAAAACTTGAAGTTTAAACATGATTCTGATTTAAATTAATCAAGAAGAGTGATGTTAAAGTGATTAATGATGATGCATTATTAATGACAAATTCAACTTCAGAAAGTTCTTTAGTTCAATTATTTTGCATGTAGTTGATGAAGACTCAAAGATAATGCTTCATGACAGCATTGACTTTCTTGATTTGATCATCAATTTCAAAATAATACATTGTTGATAACTTAATGTTTATCTTCAACATTTTACATATATATTTTCAAACATTAAAGATGAATTGTGTATTTTAATCAGACACAAAGAACTCAAGTAAATCATGATGTTTTTAAACATAAGCATAGAAGCAGTTGATAACTTCTTCAACTTTCATAAAAGTGATGAAGACTAAATGTTTTATTTTAATAAAATGATCAATGAAGATTAAAACATATTTATATGTGATACTCATAAAGATACTAAGCGATAAAGAATTTATATAATTCATGAAAATATTATATCAACGACGTTCAAGAATTGAAAGAAAACATAATCATTCTTGAGTTTGTTGTCTAAAAAGCTTAAAACGTATGTACAAATGACAGTTTCATATGAAGTGTTAAACATACTTTTAAATGTTTGATCATCAGTAAACTTAACTGATCAGTTCATATCTTTTTGCTCTTTCTGAATGATCATTGTTAGAGATCAGCATAGAGTGAGTCATATGAGTGTCATTTAACTAATAGATAAATGCTAAGAAAGAAAAGTATCTACAGAATAGAACTCGCAGCTTATATGTGTGTTTCTGATCTCTGTGCTAGACTCGAAAGAGTTGATGTCTTACACAGATGACGCAGAAACTCGATGACATCATCTTTAGCTTGAATGCTCACTAGACTCAATTAAAGATAATCGAGATCAAGAATAGATTGAGAATAAAGTTGAAAATAGAGTCAAGAATAGATCGAGAATAGACTTGAGATCGTAACATTACTTCTCTTCTTTAACAATTCATGTTCACATGAATGTATTTTCTTAGTGAGCTTTTGTTGAATATTTGATATGAAAGTCGTCAATCATCTCTTGAGCGTTCATAAATTCATCATCGTCAGCGTTGTATCAGTTGAGATCGTTGTCATAGCTCTTTCATTTAACTCGATATTGAAGTCGTCTTTGATATCATCAAGAGTTCAATATATCGTCGATCTTTCATTCGTTCTCATCGTTTATTACTATTGATCTTGAAGATTCATTCTTCTGATCAGACAGAGAATCATCAACGACAGAACGAAGAAGTTCTGAATGAAATACATCATGTATACACATAGTGTCTGATAGTTTCAATTTATAGAAGAAGTCAACAGAGTCTGTGATCTTGAATGAATCAAGCATCTTGTCATCTAGCTTTTTGAAGAGTCTTGCTGTAACGATGTTTCTTTCGTTCAGAAACATCTTTGATTTGATCTTGTAATTGATCTTCTTTCTATGCTTGTTAGCTTGATTCATCATTTGTTTCTGTGTTTTGATCAGAGCTTCACGAGCGAAGATTAATGTCTTGTTCATTTGTTCAGATATATTCTTGGTTCAATCAATCTGCAAGCGTTCGCGAATGCTTTCATACTCGATGATGTCAGAGTTGAAGCTCATATGAGAATGAAAGTTCTTGTTTATGAAGAAGAAGATCAAGAAGATGACTGAGAACAAGATGTTATTGTCAACAAACTTGATCATGAGTAGTCACTTAGATCAGTCGTTCTGCATATATGAACAAAAGAATTGAAGATATTGCTTGATGTTCTGATTGACTCATTCGCTTTGATCATTGATCTGAGAATGATAGATGATAAACAATCAAAGAAAAATGTTCAGTCGTTTGCAAAGAAACTTTCATAGTATAAAGATGAATTGTGAATCTCGATCAGATACTATGAAGCTTGATAAATCATGAGTTCAATATATTCATTGAATGAGCATTTCAGCTGTCTTTTCAACAATGATATCTTCATCATCAATAGTGCAAGAAATATAATGTTTTTTCTTTGACAATCTGCAGATGACAGTCAGAATAACATTGTAGTCGTATGAATCAGATAGATTGATAATGAAGTTCATGACTATGTCTTGTCATCACTGTTCAAGTATGAGTAAAGAATGTAGTAGTTCATTTGATTTATTTCTAAATGTCTTTGAAAGTTGACAGATATAACAGTTTCAAATATAATGATCTACTGTCTTTTGCATGAAAGATCAATAGTAGTTTCGTTTTATGATCTTTACAGTTCTAAGAATGTCAAAGTGATTTATTGAAAGTTGATCGTGCATCTCACGAATCAGATTCATTTGTAGAAGCTCGTTGAATGAGACTCATAACTGACTATCATAGTACAAGATTTCATTCTGAGTTCAACAATTCTTCAGTTTGATATCTTCATATTGTGTCTCATCTCTTGTTATTGCTTCGCGAAGTAGCATACAATTCTCGTCGATTTCATTAGTCTCAAGAATCTGTTTATAGATTGATTCACTGATGTTCTCTTTTAAATCAGCGATTTTTATTTGATTCAACATCAAAATAGTGATTCTTTGATAGTAAATGCGCTCATTCTTGAAACTTCTGAGCACGACATCAACTCAACGAGTTAATGCATTGATCTTGATGTTCTGCTTGTCAGATTGATACATTATCTTAAAGTTGAAGTCAGCAAGCTTCTGTACTCAGCGCATCTGTCATCTGCTAAGCTCTTTGTCTTTCATCAATGATGTGAGTGCTTGATGATCAATGAACATCTTGATAGAAATGTTGATTAACTTCAGTTCAGATCGTCAATGCTTAAATGCTTGAATGATGATCAGTAGTTCTTTATCATATATCTCGTAGTTGCATTCAGCAGAGAACATGTTCTTGCTATAGAAAGCAATTGAATGTAGAATTTCTTCGTTGTCATATTGAGATAAAACTTCATCATTGACGTAGTTGAATGAGTTGATTTCAAGAATAGTCTCACAAGTCTGATCAAAGTGACGAAGTATCAAAGTCTTGATCATACGTCTCTTCATATGATTGAATGTCGTCTGACAGATCTCATTTTATTCAAATATGATCTTCTTTTAAGTGAGTTAAATCATTGAGTGAACAATTCTTGAAAAGTTCTTGATGAAGCATCGATAGAAATTACAGAAGTCAATGAAGAACTGCATCTGAGTGAGATTATTGAGTGTAAATCAATCAACGACTGTTTATATCTTTCGAGAATTCATCTTTAGTCTCTCAATGAATATCAATAGTTCTAGAAAGATTATCTCTTGCACATGAAACTTGCATTTGTTTATGTTCATCTGTAGATTGATCTCTTGTAGTCTATACAAGATCAATCATACATGTTGCTTGTGTTTCTTCAAGATCTTGCTGTAGATGATAATGTCATCTAGATAGATCTGACAAAACTGATGTAGATATTCAAACAACATGTCATTCATGTAATGCTGATAGAACGCAGATTCGTTGATTAATTCAAAGAGCATTATATGATATTTATATGAGTCAAAGAAGATAATAAAGATAGTCAAATCTTCGCTATCTGAATGCATGCGTAGTTTGTTGAACGTGACAATGATGTTCAATCCAGTCAGATACTTGCTTTCTTGTATACAAGCGAAAGTCTCGTCTATCAATGACAAAGAGTAGTGATCTCGTTTGATCAAAGCATTGAGCTTTCTGTAATCAACGCAGAAATGCAGACTATCATCTTTCTTTTCAATGAACAAGATGAGCGAAATGTATGATGCAAAGCTGAAGAAAATAAATTCTTTGTTTAAATAATTAATCAGATACTTCTTTATCTTCTGAAGCTTGTGATTAAACATCTGATATAGTCTGCTTCGAGAAGACATTTCTTCATCGATCAACTCAATTTTGTGATCATAGAAACGATGCAATGATAGTTGATCGATCATTGCTCGATCGAAGATGTCTAGATAGTCATGATATTCAGAGAGAAGCTTGATCTTGACTTGCTTAAGAACTTCAAATTAAGAAAGCTCATGCAGATTCACTTCTTCAGACTTGTTTTCAACTGTAGTTATGAGTCAATCGATTTTCAAGATGATAATAGCAAAGATCTTGATATCTGATCATTTGACTAACATTCTATAAATCGCTGTCTTTATCATTGCTATGTTCATTGAATCTGAAGTCAGTTTAGAAATTTTGACGTTAGTTAAAGTCGCGTCACGCGATTTTAACTGTTCAATTTGTTTAACTGACTTCTCATTCAACTGATTGAAAGAGAATGATTTCTGACTAGATTGAGATGTAACAGAAGTGAAAGATCTATTTAGTATATAAGTAGAAGTCAAGCTCTTCTGTTTCAATGTTGTTCTCTCGCTTAAGAAAAGAACAGTTGAGCGAGAATTAAAATTTGAAAATTGAAGAGAGTTGATTTGCATATCTATGACTAAATCTATTTTGTTCATTCATGTTTTTTCTAGAATCATTTGATGTTGTTCTTGTTACGATTCTAGTCTTCGTCTATTCTTTCTAGCTTTGACCTGAGTTTCATTCTAATCAAGTCTAGTGAGCATTCAAGCTAGTAGTGATGTCATTGAGACTCTGCATCATATGTGTAAGACGTCAATTCTTTCAAGTCTAGCACAGAGCTGAGAAATACACATATAAAGAATCAAGTTCTTTTTTGTAGATACTTTTCTTTCTTAGCATTTATCTATTAGTTAAATAACATTCATATGACTCATTCTATGCTGATTTCTAACAGTAGATAAATGTGTTATGAGTTTGCATAGAGCGAATCATATGAATGTATTCTAACTAGAAGTTCAAAGCTGAAGTAGAAAGAAGATGCAACACGACGTGAGTTTTACTCACGAAGGCACGCTAGATCGCTAGCGTGTCAACAACAGCTTTACTCACAGCTCTATACTAGTCTATGTTAGACTAATCAGACTAATCAGAGGTAACAGAGATGCATGCTCGCAACATTATCTTTCTCTTCATCTAGCAATGTTCTCATTGCTGCAGTTCGATCGATCGATTCTTGTTGAGTCAATTTCTAACTTGACTTGTTCAAATACTTCTGATGAAAGTCATTTATGATCTTCGAGCAGTCTTCGAACTCATTTTCATCGACATTGTATCAATGTAGATCGACGTCATAGTC
>JAABUV010006295.1_pt1 | contig 13005 bp, 15 predicted proteins | sample 5559971 | NCBI WGS metagenome assembly JAABUV01 (sample SAMN10711881, study PRJNA513362) | rock metagenome | isolation source: Antarctica rocks | place: Antarctica: Victoria Land, Knobhead nord | collected 2015-12-19
CCGAGCGCATGGAGGAGGGCGCGCTGGACGACATGCTGGCCATGTACGATGACTTCCTGACCGCGGTGGAGGGCTTTGAGCGCATGCGACAGGGCAAGGAGCCGCATGCCGAGGAAGCGCCCGACGGCGACGACGCGGAGCAGCCCACCCAGGAGCAGCGGCTGTAGCGGCGCACGGTGCTGAGCTGCTGGCCAAAGGCAAGGGCGCTGGCAGTGTTGACGCTGTGCTGATGCCCTCCACGCGGCTACATCACCTGTACTGGAAACGCCGTGCTTGGCACACACATCGTGGATCAACCCACCCTCTCCATTATATTCCTGCATTCCTCTACATTACATTTCTGGCAGCGAATCCTGTCAGGAGTAGCATGCGGACAGCACAGGTTGTTCCATGGGTTCCAGCAGGGCACATGCAAGAACAAGACAGGTACAAGCAGGGACGCCGCCGCAGAGGGAGGCTGGAAGGGTACATGCAAAACCCCGGTGAGGTCGCAGCTCGCCAAGGCCGCCCGCATGCCCGCAAGCCTCCACAGCACACCGTTTGCCCAGTCGCCAAAGCGCCACGAGTATTCCGCAGCAGAGCGTATGCCACGAAAGCAGACCCCAAAGCGGCCGCGGCACCGGCACCAAGCGCTGTTGGGCCCGTGCGCAGCCGCGCCCCCGAATCCCTGCAATCAAAGTTGGCTGCGCAGCGGCCCCGCACGCGCAGGCCTCTCCGTACTCGACCGCCCGGCTCGCGCAAAGGCCGCCAGGCCGCGGGGCGCCCCACAGCCCAACGCCCCCGCCACGGGGCATGCTCAGGCCAGGCGCGCTCGCTCACACCCTGGGCGCACGCGCTCACGCCCTGCGCGCGGGCGCGGCCGCATCCGCAGCCTCACCGGGCAGACCAGAGTGCTGCCTGTCCCCGCGCTCCCGGCCCGCGGCGCGCAGGCCGCCCTGGGCGCCCGCCTCTGCCTCTGCAGCGCCGGGCGCCGCGTCCGCGCCGCGCGCGTCGTCCAGCGCCGCATGCATCCCCGGCTCCGCGCCTGGGTCCGGCCCTGGCTGCGCGCCCGCCGCGCGGCCTGGCCGCGCCCCGGTCGCCCCCGCTCCCGCCCTGCGTCGCGCTGCAAGTCAGCAGCTGCCATGCGCCTCCGCATGCACAGGGACCAGCTCGCCTGGAAACATCACATAACAGGGCCGCACACTATCCCTATTCCTATACCTCCTAGAAAAATCACTTGTGGTTGCGATTCACTAAGCAGCACAATCCAGCAAGCACAGGGCATAGCGACCCGCCTCAGGCAGCAGCGGCGCACACGCTGCACAGACGGCCGCTGTAAGATCCGCTCGGGGGAGGGACGTCACCCGGGCTCCGAGGGCCGCGCGGCGCCCGCGGCGGCCTCAACGGCGCCCGCGGCGACCTCGGCGCTGGGGCCGCCAGCGGGCGCCGCGGGCAGCGGCGCGCGCGCGAACGTGCCGGCCAGCACGCCGCGCACGTCCTCGCCAGTAAGCGTCTCGTGCTCCAGCAGCGCGGCCGCCAGCGTGTGCAGCTGGCCCTGCTTGTCCGACTGCGCCCCCGGAACCCCGCCGCGTCAGCACAGAGCGGCCGGCCAGTCAGCATCTGAGACTCCAGCCACACAGCTGCCATCAAGCAGGACCGTGTCAGACTGCGCCCAAGACTCTCATGTAATTAATCCATAGCCCCTCAGCAGCAGTGCTGCGGAAGGGCTCGCACCACCGTTCAAGCGAGCACAATTTTACTAAATGGGTTAGGCCAGCGCACGCAGTGTGCCAATTAGCCTGTTTGCGCATGAGATTAATGCAAGTCCAGCGCACGCAGCGTGCCAATTTGCCTGTTTGCGCATGAGACTGATGCAAGACCCACGGACATGCCAATATGAAATGCTATCCATGCGCGCCCCAGCAGCGCGGTCACGCGCACGTGTGCCTGCGCAGCAGCCGCCAGACCTCGCCGCCCGCGCGGCGCCGCAGGCCGGAGCGCGCGCGCCTGCCCGCAGTGCTCCCGACCCCCTCAAGCCCCAGCCTGGGGCGCGCCAGCAGCGCGGTGACGCGCGCGTGCGCCTCGCGCAGCAGCCGCCCCATCTCGCCGTCCACGCGGCGCTGCAGGTCGGCGCTCGCCTTCTCGCCCACGTGCACCGGCCCAATCGCGTCGCTGAAGCCGCACTGCGTAACCACGTGCCGCGCGATGCGCGTCGCCTCCTGCAGGTCGTGGCTCGCGCCGCTGCTGACCTGCACGTGCGCACATAGGGTTTTGCATACCCTATGCAGCGACCAGGGTCGGCGTTGCCTCGATAAGGTCATAGCTCGCGCCGCTGCTGACCTGCGCGCGCGCGCAGATGCGGTGGGCGCGGCGCCGCCGACCCTATGCAGCGACCAGGCTCGGCGCGGCGCGCCCGCTGCAGCGCCTGTCAGGTGCGAGCCGAGGCGTCTGGCTACCCTACCCTAAGCAGGCCCAGCAGCCGGTCAGCGCCGGGCAAGATCTGGTCCGCGACGGCAGGGCGCGCCGCCGGCGCCCGGCCGCCGGCGCCCGGCCGCCGCCGAGCGCAAGCTGCTCTTCAAGGCAGGGCCGCGCAGCGGCGGCAGCGGCGCCAGCCGCAGGAACGCCGACAACCTCCTGAGGTCCACTCAGGTCGCCGCCCTGGTCATCCTGCTGTGTTACGTCTCCCTGGCGCGGTTGCCGCAGGCTGTGCCGTACGCCTGGTCGGCGCCAAAGGTGGTGCTCCTTTGCGATGCGGCCGCCCTACTCATGCTAATTCAGGCTGCTGACCTGCCCAGGTTGCTTGCTTGCTGTGTTTGCTGCGCGCGTGCCTGGTCGGCGCCGAACGTGAGCTCCTCCGCGACGCGGCCGCCCATGGCCACGTCGATGTAGGCCGCAAGCTGCTGCCGCGTCTCGCTCCACTCGTCCGCGTCGGGGCCCAGCACCTGCTCGCCGCCGCGCACAGCCTCGCCCCCAGGCTGCTGTCCATTACCCACGCCATGACACGCCAGGCAGCACCCCATCCACCTCCCAGTGTAGGGCGCGCGCCTGCGCGGCCGCGCCCAGCGCATGGCCGCGCGGCACCCAAAACAGCCCCAACCCCAGCGGACACGCCTGCGAAGCCGCGCCCAGCGCGTGCCCCTAAAGCCATCTTCATGCCCTGGCGGGCGCGCGCGCCTGCGACACCATGCCCAGCGCGTGCCCGCGCGGCACGATGGTGGCCTTGTAGATGTCGCGCGCGCCGGGCGTGTGCACCGCCACCAGCGCATGGCCGGCCTCGTGGTACGCCGTGCGCCGCTGCGCCTCCGCCGTGCGCACCATCCTGGCGCCGAGCAGGGCCCCGCTGTCGAGCCGCGGGCGCAAGAGCGCTCGCGTGCAACCAGCATGTGCTTCTGGCTTCTCGAAGGGGGCGCGCGAGCGCGGATGGGCGCGCCCTGCTGTGGGCGCGCGCAGCGTGCGCTGCGCTGCATTGCAACAGGGGGGCGCGCGCGGGCAGCTAGGCCGCAGCAGAGGGCGCAACGCGCCGCGCCGCGCCGCCCAACAAGGGCCTTGGCCACAGCCTCACATGGCAGGGCCGCTGGTCCGGCATGTTGATCAGACAGGGGGTGTGGCGGGGAGCGGGTGCACGTCATGACTGCTGTGCATGCGCTGATTGAAAAAGTGGGTACAAACCTACATTCCTACCCTTCCCTGGATCAGGGCGCACTGGCGCGCGCCGCCCATCTGCGCCTTGTCCATGGCCTCGTCCAGCAGCGCGGGCGTCAGGCCCGCCTGCCCGCGCTTGCCGGCGATGAGCGCCGCCTCATTGACCTGCGCGCGCGCGGCGCGCTCTTTGACTGCGCCCGCACTGCCTGGCGCGGCTCTGGTGGTGCGCGTACGCGGGGCAGCGCCGCCAGCACACCCAACGCGCCCCCTCCCCTTCCCGGCAGGACGCTCGCGCCCTTCTGCCACTGCACCCGCCTCAGCGCGGCGTGTTGCATTGGTGTGTTGCATTGGTTTGGCCGACCTTGCGCCCCGCTTGAGAAAACCCCCGCCGGCCTGTGCTGCTGAGGGCGCCCCTGCCGGTCTGCGCTCCTGGGCCAGCAGCCCCGCCGCTGCACGCGCGGCTGCAGGGCAGCATCTATAGGGTTAAGGTAGGGTAGGGTTAGCAGGCCGCGCGCGCACCAGGTTGGCCAGGTCCGCGCCGGACATGCCGGGCGTCTTGCGCGCCAGCAGCGCCGCGTCCAGCTCGCGCCCGCCCGGCTTGTCCTGCGCGCGGGGCGCGAGCGCTCGTTTACAGGCCTGGGTGAGTGCTACCGCCAGGGACAGAGTCCGCAGGGCTATTACCTGCTCCTGGCCACCAAGCAAGTCCTGCGCCTAATAGAACTTTGGCACTCACATAAAGCAGGCTGCGGGGTAATGGGCTTGGAGTCCTGCATTAGCACAAGCATGGGAGGATGTCAGCCATGGCATCAGGAGCCCCCCAGATCACACCCGGCGGACGGCCGGATGCGGCTGCTAGCTGCCCACCGGTCCTCTTACAAGGCGCCCGACGACAGCCCGCGCGCACCCTCAGGTAGTGCGTCAGGATGTCCAGGCGCCCGCGCACGTCCGGCAGCGGCACCGCCACGTTGCGGTCGAAGCGGCCCGGGCGCGTCAGCGCCGCGTCCAGGCTCTCCGCGTAGTTGGTCGCCGCGACCACGATCACGCCCTCGGCCGCCTCGAAGCCGTCCATCTGCGCCGGCACTAGATTGGGGTCATTAGGGTGTGAGGCTTAGGGTTAGGCCATCTGCGACAGCAGCCGTGCTTGGCTGGCCAGCTCGTCAAAGCTCCCAGCTTGCAGAGAGCCTGCATGCGCTGGCCAGCAGCAGCCACATTGAGCGTGAGAGGTGACGCATGCATGAGCGCGCAGCCGTGCGCCCTGCGGCGCGCGCGCGGCGCACTCCCCACCTTTCCAGATTTAGGGTAGGGTAATCAGCGGCTTGGGGTGCAGCCGCACCTCCACCAGCAGCTGGTTGAGCGTCTTGCGCGTGCCGGTCGCGCCGTCCCAGGCCTTGCGGTTGGCGCCCACGGCGTCGATCTCGTCGATGAACACGATGCAGGGCGCCTTCTTCTTGGCGGCCGCGAACAGCTCGCGCACGCGGCGCGAGCCGACGCCCACATACATCTCCTCGAACTCGCTGCCCGCCCTGCGTGCGTGCGCCGGCCGCGCGCGCTCAGGATGGTAATAGGCATCTCCTGGCATGCGTCTTTATATAGCAGAGTTCAGACGTCTCAGGGCACCGCCCATCCAGCATACCGTACCCTGCCCTCTTGGCTATAGGGGCGTTCGCGCCCGGCCAGTCAGCCAGAGGGCCACCAAAGGCACGGCTGTTGAAACACCCGGGCATCACTGCTCACGCTGCTTGACCTTGCTGCGCGCCGCCCGGCGCGCCGCCACAACCTGATGCATTGCCTCAGAGCGCAACACATTGACTTGAGCGCAATGGCAGAAACAGAGGGTTTTGCCGCGAGCAGGGCCAGCGCCAAACAACGCGCCTAAAGAAGAAGGGCACGCCAGCCTCGCCCGCGATGGCGCGCGCCAGCATCGTCTTGCCTGCGCGCCGCCGGCAGCGGCCCCGCCTCTCAGGAGCAAACCACTGTCCTCTGGTCTCCGCGCGCTGTGAACCCTGGCGGCACCCGGAAGGCAGGGTCATCGCAAGCTCTCTGCCGTGCGACTAAAGTCAACGCCAGCTCCGCTGACAACTGGCACCCAGCTCGGCTTGACACGCTCTGGAAGGGGCCACGGGCGCAGTTGGGGCGCCCGACAGACAAGACGGACGAAGACCGCACTCACTGTCTCGCCAGGGCGACCCCACAGAGCAGACAGGCGGCGCGCGCAGTGCCGGGGCCGGGCCGGGCGCGCGCCGGTGCCGGGCGGGCCGGTGAGCAGGATGCCCTTGGGCAGGCGGCCGCCCAGGCGCGTGAAGCGGCCCGGCGTGCGCAGGAACGCCACCACCTCCTCCAGCTCCGCCTTGGCCTCGTCGCAGCCCTTGACGTCCGCGAAGCGCACGCGCGAGACCTCCGGCACGTAGTCCTGCGCGGCCGCCGGGTCATTCACCTAACCCTATCCCAGCCTGCGGCCTCGTCGCAGCCCTTGACATCCGCGAAGCGCACGCGCGACACCTCCGGCACGTTCTCCTACGCGGCCGCGAGGCCGTGCTGGGTTGCTAGGGTTTGCTGAACCTAACCCTAGCTCAGCCGCACGGGCGCAGCCCTGCCTCCCGCACCGCCCGCGCCGACGTAGGCGGCCGCCGAGCGCGCATCGCCCTGCCCGCCTGGACCCTGGGCATCACTGCAAGAGCGCATGGGTCACATGGCAGGGCTCAGTGCACCTTACATGCCTGGTGCCCGCCAGCTCGCGCGGAGGAGTGGCGCCCAACCCTATGGCCACGCCCCTCAAGAATGCCGGCCCCTGCGGCCGCTGCACATGTGCCGCACCCCTGTGGCATACGTGCGGGCGCACATCGCGCGCCTCAGCAAACCCTGGCAAACCCAGGCCCTACCAGGGCCGCCGCGCACCTTGCTGTACTCCTTCGGCGCGAAGCTGGGCGCGTCGCGCGTGGCGGCCGCCATGTCCGCGCGCGCGACGGCAAGCGCGGCCGACGAGCTCACCATGCTGCTGCGCATGGCCTGCTGCCGTGCGTAGTACGACATGCCGACGAACAGCGCCACGGTGGCCGCCATCAGTGCCAGCCTCCCGGCCACCGCGCTCAGGATGGCCAGCGGCGAGGGCGGCGGCCGCGGCGGCTCCTGCCGCGCGCGGCCGGGGTCAAACACACCCCAGAACAGGGTGGAGCAGGGGCGGCACCCTGAGCTTTGTTTTCACCAGTTCACGTGTGAATGATGCCCAGCAAATTACTCCATATGCGATGCGTAAGACTCCCATGAGTGAAAAAAGTTTGGCGTGCGGAGGCCAGCCTGGGGGATTACAACCCCCAGGCTGGCAGGCCGAGTCACAGCTCAATAACATGCAGAGGTGGCACAAGATGACGGCGCACAGAGCACATGAAGCGGACGACAAAACTTGTGTTCCAGCTGCAATGCCTTGCACAAGCTCGGTCGTGTGGCACTTAGAGGCATCCCCCGCTGTTGAAACGCCAGGGCACGGCAACGCGAGTTGGCTTGCGCGTCACCCCAGTGCCGCCTCTGGCCGCATGCAGGGGCCGGACCTGCATCATGATGTGCAGCGGCTGAGCGGCAGACCAGCCCGGCGACGCCGGCGTGGCGCCGCTCGCCGCCAGGCGCGCCTGCAGCTGCTGCAGCAGCTCGGGCAGCGAGCGATGGTTCTCGCCAGGCCTGCAGAGGACCAGGCAACAGCACGACGTGAGCGGAGGGCAGCGAGCGGTGGACCACCAGGGCTCCCATCGTATGGTAGTGACTGGAGCAAGCAGACGCGAGCCCCACGTAGGCCACACAAGCCACAGTCAGGCAACCAGCTCTGCGCAGCGCGCTTCTCGGAACTTGTGAGCATGCGCGCGCGCAGCCCGACCGCACGCGCTGCCTGCGTGACAGGCTGGAGGGCAGGGTCCTGGGCACCACACTCGGGCGCCCGACCGGCGCCAAGGCGGCCGCCCGCCGACACATGACAGGTGTCACTGTCGCAGCCTGCCCGGGCCGCTGCGCGCGCGCGCCTCACGGGCGCCCCCGCCGCATACTCGGCCAGGCGCCCGGTGCTGCCGAGCGCGCGCAGGAACTCCGCCGCGGACGCGGGGTTCAGCGCGTGCCGGCCCTGCTCCACCATTGCGATCAGGCGGCCCTCGCCGCCCGTGGCGTTCAGCGCGCGCGCCAGCTCCGCAAACCTGCCGCCCGGCGCGCGGCACTATGAGCGCGCGGGTGCGCGCCCGTCCCAGGCACCGCCTATCAAAGGGCACCGGCGAGGGCGCCGCGCCACGCAGCACTGCAGGCGCGCAAACCGCGTGCAACGGTTCCTTCGGCTAGCGTCCCCTGCGCCCCCGGCGCGCCGCCGCCGATGCGGCACCGACTAGGGAGCCGCTGCGCTCGCGTGGCTGCGCAGGGCGGTGCTGGCGCACCACAGCACGGCGGCGCGGCTCCTGGCGCAGGTACGCACGCAGGCGTCTCGCAGGGCCAGGGGGCCTGCGCCGCGCGGGCGCGCACTTGGCGGCGTCGGCGGGGTCCGCGTCGGCGGCGGCCTGCAGCGCGCGCGTGCGGCGCCGCTGCGCGGCCAGCGGCAGCTCGATGCCCTCTACCAGCGTCCACCACACCGCGCTGCCCAGGATGCCGGCCACCTCCCAGGCCGGCTCCAGCACTCTGTTCTCGAAAGCGTTCAGCCACGTCGGGCCGAACTCCTTCGCAGGCTCGGCCGCGTGCGGCTGCGCCGCCGCCGCGGACGGCGCCGCGCCGGCGCTGCGCTCCGCGCCGGCGTCCCCTGCCGCCTGCGTCGCCGCCGCAGGCGGCTCCGCCGCGCCCGCGTGCTCCCCGTGCCGCGCTGCAGGAGCTGCCCCGCTCGCCGGCGGAGCGTCTGCCGCGCCGCCCGCGCTCTGCGTGTCTGCTGAGTCGTGCCAGAGGTCTGCGGCCGCACGGGCCGCAGCTGACGCCGGGCCCGCCTCGCTCCCCTCGCGGGAGCATGCGACGTGCCGAGCTGGCCGCCGTCGGGCGCCGCTGCAGCCGCGCCCGGCGACAGCGACGTCCGTGGCGCCTGGTGTCCGCTGCAGACAGCACGGCCGGCCCGCGCGCAGCGCAGGCAGCGGCCGCGCCGCGCCCGGGCACACACAGCGGTGCTGCCGCCAGCACAGCCCGCCGCCGGGCTGGTGGCCAAGCCCGTGTGCAAGCATAACGCTCGTCTGCGGCCCGACACAGCACAGTTGAGACATTGGAAGGGAGCAGCAGCGGGGTACAGCAAAAGCCAACAACAAGACGACTGCGCCTGGGAGTGAGGACGTACCTGGTGGCCACAGCCGCAGGTGCACCTTGCAGCTCACAGGTCAGATGGCCTGCCTCTTTCTGCTCCTGCCCAGGTGCCGCTGGCTATGGCTGACTAGTCGTTCACAAGCCTAGCTGCAACAGGATCAAATCTGACCAGCAATTGCTGCTGCGAGAGTGGCTGCCTTGAGCAGGCACCTGGCCAGTGCTCGACCCAAAGCAAAACCTGCCATCAGCAGGCAGTGTGGGCAGGGAGCAGGCAGGCAGTGTAAGCAGCTGCAGAGGCTGGGCTGTGCTGAGAGTGTCGGGTGTGGCAGAGCGGCACGACGTCTTGTGCTTGCGCAGCTCGACGCTCGCATGTGTCAGTAACCTCCGTGTGTGTCAACTTGCAGTGGGTTGGCTTGGAACTGCGTGGCAGCGTTCCGCTAGACAGCGCTGCCAGCGTGCGTGCAGCTGGCTGCAGGAGATGTTTGAGCGGGGTGCAGAAGGGTAGCAGCAGCGTATGGGGTGGGCTGTAGCGCTCGCCTACCTGCTGCTGACCCTCTGCTTGCCGCGCGCGGCTGCCCAGCAGGTGTGGCGCCATTGCTGTGCTACGTCGCGCTGCGGCTAATATTTACATACTTATTTGCGAGCCTGGCTGCTGGCGCCGCAGGGCATCAATGGCGGGCTTGGAGGCGCACAGCACAGCAGGGCGCCGGCGCCTGGCGCCTGGGAGCCCGCGTTGCTGGCAGGCCGCGTGCTTCAAAGCGAGGCTAGCTGTGTGGATGCCTGGGGCTCGGCTGCCGTCACTCTCGTCGTCCGGGACCTGCCTCCGGCCTTCGCCTCTGCTACAGTCACCTGCAAGTTCCTCCCGGCCGCGGGCCTGCGGGAGCTCGGGCTGGTACGCGGCCTTTGGCGTTTCGGAAGGCTGATGGACTGCATGTGACCTGCGGTCCTGAGCCCCTGGATTTCGTACCGCAGCGCCAGTGCTGTCTTCACAGCCTGCAGAAAGGCTGCCTGTGCATGTTTGTGCTGGGCAGACCTCCGGCACTGTGCAGTGCCAGGGCGCGCGGCCGCTCGTGCGCGGTGTTTGAGCTCCCCTGCTGCGCGCCTGCGGTCAGGACGTGGACTCGGCCTTGCCGGCGAGCGGCAGCGAGGCGCGCGCGGAGCTCGTGCAGGCTGTGCGTGCGGCGCCGGGGTCGCCGGCGACGCTGCGCTCCAAGGTGCCTCGGCCTGCACTTGCCTCGCCCTGCACGTCCGGCCCTGTCTTTATTGTGCTGCTGCTGCTCGTTGTGCGTGTGCCAGTCGCTGCTTGCACCGCCTGCAGCGCGTGCGCCTGAAACATAGTGCTGGCAGGCACCGTCAGAAAAGCACAGAGGTCCGCGCGGCTGCGCCGCGCAGGTGTACTGGGAGGGCCGGCAGCAGGCGCAGGCGCTGGAGGCTGTGGTGACCTGCGAGCTGCCGGCCGGGCTGGAGGAGGTCGCGCCGGCGCTGCTGGCGGAGCGCGGCGGCGCGGGGCGAGGCGCGCCTGATTAGGCCCTTACAAGGGGACCAAGAGGAGCTGCTGCCAGACGTATTGCTGGCGGCAGGGAGTGCGTTGGCAGCGCCTGTGTGGCCGCAGTGCAGCGGCCGGCGCTGCGTCAGGAAGCGGCGCCGTGCCGGGGCAGGTGCTGCGGGCGGCCCGGCGCGTGTGCCGGAGCCTGGGCAGCCTGCCGGCGGCGGCATGCACGGCCGGAAACTCCGCTGCAGCGAGCCCAGCTGAGCATGCGCTGGGGCCCTGACCGAGCGCGGCGGGCGCGGCGGCAGGCGCGGCGCTGCTGGTGCTGCCCCAGGCCGCCGTGCGGCGCGTGGCCGTGCGCTCCGCCTCGCCCAGCCTGGGCCCCGCCAGCGGCGGCACCGAGGTCGCTCTCCAGGCGCGCCGCCGTCCCCGCGCCTGCGCGGCTGCTCACCCACAGTGTGTCTCAAGGCGGCACCTTGTGCACAGCGCCTGGGCTCCACGCAGGAGTGGCGGCGGGGGGGCGAACACCTGGCGGGTCGCGGCGCGCACAGGGGACGGGCGCGGTGCAGTGTCCCTCGGATGGGCGAGCGGCCTGTTTATGCGCGGCGCCGGCGGCGCGCAGGGCGAGCACCTGGCGGAGCCGCTGGAGTGCGTGTTCACCAACGGCTCGCTGAGCCTGGCCGTGCGCGCCGCGGTGACCGGCGCGGGCGGCGCGACCTGCGTCGCGCCCGCATGGCCGCTGGACCGCAGCGGTGCGCGCCCCCTGCAGGCCCTGCAAAGGGTTAGGGCCGCGTCATGCGGGGGTCGGGGCCGCGCAGTCTAGCTGCACGGCAGGCGCAGCTTTGCGGAGCGGCCTCTGAGCGCGTGCGCGCTGCGCTGCAGTTTTCATGGGCTCCCGCAGAGCGGTGAGCCTGCATGAGTTCGAAGCAGCGTGCACTCTGGGCGAGCCGTGCGCGCCGGCGGCGCCAGCGCCTGCTGCTGTGCTGCGCGGGCCGCCGCCGGGCGCGGGCGTACAGGGAGAGCGCAGGTCGCCATCAGCGGCGCCCCGCGCGCCCGACAGGCGGGGCGGGCCGGGCGGGGTGCCGGCGCCCGCGCAGAGGCCGCAGCGCCGGCGCCGCCTGCATGCGCGGGCAGGCGCTCGGCGGCGGTGCTGAGGGTTTCTGAAACCCCGGCAGACGCGGTCGTCGCGCTGGCGGTGCTGGCGGGCGGGTGCGAGGCGCGCTTCCGGTTCCACTACTACCGCGCGCCGCAGCCGCTGCGCGTGCGCCCATCGCACGGGCCGCGCTACGGCAGCTTCGCGCTGACCGTGGAGCTGGAGGCCGGCCTGCAGGCGCTGTCGCTGCAGCAGGCGCGGCCGCCCGGGGCCGCTGTGGTGCAGGCCGCTGTGGTGCAGGCCGCTGCTTGCAGGCCCTGCGCTGCCGGGCCCACCTGCCCCGGCGTTTCCTCCTGCTGACCCGCAGCGCCGCCCTCTGCCCAGCGCCTGCGAGCGCGGCCTGGCATGCTGCGCGGCCGGTGACGCCGCGCGGAAGCGGGGTGTACGCACACAGTTAAACTTAGTAGGTTTCCAGATGAGGCTAGGGTTTAGGGTTAAACCCCAAACAAAGTGTGATGGTGGCCGCGTCTGATGTGGCCAGGCCGCGGAGCTGGCGCCGGTGGTGCGGCTGGCGGGCGCGGGCGCGGCGGGCGGCGACCTGCTGCTTGCAGCCAACCTGACGGCCGACCGCCGCGCGCTGCTGGCGGCCACGCCCGCGCGCGCCGCGCCGCTGCGCGCCGGGCTCTTCCCGGTCGCCGTGTCGCTGGACGGGCGGCGGTTTGCCGCGCCGCCGCGCGCGCGCGTGGTGCGCGCGCGGCGCCCGAAGCCCGCCATGTTCAGGGCGAAGCGCGCCTTGCTGGTCAGCGATGACAGATCGGGTGGTCTGTGTGCTCGCGTGTCTGTGCGTGCTGTCCGTGCCAAAACAAACGAACATGACAATCAAACAAGCGTTGATCATTCTGCTCTGAGCTGGCCGCGCGAGCGCATCTGCGCTCGGCAGCACGCCGCTCCGCGGGCGCCGCGCGTCCCGTCATGCGGGCGCGGGCGCGGCGCGGCGCGCGCCGCCAGCCGCTGAGCCCCGCTGCGTGGCGTTGTGGGGCAGGCGCTCAACCTGACGGGCCCGTCAATTGCGATGGCGGCGCCGCACGTGCGGGCCGACGGCGGCGCCGCGGCGCAGCGCATCACGTTTGCCGCATCGCTGTCCGGCGCGAGCACGCTGCCCGTCAGCGCGGGCTTCGCGCTGGCGGTCCGGCGCCCCGGCGCGCCGGGCCCGGGCCCGGGTCCTGCAGACGCGCCGCACGCCGGCGCCGAGCGCGCGGCCGGCGCGCTGGCGTTTGCGCCGGCCAGCGCGGTGCTGACCTGGGCGCCGGGCGAGGCCGGCGTGCGGGAATTCACGGTGGATGTCACGGGCGGCGGGGGCGCGCTGGCGGACGGCGCGCTCGTGGCGACGGTGGTCAACGCGACGAATGCGGATGTGGATGCGCAGCGCGCGTCGTCCGCCGCCACCGCGCGCCCGGCGGCGGACCTGGTGGCCGGCTTTTCCGTGCGGCCCAACCAGGCGCGTGCTCGGGATGCCAGCGCCATCCCCGCTGCTAGCGCCGCGAGCAGCATATTAATA
>JAABUV010006300.1_pt1 | contig 13003 bp, 17 predicted proteins | sample 5559971 | NCBI WGS metagenome assembly JAABUV01 (sample SAMN10711881, study PRJNA513362) | rock metagenome | isolation source: Antarctica rocks | place: Antarctica: Victoria Land, Knobhead nord | collected 2015-12-19
CGAGCACCTGTAGTGAAGATGCAAGACGATCATATACAAGTATGGTGTATGAATGTAGGGTATGAATGTCCGAGGTGATGATGAAGCTGCCAACTAGCCGCTGATAGCTAGCTGGATACAACACCCCCGGTAGTCGACGGCCACGTGGGATCAAGATCTTTTGGCCGAGATCCTGCAAATATCTGTGCGAGACTTTGTACAAATCGCACACACAACATTGCCTGTGAACCGCACTTCAGTCGGCAGAATCTCTCTCCCATACCTAAGAGCATCCTCAACTCCTCGCAATCCTACTAGATTCTTGCGCTCGCGATGTCCTCAACACGCTTGGAAATCCTCAATGATGGAGGTCCGTCAAACCCTCCCATCCCCTCATAACAAGCTCTGAGACCTCCGCCTAGGACTCCGCCACGACGCTCGCCGACCCTACGAGCTCCGTACCCTTACCCTCCAGCTCGCCACCCACCCTTCTTCCGACGGCTCAGCGACCGTTTCTTCCGGCCTCACCTCCGTCTCCTCATCCGTCTTTGGCCCACGGGAATCTCGACAAAGAGGTGGGGGGAACACGGGGCATGATCGGGCGGTTGTGAGTGTCGAGGTTGGGGTCGCGCCGTGGGCTGGGGCTAGAGAGGTGCGGCGGACGAGGGGAGACAAGTGGGTAGTCCGATTGAAGAGAGGTCCTAAGGTGAGACAGCCGAGCTGATGAAGGAACCAGACGATTGATGGAGATTGGCGCAGCGATACGGCAGACGTTCGAGCCTGTCATCATGACACACCTGTATCCCCGATCCGAGATTGCCATAAATGTCCAGGTCCTCTCTACGGATGGAGGTACGCGAAAACAAACGATGCATGCTGAAGCCAGGGATCCTTCCTGCGGCGATCAATGCTACGACATTAGCTCTGATCGAGGCCGGCATATCCCTGCTCGACTATGTCACTTCCCTCTCAATAGGCCTTCACCTCACTCAACCCCTGCTCGACCTCTCCGCCCCCGAAGAATCTGATCTGCCCAACCTCGTCGTCGCAGCATTGCCTGCCAGCGGGAAAATCACCCTCGCCCAGATGGAGACCCGCCTGCAAGTCGATCGGTTCGAGGAAATGCTCGTCCTTGGCGTTGAGGCTTGTGGGGTATTGAAGCTGGAGATGGAGAGAGTTGTGAAGGAGCGGACGAGACGGGTGGTGGAGCGGATGGCGGCGGTGAAGACTAGCGACGGTTCAGGATGAATGTTCCTTCGTAACCGACGAATGTCTCCGGCGTGTACGTGTCCCGCCATCGACCGACAAACACGTCCCCGGCGAGGATGTAGCCTCGGTAGATCCACTTGCCGCGGGAGTCGGGCTGGACGTCAGCTCATCCATGCTATGGTTGACTCACCGTATATTCCTTGACAATACTAGCCAAACCATCCCAAGCTCTGACCCTGCCCTTGATGACGAATCTTCCCCATGCCGAATGCCCAGTGCCGGAGAGGATCATCTCCAATCCCGCCTCCTCCCCTCCACCATCCGCCAGAGCATGCTCCACTTCATCATCAGGGACAATTTCGTACTCATCAAACGCTCCGACCAGCTGTCTGATCGTATCCTGCATCGTCAACGCTTCCGCAGCCGCACTCGCCCAACCCGTAGTCCTACTCGGTGGTTGATAGCCCGCATTCAACCCCTGGTATTGATCCGTCGTCGGGAACCCAGCGTTGGTCATCGGTCCTCTGACCGGTAAGGTCCCCGCTCGGGCCTTGCCTTTGTGGCTTCGCTTCGGCCGCACAAACGTCTCTTTCAGTCTCCAGACCTGTGCTTGTTCCCCATAGGGCCCCTCGTAAAGCGCACTCGATTGCCCCGCCATCATCAATCCGAACGCATCAAAGTCGAAGAATGAGAAATTCCCTTCCCAACATCCCTCCCAGCTTCCCCTGAATACCGCGCGCTTCATCCCGCGACATAATGACGGGTTATAGCAGCTCGCCAATCGTTGGAAATCCCGATCGTGCTGGCGCGAATCCAAGATCAGAGATTGTGACGTCCCCGCTTCCGCCATCATATGCTCGTCGTCGTCCTCATCCACATCCATCTCTAGCCGCATTCGAGATTCTCCCTCGTCGTCCCTATTCATCGCCAGTAGGGGCGACATCAGGTTCTCCACCATTTCCCCCGGCATCTTCTTGCTAAAGAACCGCAGGATCGCCGCATGCGCAAGTAGCGGAGGACAGATCGACACCTTCCGCCCATACATCTCGATCTCTACCGCTCTTGACTTCGGGATGAGATCCGTGATCCATGGGCCTCGAACAAGCGAGTTCAAGTCCACCCCATTCGATTGGTGATCAGGTCTCGCGAGGGGCAGGTCCTGGATCGTCCACGGCGCGTGGAATAGCTCGTATCGTTGTGCCATAAAGACATAGGGGCGGAGCACGAAAAGTCGCTCGTCTCGTTGTTCCGATGGTTCGACTTGTTTTCTCCCTAGACATATCTCAAATCAGCGGGGATGTGGAGATAGAACCCACCATATCCGCTGAGAAGCCATGCGATCCACATGGCAAGAGCGCGGCCGATGGTCTCATCGGGATAGCCTGGCTCCACTGCTGCTGTCAAGAGGTGCTGCTCGTGATACAATTTCAGGAAGGTGGGTAGATGGAAGGCGCCTCCATCCGCCAAGAGATGTTCTAAATTCTTCCCATCTATATCGCAATCAGCTTCCTCACCACATCAGATGGCGTATACCCACCATTCTCGATGAGCATCACATAGATCACCCACAAATCATCATCCCGAACAGACTTCACATCCCGCATCCGGATCTGACGACTCAACCTAGCCAACGCCCTGACCCGTTTACCCAGCTCGGCAGTCAAGTCCACTGCATTGAGATCGCCCAATCTCCGCTCGGCGGCGGCGGTGTCAAATCGTGCTCGATAGACTCGGGCGTAGAGACGAGGGTTGGATTGAGGAGAGAGGATGTTGAGAATGGTCTTGTTCGTTTGAAGGAGATTCGCTGGCGGCTCGCAAGTGGGCAGCGTCAAGTGGAGGGCGATATGGGCCAGCACCTCGGCTGGGATGGTGTCGAGCATTGCAAAAAGCACAGCGGTCTGCTTGCCGTCCAAGAGTAGATTCCGTTAGTCGATAGAGCAGAAGGCTTAAGACGCGAACCATACTTTTTAGAACCCTGCTTCCCGACCTCACACCGGAACCAAACCTCTGGTCGTAGCCGACAAACCCTATCGTAGCATGTGATGCATCGTGACTCATATGATCTCGTACTTGTCAACCGTAAGAATCTTCTCCTGCGAGAATGACTCCTCGCCTCCTTCCAGCAAAGTCGCTTTGACGACCTGCCGCACGGTCAGCTGAAAAAGACGCCCATCAAAGTGATACTGACGTCTACATCCGCCAGAGAACCCGCGGCAACGAAGCCGATGTTCACCGGGAAGAAAGCATCTGCGTCACCTTCGCATCTGAACTCGAGACTTCCGGTAGGGGAGTCATTGTCGATGGTATTGATCGTCCAAAGGAAGGCATTGCGCTCTGCTCGCCAATCGGCTTCTCCCGTGACAGATGGCAGGGAATTGGGTCTGTCGTCAGCGCTGTCGATACCTCGCACTCACGGGATGGGGATGGAAATGACGACGTTGCGAAGGCTGAGGTGAGAAGCTTCGAGCTCGTACTCTACCCCGACGTCCGAAGACCCGTCTCCTCGAGGTTGAGGCCAGCATGTAACTATTCTTAAGCTTTGTCGAACATCATCACCCACCTGAGAGAGGCACGTTCGACTCGTCCTTGCTCGTCATCCTCCATCTCAGTACACCCAGACCCTGGCCAACTGGAAAGCTTCTCGACGCGTCCTTGAGCGCGATGATCTTCTCGCTCCCGCTGAATTTGGCAACATTGGGATGCTGCTTGAACTGAAGCTCTGCATAATCTTTCGGCGCGAGGGTGAGCCGGAGCTTGGCCAGTGCGGCATCGGTGATTCGGAGATCGAGATCGCCTTTCAGCTCGAAGGACTGGACCCCCCCATCGCGCAACATCGTCACAGCCAGCTGCTCTTTGACCGTCACGTGGATACTGCCATAAGCTCAATCGCTAAAAGTTACTCACCTTTCCTGCTCGACCTTGTCCAACACATCCGCTGAAACCTCCACCGCTTCCACCTTTGGCATTGGTACCGGTTCCGGCTCAGGCTCGACATCCGCCTCCCCTCCAAGTGCCGACATCAAATCGCTCTGCTTCCCCTTCTTGCCCAACTTCATACCCGCACCCTTGAACGCCGGCTTGCTGACCGGTGCCGCCGGGCTTGGCGCTCGATATTCGCTCGCAGCCGGTACCTCATACCTCGGTGCAGCTGTGTATCCTCCTGCCATACCACCCATCGACGCAGGGTATCCCTGACCTTGCGCTCGTTTCTGCTGTTCTCGACGCTGCATCTCTAGCTGCTTGGCCCGTCGTTTCAGCTCCTCCTTCGCCTCGGCCTCTTTGTTCCGCGCAATGATCTCCTGGATCTTCTCCTCGTGACTCTCGCCTTCCAGCACACTCCGGACCTGCGAGAGGGAAACGTTCTCCTTGTAGCCGAGCGAGACGACCTCGTCAAACGCGCAGAGCAGGTCAAAGCTGTGGTGAAGGATAGCTGGTTCGGACATGGCAGGAGTGAGGGACGAGATCAGTCGAACGAGAAGGGATAAGGTGGAGATGTCCTGCTTGTCAGCCTAGCCTTGACAACCGCTCACCTGAAGGATATTGGAGCCCTTATTGGTGATGAGGAGGACGTAGAGCTCTTCGAAAGGCTGATAGACGAAGCGGACGTCGGCGGTCTCGACAGTGGTATGCTGGGAATTGGCGGGGATGAGTTTTGGGAAAGAAGCGAGGAGTCCATCGACGCGTGATCGAGGCATAGGTCGGAACTGCCGCGAGAGGAGTGCTGCGGGGGTCAAAACGAGCTGTATCTTATGGTATGAACTTACGTTTCCCACTCCTCGTACAAATGGACGCGGCGAGGACGACCTGGCATCAGCGATGATCACGCTTGAAAAGCTTACCATGCTGGTCCGATTCCTGTCTGATTTGATAGAGAAAGGCCTATTGCGCTGTGAAAACGCAGCCACGACGTGTCGAGAATGCACCCAGTCGCGTATATCGCCGCGGAAAACCTTTGGTGGCGCTCAGTACTCTTGCCTTGCCCGCAGCCAGTTCCAGCCGAGATATTCTCCCTTCTGGATACAGTACAGTCCATTGTCGTCTCTTTTCTCACTCTTTTCTCATCGTCTCATCTCTCTTCCGGGGTCTCGAGGTCTCTCCAACTCTCATCACTCGACTTTCTCATCCCTCCCTTCCTTTCATCTAGTTTCTCACTTCTCTCATCATGGCCGCCTACCAGCCCTATGGGATCACCCCTGGGCAACACGCCGAAGCACCTAAGAAACCCCATCTCTACGTCGGCAATCTCTCCCCTCGAGTGACCGACTACATGCTCACCGAGATCTTCGCCGTCGCCGGACCCGTCGTTCAGGCGAAAATCATCCAGGATCGAAATTTCCAGCATGGAGGCTTCAATTACGGTTTCGTCGAATACACCGACATGCGTTCGGCAGATCAAGCGTTGACGACTTTGAATGGGAGGAAGATATTCGATGCGGATATAAGGGTGAATTGGGCGTATCAGGGGAATCAGAATAGGGAGGATACCCAACATCATTTCCATGTCTTTGTAGGGGACCTCAGTCCGGAGGTGAATGACGAGGTGCTGGCGAAGGCGTTTGGCGCGTTTGGGAGCATGAGTGAGGCGAGGGTCATGTGGGATATGAATTCTGGGAAGAGTAGGGGTTATGGCTTCCTCTCCTTTAGGTGGGTCTACCTTTCCCACCAGAATTATGCTTACGTATCGTAGGGACAAGGCGGATGCAGAGCAGGCCATCGCGACCATGAACGGCGAATGGCTTGGCTCACGTGCGATCCGAGTCAATTGGGCGAACCAGAAAACCCAAACCGGCGGCGGTACGGGCGGTGGTGGTGGCGGAAGTGGCGGAGGCGGCATCGGCATCGGAGGTGGTCGTATTGGTGGACCCCCCATGGGCATGGGCGGGAGTATGGGCGGGAGTATGGGTGGGATGCCTCCCTCCAGCATGTCCGGCGGCAACCTCACTCCTATGTCCGGAATGGGATCCCCCCCACCTCCTCATCCGACCTACGCCCCTGCCCCAGCTATGACCTACGACACCGTCGCAACCCAGACACCTGAGTTCAACACGACAGTCTACGTTGGCAACCTTATCCCTTACACCACTCAGGCCGACCTCATCCCCCTATTCCAAGGGTACGGCTATATCGTTGAGATCCGCATGCAGGCCGACCGAGGATTCGCTTTCGTGAAGCTCGATACTCACCAGAACGCGGCGCTCGCAATCACCCATCTTCAGAATCAGCTCGTCCATGGCAGACCCATCAAGTGCTCTTGGGGTAAGGACAAGGACACGCAGGGAGGTACGCAGCCGGGTCCCGCCGCACAGGGACAGTACGCAATGGTTAGTCTCGTCACGTATAAAGCGCCTCTATCTGACAAGTCAGCCTCCGGCCCAGGCGCAGATGGGTTACGCTGGGTACCCTGGGTACTATGGTGGATACGGCTACGGTCAGACAGGCGTTCCCGGTCAACCCGGCCAGGCGGCTTCAGGAGGGGCAGCCGAATCATCCCAGCAGGCAGGTGGATGGGATCAAGCTGCAGCTGCGGCGTATCACCAGACCCAAGGCTGGGGCGGGTACTACAGTGAGTCTTCTCTCAAGGTCAGTTCAGGCACTAACAATGCGACTAGCCCAACAGCAGCAGGATGGGTCGCAGCAGAATGGGACTCAGGCCCATTGAGCGGTGGAGTTGTGCATAATGTGAGACGACCCGGGATTGAGGTATCATCTATTCAGACCGTGAAAGCATGGATGTTCCACGTCAACTTCACATGACCTGCAATCTGCATATTGAGTGGCAGCTGGACCTAAAACTTCATCGATCGAGATGTTGCATCAAGCTTTCTCTACGGCCGGCATTTCCAGGTCATTTACGTACACCTCATGGTGCCGGTTCGACATATGCAGCTATGATCACGAACAGTCAGCAGTGCATCCCATCCCAAACAGGATACTCACAAGGGAAGAGCCCCTGGATACCATGCGCCTTCCCCTGCCACCAGTCCTCCTCAACCTTGACGATATCCGTGATCCGGTCACCCTCTTTGAACGAGATCTCGTTATCCTCCGCTGCGTCGTAGCTTTTCCAGTCATCAGCAAAGACTTTCCAATCGTGCTGAAGGGCTCACTCGTATGCAGCGATCATGGACTCCCCCTGTTCCTCCTCTTCCGCTTCGCGACCAGCCGCCGCCGCACCTGGAGGCGCGGGAGGAGCAGGAGGTGGTGGTGGAGCGACCGGCGCCAACTCAGGCTCAATGACCGCTTCGTCTTCCTCGATCATCTCGCAATAGTTCGAAGGGAAGAGGCCGGCTTTGCCGCCGCTGTTCGTGCCGGACCACCACCCTGCAAGATGGTGGTAATCAGCAACATAATAAGGATGCTAGACTTAGCCCACCCTCGTCGAGCTCTTCGATCTGCGTGATGATTTCGCCTTCTCGTAGAGCGATCTCATTCTGCGCTCAAATCAGTCTGTTCCATAAAGCGACGCTTAAAACGACAAACATCCTCAGCGGCCTGGCGACAGATCATATCAGCAAGGGTTATGCTACATGTGAAGGGTCCTCACCTCATACTCATACATAGCCTTTGCCTTCTTTCCGGCCGGAGATGGAGCAGCACCGCCTCGTCGGGCGGCGACCGGCACAGGTGGTGAAACACCTGCTGGCGGAGCCTCTTCCAGAGTCAGGTCCGACTTCAGTCTCTCGAGCTCATCGACTTGCTGCGGCCTCGTCAGCTATCATCCCGCATTTGAGAAATCGCTTACCGGATCAGAGGACTGCGCAGGCGGAGGGGGTGGCGGAGGCGGAGGTGGCGGCGGTGCAATCGCCTCTTCCTCCGGACCGTCTTCTGCCACTGCTTCGGGTCGGAAGGGGGTCGCGGGTGCCGGAGGAGGTGCAGGTGCATCCCAATCGTCGTCCTCTTCTTTCTCCGCGTCTGAGTCAGGTGTAGCTGCACGAGCCGGAAGTGTAGGTGCTGGAGGAGCGGCTGGAGCGGGAGGAGCTGGTGAAGCGGTAGGCGCTTCAGTGGCCTGGGCAGCGGCAGCGATTCCCATGCCTGTCAAAGCGCCGACTCCGACGCCAGCTGATTTTATTCAGCTTGACTGCCTGTTTCGAAATGGACTCACCAGCTGCTGACGCCCCCGAACTTGACCTCTCCTCTTCCTCCTTCTGCCGCCTCGTCTCCGCTTGCCTCTCCGACCATGTCAACTTAGTTCCGCTTGGCGTCGGCGCTGTCGCACTGGATGCGGCGGCACCCCCTGAGAAAGCGGCCATCCGATCTTTGATGCTTCCTCCGGTTGATGGGGCTTCTGGCGAGCTGTCCTGCGCACCGCCGGGATTCCATCGATTGGCCAACTTCCCGGGAGTCGCGAGTTTGACTGGCTCATACGCCGTGCCTACAGGGGCGATGCGGTCGTCGGATGCGGGCTTGGAGGCTTCGGCTGGCGCAGGTGTAGATGCTGAGGCTATACGCTCCGGTGCTGAAGGGCGGGATGCCGCGGGGATTGCGGGTGGAGCTGCAGGAGCTGGAGGAGGGGATGGTGTAGGCTCAGGAGAAGGCTGTCGAGGAGCCGTAGGAGGTGCCTGCGCTGCAGAAGCAACAGGTGTGGGACGCCCGAAGATGGAAGCGGGAGTCGAGACGGTCGCAGGCTGTCCGTGAGTCAGCAAGATTCAGCGATTCAACCTGAAACCCGGACCTTGCCTTGAGCTCCCCCCAATCCTTGGCTCGGACGATAGCTCGGTGTCGGCTTGGACGATGCGGCTGGAGCAGCCGGCGCAGCAGCCGAGGATGAATACTTTGACCCGCCAGATTCCTGCAGCCGCTTATGGATCAAAGCGGGGGTGACATCGAGCTGGGAGGATGTCAGCATCAAATCTTAACCGTGATCAGACACCTACGTCCGAGCGAGCTTGTAGAACGAGATGAGCGCCTTTGAGGAAATTATTGGACACCTGGTTCATGTGCATATCTGCGAAACGAGCTCCGTTAGCTCTGCCGTTCTCTCAGCTACAAAAGACCGAGAGAAATTGGCCGCGGGAGACGTGATTAAGCTCCGACTCACGAAACAGCCCCTTCCTCGACTCTGGCACACCTTCTCCACACCAAGCGATGAGGACGAACTTATCCAACGAGCTCTGTACCCAGAGCTTCAGTAATCTTTCCCCGCGAGCCAGGTACGATGAAGCAGGCTCTCACACCCTGATCCTTGACTCGAGCAAACGCATATTGGATCCTTTGAGTGAACCATCAGCCCCTCGTCGCAGAGGGATCAAATACCTACCTCCCATCCATGAACTCCTCTTCCAAATCGTCCAACCCGCTCCCGGTTGCCTGTACCTTCAACTCATTCCCCGTCTGATTATAGATCGCCCAGTCATACCCGGCAGAACCATGAATGATGGAATTGTACGTCGGCTGGAGGTCTGGAGCCGAGAATGAGATGGACATGACGGGGATATGGACTCCTTGAAGGTAGAGACGGATCAAGATGAGGAGACCGTCATGGCGAGGGAAAGTGAGAGCCACGTGGCTAAGAAGGAGCGCGGCATTTCCTGCAGCTTCTACGAAGATTTGGCTAGCAAACTCGACATCAGTTCCATCCTCCACTACTTCTTGGTCCGCAGCGTCTTGCCATATCGTGGCGAGGTGACTATCAGTCATGCCTTTGAACTACTCAAAATGGGACAACCTCGAGGCAAGCTCTCCCCTCGATCACCCCATCACAGCTGATCCACCTCCAGCTGTCCGACGATTCGGACATCGAAGAGCACCCCAACGTCGACAAGCGATCCATGATTAAATGGAAGCAGCGAGACATTCATGAAAAGCGGGAAGCACGTCGTCTGCGTATCGCCAAGTTAAGATCCGAACTCTCACTCACCATCCTCCTGCGACCTCGAATTCAGAGCGTTCTCAATGGACTGTCTGAACGAGGGATCGACCACTTCCGAGCTGTGCAACGACGCTTGAAGGAGAATCCGAGTCCAGAGAAGCCGGAAACCGGAGCGTCTAATCAGCCTACCTACGATATGATGCTTGGACAGCTGCTTGGTGATGTCTGGCGAGAAGCGGCTTGGATAGTGGACGGAGCAAAGGAGGAGGGCGGAGTCGTGAAGAGGGACGGGAAAAAGGTGGATGAGAAGAGTGGGGAGCCCGAGTGGTCGACTGATGCCGTCCCGGATGGGAAGAAGGAGGGGTTGACCGAGGCACTGGAGGGGAGATTGAGATGGCATCTGACTGAGCTGGACCGACGGGATGAAGAGGTGAAGGGCGAGATTGATGAGGAGGAGAAGGAGCAGAAGAAGAAGATCACCTCGGAGGATATCAAGGAGGGGTGGTCGCAGAGTACTGTTGCTCCCGCCAAACCGAGTCCGCTGGAGGACAAGCCGAAGCCGAAGCCTGAGAGGACGACGACCGAGACGATCGAGGTGCTCAACCCGAACGCCGTTGCAAGCGTACGATTATCGAATGAATAGTGAATCTTGCTGACGTTTATCAGTCTCCTACGCAGCCCGAGGAAGACGAGCCCGATTTCGGTCCCCTCACCCCTTCCGCCCGCGCGTTCGCTCAGATCCCCATCGGCGACTTTTCCAAATCCTACGCCTTCATTCAGCGGGACTCCTCCGTCCTCACAGAATCGACTCACGACTCCCTCCTCGCAGAAGCGTTCGATGCGGAACGTCGGGGCGAGAAAGATCTCGCACGGCGCTGTGTCCATCAGTCATTACTAGTGAACTATTGTCGAAAGCTGGGACGCGATGGAGTCGGGCTGTTCTTTCAAAAGTATGCTGAATGTCATGCTGCATAGCTGACTGACTCGCAGGATGATCTCAGCCAATCCAAAATCCATCGCCATGTTCAAAGACGACTTCGCCTCCACCTACGCACGCATCGAGACCCGGACGAAAGAGATGATCGCCGAAGAGTCAGTCGATCGAGAACAGATCCAACTCGTGGCGGAAGACCCATCGATGCGAATCTCCTTCAACCTCCCTGATGGTCCGCCACCCGCCGAGCTGCGGGTTGAGGGCGAAGGGTCCGAGGAGATGGATATCGAGCAGGTCAGGGCATTCTTGCAGATGAAGTGGGATACATTTGAGGGGTTTGATGAGGTGATGAAGAGGGCGTTGAGGACGGAGAAGCTGGATGAGGTGAATGAGGTATTGGGAGGGATGAAAGTGGACGAGGCGGAGAAGGTGGTAGAGCTGTTGCAGGAGGGTGGGATGTTGAGCTTCAGGTGGGTGCCGACCGACCCTGAGGGTACTCGAGCTGACATGTAGCGGCAGTGAGCGGGGAGTCCGGGACATGACCCAGTAATGGTTATGCGCGAACATGGCTTCTGCCTCCTTTGCATGCATATGACAGCTGTTCGCTGCCTGCGACAAACGATTGGATGCAGACTCGCTCCTCCCAGTAGAGGATAGTCCTTACTCAACAGTAAGATAATGCATGCAACCCGCTACAGCCCACTCAATCCTCCTAGCGCACCCGCATCAAATCCTCCAATCCGATCCATCTCATCCCCATCCTCATCCCCCATCCCGAAATCCAGATCACCCATCCCCATACCCCTCATGACCCGCTCAACCTCCTTCCCCGCCCGCTTCCGTCGATCGTCCTCATCCTCAACTCCCGCCAACTCCGCTCGTACCGCCTGTAAGTGCAACAATAGAGGAGTGGGATCCATCGAGAGCAGTCCATGTCCTCCATCTTCTTCCCGTCCTGATCGGCGATGAGGCGCAGCTTGGAAGGGTGCAAAATCGTCGAAATCATCCTCAAAGCCCGCTTCTTCTTTCTCTTCGGCAGGTGGTGACGGACTACGCGAACGTACGATTGAGCCCTCGAGTTCATCGTGATCCTCCTGATCCTCGGGAAGTGCCACGAACTCGTCCCCATCCTCATCGTCAAGCCAGTCGTCCAGGCGAGCATATTCTTCTTCCTCAAGATGTACCTCCTCATCTTCTTGCCCATCAGGCAGCTCCCGCCGTAATTCCTCCAAACCCGGAAAGTCGGTGGTCGATAACACTCCCTCTTTCGTTTGAGAAGTGGAGGGAGCGAAGGTCACCGGGAACACCGCGCTCTCTTCTTCCTCTTCGTATTCCTCCATATCATCCTCGTCCGAATCTATCAACTCGCCAGAAGGGCCGCTTGTGGCTTTCCGGACCATCCCGGGCCACATGTGCGTCATCAACGTCTGTCTCACCTCTTCCAGCGGAGACATAGCTACAATCATAATAAGGATCTTCAGCTCCGTGCCAAATGACCGAGGAGGAAGGAGGACCTACGCCGCTCGTCGTCGTCCTCGGCTACACCGACCTCATCGACCAATTCTATGCCCAGCTCCCCAAACACCTCTTCCACTTCGTCCCATATTGCTGCACCAGCATCATCTCCATCTGTATCTGGTGGGTCTCGGGTGCGAATGGCAAGAGCTATATCTCGGGGTTCGGAGATGACGAGTTTCGTCAGACTCGCAGGTAAAGGTCTCGGCGGCTTGGTCCATTAGCTCCGTCCGTGTCTATGACCAAAGACCCGAGAACGCACAGATCCAGCGAAGAGGTAGATGACGACCGGCACCTCTGATGCTTGGATCACGTCGCCGCTTGAGATGGGTGTGAGAAGGAAATGCGCGGCGACGGTGTAGTACTTGTTGTCTATTCGCCATGGTACAGTCGAAGTATCCTCAGGTATCGGTGAGGAAAGGCTGAGCAGGCCTATATGTCCTCGATCAGTCATGAGGCATGGGGGAGCGGGATACGGGACCTACGACTAAGAAAGGGGCGGGGGTCAAGTGATGGGGGATGAAAGAGGAGGATACTGTTTTCGGGGTCTTGCATTT
>JAABUV010006301.1_pt1 | contig 13002 bp, 16 predicted proteins | sample 5559971 | NCBI WGS metagenome assembly JAABUV01 (sample SAMN10711881, study PRJNA513362) | rock metagenome | isolation source: Antarctica rocks | place: Antarctica: Victoria Land, Knobhead nord | collected 2015-12-19
AGCTCGTGGCGGTTTGAAGCCTCCCCCTACAGGACGGCTCCGAAGGGTCCTCCTTCATCTCTCGTACAGCATGACGCTCGCGCGTCTTCTTGACACAAAGCCCTTCACCTCGTTGCAGAACACCGCGACGGCCAGCAGGTAGGTCCGCAGCGGCAGCTTATGCCAGGCGAACAGGGTGCCGGAGGTCAGCGAGAAGTCGTGGCAACAAACCTTGCAGCGCCAGCGCGGCTGATCGGCCGAACGGCGGCAGGCATAGCAGATCGCGCAGCCGCAGCGCGGGCAGGTCGGCTTGCCATCGGTATCCGGCCAACGCAGCCGCAGGAACACGTTCTCCACGCCGGTGTCGGACATGCGCATGATCTTGGCAAAGCTGAGCGAGCAAGCTGCGGCAGAGAGTAGGAAATGCTGCGCCATGACACCCGCGAGAAAACCGGTCCGGTGGTGTCGCGCAGGTGGTGGAATCGGGTGGTGGCGTAGTCTCCGGTTCGTTGCAACGAGCCATGCCGGCGTTTCAGCGCCGGTGGAGACCACGCCATGGAACAGGGTAGCACGACAACGGAAACAGGCGGCATGGCGCTATTTGCGGGCGACGCCTGGTTTGACCCGATCGAGGCGGGCATCCGGGAGCGGGTCCGCGGGTTCATTGAGGAGTTGCTAGAGCAGGAGCTGACGGCGGCATTGGGGCGTGGCAAGTCCGAGCGGGCGTCTGGTGAGCCGAAGGGCTACCGGAACGGGACGCGGGAGCGGCAGTTGCTGGGCAGCTTCGGGCCAGTCGAGATCGAGGTGCCGCGGGCACGGATGGCCGTCGCCGAGGGCGGCGGCACCAAGGAGTGGCGGGGTGCTGCCTTGCCCCGCTACGCCCGGATGACGCGCCAGGTCGAAGCGTTGATCGCCGGAGCCTACCTGTCCGGCACCAACACGCGCCGGGTCAAGCGCGCGCTGATCGCGCTGTTCGGCGGCGCAGTGGGCAAGGACGTGGTCAGCCGCACGTGGCGCAAAGTGCAGACCGACTGGGACGCCTGGAACGCACGCGACCTTGCTGACGAGGACGTCGTGCGCCTGATCCTGGACGGCACGGTCGTGCGCGTGCGGCTGGACAGGAAGGCCACAAACATCTCGCTGCTGGTTGTGCTTGGCGTTCGCCGGGACGGCCAGAAGGTGCTGCTTGCCGTCCGCAACATGGGGGGCGAGAGCGAGGCGGCCTGGCGCGCCACGCTGGACGGCCTGGTCGGGCACGGCCTGCGGACGCCGGACTTCCTTATCACTGACGGCGGGGCCGGCCTGGAGCGGGCGCTGGCGGCGCTGTGGCCCGACGTGCCGGCGCAAAGATGTACGGTCCACAAGCACAGGAATCTGTTGGCCCACGCGCCGGATGCGCTGCACGAGGAGATCACGTCCGACTACACGGACATGATCTACGCCAAGACCGCGAAGGAGGTGCAGGCCAGGCGCAAAGCATTCCTGCGCAAGTGGCGCCTGCGTTGCCCGGCGGTCGCCACCAGCCTGGAGGAGGCCGGAGACCGCCTGTTCGCCTTCCTCCGTCTGCCCCCAAGCCAATGGAAGTCGGCACGGACCACCAACGCCATCGAGCGGCTGCACGAGGAGTTCAAGCGCCGCATTAAGACCCAAACCGTGCTGCCGTCCGCCGAAACCGCCGCGATGCTGTTCTGGGCGCTGATGGCGTCAGGCCAGATCACCATGCGCAAGGTGGATGGATGGCAAACACTCGGCGAGAAGCTGGCCGATTCCATGCCCGTTGACCTCGCCGCCTGAGCCGGGCAACCATCACCACGCTGGAGACAAGCCACCCAGGCCATTTCCACACAATACGCGACGCCACCACCGGTCCTGCAACCTTGTTCCCACAATCGGCCGCCACGTACAACCCCCAGCACGTCAGTGGCGGTTACGTCAGTGGCGGTTGCTACATAAGACCGGACTGTTCCCGCCCATGGTCGAACGAGCGCCGGATGGTCTTGCCGTCAATGGCAACCACCTCGCGCTCGAACCTGTCCGCGAGCGAGCCGACCCAGGCTGTGAACCCGGCCTCGAACGCATCGGGATCGATCAGCATGAACACGCGCCGGAAGGTGTCGTGCGAGGGGATGCCGTTCGGCAAATCCAGGAACGTCCTGAGCCAAGCCAGCTTGCTGCAGCCATACAGCGCGATGTCATCCCAGCTCTCGGCGCAGGCAATGACCGCGCATACCGCGATCCCCAGCACCTCAATCAGGCGGTGCTCGACCTTGCCGGAGCAGCGCGGGTCCTCGACCGCAACAAGATACTGTCCCAGCTTCTCGATCGACACGCTCCGCTCTCCCGCAATCACGAGGGCGCGTCATCATACGTCAGGGCGCAGCAGGCGAGACAAATCTCATGCGTAGCCCCTGGCGTCAGCCCGACGATCACCTGGCGCAGCCACGCCTTGGTCACCGTCAGATCGAACATTACTTCGCTGTCCGATACGGCAGGCGAGAAGGTGTCGTCGAGCACAGCGCGAGCTTTGTGCGTTTGCTGGTAGACGAACTTGCGGCTCACCCCGTGCCGGGCCGCCAGGTCGCTGACCGTTTCCGATCGCGCCAGCGCCTGAATGGCCAAGTCCTTACGGTCACTTCCCGGCAGTCGCGCCGCTGCGCCAACACATCGATCCATCTCGCACCACACCTGAAAACGTCAGGGTGCCATCACCCGACCCGGCAACGTCAACTCGGCTCAAGCTATAACCCGTCTTTGAACCACGCCCCGCTCGCCTTCGGGATCCGCCGGCCCGCGGTCCTACCAGGTGCGTTCGAGCGCGGCGCTCACTCCGCGCGCCTGGAAGTCCGCGGCACGCGTCCAAGGCGCAGGTCGCCAATCCATGCTGCTCGCGAACGCGGTCAGGATGTCCAGACGAGCGTCGTCCGCGTCTTCGTTCCAGTGCAGTTCGATCAGCCTTTCCGCATCGAAGCCGCGGACGTTCACCCGCTTGACGTCGGGAGCATCGAAGAGCGCGGGCATCAACGCGACGCCGAGACCGGCCGCGACGAGCGCCAGCGCCCGGTCGTCCTGGTCGGTACGGTAGACAACGCGTGTCCTGATTCCGCGGTCGACCAGCAGCTTCGTCGTGCTCGCGAACGTCTCGCAATGGGTCCGCACGATGAAGGCCTCTCCCCGGAGTTCCTCCAGATCGATGCTGTCGCTGGCCGAGAACCTGTGTCGCAGGCCGACGACGAGTCCGTAGTCCTCGCGTACGAGGACCGTTGAGGAACGGCCGGAACGCAAACGCCCGGCGCTGGTGATGCACGCGGCGAGGCGACGGCTCGCCAGCTTCTCCTCGAGCTCGTTGCGGCTCCCGTCGCAGAGCTCGACGGCCGTGCCGGGCATCGCCCGGTGCAGCGCTTCCACGAGACGCGCGAGGTAGGCGGTGGGAAGCGTGCGCAGGACGCCTATCCGCATCGGTTGCTCCGCATCCGCGGACTTGAGGTCGACCTTGACGCGGTCGCAGGCCGAAAGGACCTCCCGCGCGGTGACGAGCAGACGCCGACCGGCGGCCGTCGGCGTGATCGCCCCGGGGGGCCGGTGGAGCAGCTTCAGGCCGAATTCCTCTTCAAGCTTCGCGACCGATGCCGACAGTGCAGGCTGGGAGACGCCTGCCCGCACGGCCGCCTTCGTGAAGCTTCCGGTGTCGGCAACGGCCGCGAAGTGCCGGATCTGGTATAGCTCCATCGTAATAACCCCTGTTTATGCAAAGCATAATATCAAACGATTTTGTTTATTATGCAGCGCGATCTATCGTCCTGGCAAGGCGTCGCTTCCGCAGATCGTGCGGACGACATGACGCCTGTCGGTGGAACGGTCGAAGGGTGTGGGCGCGATGTTGGCTGAAGCCGAAGACTTCCGACGCGGGCGCGCCCTCGGTAACGATCCAGGTACGCTCGGGCGGCTCGACCGTCCAAGCGCGGATCAGCTCGTCGACGAGATCGCGCGCCGTCGTCGCGCGGTGGCCCATCCGCTTTTTCTGGCGTCCTTCACGTTCTTCCTCCTGACGCTCCTCGCCCTGGCCTACCTGCCTGATCTGGTGGCGTACCGCGTGTACGGCGCGTTTAACGTCGCCTACCTGTTGGCGCTGACCCAGTTCGTCGCGACGTTCGTCGTCGCAGCCGTCTACGCACGCTGGGCGCAGGTCTCTATCGATCCGCTCACGGCGGAGGCGTGCGAGATCCTGGGCCGTCCGGCGGCGGAAGCACGCACGTGATCGCCTCCTTCAACGGCCAGATCCTCGCGTCGTCGTTCTTCGTCGGCTTCATCGCGTTTACGCTCGCACTGACGTACTGGGCGACGCGCCACGCCAATGGCTCAAGCGGCTTCTTCGTCGCGGGACGCCGCCTCCGCGGATGGCAGAACGGCCTCGCAATCTCCGGCGACTACATGTCGGCCGCCTCGTTCCTCGGCATCGCCGGCCTCGTCTCGCTCTATGGCTTCGACGGTCTGCTCTACTCGTTCGGCTTCATCGTGGGATGGGTGGCGATCGTCCTGATCGTGGCGGAGCCTCTCCGCAATTCGGGCAAGTACACGATCTCGGACATCATGGCGTTCCGCCTCTCCGCCCGTCCGGTACGCGCCGCAGCCGCCGTCTCCTCGATCACGATCGGGCTACTGTACTTGCTGGCGCAACTCGTAGGTGCGGGGGCGATCGCATCCCTGCTGCTGCCGATCACGCCCAGCGCCGCGATCGTCGTCGTTGGCATCCTGATGGTCGTCTACGTCCTGTTCGGCGGCATGGTGGCGACGACCTACGTGCAAATCGTCAAGGCCGTCCTCGTGTTCGTCACGACGGCGCTCCTCGCAATCCTGCTGCTGGCGCGCTTCGACTTCAGCCTGAACGGGTTGCTGGAGGCCGCGGCGGCATCGAGCGGCAAGGGGGCGGCGTTCCTCGAGCCGGGGCTCTACTTCACCAACAAGCTCGATCTGATCTCCCTGGGGCTGGCGCTCGTCTTGGGGACGGCGGGTCTGCCGCACATCATGATGCGCTTCTACACCGTCCCCGACGCCAAGCAGGCGCGCGTGTCGGCGAACTGGGTCATCGGCATCGTCGGCATCTACCTCGTCATGACGACCGTCCTCGGTTTCGGCGCCGCAGCGCTCGTAGGCCACGCCCGGATCCTCGAGGTGAGCAGCTCGGGCAACAGCGCCGCTCCGCTGCTCGCGCTCGAGCTCGGCGGCGGCCGTGGAAGCCTCGGCGGCGAGGTGCTCGTGGCGTTCGTGTCGGCGGTCACTTTTGCCACCATCCTCGCGGTCGTCGCCGGCCTCATCATCGCCGCGACCTCGAACATCGCCTACGACATCTATTCGCAAGTCATCCACCGCGGCGCGAACGACGAGGCGTCCGAGGTGAAGGTCGCCAAGATCGCGACCCTCGCGGTGGGAGTGGCGGCCATCGTCCTGGCCCTCGCCGCACAGACGCTGAACGTTGCCTTCCTCGTCGGCCTCGCGTTCGCCGTGGCCGCGAGTGCGAACCTTCCCGTGATCCTCTTCTCGCTGTTCTGGAAGCGCTTCAACACGTCTGGCGCGGTCGCCGCCCTTTCTGTCGGCCTTTGCAGCGCACTCGGGATGGTCGTCGTCGGCCCTGCCTTCATCGGCCCCAAGGGGCTGCTCCTCCACGGCCTCCATCCCCTCTCGACGCTGATCAATCCCGGCATCGTCAGCATACCGCTGGGCTTCCTTGCGGGCTGGCTCGGCACCGTTCTGACGCGCCGGGAGCCCCGCAGCGAACGCCGCTTCCGCGATCTCCAGACCCGGGCCCTGACGGGCTTCGGCGCGGAAGTCAGCGATCACGCCTGAACACCCTTTCAACCCAGGAGAGAGCTATGCCGATCATCACATGTGACATCCGGGAGGGCCGGACGAAGGAACAGAGGAGCCAGCTCGCGATGGGCCTCACCCACGCCGTCGCCGAAGCGACCGGCGCGGGCGTCGAGAACATCTTCCTCGTGATCAGGGAGATGCCCGGGTTCAACTTCGTCGATGCCGGCGAACATGTCCCCGACTACGTCCCGGGTCCGGATGGGATCGACTTGGCCGGGCACGAACAGCTGAGGAAGCGCGCGGCCGCGAACTGAGCGCAATTCGACCATCAACCACCAAACGCAAGGAACATCACGATGCCATTCATCCAATGCGACCTCGAAGCCGGCCTGAGCGACGACGAGAAGATCGCGCTGATTAACAAGATGACGGAGATCACCCACAAGGCGATCGGCTCCGCCAATGCGCACATCAACGTTGTTCTGCGCGAACATCCCGCGTCCAACATCGGCGAGGCCGGGGTTCCGGCACGCGCGCTCGTCTCGAAGCGGAACGCGGCCGCCGCAGCCTCGAAGCCGCGCAAGGTAGCGTAGGCCAGCAGGGGCTCAACTGGCGTCGCCGCCCGTCGACCGGGGGCAAATCCGCGTGCGCGTCGCCATCTCGCGACGCGCACGCCATGCTGATCCTCCACGGCTTTCGTGGCTCTTCCGCACTTTGCGTGGTTCATGCGTAAGCGTCCGGCGCCGACGCGCAGACAGTGCCGCTCGTTTGTGGTTCAGAGGCTGAGAAACTCAGGATGCAGGCGCGCGACGTCAGGCGTTTGATGTCTGCTGCTGAGAGACTGATGCGGAGTGCGATCCTATAGCGCGAGCTATGTGGTCGCGCCGTGGGCGGACATCTATGCCAAGGAGTTCTGCGTCGTTGCGGTCCGATCGGGATGGCGCAAAGCGGATGCGTGCCAGAGGAGGAAGCCCATCCCTGCAATGAGTTCAACCGTCATCGCGACCGTGAGCACCGGGCCAGGCAGGCCATAGGCGAACGCGGAACCAAGCCGGGCCAGGCCGCTGAGTGCGATGGTGCCGCAGAGCAGGCGGAACAGGTCCACCTCGTCGCGCAAGTGCGAACTCGCCCGCCACAGGACGATGCCGAATCCAAACCAGATTGCCCCCCAGAAACCGACTTGGCTGTTCAGGACCGGATCATTCGCGACACCTTGCAGGCGCGCGCCGGCAAAGGTGAGGAGACCCACACCATTGACGATGTCGACGACTCCCGTGACGAACGGAATGATGCAGAGCATCCGGACAGCTATCTTCAATGCGTGCATTGCAGGTCTCCTCAGTGTGTCGGTTGAACTCAGCTTCGAGTGGCGGATCGAGCCCGCTTTTGGAGCTGAGCTGCCGGGTTGTATGTTGGCGTGCCGGGCCGCAGGGTTGTAGTCGCCGCCTGGGCCGAGGCAGTGTTGACACTGTGTCAACATCCTTCACCCCCGCCTCGCTTCTGCAGCTCATGTGCTTCGTCCGCGTGGTCGAGGCAGGCTCGTTTGCCGAGGCGGGCCGCCGGCTTGGGATGACCACGTCGGGCGTATCCAAGGCGATCAGCCGCTTGGAGGCGGAACACGGCGTCCGGCTCCTCCACCGCTCCACCCATGCATTGTCCCTGACAGACGAGGGTGAGCAGGTGCTGGACGACGCGCGCGACGTGCTGCGCGGGTGCGAGCGGCTTGGGCTGGCGCTCTCACAGGCGGCCGATGGCGGCCGGGGCGGGCGCGTGCGGATCAGCGCTCCGCCGGGCTTCACGCGAGCCTGCCTGCTTCCTGTGCTGCCTCGCCTGTTAGACGCCCACCCGGAGATCCATGTCGAGATCCAGGCGAGCTACGAGTTGGTCGATTTGGCTGAAGAGGGTGTCGACCTTGCGCTGCGAACTGGCCTGCTTGCGGGTCTGCCGGGCCACGTCAGCCAGGCGCTATTTTCGTCTCCGTGGTGCGCATACGCAACGCCCGGTTACCTCGTGCGTCGCGGCACGCCCTCGTCGCCGGACGATTTGGCCGGCCACGAACTGATTGGCTTCCGCAACAGGGCCACTGGCCGGGCCAGCGCCTGGCGCTTCCAAAGTCCCGCCGCTCGCGACCAGGGAGGGGCCATGCGCCACGACGCCAACGCTCGCATCGTGTTTGACGATGGCTCGGCCGCCTACGACATGGCTTGTAACGGCTATGGCATCGTTTGGGCGCCCGAGTGGCTAGCGCTCGGCGACGTGCGCAGCGGGCGCGTGATTGAGGTGCTGAAGGAGTGGCGCTCCAGCACGATGCTCATGTCTGTTGTGCGTCGTGAGCGCCGGCTGACACCACAACGGATCAGGGTGGTGATCGATTTCCTTTGCGAGGCCGCCAAGCTTTGGCAGGCCCGCGAAGTGGTGCAATGAAAACTCTGATGCTCAGGGAAGCATCCAGGGCAGCAACTCATCGAGCCGCTGTTGCGGGTGTCCATCCACCATTCTGGTCAGCGCGTCCCGCAGCCATGCATATGGCTCGACCCCGTTCAGCTTGGCCGTCTCGACTAGCGACCCAACAACCGCCCAGCGTTTCGCGCCGCCGTCGCTGCCGGCGAACAAGGAATTCTTTCTTCCAAGAGCCACAGGTCTGATCGACCGCTCGACCGGGTTGGTATCGAGGTCTACCCGGCCGTCGTCAAGGAACCGGCTCAGCTCCGACCATCGATTGAGTGCGTAACGGGTTGCCTCGGCCAAGCGGCTGCGGCCCGGCAGATGGGCAAGCTTGAGCTCCAGCCAGGCCTTGAGCGCCTCGACCAGCGGCTTTGATTGCTGCGAGCGGACCCGCCGCCGCTCCGCAGACGGCTGGCCACGGATGCCGGCCTCGATCTGGTAAAGGGCCGCGATCCGCTGCAACGCCTCGCTGGCCACCGGCGAGCCTGCTTTGTGCAGCTCATAAATCTTCCGACGCGCGTGGCTCCAGCAGGCCGCGAGGGTGACGCTGCCATCGGCCGCCAACTGCTCGAACCCGGCATAGCCGTCCACCTGCAGGATGCCGCGGAAGCCCCGGAGATGCTCGGCCGGGCGTGCGGCCGTGCGGTCGGGCGCGTAGACGAACACCACGGCCGGGTGTCCCGGACCACCCCAGGGCCGGTCGTCACGGGTGTAGGCCCACAGCCGCCCGGTCTTGGTCTGCCCCCGCCCGGGATCGAGCACCGGCAAGGTGGTGTCGTCGGCAAAGACCCGCTCGCCCGCCATGACGTAGGCAACCAGGCGGTCGTGCAGCGCCTCCAGCCACCAACAAGCAGCGCCGACCCAATCCGACAAGGTGGAGCGGCTGATAGCGAGCCCGTGCCGGTCGAAGATCTGGCTTTGCCGATACAAAGGCAGGTGGTCGGCGTAGCGGCTGACCAGCACGTGCGCGATCAGGCCTGGGGTGGCGAGGCCGCCCGCAAGCACCCGCTCCGGCGCGGACGCCTGCAGCAGGGTGCCGCAGGCTCGGCAGGCGCACTTGGGCCGGGTGACCTTGACCACCCGGAGCTGCGCCGGGATCCAGTCCAGCATCTCGCTGCTGGTCGATCCCGCGTCGGTCAGGGCGCCGCCGCAGTCCGGGCAGGCATCATGCGGCACCGGCAGCACGCTTTCGGTGCGCGGCAAGTGCGGCGGCAGTGGTGCCCGGTGCGGCGGCTTCTTCGGTTTGGACGGTTCGGCCGATGCCGGGCACGGCTTGCGCGCCTCTGCCCGGGCCAGGTCGGCCTCGAGGTCCTCGAGGCCGAATGCCATCTGGTCGGGATCGAGCTGCTCGGAGCGCCGGCCGAACCGGGCGCGCTGGAACTGCCGGATGATCAGCCGCAGCCGCTCGGCCTCGATCTCGCTCTCGTCGAGGGCGCCGGCCATGTCGCGCACCAGCTGATGCAGCAGGCTGACGTCCGTGGGCAGGTTGTCGAGCGCGATCCTCACCCGCCAAGCGTAGCAGCCTGAGCCCGCCAGTACAACACAAAGGCCCGAAAAGGCCCGGCCTATCCAGCAAGCATCGGCTGTCGCGACCGGACCAAGGTGCGCCACTCCAGGCCCTCCAGCAGCATCGAGAGCTGGGCTGGCGTCAGCGTGACCGAGGCCGTGCCGTCCGGCGACGGCTGCGTGGACGGCCAGGTGAACCGGCCCTGGTCCAACCGCTTGGCGAATAGGCACATCCCATTCTGGTCATAGAACAAAATCTTAACCCTGTCCGCGCGCTTGCCACGAAAGATGAAGATGTGCCCGCCGAACGGGTCGTGTTTCAGCCTCTCCTGCACCAGCAATGCAAGGCCATCAAAGCCTTTCCTCATGTCCGTAGCACCCAGCGCCAAGTGGATGCGCACGCCCGCCGGCACGGTGATCACGGGCTGGACTCCAGCGCGGACAGGAGAGCATGCAGGGTCCGGGCGTCCATCTGGGCGTGAAAGCGCACGCGGCGGCCGTTGACCAGGACGACCTCGACCGTGTCGCGGGCCGGCGCGTCCACGGGGTTGCACGGCGCGTGCGGCACCTTGCCAGGCGGCGCAGGCGCCACTTGCACGGAGGCGAACATCGGGGCAGCCGCAGGATGCCGCGGCGCGTCATGCGGCAACACGGCGCGGCCCTGCAGGACGCGGGCGGCGAGCTCCTGTTTCCAATGATAAAGGGCGCTTGGCGTCAGCCCCGAGACCCGCGCGAAGCGGTTGATCGACATCCCCGAACGCAGGGCGTCGATGACGATCTGCTGCCGCTGCTCTGGCGTCCAGGTGCGGCGAAAGCGGGGATTGGTCAGTAGGTCCGCAATCTGGGCCAGGTCCGAAGGGCCGTCAGAGGAGGGGCTAAAGAACTCTTTAGCCCCTCCTCTGACCTCGCCCCCGTGCGGCTCGCCCTCGATGGTGGTCGCGCAAACCGCGACAGCGAGCCGCGTCCGCCAGATCCTGAAGGTCTTGGGCGTGATGCCATTGCGCTCGCAGTAGGCTTTCTGGGTGATCCCACTCACCCGGCATGCGTCGATATGGGCCTGCCAGAATTGCTCCCGATCCCCCATCGTCCATGAACTCCCGACGTTGAGTCGTCAGGTGCACCACAAACAAACTGCGCCGTCAGCATGTCGGCATCGGACGCTTACCCAAGGTGGCTGTGCAGGCGCCGACCCAGTCGGCCATCGTGGACACGTCCAGCTTGATGCCTTCACGCGCAAAGGTCTCGCTTTGGCGGTTGAGCGGCAGATGCTGCCCGAACTTCGCCTCTAGGATGGTGGCCAGCAACTCAGGGCCGGCGCGCCCGCGCGCGATGGGGTGGAACGGCGCCGGCGGCTGCATGACCGCCTCGCAGGTGCGGCAGGCGAACCGCTCGCGCACGGTCTGCATCACCTTCCAGTGCCGGGGAACCATCTCCTGATCCTCCCTGGTTTCTGTGGCTCTTCCGCACTTTGCGTTGTTCATGACGGAGGTGGATTGATAGTCGGTGGAAGCGGTTTGCCTTTCCATCTCATGGTTCATGACAGACTTCTTTCCCATGCCGGGCTGCCGCGTTGATCAGGTCACGCTTGAGGTTCAGGACAGCCTCTACGTCGCGGCGCACGGCGCGCGGCCCGGCGGTCGATGCCCCGATTGCGGACGGGCGAGCCGGGCCGTTCACAGCCGCTACCGGCGCAAGCCGGCCGATTTGCCCTCGCTTGGGCGCTGGGTCCATGTCGGGTTACAGGTAAGACGGTTCTACTGTCGCAACCCGGTGTGCAAACGGCGCACCTTTGCTGAACGCATGCCATACCTGGTCAAGCCCCATGCACGTCGGACATGCCGACTGATGGAGGCCCAGGAGCGGGTCGGGGTGGCCCTTGGTGGCGAGGCAGGCGCGCGTCTGCTGCACCACCTTGCCATGCCGGCGAGCGCCGACACGGTGCTGCGCCTGATCTGCCGCAGGCCGCTGCCCGAGCAGGGCGCGCTGCGGGTTGTAGGCGTGGATGACTGGGCCGTGCGCCGGGGCCGGACCTACGGCACCATCGTGGTGGATATGGAACGGCGATGCGTCGCTGATCTGTTGCCGGACCGCACTGCCACAACCGTGGCGGGGTGGCTACAGCAGCGGCCAGGGATCGAGGTGGTAACCCGCGACCGCTCGACGGAGTATGCCCGCGCCGCCGCCGTCGGCGCGCCCAAGGCGGTCCAGGTGGCCGACCGCTGGCACTTGCTGGCCAATGTGCGCGACATGCTGGAGCGCTGGCTGGCCCGCGCCCACGCCCGCCTGCGGCGGCTGCCGGTGCCGTCCGGCGGTGACGGATGCCAGCTGGGCCAGCGCACCCGCGCCTACCGCCGCAGCGCGACCGAGGACGTTGCCAGCGCTGACAGCCGCGCCCGCTGGGTGGTGGCCTATGATGACGTGCGGCGGCGCCACTTGGCGGGCGAAAAGCTGCTTGCCATCAGCCGCAGCACTGGCCTGGCCCGGGCGACGGCGCGCAAGTACGCCCATGCCGACGCCTTCCCCGAACGCGCCGTGCGCCGGCCGGGCCGCAGCAACCTTGACCCCTACCTCGCCCACCTCGAAGCAACGCTGGCAGAGGGCTTCGAAGATGCGATGGCCCTTTGGCGCGAGGTGCGGGCGCAGGGCTACGCGGGCGGTCACCAGATGGTGCAGCGATGGGTTGCTGAACACAGATCGAAGCCAACTACCAGAACGGCCCACAAGTGGTTGCGACAAGCTCTGGCCACCACACCGTCCGGCGCCACCTCGAACCGCGCCGCGGCGCTGCCATCGCCAAAGCAGCTCGCCTGGTTGCTCGTGCAGCAGCCCGCGGCGCTGCCGCCGATGGGCGCCGCTGCTGTGACACGGGTCGAGCAGGACAAGGAAGCCGCCCTGGTCACATCCCTTGCACGGCGCCTCACCGCCCTTGTCCGAGCATGTGGCGTTGGGCAAGCGACACGCCCCGCCGCGCCCTTGGCTGATCTGGATGCCTGGCTGACCGAAGCCCGCGCGTGCGGCGTCGGCGCCGTCGAGACGTTCGCCGCCGGGCTGGAGCAGGACGGCGATGCGGTGCGCGCTGCCTTGACCCTGCCTTGGAGCAATGGCCAGGCAGAAGGCCAGATCACCCGCCTCAAGCTGCTGAAGCGGCAAAGCTACGGCCGGGCCAGAGTAAGCGTCCGATGCCGACATGCTGACGGCGCAGTTTGTTTGTGGTGCACCTGACGACTCAACGTCGGGAGTTCATGGACGATGGGGGATCGGGAGCAA
>JAABUV010006303.1_pt1 | contig 12992 bp, 13 predicted proteins | sample 5559971 | NCBI WGS metagenome assembly JAABUV01 (sample SAMN10711881, study PRJNA513362) | rock metagenome | isolation source: Antarctica rocks | place: Antarctica: Victoria Land, Knobhead nord | collected 2015-12-19
AAGGTCTCCGACGAAGAACTCGCGGCCGTCCGCCTGACGCCCCACGCTTTCCACGGGGAGTGGAACTACACGATCAGCCCTGCCGTCACCATGGCGTGACTGTTCATTTTATTTTGGCACGAGTCCTCAGCCGTTTCCTGGACGACGCGGCGGCGGCCGGGCTCTACGTCATAGCGCGCCCTGGCCCGGCCTACGACGCCGAGTCCAACGCCTCCAACCTGCCCGGCTGGCTCCTGGCGCGCGCGCCTGATCTACGCGCCAACAGCGGCCATGGCTACTGCGGCGCCGGCGCCTACTGGGGTCGGACAACGATTCCTGCGTAGGATGTTAGGGGCAAGAGCATGTTGCACTAAAACGGGCAGTCTGCCACGCTACTAATGGACAGATCATGGTGGAGTAACGAGCAAAGGCACGCCGATGGCAGACAAGCGCACGTACTTTCCGTTAACAACGGCCTCGCAGCGCCGTCTTCTCTTCGAGACGTGGGAGGCCACCAATGATGTCGCTCTGGCGTGCCAGCGGGCGCACGTCGGGCGGCGCACCTTCTACTATTGGAAACCACGCTTCGTCGCGGGCGGCTACGCCGCGCTGGAGCGCTTCGATAGCCGCGCGCCCGTCCATCCCCCACGGATTGCCCCAGAGGTCGAGCAGCGGGTCATCGCGGCACGGCAGCATCATCCAGCGTGGGGCAAGCAGCGCCTGGCCGACGAGCTGTCGAAAGCCAACACCTGGGTCCCGCTCGTCAGCCCCAACACGGTCAAGCGCATCCTCCGCGACGCGGGCCTCTGGAGCGGCCCGACGCCGACGGAGAAAAGGGGGGGCCAACCGGCCTGAGTCGGACGGCGGAGGAGCCGCGCCAGGCCGTCAACGTGGACCTATGTTTTGTGCCGGCGACGCACGAGGCGGCCGTCCGCCTGCCGGCCGTGAGCGGATCGTCGGGACGGTTAGTGGTCAGCCGGCCCTGCGCGCAAGACACGACGAGTGAGCGCACCTGGCCGGGACGCGTCTTCGAGGATCCGGACCTGGAGTACGTGGCGGCGATGCAGGCTTTCGTCGCGGCCTCAGCGCCGTCTGTCCCTGTGTTAAATCCGGAACGGGATCGGCGGCGGATGCAGGGTGAGGAGGATGAACGCACGCGGCGGCGGGAGTTGCGTCGGCAGGAGCGGGCGCTGGGGCAGCAACGTGGGCAGGTCTATCGGCGACGCACGCAAGAGGATGCCGCGTGGCGGGCCTTACGGCGTGAGCGCCGAGAGCGCGCACGCCCCTATCACTGGACACGGGAGGAGTGGGACGCCGACCAAGCACGGGACGCCCAGTGGCGGGCACTCCGCGTCGAGCGGCAGGCCACGCTGGAGCGCCGCGTGGAGGAGGACACCCTGTGGCGGCAGGAGCGCCGACGCCTGCGGGAGCAGCTTGCACCGGCGGAGAGCAAGGCAGCCTGGATCGCCATCCTCGTGGTGACAGACAACTGCACGCGCCAGTGCCTGGGGCTCCCGCTTTTCGTCGCCGGACCCAAAATCACCGCCACGCTCGTCATCGACGCACTCCGTGCGTTGCTCCCGGCCGATCTGCGGTTTCTCATCTCTGATCGGGGCACACACTTCACGGCTCATGAATTCGGGCGCTTTGCCGATGCCCAGGGCTTCGTCCATGTGCTCATCGCCCGCCATCGACCCGAGTCAAACGGCATCGCGGAGCGGTTCGTGCGCACGCTCAAGGAGTGGTTGGCCGCGCAGGCGTGGGACGACTCCGCTGATCTTGCCCCCCTCCTGAGTCGCTTTCTCCAGGAGTACAACGCGCGGCCCCATCAGGGTTTGAGCATCCCCGGTTTGTCCCCCGACGAGTTTGCACGGCGCCTCTGGTTGCTGTAGCCCGCTTTCTTAGGCGCTAAATGGTACTGTCGTCCGGCCTCTTACTCGCCTCCAAAGTTCTCCTTTATCCACGTTCCCAGGGCCGTATCTGCTGCGCGTAAAGCATCATCGAGGCTAATGTATGTTTCCTGCCCTTCCCACACCATCCCGCCGCTATCCAAGGCCCGGACGAATGAGCGGCTGTAGTCGTCGTAGCCAATCTCGATCCAACCATGTGTCGTGACCCACTCGGTCAGGTGTGGAAACGCTCGGTCGACAGGCTGAGCCATGGGCATCTGTCCTTCCGTGACGTGACTGTCATGCGTTACTGAGGGCTTGTAGCCCTAGTTTACGGCCTTCCAGAGGTTGTTCACGTCCCAGAAGAGCCATTCTGTCCGGTGAAACGGCGCTGTCATAGGGTTACTGAGCGAACCAAGAACAGGGCCAAAAAGCGACCACGATGACCGTAGCCCGCGTCGCCGCGGCCCCCCATCGCGCCTAGTGGGATACGGTTCCAGCACAGCATGCCTTATGCCCCCACTCCATGTATAGCTGCTAGCAGCTATACTTTTACCCGGTTCGAGACCGCGCTAGCGATCCCCTCAATAGCTATAGCTCTTAACAGCTATACTAATAACGGGGTACCGCTAAGGAGGACGCGATGCCACGGCTCCCGAACGCCAGCGATCTGATCAGCCTACAGGAGGCGGCGGAGTACGCCGGCTACCGCAGCGCGTCGACCCTACGCAAAGCAGCCCGTGAGGGCATGCTGCGGACCGTCACGCTCGGCCCACGCGCGACCATGACCACCCACGACTGGCTGGATGACTACGACGTGGCCGTGTACGGCAAGGGCGGGCGACCACGCGGCGAGATGCGTCCCTAGCCGTCAGGGGCGCAGGGCACGCAGGGCGACGCCAGCGGCGCCGCTGGCGTCGCCCTGCGTGCCCTGCGCCCCTCTCCCGACCTAAAAGCAGGGGCTTGGCTCTCATGTCATAGATCTTTACGCTGTGCAACATGCTCTTGCCCCTAACACAATTCGTTTTTTTAATGTCTGGCGCACCGTTTCATGAGAGACCGCCTCGACGTGCCCGAGCGCGACAAACCGATCCGCGAGCAGGCGCAGGCTCCAGCGCGCGTACCCCTCGGGGGCCGCGCTGCAGGTGAGCGCGATCAGGTGCGCCTCGGCCGCCCCATCGAGCTTGTACGTCGGAATGCGCTGGGCCGGGCGCGGGTTGAGTGCCAGATCAAGCCCGTCCTTGACGAACAGCAGTCGGATGCGGCGCACGGTGTTCGCGCTTACATCCAGCGCCCCGGCGATCCGCTCATCGTGCCAGCCAGGGCCGCCCTCCGCCACATCCGCCTTGAGCAAGATGCGCGCGTGCGTGACCTTGCGCGCCGCCGCGGTCCCGCTCCGGGTCAGGTCGTCCAGCATCACCCGCTCCTCAGGCGTCAAGGTCACGATATACTTCTTATTCATCAGCCATCCTCCCTGCCCGTTCCTACCACTACCACGAGGATGCCCGATTGCACCATCTACCGTCAAGACATCGCTTGACGGACTACTAGTGGGTCACGCCGCATTTAAGTGGAATTAAAGGAGGCAATCTGGGAAAATAGAGAGGAGGAGGAAAGCGGAGAGACGTATGGCACGAGCACAGAAAGAACCGCTGCGACCGCTCACGGTGACGGAGCACCAAGCGTTGGAGCGGGTGAGCAAGGCCAGCAGCGAGCGGGTGGATACGGTGCGCCGGGCGCGGGCGCTCCAGACGGTGGCGCAGGGGTCTACCTTTGCCCACGCGGCGCGAGAGGCGGGCTTCGGGAGTGTGACGACGGTGGCGAACCTGGTCAGTCGCTTCAACGAGCGGGGACTGGGGGCGTTGCGGATTGCGGCGGGGCGGGGGCGGCGCGTGACCTATGACACGGACGCGCGGGCGCGGATCGTGGCCGTGGCGCAGCAGGAGCCACACCGCCGTGAGGATCAGACGGCGACGTGGTCCCTTTCGACGCTGCAACGGCGGCTGCGCCGGGACGGGTTGCCGCACGTTGGGGCGAGCACGGTGCGCCGCGTGCTGCACGATGCGGGCAGTTCGTACCAACGCACGCGGACCTGGTGCCCGACCGGCACCGCCGTGCGCATGCGCAAGGACAGCGTCGTGCGGGTGACCGATCCCCGCACCGAGGAAAAAAAAGCCTAATTGACCTGGCCTATCGGCTGGGAGAGGAGGAGGGTCTGCCGGTGTGGTGCCAAGACGAGGCGGGTCCCTACCAGGCGATCCCCCAGGCAGGGGCCAGTTGGCAACCGGAGGAGCGTCCCGCCTGCCAGCCGCATGAGTACATCCGGGGCGGGACGGCCAAGCTGCTCACGCTGTTCCACCCCGCGACGGGGACGGTGCGGGTCAAAGGCGTGACGAACGCCCCCAACGCGGTGCTGCACCCCTGGCTCCAAGCGGAACTGGCCGACATCCTGGCTGCGCTCCCCTCGTCTCCGCCTGTGCCCCTGCCTGCGGACCATCCCCCGCGGCGCCACTGGGAGCGATGGGTAAGTTGGCTCGATGGCGCACCCCTCCCGCCGCTGCGGCTGATCCTGGTCTGGGACAACCTGGTCGGCCACACGAGCGCCGCCCTCCTACGCTGGCTCACACGCCACGGCGTGCTTCCCTTATATACGCCGCTCTCCGGATCGTGGCTCAACATGGCCGAGTCCGTGCAGCGCATCATCGTGCGGCGTGCGCTCGCCGGGCAGGAACCCGCGACGCCGGATGACCTCATCGGCTGGTTGGAGGAGACGGCAGCGGGATGGAATACGGCACCCACCCCCTTCGTGTGGGATGGCAAACGCCGGGAGCGTCGCCGTCGCGCGCGGGCACGCCGCTTGGGCGGGTCCGCCGCTATCATCGACCAATTCCACTTAAATGTGGCGTGACCCACTAGTGCTGTCCAGACGCACCGTCGTGGTCGGCAGCGCGTACACCTGGATCCAGTCCGCCAGCAGCGCGTGGTCCACCGCCGCTTGGTCTGCCGCATCACTCAGCATGGTCAGCGCGTTAGCCAGACGGTCATCCGTCAGATCCGTCGCGCGCAGCGTGACGCCCAACAGCGCCTCCAGCGTCCGCTCCCGCGCGGCGGCCCAGTCGCGTACGCTCACCAGACGGTGGTCGCGCTCCATCAGCAGGTGGCACAACCAGATGCTCACCACCGTGCCCACGCTGATCCCTTGCCACCCTCCATGTGGCTGAATCCGCGCATCAATCATCCGGCGTATCCCCATATCTTCGATGATCCCCAGCAGCAATGGCAGGTCATTGATTTGTTCGGTCGTGATGTCCAGTGTCTCGCTCATGCCTCGACGCTACCGCATCACGCCCCATCCTCAAACTGCCACCCAATTCACACGAACGATAAGTTTAACGTAGGATGACAGGCGTGGCCGTCCCCGTCTACATGTCTAGACATGCGTCGTGGAGCGAGACTCTGCGTGTATCGTTGGGGCGTCTAGGCTGGACCGTCAATGGCTCCCTTCTCCTCCCCGTGCATAGCCGTCCCTCCTCACAGAAGAACCCTTCTCCTCGTCCTCCGGCCCCGCTGCCACGCGCGTCACGAGAAGCGCCACTTGCTTCAGCCCTGTCACTAGGGGAGGAATATCGATGTATTCGTCAAGGCGATGCGCGTGTCCCCCCGTCGTCAACCCAATACAGACGGCAGGGATACCCTCTGCAATGGGAATGTTGGCGTCGGTGCTCCCGGCAGAGAGTTGTGGGTCGAGGCCAAGCGCCTGAAGCGTGTCAAGCGTGGCCCCAATGACGGGAGCGTCCGCGGGGATGACGCCTCCCGGCCGGTCGCCGATGATCTCGCTGTGCACGGAGACGCTGCGCGCGGCATCGGTCGCTGCCTCCACGATCGCTCCCACGCGGGATATCAGATGTGTCAAGGACGTCGGATCAACCGAGCGCAGATCCAGGGTCATCGTCGCGCGCGGGGCGATGGTATTGATCGAGACGCCCCCGTCGATCATGCCCACGTTGAAGGTCGTTTTCGGCTCCACGGGAACCGGGAGTTGCGCGATGGCGGCGATCATCTCGCCAAGGACGTGGATCGCGCTCGCTTGGCCGAACGCTCCCCAACTGTGCCCTCCTGGGGCCGTCACGGTGATGCGCAGTCGCCTGGACCCGACCGCATGGTTGTACACGCGGCCGAGGTGGTGCCCTTCCAGGACAATCACCGCCGTCAGATCGTCACGGTACGTTGCGACTGCATGGCGCATACCCCGAAGATTGCCCAACCCCTCTTCGCCTGTGTTCGCACACAATACGAGATCAGACTCCGTCTGGACGTCCGCCTGATCCAGGATCAGCGGGAGGGTCAGCAGCGCCGCCACGGAGAGGCTGTTATCCCCAATGCCCGGGCCAACCAGGCGATCGTCTTCATGACGGATCGACAGGTCGGCGCCTGCGGGAAACACCGTATCGGTATGTGCGGTTAGCAGGAGCACACCGCGTCCTGTTCCACGACGGCGCGCGCACGCGTTTCCCGCTTCATCGATCCAGGTATCGAGACCCTGAGCCGCGAATTCCTCTCGCACGAAGGCCGCACGGCGCTCCTCAGAAAAGGTGGGCGCTGGAATCGTGCAGATGCGCTGGGCTAGATCGAGCACGGCTGGCGTGTGCCGCTCAACCGCCGCGACGATGGCGGAAGTCCTCCCGACGTTCGGCTCGCTGATCATTACATCTCCTCACACTCCACGGTTATGAACCAATGCGCTTTCAGACCTGGTTGTGCCGGTAGAGGCGAGGTCAGGGGGGTAACGACCACTGCATCGCGTGGCCAGCCACCGTCAACGGGTCAGCGCATGTTCCAGGCCTCCGATCACCCAACGATCCAAAGGGCACGGACTGGGTTGGCCGCGCGTCCGCGCACCCAATTTCTATAGATAACGGTCGAGGAACGCCGCGATCGCGGGGTAGGCCACAAGCTTATTCGCCAGCTTCACGACGCCGTGCCCCTCGTCGGCAAAGCGCAGCATCTCCACCGGCACATCGCGGCGGCGTACCGCCTCGACCACCTGCTCTGTTTCGCTCAACGGCACCCGTGGATCGTTGTCGCCATGGATCACGATAAGGGGCGTCTTGATGCGATCTATATGCGTGATCGGCGAGATACGGCGCAGAAGCGCGACATCACGGTCGGGGTCGCCGTACTCCGGGATCCGCCAATGCCGCCGGTACGCGCTCGTGTGACGCAGAAACGTCTCGAAGTTGGCAATGCCAACAATATCGACAGCCGCAGACCAGAGATCCGGGGACGTGGTGACGGTGGCGAGAACCATGAATCCCCCGTACGATCCCCCCATCACGGCCAGCCGGTCGCCGTCCACGCGTCCAGACGCCTTAAGCCACGCAGCGGCAGCGTCCAGATCGGCGACGGCGTCCATGCGCTTCTCGACGTCATCAAGGTGTGTGTAGGTCCGTCCGTAGCCCGTGCTGCCGCGCACATTCGGAACGAAGACGGCGTATCCATGGTGCACGAAGAACTGGGTCACCGGATTGAAGAGGGGCTGCGCCTGCGCCTCTGGACCACCGTGCACCACAACCACGACCGGCGGGTGCTCCACCGGCGGCATATACAAGAAGGCCGGTATCGCGCGGCCGTCAAACGTCGGGTAGTGGATCATCTCCGGCACAACGAACGTGTCCCGCGGGATGCCGCCTTGCGCGACATGCGTGATCTGGCGACACGCGGCTGTCTCGACCTCCCAGATCCAGATATTCGCGTTAGCGGTGGGGGACGTGAAGGCAAAGGCTAGCCGCCGTGAGTCGCCGGACCAGGTGGGCTCCATGGGCACGCCCGCAGGCAGGTCTGGCGCGGGGATCTCGATCCCTTGTGCGAGATCCAGGATCGACAGCCGGCCGTACCCATCGTGGTTCCTGATGAGGGCAAGGAGCCTGCCGTCTGGGGAGAGCCGCAGCCAATCCACGTCCGCATCGTCGTCACTCAGATACGCGATCCGGTGATCGCCCAGGTCCATCCGCGCCACCCGCGCAAACTCGCTCGCGGCGTCCGTCGTGAAGAAGATGGTCCGGCCGTCCGGGGCGAACTGACCGTGCGCGTACATTACAGGTGGGGTATGCGGCGTGAGAGGCGTCGCCTCGCCGCTCTCGAGGTCCAGGAGGATGAGCGTGGTGTCGAGCGGGCCGGTGCGGCGCATGACGAGCAGGCGACGCCCGTCCGATGACCAATCGGTGACGAAGTTGCTTCCGTCCTGCGCGTACACGCAGCGCACGTTATGCCCGTCGAGGTCGGCGACGTACACATCGAAATGCGCGGGATGGCGTCGGTTACTCGAGAACGCGACGCGGCGGTCGTCCGGAGAGATGACGCCGATCGCGTGCATGACCGCGGGATCGACGTCGATCTCCGTCACCACGCCCGCGCGCAGCCAGAATAGCTGCTGCCGCTCGTCCCCACCGCTGTCCATGCCGAACACGAGGTCGGGGGAGTCGTGCGCGTAGAGACCAAGCATCACGCGATCATCACTGAAGGTCAATTGCTCCGGCCAGCCGCCGTCCACGGGTACCTGCCAGAGTTGCTGGATACCGGTGATGTCGGTCACGAACGCGACCGAACGTCCATCGGGTGAAAAGCGCGGGAGTTGGGCCGCGCGGGCGTTCAGAAATCGCGCGACGCTAAAGGTGCGCTGGTGTGTCTCGGTTGTCATGATCCCGTCCGATATGCATGTATGCACGCCATCTACTCCATCATCTGTCTGTCGTACGCTTGTGTCGCACACTTGGCTCAGTAGGCGTCCGGGTACGTCTCGGCGTTCCACTTGGGCACGCTCTCCGGCATGGCGGCCGCCATATCGAGCGGCTTGACGGCCTTGGTGCGATCAATGTGGACGAACGCATCGTAGCGACGCGCCAGTTTCGTCGGGACATAATTATGCCACTCAAACTCAGGATGGTACTGCACCCCGATGGCGCGATTGCCCCGCCACTCGTCCAGAGGTCCGGCCTGCAGAGACGCGCGCAACGGGCGCAAGAGCAAGAGGAAGCGCGGCAGGCCGGTCTGATGAAAGGCGTTGTCGTAGCTGCCGGGAATGCCTGGGGGCACGGGCATGTATGTGGGGGAAGCGCCCCAGTAGCGCGAGGCCGTGACGCTGCCCTCATAGTGACCGAAGCCCACCGACACCAGTTCTCCGGGATGCCGCTGCCGGGTGAGCTGCCCGATGTTGATCTGGCCGCCGGCCGTGCCCGTCTGACGGAAGTCGCCAACGTGGGTATTGTGCTCCCACACCACGGCCTTCGAGCCCACATAGTGGTCGAGCAGAGCGTCGAGCATGTCCTGCATGTGGATATCGCGCATGTTCCACGCGCTCTCCCCACCGAAGTACGAGGCACGGTGAAAGCGCTCGCCGTTCCGCACCTCCAGGGCCGCCATCAGCGCGTTGAAGTAGCTCTCCGCGCTACTGGCGCGGATGAGGCGTTCGCGGTGATGGTGTAGGTCCTGCACGACGTCCGCTGCCTGACGGTTGCAGGGAGGGACGAGACCTGTGCCGGCGTAGTAGCCGTACACGTCGCGCTTCCCCCCAAACGTCGAGAAGCAGCTATAGCGCTCTCTGGTTATGCCCGCAAGCGACGGTTCGACCTCGTCGAGATACGCCAGGACGTGGTCGACGGCCGGAAACACGCTCTGCACGTCCAACCCGTAGAAGCCGACCTTCTGTCGTCCCGCCGGAAGGGCGTCATTGTAGCGGCGGAGCCAGGTGAGAAAGTGGCGCATGTCGTGGTTGCCCCACATCCAGGTGGGATACTGGGCGAAGACCGTGAGCGCATCGTGCGCCGTTCCTGAACCGCCTTGGACATACTGGTTCAGGCGCAACACATCCGGCCACGGCCCCTCAATAGCCACGAAGGTAAAGCCTTTTTCCTCGATGAGGCGTGTGGTGATGAGCGCACGCTCACGGTAGAACTCGTGCGTGCCGTGGCTACCATCACCGATCATGACGATCCGCGCGGCGCCGATCATATCCAGGAGCGGGTCGTAGCCCGTCAGGTCACCGTCGCCGAGAGGATGCGCGTGCTGCTGGACGAAATCGGCGAGTTGGGCGTCTTGGCGGGCGAGGTCTTGTTCAACGGGTGTTAGGTCCATAATCGGTTTAGTTCCTTTCCTCAAAGAGGTAATCCCCTATTAACCTTTGGTGCTAGTGGCATGATGTCACAAGCTAAACTGGGCGATAGAGCGATGGGTGCGGCCGTGCTCATCGACCGGGAGGCCGTCCCATTGGACGAGGATGTTGAACAGGGCGACGATGAAAGCGAGGCGCATAGTGAAATACCGCCAGGCACGATGACTCGCGTGCTTGGCGCGGCAGACCAGCGTGAGCATAGAAAAGGTGGTCTCGATGAGCATGCGGTCGTTCCAGGTGCCGCGCGCGCAGACCTTCATGGTGGACGGATTGCCCACCTTGCGCCCGAAGGTGGTATCGGCGAAGACGATCATCCGCTTGGCGAAGCGGGTGACGAGCGGATGGAAGGTGCTGTCGTGGGCGTTGGCGGTGTCCGCGCCCCAGGCGCACACCAACCCCCACTTGTTGAGGACGACGCCGAGCTTGCCGCCGACGATCCAACGGTGGTTGGACACGCCTTTGCGCCCGATGCGCGCAAGCCGACGCCGGCGCTGTTCGCGGTAGGGGTGCGTCAACTCCACGCCATAGCTGTCGGCCACGCCGAAGATGGTCGGCTCCGCCAGGAAGCGGTCGGCCCAGTCCTGGTGTGTGGCGAACAGGCGGAACAGGCGCGTGCGCTCGGGCAAGCGCGGGAACAGCGGGCGGTAATCGCGCGCCAGCCAGCGATAGAAGGCCCGCTCACCGCCTCCTTTAAGCACGAACAGCAGGGACAACGTCACCACCTCACTCGGAAACAAGTGCGCCTGTGGGTGTTTCGGGGTGTCACTCATGGCCTCATCCACACGGTAGAACAACGCGGTGATAAAATCGACGGTGGACATGGGCTGCTCCTCTCTTCATGATGTCTTGACCCCATCAGAATCGAGGACGCCCCATGTCCCTGTCAACGCGCACCAACGGGTGACCGTCCGTATCAGCCACGCGTTAACCACCCACGCAACGTTTGCTAGGAATTAGTAGCAAGGACGCAATGAAAATGGCGTTTTCAACTAGCACCAAAGGTTATTACCCGGCCGCTGTGCGACGTGACTGCGCCTGGATGTCGCACGACGATCATAGAAGGGCAGCGAGATGGCAACACGCAGAAGCGGTAGCGGAATAGCCGGTCGCCCACTGCCGTCGTTCGCTGTACCTCCTGTGTCGCCTCCCCTGGCCGTACGGGCAACGCATCCCTCTCTCCTCGCATGTGTCTATAAAGGAGCAGAATACGCGAGCGGCTGCCCATCGACCAACACTAAGTCTGAAATCTGACGCATCTTCATTGACTCCCTATCCCTTCTACACAGATGAGCAAGGTAGCCACTGTAGCATCTGTATCACGCTCCAACGCCTGGGTCGCGCTTCCCTCGCAATGCGGACACGTCATCGCCCTCTCCTCCCTCCATCACCCGCCCCTCCTAAGAAAGAGCATATCTCAACTCGATCCTCACCTACTCCTGATTGTATCCATTCCTGACGTGACCTATGCGGGGAGGCTAGTGCACGTGCCGCTGGTGCGGGATCAGTGGGCAGGGGTCAATCGCCGGGAGGGTGATGACTGGTCGCTGTACGGCCACATGCTACCGGCTCCAGTTTCAGTGTAGGCTAGCCCCATCCGGCGATGGGGGCGGCGTCGGCAGGGGCTTGCCCGTGAGGACACTGCCGCTGCCCATCAGCTTAGAGGACTCCTCGGCGCGGTGACAGGCCACGTAGTGGCCCTCGCCCATCAGGCGGAACGCCGGGACCTCGGCCGCGCAGCGGTCGATGGCGATGGGGCAGCGCGTGCGGAAGCGGCAGCCCGACGGCGGGTTGATCGGACTCGGCACGTCGCCCTGTAGCACGATGCGCTGCTTGCGCACCGACGGGTCAGGATCGGGGATGGCCGAAAGCAACGCCTTCGTATAGGGGTGCAGCGGATTGCTGTAGAGTTCGTCAGCCGGCGCCAACTCGGCCATCTTGCCCAGGTACATCACGGCGACGCGATCGGAGAGGTACTCCACGACCGAGAGGTTGTGCGCGATGAACAGGTAGGTCAGACCGAACTCCCGCTGGAGATCCTGCAGCAGGTTGAGCACCTGCGACTGCACCGACACGTCGAGCGCCGAGACCGGCTCGTCGCACACCACCAGCTTGGGCCGCAGCGCCAGGGCGCGCGCGATGCCGATGCGCTGGCGCTGGCCGCCGGAGAACTCATGCGGGTAGCGGCGCACCCACTCTTTGCGCAAGCCGACCACCGAGAGGAAGTACTGCACCGTCTTCTCGCGCTCGGAGCGGTTGGTCATGCCGTGCACGCGCAACCCCTCGCCGATGATATCGCCGACGGGCATGCGCGGGTTGAGCGACGAGTACGGGTCCTGGAAGATGATCTGCATGTCGGCGCGCGTCTTCTTGAGGTCGTTCGCCGAGAGCGAGAAGACATCCTTGCCGTCGAACACCACCTTGCCCGCGGTGGCCTTGTTCAGACGTAGGATGGTGCGCCCCGTCGTTGTCTTGCCGCAGCCCGACTCGCCGACGAGCCCCAGCGTCTCACCCTTCTTGATGTCGAACGAGATATCATCGACCGCCTGCACGTAGCCGACGGTGCGTCGGAAGATACCGCCCTGGATCGGGAAAAAAGTCTTCAGGTTCTGCACCGAGAGCAGCGTCTCGCCGTTGCCGTCACCCGTGTTCGTGGGCGTCGCCGGCGCCGGCCTGATCCCCTCTGTCACAGCCATTCGTCTATGCTCCTTAGTAGCTGACGCCGTTGGCCTGCGACTGAAGTCGCATGGCAGACAACGGACACTAAAGTGTCTCACCCAACAACATCGCGCGTTGTACTTGTAATCTTACCTATGGATTGTTTCGACTTGTCAGAGCTCTAGTTTTCGCTAACAAGGGGGCAATCGGGAGGGCTTTGGTAGGATAGGGGTGCTGACACCATATCGTCCGGAAGGAGCCTCCCGATGCCACCCGCAGTCTATCGCATGATGACCCTCCTG
>JAABUV010006305.1_pt1 | contig 12989 bp, 7 predicted proteins | sample 5559971 | NCBI WGS metagenome assembly JAABUV01 (sample SAMN10711881, study PRJNA513362) | rock metagenome | isolation source: Antarctica rocks | place: Antarctica: Victoria Land, Knobhead nord | collected 2015-12-19
CTAACCCTATACCCTAACCCTAACCCTACCCTAACCCTACCCTACCCTACCCTAACCCTACCTACCCTATACCCTACCTACCCAACCCTAACCCTGTACCCTATGCCATATGCCCTATGCCCTATACCTATGCCCTAAAAACTACCTATACCTGCCCTATAACCCTATACCCTGTACCCTATACGCCATGACACTCAAACGTGCGCCTGCGTCAGCCAGCAACCTGTCACGCAGCGTGTTGGCTTCACTGCGCTGAGGGAGCCCATGCCCGATGCTCGCGCAGACCCCTATGGCCGTCCCCACCCTCTGTGCACGGCTCTTGACAGACGCCCGGCACATGTCCGTGCATCGCAGCGCAGCGCCCCTGGACGGCAGCAGATTGCCAAACAGCAGGCCGCCTCGCGCAGGCTGTGCGTGTACAGGGCTGGGCAGTTGCCAAACAGCAGCGCCAAGTGCTCGCAATCCGACAGCCTTTCAAGCCCCGGGCAGGAGAGTTCGTGATGTGAAACACAGGAGGATGCGCAGCGCACGCGCCAGCGCTTGCTTTCAGATAGCTTTTGCACGCCCCTGCGCCGCGTGTTTGACGGGCGAGGCTCGGCGGCATTGCATGGCCTGCATGGCCTGCATGGCCTGCATGAGCGCTCGAGGCACAGGGCGCGGGCCTGGACTGCCGCATTGGCGCCACTAGACTGCTCGCCTGTGCAGGGTCCACTATGCGTGGCATGTTCAGCCCAGCCCACCCCCAAGCATAACACTGAAGTCGTCATCGTCGACGGACTCAATATCGTCATCATCACTGTCACCGTCGTGCAGCGGGAACCCCACGACCTGGAGGGCGGCCAGGAAGTTGTCGCCGTCCGGCTGGCCGGCGCCTTGGATGGCGTCGTTACACAGGCGCAGCGCGCGTGCGCGCCCCTGCTCCAGCAGCCGACCCACCAAGGCCAGGAACGCCCTAGATGACGGGCCCACGGCCGGGTATGCGGTGCACAGCTGCAGTCGCTGCAGGCGGGGGTGGTCGGCCGCGTCCTGGATGCTCGTGGCAAACTCCACGCTGCAGCTTTTGAAGCCCAGGCTGTTTAGCCTGGGGAACCCAGCCAGGCTGCCCAGGACCCGGGCGTCAAAGGCGCCCCCGATCTCCAGCTCGCCCATGGGGTGCCGCCCGAGGCGCAGCTCTTCGAGACCGGTCAGCACGCTCACGCCCTCGGGCAGGCGCTCAAAGCAGCAGCGGGACAGGTTGAGATGCTTCAAGCACTTCATGCCCAGGATGCCGGGCGGAAAGGCCCGCAGGTTGTGCCCGGTGAGGGTCAAGCTGAGCATGGAACCAAAGCAGGGCGCGCTCAAGGGCAGGCCCGCGACTGGCAGCGCGCTGCGCGGCACGCCGGCCAGCTGCCGTAGCTCGCCCCAGTGGGCGAGGTCGCGGAGCTGCGGCAGCCGCCACAGCGACGCGGGGAGGACCCGCAGACTGGGGCAGTTCCACAACCCAAAGCTGGTCAGGGACGCCAGCGCATGCAAGCCCGGCAGCGCATCCTCGCCGTCGTGCGCAAACACACAGTCTTCAAACACCAGACGCACAAGCAACGACAGGCGCGCCCAGCCGGGCTCGCATCGGAGGTCATCAAACCCGCCCAGCGTCAGCGAGGTCAGCCGCGCCAGGCATGACACGCCGGCGGGCAGCGTGGCCTCCATGCTGACGTTGTCCACCGACAGGCGCAGCGCGCGCAGCCGCGGCAGGCCGGTCACGCCCGCCACCAGGTGTGCCAGGCTGAACGGGGCCGGCCAGTCCGGCATGTCTGCCTCGCCGGCATCAAAGCGCAGGCTGACCTCTTCCAGTGTGCGCACGCTGGCCAGCTCGTGCACCAGCGCCTCAGGGACCTGGTCCGCCAGCTCGTCAGCCAGTACAATATTCAGTTGTAGGGTCTGCAGCCCCGAGCAGCCCGCTATGGCGCGCGCTGCCCCAGCCAAAAAGGCCTGGATGGCTGCTTCAGTGGGTCTGCGGTGCGAGTCCGCACGCAGGACCAACCACTTGATGATCTTCACCGCGGGCAGGCTGGCCAGCAGGGAAGACAGCCGCCCGGCGTCCAGGTCGCATCCAGTGGGTACGCCGTCTTGCCTTTCCGCTCCGACAACCAAGCCGTTCATGCGCTTGACGGCGCCGCCCTGCACCAGGAGCCACCGCCGCGCGCTCGCTTCCTCGGGCGTGCCTGCGGCAGGCACGGGGTGCTGGTCGAGCGCACCAGCCTGCGCTGGCGCTGTTTTGCACCGGTTGAGGCGCGTCATCAGAGCCCGCCCCAGGCACCGCGCGTTTGTGCAGCCACTGGCACAGAAGCACTCTCCAGACACGCAGAGGATGGGGCGCACCGGGCCGCCCAAGCGCCCGCCACAGCCTGGTAGCGGGGTCCTCTTCCAGCGTGCTCCAGAACGGCTGCTCGAGCGCCTCCTTGAACCGCCTGTCGCGCTTTATCAGCGCCAAGCACAGATCCCGCAGGCCTCTGGCTTGCCTCTTTGCTGATCAGCGGACACCGCGCACCTGCAGACTGTCGGCAGCAAGAAAGCTTGTGTAAAGCCTCCGGGCTGGGCAAGGTGGACCGCGCACGCCTGCAAGACCTGCACAGACCCGGCAGCACACATTGTTGGAGAGGCGGCGCTGCCCCAGCGCGCAGAGCGTCGCTGCGCCTGCGTCGACAGGCAGGGCGCAAGCTCCCCTGCACGCGCCTCTGCGGGGAGCTGGTCCAGGCGCAAGGCTGAAGGCCCAGCTGCTGCGTCAGCGTGGGACTCGCGCGCGGCCATGCTGCGCTGTGGCGTACGATGCTGAGAAAGTTTGCTTGCGACGCTGGGGCAAACACGCCGCCTGTGGCAGAGAAAACAGCGAGTGTTGATGCGCAAGGTGCACGCCTTACCAGCCAAGCTTAGGCTGCTCAGTGGGATTGCCGCGGCAGCGCAGAGAACGCCAATAAGGAGGATGTGCCCTTGTGTGCCAAGACATAGTGCGCTTGCGTCCGTAAATGTGGGGCCTCCGGGGTCCTGCCGCCAGTCGAGCGCTGCGTCGAGTTTTCGGGAGTGCTGGAATGGCTCTGTTGCTGCCCGCCTGCGCACCCCGCCCCCTCTACATCTGCTGGTGCAGGGCACGAGTGGCCTGTCGCAACGGTTCACCTGCAGGCTGAGGCAAGGCAAGCGAGTTCTCAGAAGAGCTTGCAAGCGAGGCAGAATCACTAGCGAAAGCTCAACAGCCTGGTGATTCAATAAAACTGGCTCTGCAGCGGCGCAAGCAACCTGTCAAAGACCGTGCGCCGCGGCGTCTGCGCGGCCGCAAGTGGCACGCCCCTTGACAGTCTGGGCGTGCGCGGCAGCCGCATGCGCGAAAGTCGCCCGTGCAGAAGCCTGCAGGGGCTGCGCGCTGCCAGGCGCCGCCGTGGTTCCCGGCTCCATGGGCGCCCAAGGGTTGCCTCATGGCCGCACTACAGCTGACCAGCTTGCACAGGAGGAGCCGTACGAAGGGCACTGGCAGCTCTACCTCTTGTGGTGCCGCGCAGCGCACGTGACTGGTCGCGCGCCTCTCTTGCAGGGCGCGCGGCCGGCGCGAGGGAGGCTCTTGCTCAGAGGGCGCTGCGGACCCTCGTGCGCCAGTCGCTCTGTTGTGGCGATCCCGGCTGACTGGCTGCCTCAGAGGTAAGGGGACGGCGTTGCTGCCAAGCTAGCAGCGCATCTGGGAAGCGTTTGCTGCGTGCTCAAAACAAGGCACCAGCGCTCCACGGCGACGCTCATCGAGTTGGTGAGCAGAGGTCGCCCTGCATATTCATAAAGCGCTGCGGAGCTGGGTGCAGCTGGCAGGCTGTGGCCCAGGTGCTCTTTATAACTGTCAAACACACTGTTTACAAGCTTCACACTGCTGCAGGCACTGCGTTTACGCGCCATGAGCAAGCGGGCATGCATGCTGCAGTGTGTTGCATGCATGCTGCAACAGAACCTGTTCAGGTCCGCTCGGTCGCAGAGTGCTGACTTGAGGATGCAGCCCAAGCATTGTAGCGTGTGCTCCTGCTTACCCCTTGGCATGCTGCAACGGCTTACAACATGTCTGGCGCGCCCGTCCACACACAGCACGCCCCTGACGACAACGCTGCAGGGCAGCAATTACTAGCACGCATAATGGGCGCTCTGGTGTTCCAAAGCACCGTGCGTCAAGCTTGACAACACCAGCCACCCTTGCCGCCCGCACCGCCGCCACGCCTTGACCGCAGGATGCGTCAGCTCCGACCCGGCTGGTCTCACTCGCCAGCACCACCCTGCGGAAGGTGCTCCAGGTTGCGCAACGCCCCCGTCGCCCACTCGTGCGCCGCGGCCGAGCTGGCGCATGCGAGCACGCCCTCCAGGGCTGCATCCCCCCCGCATGCCCTGACTGCCTCCCGGCTCGGCCCGCTCTCGCTGGTCAGCTTTACGAGCGCGCCGGCGACAATCCGATGCACAGCAGCAGGATTGCCGGGCGCCAGCAGCGCCACCAGCGCCGCGACGCCCCCGCACTCGCGCAAGCTGTCCTGATTCAGGGGATTTTCGGCGCACAGGTTCTGCAACGCCGCAGCAGCCGCTTCAAGCACCGCAGCAGAGCCGCCGGGCGCCAGCAGTGCGACTAGCGCTGCGACGCCTCCGCACTCCCGCACGCTGTCGCCGTTCTCGATGCCTCCAGAGCACAGGTTCCCCAGCGCGGCCGCAGCCCACTTGTGTACGCTGGTGGAGTGGCCGGGGGCCAGCAGCGCAACCAGCGCCGGGACGCCCCCGCACTCCCGCACGCTGTCCTGGTTCTGGGTGTTTCCAACGCACATGTTTCCTAGCGCAAACGCAGCCTGCTTCTGTGCGCCGGCGGAGCGGCCGGGCGCCAGCAGCGCGACCAGCGCCGCGACGCCCCCGCACTCCCGCACGCTGTCCGTCCGAGTGACGTCAAAGCACAGGTTCCCCAGCGCGACCGCGGCCCGCTCCTGCAGGACAGCAGACTCGCCGGGCGCCAGCAGCGCGACCAACACGGGAACGCCTCCGCACTCCCGCACGCTGTCCTGGTTCTCAGAGCTTTCATTGCACAGGTTTGCCAGCGCGATAGCAGCCGCCTCGCGCACTGCAGTCGGCATGGCAGCAGCAGGGCCGCCGCGCGCCAGCAGCCTGACCAGCGCTGCCGCACCCCCGCACTCACGCACGCAGTCCCTGTTCTTGGCATCCTCCGCACACAGGTTCCCCAGCGCGGCCGCGGCCCGCCGCTGCACGCCGGCGGGGCTGCCGGGCGCGAGCAGGCCGACCAGCGCCGCGACGCCCCCGGCCGCCCGGATGCTGTCCCGGCATCTGGCGTTCCCCATGCACAGGCTTCCCAGCACGGCGGCGGCCCGCTCCCGCACGGCAGGCGGGCAGCCGGGCGCCAGCAGCGCGACCAGCGCGGCGGCGCCGCCGCACTCCCGCACGCTGTCCTGACTGTCTGCGTTCGCGGTCTCTACGCTTCCGACGCACAGGTTCCCCAGCGCGCCCGCAGCCTGCGTCTGCACGGCAGCAGAGCCGCCGGGCGCCAGCAGCGCGACCAGTGCGGCGATGCCGCCGCACTCGCGCATGCTGTCCTGGTTCCGGGCGTTGGTGAGGCACAGGCGCGCCAGCGCCGCGGCGGCCTGCACCTGCACCCCAGGTGGGCTGCCAGGCGCGAGCAGCCCGACCAGCGCCGGCACGCCCCCGCAGTCCCCTATGCAGGCCTGGAACACCTGAGGGTCGCCCTTGCACAGGATTTGAAGCACAGCAGCCGCCTGCGCCTGCACCGCGGGCGGGCCGCCGGGCGCGAGCAGGCCGACCAGCGCCGGCACGCCCCCGCACTCCCGCATGCTGTCCTGGCTCGCTCTGTCCTCCACGCACAGGCTCTCCAGCGCCGCAGCAGCCCGCTGCTGCACGGCGGGCGGCCCGCCGGGCGCGAGCAGCCCGACCAGCGCCGCGACGCCGCCGCACCCTCGCACATACTCTTTGTTCCGGCTCTTGTCAGAGCACAGGCGCGCCAGCGCGTGCGCGGCCTCCGCTTGCGCATCCGCAGACCCGCCCGGCGCCAGGCGCCTGACCACTGCGGCGACGCGAGCGCGCGCACTGCCTTTCGCCATCGCGCGGGCGCCCCTGCGCCCGCCACGTGCCGGGCGCGCCAATCAGGCTGTCTGGCGTGCTCAGTACGCGCCTCACCGAACACAGGCATGACTGTGTGCGAGCCGACAGCCTGTGGCATGTCGCAGAGAGAGCCCTGCAAGCCTGAACCAGCATGCATGGACATCGCCAGACCATGTTCAGCAGGCCTTGCATGCAGTCCGGTCTACAACACAAGCCCGCCTGGTGGGCGGCCATCGGTCACACCGGCTGCGTGCCTCTGCATGCATGCAGGAGGGCGCGGGAGGGCACAAGCATGCACCTGCTGCCAACAAGGCAGCGCTCACACCGTCCCAGGTAGAAAAACAGTGAGGCCCAGCTCGGCAGCCTGCGCTGTGGACTCTGTGGCGTGCGGCCCGCACCCTGCTAAGGGGCGGCCGCGCGCAACCGCGGGCTTGACCTGGCCGCGGTTGGCACTTGTGCGGCCCGCTCCTGCGCGCCCCGCGCGCGCCTGCACATGTCATCGCACTGCAAGCGCAGACTGCTGCAACCCCTGGGCTGCCCCTGTGGTGGCACGCAGTGCGCAGCACACAGCAAACAAGCTTGTGGGCTCGAGGTATGCCGCAAATCCCCGGGCGGACCGCCTCGGAGTTGGTGCTGACGCAGCGCGCCGGCGTGCGAGGGCTGCGCGCAGCTTGCCTGGCTGTAAGTCAGGAGGACGCACGCGTGTCAACGCTTTGGCAAGGCACGATGTGCGTGCGGTCTTCACGCAAGACAGGCGGCAGCTTTCGGACAGGCACGTTCCCTAGACCTCACCCGGCCCTCTCTCGAGCGAACGCCTGCTCGCCTGCAGCTGTGCCCGTTTAGAGCGCCCTGTCGTGCTTGCGCTGTGAGCGCATTATTGGCTGTATCACAGCCTGCGCGGGCCGAGCCTGGCGCAAGTCTCAGTCGGTCCACAGAGCCTCTTGCTCTTAGGCAAAGTCCTGGTTGACGCAGCGAGCATTCACAGTCTGGCTCACATTGCGGTGCTAGGGCCGGATGCGGCAGCGCCGTGGTCCCGCACTGGTGCCAAAGTCTGTGGGGGTGCGGCAAAACTTGAAACTGCCCTGATCTTTCAGTCCGCACACTACACCTTCCAGGCCTATAAGCCAGCAGGGCGAGCGCACGTTGTGACACGCGGCCCTGCTTGCCCCGCACCTTTTACTCGACAGCCTTGGCTACCGCGTCGCAGTTTTAAGTTCCAGGACCTGGCAGCCTTTGAGCAGCGCTGTCACAGCGCTCCTCCCGGTCAGGCCAGCACCCCTTTTGCCTGCCGTGCCTGTGCTGGACTGCACCTTCCTACTGGAGGGGTAGGTGCACACATAACGAGGCACATCAGCCCAGACCATGAAGTCTGGAGGAGGTTTTAAACACAGGCACGCGCTGCCTGCAGAGGCAGGGATAAACCACGCTGCCGCACCTGCACGCCGGCATCCGATCGCACCTGCTTTATCGGGCGCAGCTGCTGTGTGCCCTCACCAGCCATTTCAAGCTCCTGGTGAGTGCCTGGAGCAGATGGCTATGACATTGTTTGCGCCTCAACCTAAAAAGAAATGCACTTCATAGTGGCGGTGCACTCTTCACAGGTTGGTCCAGAAAGAGGAGCGCGCCCCCGAGCAGCCCGTGCGGCGCCGACCCAGGCTGCACACCACTGGCCGCGCAACAAGCGTTGCAAAGGAAAAACCACAGTGGCGTGCTGGTCCAGCCTTGTCACAGCCACCAACCGCCGGCTACAGCCCCGTGAGCAGCACACGCCGCAGCGCAGCATGAGTACGCGCTCGTCCACCGCCGGCGTGGCCGCTCGGCCAAGGGCTGTGCGCCTGGACGAGCTCCCTGCAGACGTGTGTGCCGAGGCACTCTGTTGGCCTCCGCTACGTATGGAAGAAAGACGGTTGCAGTCCATGCTTCAACTTTGGCCGGCCCGTGCAGGTCCTGCAGGCGTGCGCGGTCCAAGTGATCAAGCAGGCTCCCCACACGCGCGAGCGCTGGAAGCAGGCCAGTATGCTGCGGACAGTCTGCAGGCGCGCACACCGACAGGTGCTTGACCGTTAGAGATGGTGGAGGAGCTGAGCTGGTTGTGCGCCCCGGCCGACAGGCGGTTCAGGGAGGCGCTTGAGGCGCCCTTCTGGACGACGCTGCACTCGGACATCACAGGCAGGCTATGGCGGGCGCTGGGGCGTCCCAGTGCGTACCTTGCCCCGCTCGTGTGTACTTGCTGTGCGCTGAGGCAGGCCCTGCTTGTGCGTCCACTGCACTGACAAGCCGCGGCTGCCGCAGGCACGCCTGCCGGCGCGTGCGCCTCGCAGTGGCTCCAGGAGCAGGGCGCCACCGTGACGCGCATCTGCGGCCTGGTGATCAACGCGGACGCTGAGCGGCTCTCATCCTTGCTGACAAAGCTGCCCGCGCTGGAGTCGATCAGCGCGCTCAGTCTGCGAGCGCACCCCGGCGCTGCTGTGGCAGCCACCCAGGACTTTCTGGCCGGGGCTGCGCGCGCCATCGGCTGCTGCCCGTGCCTGCGCAGCCTGGACCTGCGCATCAGGCTGGCTGACAGGCTGGCGGACCGGGTGCCTGGGATGGTCTGGCTGTATCTGGCCAAAGCGCGCGCGCTGAGCCACCTCACGCTGACCATCAGGTCGGCTGCGCACAGCGGATCAGCCACAACGAGTGCGTCGCAGCTGATCTCTGGCTTGGCTGGCCTGTCGCGGCTGCGCACGCTAAGCTTGAAACTGGACAACGTCTGCGAGGACACCATGCTGCCTGCCTGCGTGTCTTGTCTGGTCCAGCTGCATTCCCTGACCTTGTATGGCCTCAGCGGCCTGCGCTGCGCGCCCGGCTGGGCGCGCCTGCCAGCGCTTGTTTCTCTCAAGTTTGAGGAGTGCGCGTTTGCGCGCGACGGCGAGGACGCGCTGCCCGGCATGGACGCGCTGGCGGCCCTGACCTGCTTTGAGCTGTTTCTCTGCTCTGGCCTGCACGCGCTCCCCGCATCCCTGTGGCGGCTCACGCGGCTGCGCACACTCGAAGACTGGCGCGCTGGCAATAGTCCGCCATACGCGGGCCTGCCCGCCAGCGCCCCCTGCTTTGCGTCCCTAACCAAAATCTGCCTGACGGAGTACCAGCTGCGGTGCTGGCCTGCATGCGTCCTGGCCATGACAGGCTTGACGTGTCTCGACCTGCGCGGCACCTGCTTTGAGGAGGTGCCCGAGGGCGTGAGCGTGCTCACCTGCCTCACGGAGCTATCGCTTGGGCGGCACTCCCCGGGCCCTGGCGAGGTCGGGGGCGCCCTGGACGCCCGCGCCCTGGGCAACCTGGCCGGCTTCCCAGCCCTGCGCAGCCTGGAGTTTGGCCACTGCAGCGTGCGGTTCGGCCCGAGCTTCCAGGCTGCCGCTGCGCACCCCTGCCTGAAGAAGCTGGAACTGGCCAACTCATACCCCGCCCCTGGCCTGTCGTGCGTGGCATCCCTGAACTTTGTCGCTGCTCTGCTGCAGCAGGGGCGCGCGGGCGTGCTGCGCCTGGGTGACGTCGTGCAGGGCGCGGGGCAGCAGGACGGCCAGAACTTCAGGGGCGCGTTGCAGGCCGTGGGCTTCCCGCTGCGTGATGAATAATGGTGATAGTGCTCGCGTTGATGCAAAAGATGAAGGCATGCCAAGTAGGCTGCGTCTACCAGGATAAGCGTGTGCCAGGCTGTGGCCGTGTTCACTGTGTAAAAGCCACCTGGCGGCGACCCTTGCAGCACGCTGCATCCAGGCAAGATAGGTCGCTTGAAATAGCAGCTCACATTGCGCCGCTGCTGACAGCAGCTGATTGCTTGAATTAAAGCACCCTCGACAGGTCCACACGGCATGCCACAGCACACAGCCGACCAAACGTCCTCACCAGCACAGCAGCGCAAGCAGTTGAAGTCCTGGGCGGCGCCTGCGCCAGGCGCCCGGCTGCACAGCGCGCCGGGCGCGTGACTGATGCCGCCCGTGCCGCCCCCGAGCGCACCACGAGGCCCTTGCACGCTCCTCCAGCAGCCAGGGCCCGCAAGCGCCTGCGGCGGCCCGTCCAACGTCCCCCGATCAGTCAGAGTCGGGCTCGTCCGCCCACGCGGCCGCGCGCGCGTGCGCTCCGGCCGCGGCCGGCCATGCCGGCGAGCCCCGCGGCGGCCAGGCGCGCCACGCCAGGCGCCGCAGCGCGCTCCGCTCCCCGGGCAGCGGGCCCACCTCGAAGGCAAAGCGGCCGGCGCGCCGCGCGAGCAGCGCGCGCAGCACGGCGCGGAACGTGTGCGGCTGGTCGTCCGGCGCGTCCGGATACCCCAGGGAGAAGGCGTACGGGTTGATCTGAAAGCAGAACAGGACGGCGTCCGCGGCCGCCTCCAGCGTGACAGACTGTAGCCCCGGCCGGCACATGCTCCGCGCCAGGCCCTCGTACTGGCCGCGCCGGACCTCGAGGTCCAGGCACACGGGGTCGCCGCGCAGGTGCAGGCTGCGCACGCGCTCGAGCAGGCGCGCGTTGACCGCCAGGTGGTGGCGCCCGCTGTCCACGCTCAGGGCGGGCGCGGCCGCGAGCCCTTGCAGCAGCGCCAGGTCGTTCAGCTGCGTGTTGGTGGTTTCCCCCGACACGCTGATCCGCTGCAGCGCCGGCACGCGCGCGTCCGGCCGCAGGGCGGGGTGCGTGGCCCACCCCATACCAAGCACGACGCCCTTTCCGTCCAAGCCCACGCCGCGCAGCTCGAGCTCGGCGAGGCTCTGTGGCATAAAGCCTGGCGCCAGCCAGAGCTCGCGCCGCCTGTCCGCTCTGCGCACGGCGCAGTCGACGCCCAGCGTGGTCAGGCGCAGGCCGCTCAGGTCCAGGGCCGGCGGCGCGCTCGGGTCAAAGGTGGCGACGAGGCGCAGCGGCACGCCGGTGAGGCGCAGCAGGGAGCGGCCGTGCCGCGCGAGAAACGCCTCGTGGCCGCCGCGCCACAGCCGCTCCTCCTCATCCGACGCGATGCGCCAGGGCCTGAAGCAGGCGGCGCTCTCGATGCGCCCCAGGCGCACGGGCGCCGCCAGCCACGCGCGCTGCCCCTCGCTCAGCGGCGCGGCCGAGAAATCCAGCGCCAGGGGCAGCGGCTCCGCGCGCAGCGCGTCGCGCATGCGGCGGCACACGCCAAAGAGGCTGGCGGCGTGGCGCACTTCCTCGGCGGCGGGGCGCGCCGGCCGGCACGCCCAGATGTGCGCGACGATGCGGGGCAGCAGGTCCGCGGGCAGCGTCGCAAGGCGGCCGGCCTGCCGCAGCGGCGGCGCGCCCGTCAGCACACCGGCGGTCGCTGGGTCAGCACTCACGCCCGGCGCGCGCCTCACCTTTGCAGTGTCGCCAACTTCGCGAGGGGCCATGGGCCAGGCTCAGGGAGCTCTGGAAGGCTGCAGACCCAAGCGGACTGGGGTCCTCCACAGAGAGCTCCCCCACGCAGCACGGCGTCAGCGCTCGGCCTGGTCGGGCTGTGTCCACTGCGAACCCAGCTAGATGTTTGTTTCTTTAGAAAAACACTGGCCAGGAAGCTTGTCCGCTGCAGCCCGTAGGGTGATGACTGATCTCGCCCACTCAGCAAGTCCACTGGCACTGCCGCCCAGACCGCAGAGGCCGGCGCCTAAGCCAGCTCTTGCTGAAGAGCAACCACAGCATCCGCAGCCTCAGCCCCGTTGGATCGACGGCAAGCGCTGGACCCCGGCGGCGCGCAACTGCAGCGCGGCGGCGGCGCCGGCGCAGCGGGCGCGTCACCTAGCAGCGCATTCACAACAGGCTGACGACGTGCACCTTAAGTGGTGTTGCGCTCGAGCGTCATAAACCGCGTTCGTGACAGGCTCGGCCGCGCTTGCTGTGCTCTGAGCCGCTTGGAAATCGCGCCTCTGAGCGCCGCCAGGGCCTTGCCGCACCGCCTTCAGCAGAGACGCAGGCAGCGCCTTTGCCACTCTTCCCGACGAAGGAACAGGTTACACAGTGAGGTGCGGGCTCGCCTGCCGCTGCGGCACGGGCAGCGCCGCAGCGCAGCGCCAGGCAGGAATAAGAGGTATGTGTGCACGGCGCGGACGGCGGTCAGGGCAGGCCCGCCCGGCGCGGAGCGCGCCTTCCGCCACGGCTGGCAGCCGCACTGACCTGATGCTCGGTGTGCTTGTTTGCGCTGGCTGTTAGACTCCACGCTCTAATAGACCTCGTACGCCACACCATCCCACACGCCAAGCTGTCCTGACGCTCACACGCACACCACCACGACAACAGACACGGTGCCAGGCACCGGCTGCACAGGCAGGCCTACCAAAGCTTGATGCTGCGGCCCTTGGTTGCCGCCTGGAAGGCCCCCACGCGCCCACAGGTGCTTTGCATGTGCTTGGACTGCGCCGGCCCACCCACAGCGACGCCCAGCGCGTGAGCCAGCCAGCACTGCCGCGCGCTCTGGCGCAGCGCGGCCACACCACCGCCGCCCCTTGCACTGGTCCCCAACCCACAGCGCGGCATGTCAGCAGCCCGGCCGGCGCACGCACAGCGGCGTCACCGGGCGCCGGCAGCGCGGCGCCCGCCGCGGCGGCCCGGCGCCGCCCTCAGCCTGCGCAGCGCGTCGGCCGCCAAAGGCTGCGCCGCCGCCGGGCGGCCGCGCGCCACCACGCCCCTCAGGGCGGCGACGCCCCCGGCCTCGAGCACGGCGTCCCGCTCCTGCGCGTCGCCAGCCAGGTCCGCCAGCGCGCACACGGCCGCCTCGCACGCGTCGGCGTCCCCGCCAGGCGCCAGCAGCCCGACCAGCGCCGCGGCGCCCCCGGCCTCCGTCACGCTGGCGCGGTTCTGGGCGCTGGTGGCGCACAGGCTCCCCACCGCGCCCGCAGCAAACACGTGCGCGTCGTCGGCGCCGC
>JAABUV010006306.1_pt1 | contig 12988 bp, 12 predicted proteins | sample 5559971 | NCBI WGS metagenome assembly JAABUV01 (sample SAMN10711881, study PRJNA513362) | rock metagenome | isolation source: Antarctica rocks | place: Antarctica: Victoria Land, Knobhead nord | collected 2015-12-19
CGGCCATCACCGGGCCGACGCCCTTGACCAGCCCACTCCCCAGGTAGCGGCGCATCCCCTGGGTGGTCGCGGGGAGGCTGGTGCGGTAGTCGAGGACCTGGAACTGCCAGCCGTGCTTGGCGTCGTTCTTCCACCAGCCCTGCGCGACGATCGCCGCGCCCGGGGTGAGGTCGGCGAGGGTGCCGACGATGGTCACGAGGCGGTCGTCGGCCTGGGCGGCGCGCGCCTCGTCTCGCGGGCGCTCGGGGGCGAGCCGGGCCACGGTGTAGCCGTTCTCGGGGTTCTGGTACGTCAGCCGCTCGACCACCCCGCGCAGCTCCTTGCGCGGCGGCTCCTCGGGCTGGCGGCGCGGGCCGGCGGCGGACATCGGCGCTCCTGCGTCTCGCGCGGCAGCATACCGCGCGCGGCCAACCGCAGGAAGTTTCGGGCGGTCGCAGCGACCGCCCGCATGGTAGCACCAGCCGGGCGCTGACGGCGGCTGGCGTCACACGAACCACGACCCTCGACCCACGTATCGGGCTCGCCAGGTCCAGGGCGTTACCGCACCCCGGTGCCGCGCATCAGCCGACGCGACCGCGCGAAGCGCTGGACGTATGTTGCCGAACCGGTAGCATCGCTGCTACCATACGTCGGCCACACACACGTCGGAGCCATACACGGTCGGCGCACAGTGCCCGGGCGGATCGGCGCGGTGAGGACCGCACCACGATTATCGGCGCCGCATCATCGGGGGACCATCATGGGCCGACGTCGCCCGGTCTCGAGCAATGACCATACCGCCATAGGCGTAATTACAACCGCGCCGCCAGCAGGGCCTATGCTGGTGCCAAACAATCGCACCAGCGTGGTGCCGTCGATAGGGGCCCCCACCGGCATACCGCCGACAGCCCAGGCGCCGAACGCGCGCGACGTGGCCGCGATGCGGCCCCCGACGATCCTGGTCGGGCACCAGGGGACACGCCGATACCGGGGCCGCCCTTGCCCCGCCTCACCGGGACGGGTGGCACCGTGAACACGAACCCGGCGGGCGACACCATCGCCACGATCCTGCGCCACGACACCAAGGCGACCAGCTACAAACTCGCGCTGGTGCGCGCGCTGACCGACCTCGCGGTCGCCTTCCCGGATGTCGGCGTGGATGACCGACCTGTCGCGGTGCCGCTCCGCCTCCTCGCCGACCAGTGGATCGCCTACTTCTGGCCTTTCGCCGCCCCCGACGCGCCGATCGCCCAAGGGCAGCGCGCGACTCGGGACGGCGCGACGCGGCAGGACATGCGCTTCCGTCCCGCCCTGACCGCCCTCCGGGTCGCCTGGGAGGGGGCAGCCGGTGGCCCGGGCGACCCCGCCGACGGCTTCGCGGCGGTCGCCGAGCTACGGGTGCCACGCCGCGCGGCGACGCTCCCGACCGCAGTGCGCGCGGCCCACGAGGCGGCGGTCGCGGCGATCGCGACGGCGCTGCGGATGCCGATTCGCTACGCCGGGCAGGGCGAGTGGGGCATCTTCGCCCGCCCGGGGCCCTTGCACGATCACAGGACGGCCGTCATCCCAATCCCGGGTGCGTCGCCGACCGACACCTGCCTCGTCGTCGACGCACCCCTGTGGCGGACGTTCCGGGCGATGGCGCTCTGGGTCGACGCGCTCTGCATCCACGAGTGGGCGCTCTTCACAGAGCGTGTCACCATGCGGGACGACCGGCCCGTCGACCGCGGGATGGCCTACCGGCTGCTCACCGCCGAGCCGGCCGCGCGCCGCCCGCTCACCTGGGAGCGCAACCAGATCCGCGTGCTCCTCCTGGAGGGGGCGACGTTCACCTGCCCCTGGACCGGTCGGTCCCTCGCGGGCGAGACCCCCTATGCCCTCGACCACCTGCTGCCGGTCGCCGTGCTCCCGATCAACGAGCTCTGGAATCTCGCCCCGGCCGACCCGCGCTTCAACACCGTCGAGAAGCGCGACCGCCTCCCTTCGACCACACGCCTGGCCGCCGCGCTGCCCCATCTCACCGGGACCTATCTGACATATGCGCGCTCGCCGACACTGGGACGGGCGCTCCGCGAGGATGCCGCGCTCCGCTTCTCCCGGCTTCCCGACGACGCCAGCGCTTTCCCGCACGGGGTTGCCCGCGCGGCGGTAGGGTTCATCGAGGGCTTCGCCAGGGCGCGCAACCTCGCGCGCTTCTGAGCGGTGAGACCGCAATAGCAGGAGAGCTACCATGCTCGACGCCACCGAGAGGGTGGGATGGACGCGTCAGTCGAACCACACAGGTAGGGACCGTAGGGATCTGCCTCGCCCCGCCGTGCGGAACGCACGAGGGGAATCGCTGCATTCCCAGAAGCGCGTTATGCTCGGCGCGAGTGGGTGCGAGCCGTGTCGCACGCAGCCCTCTCGCGCGCAGCGGCGAAGCATATTCGTATGCCTACTCGGGGGAAAGTTGCGATGACGATGCAAGAAGGGTCGGACACCGAGCCGGGCCAGTCCACGCGGAACATTTGGTGGGTCAATCAGGGTGGCACATACCGCACCGGGCGGGAGGGCGGCTTCCTCTGGTCCCCCCTGGTCGATCCGCGCGGCGCGACGCTGAGCCACTGGACGCGGATGGCCGATGTCCGTGAGGGCGATATCATCGTCCATTACAGCAGCGGTTCGGTGCGCGCCCTGGGGCTGGCGACCGGCTCGGTCTATGCCGCGCCGCAGCCGGTCAACTTCGCTGAAGATCGCCCGGCGGCCTGGAACGAGCGCGGGCAACGGCTCGATGTGTCCTATCACGAGCTCACGCGGGCGATTCCCTTAGATAAGGTGAGCGGCAAGTTGCAAGCGTTAGCCATCAGCGACGGCCCGCTCAACCGCGTCGATGGCGTGAAGCAAGGCTACCTCTGGCGTTTCAGCGCCGCGGGGCTGCGCGTGCTGCGCGAAGCATCGGACGAGCCGTGGCCGGAGTGGGCCGAGTCCGCGCTGGATACGTTGGCCCAGCGTATCACCAGCGATCAACCGGGCAACATCGAAAGCGACGCACAGCAACATCGTGCGCCGCGTTCCTGGATCTTCCAGGCGGTGCCGGAGCGCTTCGACCTAGCGGGAGCGCTGGCCGCGCTCACCGAACTCACCTGGCGCACGAAGCAGCATCGGCGGGAGATCCGTGCCGGGGACACCGTCTATCTCTGGGAGGCCGGGCCGAGCGCGGGAATCGTGGCGATCGCGACGGTCCTGACCGATCCGGCGGAACGCGCCGATGCGCCGGATGAGGTGCGCTTCAACCGGGGGTACGCCGAGGTGGGCGCGGTCGAGTGGGGTGTGCGCCTCCGCATCATACGAGTCTTGCCCGAGCGGATCCCGCGCTCGACGCTGCGGGAACACCCCATCTTGAAAGATTTGCCGATCCTCCTCAACGCACAGGGGACGAACTTCGCCATGAACGAGGCACAGGCCGAGGTGCTCCGTGCCCTCATCGCGCCGACCGATCCGCCGCGTATCCTGAAGATCGCCCCCGGCGAGCGCGCGGAACTCTGGGCGGTGTGCCAGGCGGAAGGGCGGATCAGGATCGGGTGGGAGGAGATCGGCGACATCCGCAAGTACCACTCGCAAGACGACTTCATCACCGCCTTCCGCATCCACTATCCCACCAGCGCCGTCTCGACCGCCTATGCGCTCTGGGGCTTGCTCGACCTCTAACCCGGCGATCTGATCATCGCCAACAAGGGACAATCGGAAGTGGTCGGGGTCGGCGAGGTTGTCGCGCCGGGGTACGAATGGGCACCGGACCATGCCTGGGCGCAGCATAGCGTCCGGGTGCGCTGGCAGCCGGGCGTCGCCGGACCGATCGCGCGGCAGGCGAGCTGGATCAAGACCATCATGCCGGTGTCGCCCGAAGTGTGGGAGCAGCTCCGGGCGCAGCTCGGCGCGGGCGAGCCACCACGGCCAACTAGGCCGCCGGAGCCGCCCGCGCCGCCCCAGCTCGTCACCTTCCCTGAGCTGCTGGCCGCGCTGCGCGAGCGCGGGCTGTCCTTCTCGCCCGAACTCGTCGCCAACTACCTCCTGGCCCTCCAGGCGAAGCGCTTCGTCATCCTCACCGGCATCTCTGGGACCGGCAAGACGCAACTCGCCCTCGCCGTGGCGGAGGCGTTCCGCTCGCGCGTGCGCGTGACGAGGGCGGCGCGAGTGCCGGAAGGGGTGCTGGACATCGAAGTGAAGCCGTACATGGTGAATCACAAACTGATGGTCCTCCCGGTCCAATTCGCCGCGAATCTGCTCCTGCCCGCGCTCGATACCAAGACCGGGAGCGGACAGATCACCGTTCACTACCCGCACTGAACGACCACGCTCTCCGTGCGGAAGGATCCTACCCGCAACGTCACCGACCTGTTCTTCAGGGGGGAATTCCGGGCCTGGTTCACCGCGCAACTCCGACCCGGCGATCACTTCTTGCTCGAGCCGGTGGAGCAAGGCGACGATCTCCCGCACGCTTTGCGCTTTATCGTGCCGCAAATCGAGATCACCGCAGCACTGCTCGACAATCTCCTGGTCACCGCCGTGCGCCCGGACTGGACCGACAATCGCGGCCTGCTCGGCTACCACAACCCGCTCACCGGCCAATACGCGCGCACGCCCTTCCTCGACCTCCTCTTGCGTGCGCGCGCGGAGGCGGCGGCGGCAACGCGGGAGAACCGCCCGCCAAAGCCCTTCTTCGCGATCCTCGACGAGATGAACCTCGCCCGCGTCGAGCACTACTTCGCCGATTTCCTCTCCGCGCTCGAGTCGGGGCAGCCCCTCCAGTTGCACGGCGACGCCAGCCTCGAGGCGGACGAGGACGGGGAGGAGGGCGCGGTCCCGCAGCACCTCGCCATCCCGGCCAACCTCTTCATCACCGGCACCGTCAACGTGGACGAGACGACCTACATGTTCAGCCCCAAGGTCCTCGACCGCGCCTTCACCCTCGAGTTCAACCACGTCGATCTGCGCGGCCTCGGCGCACCCGTCGATGACGGCGGGGCGGCGCTGGCACTCGACGGCTTCCCCGGCGCGCTCACCTACCGGGGCAACCCCGACACGGGCGACTGGGACAGCCTGGGGGCGCTCGGCGACGGGCGTTGGCGCGCGCCGGTCCTCGCGGTCCACGACCTCCTAATGCCCGAGAATCGGCACTTCGGCTACCGCGTCGCCAACGAGATCGCGCGCTTCGTCGTCCTCGCCGCCGAGCAGGCTGGCGACGCCCCCGCGACCCTCGACGCCGCGCTCGACCTGGCGCTCCTCCAGAAGGTGCTCCCCAAATTCCACGGCACGCAGCAGGAGTTGGAGCCGCTCCTGACCGCGCTGGCCGACCTCGCCGTCCACGGCGAGGTCCGCAGCGAGGCCAGCATGCCGGAAGCGCTGCTCGGGGCCTGGGTCATGGGGCGCGATGGGAAGCTCGTCGCCGTCGGCGCGAGCGCGGATTCCGCCGCCCTGCCCGCCTATCCGCGTACGGCCGCGAAGCTCTGGGGGATGCTGCGGCGGCTGCGGCAGCAGGGCTTCGCCTCGTTCATCGAGTGAGGATGGGGATCATGACAGTCGATCCACTCGCTCCCGCGCTCAGCCTCGGCGCACGACGCGATGGCCAGCCGCCCGAGGCGCGCGGCGGGCGGCTCATCCTGCGCGGCGAGTGGGAATGGCTGCTGCGCGGCCCGGCGACGGCGCTCGACCCGATCGCGGCGGCGCTCGGTCGACTCGCGGAGCGTCTGGCGCCCGAGTTGCTCCTCCTCGACTTCGGGAACGCGGTCGGGCACTTCCGACTGCCGGGGCTGCCGCCGCTGGAGGTCGTCTCCGGCAAGTGGGACGAGCGCCACTTCGCTCAGATGCTCGACGAGCTCACCGCGATCGCCGCGGGGCTGCCGTTCGCCGCGCGCGAGACCGCCGGGCTGCCCTACGACCGCAGCGTCGCCGACCAGCCCGACGTCCTCTACCATCTGTTCGTCTACGTGCGGCATGTCCTGTCCGACGCCCCGCCCCCCGATGGTCGCCTGCTCCCCGCGCTGCGCCTGATTCTGCGCGAGCCGCACCAGCGCTTCGCGCAGACGCGCCGCGTCGTCCCCGCCGAGCTGGCGCGTGGCCTCGATCCGGCGGGTTTCGTCGCCCTCGCGTCCGGGGCGGGCGGCTTCGTCCGCGCCGGTTCGGGCGCGGCGGCACATCTGCCGCTCGCCCGGATGCTGCGCGGCCATCTGCCCGCGCGCGTGGACGAGCCGCACGCGGCGATCACGCGCGACACGCCGGAGAATCGTTTCATCAAGGCGTTCCTCGACCAGGCGACCGGCATCGTCGCCCGGATGCGCCGGACAGTATCTGCAGAACGACCCTCCCCTTTCCGGGACGGCCTGCTGCACGACTGCGACCGCCTGGAGGCCGCCTTGCGCCCCGTCGCCGAGCACCCGCTCTGGGATGAGGTCGGGCGCATGGTGCATCTTCCGGCAGGCTCGCCGGTCCTCCAGCGGCGGCGCGGTTACCGCGCGGTCTACGGCCACTTCGGGCGGCTGCGCCTGGCGACGCGCCTGCCGCTCACCGACGCCGCCCTGCGCGACCTCCTCGCCGCGAAGGACATCGCCCACCTCTACGAGCTGTGGTGCTTCTACACCCTCGTCGCGACGATCACGAGCATCCTCGGCGCGCCAGTCGCGGCGGAGCGCCCGCGCGCCGACGACTTCCAGGTCGGCGTCGCCTGGGATCTCGCGGTCACCTGGGCGGGCGGGGCGCGGCTCCTCTACAACCCGCGCTTCTCGCGCTCGCGCCCCGCCGAGCGCCGCTCCTACTCGGTGCCACTGCGCCCGGACATCGCGCTCGTGGTGACGAGCGGCCCGAACGCGGGCTTGCACCTCTTCGACGCCAAGTTCCGCCTCGACCGCCTCGCCGCGACCTTCACCAACGCGGAGCAAGATGACGACGACGAGACGACGCGTATGGAGGAGCGGCGCGGCACCTTCAAGCGCGCCGACCTCTACAAGATGCACACGTACCGCGATGCGATCCACGACACCCGCTCGGTCTGGATCCTCTATCCCGGCACGGAATCGCACTACTTTCCCGACGAGCAACTCGCGACCGGGGGTGAGCAAGTCGCACGCCCACTGAGCGGGGTCGGGGCGCTCCCACTCGCGCCCGACGAGACCGGCGACGGAGCGCTCGCGCGTATCTTAGGTACGCTGCTCGGTCACGGCATCATGTGACGCTCGGCGATCCGACACCGTCGCGTCGAGGTACACGCCCTGCCCACACGGTAATGCACGCGTCTATGGGAACCGATGGGTGCCCGTCGAGGTGCGATACTTGGGAATGAAGCAACGGGGAGTTCGAAACGGGTGACGCGGCGGTTTCCTACGTCAGACCGGGGATCGGCCCCGCTGCCAGCGCGGCGAATGGTGCAGTACGTCGACTAGCGAACTCCTACCCTACCAAGTAAGCCCGGCGACGGACTATCGAGAGCGGTGCGAGGGTTCCGGCCCGATGACCACCCGGCAACCTGGTGTCGTCACCAAGGTGCTACGGCCGGCCCCGACGCCGCGTCGGGGAACGATACGGCTCCCGCCGGGCGAAGGCCGACGGGAGCCCCTCTGGCGCGAGGGGTTGCCAACAGCCGGTGATATCACCGGTCCCTCCCCCGCGCCCCACCATGGGAGGGTCCAGCATGACCACGTCCGATACAGCAATGCCGGATGCGTTCATCTTCACCTCGGAATCGGTCTCCGAGGGTCATCCCGACAAGGTCTGCGACACGATCGCCGACGCGATCCTCGATGCACACCTGGCGCAAGATCCGACCAGCCGCGTCGCCGGCGAGGTCCTCTGCAAGCAGAACCTGATCGTCCTCGCCGGCGAGATCACCTCGCGCGCCACGGTCGATCTCGCCGCCGTCGCGCGCGAGGCCGTCCGCGGGATCGGCTACACCGATCCCGGCACCCCCTTCGCCGCCGACACCGCCTTCGTGCAGCAACTCCTCACTCGTCAGGCGCCCGAGATCGCGCGCGGCGTCGATCGGGCCGAGCAGGGGGCGGGCGATCAGGGGATGATGTTCGGTTACGCCACCGACGAGACGCCCGAACTGATGCCCCTGCCGATCCTCCTCGCCCACCGCCTCTCGGCCGGGCTCGCCGCGGACCGCAAGCACGGTCGGCACCCCTGGTTGCGTCCCGACGCCAAGACGCAGGTTTCGGTCCGCTATGTTGCCGGTCGACCGGCGGCTGTGACGACCGTCCTCGTTTCGACCCAGCACGCATCCGAGACGACAGGCGATCGGCGCGGGGATCAGCATGGCCTTCGCCGAAGGGCTGTCGGACGACGGCGTGCTGACGGGCCGGGGCCATCCCGCCATCCGGGGGGGCATCACCGGGCTGATGACGGCCCTCGGCGGGTTGCTGCACACCCTCCCCTTCCTGGTGTCGAACCTCCAGGTGGCCCTCTATCTCGCCTACATCGTCGTCGGGTGCGAGCTGGTGGCGATCTCCTACATCCGCTACCACTTCTTCAAGATGAACTTCTGGCTCTCCGCGCTCCAGGTGATCGTCGGCGGCGGCCTCGTCTTCGCGGCGGGCGTCCTCATCGGCAGCGCCTGAACCATGCCTCCGTCCGCAGGGGGAGCGCCGTGGTTTGGCACGACGCTGGTAGGTACGCGGGCGGGGGGCGCGGTCCACGGGCGCGCCTGCGTCTGCCGGCCCTCGCCACCGGGGCGACCTACGTCGCGATCGGCGTGCTCCTCCTGCGCGGTCGCTCCGGCCCGGCCCTCGCGCTCAGCGACCTCGCCCTGGTCGGGCTGGTGTTCGGGCTGGTCCGCCCGCCACGCCCCTGACCGGGGTCGCCACGGGCACCGGCGTCATACCCAAGCCCGCCACGTGTTGACACCTTGTTGAGCACGCGCCGCCTATACTACCCCAGGGTCGGCGACAGGGCAGGAAGAACAGGCCGTTTCGTACCCTGCGAGGATGGCAAGCGTGTCGCCAGCGCGCCGGTCCTGCGCTGCCCACGCGTGATAGCATGGCATGTGAGCAGCGGCTCCTCTTGACGAGTTGACACGCCACCGCGAGCGCGGCGAACGGCGACGGAGGCATGGTGCGCATGCGCGACCGCCGATGGGATAGTCCGGAACTCGGCTCGGCACCGCGCCCGCGCGTGTGGCTCCGCCGGGGGGCGCGGGTGGCGGCCTGCTGCGCGGTGCTGCTCGTCATCGGCCTCATGGCGGGCGGGTACGCGGCATACCGCGTCGACACTTTCGCCCAGGGTGCCTTCCGCCCGGACGACGCGCCCCCTGTCGTCCAGCCCCCCGATCCCGCGAGCATACCCGCAGATCAACACGCCGAGGCCACGCCGGTGACGCTCGGCTACGGGGCCTCGCCGCCGATCGCCCGGCTGCGCGCGGGGCAGCCGCTCACCATCCTGCTACTGGGCTACGGCGGTCCGGGGCACGACGGGGCCTACCTCACCGACTCGATGGCGGTCGCCAGCCTGGATCCGGTGACCGGGACGATCGCGTTCATCAGCGTGCCGCGCGACCTCTGGGTGCGGATCCCCGCCACCGGGGACGGCCGGGGCGGCTACTGGGGCAAGATCAACCAGGCCTATGCGGTCGGCGTGGGCGACGGTGGCGACTACGCGACCGGCGGGGCGCTCGCGAGCAAGGCGGTGGCGCAGGTGCTCGGCATCCCGATCGACGCCTGGCTCGGCCTCGACTTCGTCGGCTTCCGGCAGTGCATCGACACCTTGGGCGGGGTCGATGTGGAGGTCGCCCAGGCGTTCACCGACGACCACTACCCCAACAACGACGACGCGAACATCGACCCCTCGTACAAGACGATCCATTTCGACGCGGGCGTGCAGCACCTGGACGGCGAGACCGCGCTGGAATTCGCCCGCTCGCGCTACTCCCCGCAGGACGGGAGCGACTTCGGGCGCAGCCGCCGCCAGCAACAGGTGCTCCGCGCGACCCTCCGGCAGCTCTTCTCGGTGGCGGGTATCCCGCGGGCCTTCGCGCTGCTCGACGCGCTCCACGGGCACTTCTACACCAGCTTCTCGCTCGCCGAGGTGCGCGACCTGGCGGGCTGGGCGCAGGAGCAGGCCGGGCGGGGCCGCACGCCGCGCGTCGTCGGGGGGGCGCTGGACACGACGGTCCTGCTCGTCGGCGACACCTCGGCGGACGGGCAGGACATCCTCCTGCCGGCGGCGGGCCAGGGCGACTACGGCGCCATCCACGAGTACGTGCGTGGTCTCCTCGCCGACCCCGGCCACCACTGAGGAGCGGGATACTGCACCGGATGCCAGCCAGGATGTGCTCCCGATGTCGGCTATGCTCGCGTCGCCATGCGTGGGCGCGTCCAGCGCGCGTCGAGCGGCTATCACGGACGCTTGCCGTGTCTCCACCTGCGCCTCTGTGGCCACGTTCCACCGACGCCGAGGCTGGAGTGGTACGCCATTGTCGTTGCCCTGCGGGCGGGTAGCCGCAGTGACAGAACCGGTTGCCGCCACCTTGTAAGGCGACGGTGGCCCGTTCCAGGGCGTCGTGCGTGCACACTGATGCTTGCCGAAAAGTCGTCGCGATGCTGCTGGCCGTATGATGAGCGCGTGGGAGCACAACATGGTAGGAACGAGCACGAAGGCGACGCCCGCTCCTGGCGCGGCTGCGGACGCGGTGGCGCGACCGGGCGCGATCGGCGGCGCGCGCGCGTTCCTGCGCGAGCGCGCGGTGCTCGTGCTGCTCGGCCTCTATCTGCTGACGCTGCCGCTGATGACGCACGACATCCGCGTGGCGGACGAGATCGAGTACTTCGCCTACCTCCACTCGCTCGTCTTCGACCGCGATCTCGACTTCCTCGATGAGTACACCTATTTCCTCAATCGCTTCCCGGACAAGTATGCCTGCCCGCCCGGACAGGGGCCGCCCGCCTGTAAGAAGTTCAAAGAGACGTTCATCGACACGAGCACCCCGACCGGCCTCCGCCCGAACTTCGGGCCGATCGGCACCGCGATCCTCTGGGCGCCCTTCTACCTGGTCGGGCACGTCGTGGCCCTGGTGGCGCACGGTGCGGGGGTGCAGGTCGCGGCGGACGGCTACTCGAGGCCGTACCTCTGGGCGATCACGCTCGGCTCGGCCTGCTACGCGCTGGTCGGCCTGCTCCTCTCCTACGGCCTCTGCCGCACGCTCGTCGGGCAACTGGCCGCCTTCTGGGCGACCCTCTCGATCTGGCTCGGCACCCCGGTGATCTTCTACAGCCACCTCGCGCCCGGCTACTCGCACGCCGTCTCCCTCTTCGCGGTCGCGCTCTTCCTCTTCCTCTGGGCGCGCTGGCGCGACACGCTGACCGTGCCGCGCGCGCTCTGGCTCGGCGTGGTCGGCGGGCTGATCGCGATGATCCGCGAGCAGGATGCGCTCTTCCTCGCCACCCCGGTCCTCTACGCCGCGTTCGGCGTCCTGGCCGCGATGCGCGCGGGGTTGTGGCGCGCGGCGCTGGCGACGATCGGGCGGGTCGCGCTCATCGGCGTTGCGGCGGTCGTCACCTATCTGCCGCAACTCCTCAACTATCGGATCCTCAACGGGACGCCGCGCCCGAACAAGGATGTCTCGGACAAGCTGAACATCATCGCCCCCTTCTTCCTCCAGGTGATGACCGACCCGGCCCACGCGCCCCCCTATTGGAGCCCGATCGTCCTCGTGGCCCTCGCCGGGATGATCCTCCTGATCCGCCGCAATCCGCGCCTCGGCCTCGCGCTGCTCGTCGGCTTCCTGCTGACGTGGTACATCAACGGCGCGATCAAGACCTGGACGACCGCCGGGTCGTTCGGGGCGCGGCGCTTCCTCAACTGCACGCCGCTCTTCGTCGTCGGGCTCGCCTCCGCCTATCAGGGACTCTTCGACGCCAGCCGCGGGCGGGGCATTGCCTGGCGCACGTTGGTGCCGGTCCTCAGCCTGCTGGGGATTTTCTGGAATGCGGGTCTGGTCATCCAGTTCGTGACGCAGATGATGGATCGGCAACTCCTCGAATGGCCGAAGGTGCTGCTCAATCAGCTCGCACTGCCCTTCCGTCTGCCAGGGATTATCCGCCAGTTTCTGCATGATCCTGGCTCGTTCTACGAGAATCACTAGCCGGAAGAGAAAGGGCGTGACGAGGCCGCTCGCCGCCCTTGAGAGCCGCCGTATGCAGCGGCGCTGGCGAGCCTCCGAAGCTGCTCCCCGCCATGAGGATGATCGCCCAGGGTTGGTGGGTGGTACGCGATCAGACGCTCGACGCCGCGATACAAGGGTCGACCACAATGGAGGAGGACGATGGCGCGTACGCCGCTCAAGCCGCCGCCACACTCACGTCGACATCATGGGCGGGTGGCCCTGGCACTCCTCGCCCTCGTGCTGCTCGTCGCTCTCGCGGCAATCGGCTGGTCGACGCTGCTGAAGACCCCGGTGCCGGCGACCCCGGCGGCACTGGTCGACGGGTCCGCTATCGGCGCACCACCGCGAGCATAAACAAGCACGCGCTCCACATGCTTGCGCTACCAGGGCACATCAATATGCCCCCCGCACCGCGGCAGCACGCCTGCCTTATTGTTGGCGCATCCGGGCAAAGCGCGGTGCACCGCGAGCGCCAGCGCCGTTACCGCGCGGCGCGGCGTGACGGCGTCGGACGCCTCCCTCGTCCCGCACCATCGAGCGGCCGTCGATCACGTACCCCGTACGCACCCCGCAGGGAGAAGCTGCGGCAGGGCGGCGAGTAGCCTCGCGTATACAACAGCGCACGACGCCCCCGATCGGAGGCGTCGTGCGGCGATAAGGACAACGGCGTGTCGCGCTCAGAGGGTCAGGGTGAAGCCGTCGAGGAGCGCCAGCAGCGCGAGCGCCCCGGCGGCGAGGCTGACGCGCCAGACCGCCCGCCGTCGCAGCAGCGCGGCGATCGCCGACAGGCCGATCGCCACCTGGAAGAGGGTCACCGCCACGGCGAAGCGGTGGTGGTGCGCGAGGTTCGTGCGCGACTCCGCATTCAGCGCCGTCGTCTCG